>Ga0307476_10001351_pt1 | contig 15021 bp, 8 predicted proteins | sample atmos_gasesECM2C_2_FD_203314 | JGI IMG/M metagenome (GOLD analysis project Ga0307476, IMG submission 203314) | Hardwood forest soil microbial communities from Morgan-Monroe State Forest, Indiana, United States - atmos_gasesECM2C_05 | ecosystem: Environmental > Terrestrial > Soil > Temperate... | reverse complement strand
GGGTCGTACAGGGCGCGCGCCGGGAGGGTGACCGTCGCCTTGCTCATCGGCAGCACGACGGTGACCGGGGCACCGCTGGCGCCGCCGGTGCGCTCCCCGATCAGCCGGCCGCCGGCCTCGTGCAGCAGGAGCGCGAGGGTCTCGCACGAGCTGCGGCAGCCGGCGTCGATCACGACGGCGAGGTTCGCCGGATAGGCGGCGGCCGCGGCGCCGTGCACGGTCAGCGGCTGCGCGACGGACCAGCCCCGGCGATCCGGATCCTCGACGAGCGACTTCCAGGCCCGGTGCGCGTCGCGCGCGCGCTGCGACAGGCGAACGCGGGTCGATCCGCCGGTGACGTCGCCGGCGACGAGCTGGGCGGCGAGCGCGCGCGCGTTGTCCTCGAAGCCGCCGTCGTCGCCGCGCAGATCGACGACCAGGCCGTGGGGCGACGCGGCGATCTGCGCGACCTGCGGCGCGGCGGCGTCGAGCAGCTTCCGGGTCGAGCCCTCGAGGCTGCGCACGCGCAGCACGGCGATCGGACCGCGGTGGTCGAGCTCGATCGCCGGCGGCGCGCCACCGGGCCGGCCGGTGGTCTCGGGCACCACGCGCACGGTGGTCTCCGCGCCGTCGCGCTCGCGCGCGATCCGCCGCGCGGGCGGCGCGGCGCCGGCGGCGATCCGCGACGCCGGCCATTGCTCGGCGAAGTCGTAGGCAGCGGCCTCGGGCCGCGACGCGCTGCGCACCGCGGCGAGCATCGCCATCCGCCGGTCGACCGGGTCGCCGTCGATCGCGACGATGCGATCGCCGGCCGCGAGCCCGGCGGCCTCGGCCGACGAGCCCTTCCACACGCTCGACACGATCAGCTCGCCGCCCGCGAGCCGGGTGTCGAGGCCGAGCCGGACGATGCGCCGCCGGGACTCCGCGGCGCCGCGCTTGCGCCGCCACGCGACGTGAGCGTCGTGCAGGGCGGACACGAAGCCGACCATCACGGCCTCGTAGCGCGTCCAGGTGTCGGCCGCGCGGATCCGCGGCTCGGCCTGCGCGAACAGCGCGTCGAGGTCGACGCCCCACTGCGCCTGCTTGACCTCGAGGTGGGCGTAGGTGTCGCGGATCGCGTCGCGCAGGAACGCGAGCTCGGCGGCGCGATCGTCGGGCGAGAACGGCACGCGGTCGGTCGAGTCGGCGACCGCGGCGACCGGCGCGACCGGCGCGACCGGCGGCGGGGCCGGCGGCGGACCGCAGGCGGCGAGCGCGAGCACCAGACAGCCGCGGCGTGTCATCGACCGCAGTATGCACTCTGCCCGGCGCGGGCGTGAGCGCGCATACCACCGCGCGCAGGAGCGCGGTCGCACCGTCGAGCCCGCGCCCGGGAAGGCTCGGTGATGTTCATAAGAAATATCACGCCGCCGGAGACAGCGTCATTCACGGCAGCGCGTCGCGCCAACATACTCGCCGCCACCGCGTGGATGACGCCGTGCGCGAGAGCCGTGCGCGCCGGTGAATCGTCCCGGTTTCCCCCGGAGGCACAACATGTATGCTCTGAAGACCCGCTGGCAGGTGCTCGGCGCCTCGCCGCTACTGGCCCTCGTCGCCGCCTGCTCGGCACCCGACCCCGCTCCGCCGTCGAGCGATGATCTCGCATCGCAGCCCGAGTCCGAGGCGCTCGCACCGATGCGGCGCGGCGATGCGTGCAGCGATATCGCACCCGCCCCCCACTTCCAGGACTGGCCGCGCGTCCACAGCGCGCTGCGGTCCGACCCGCGCGACGAGGCGTGGATCCACAGCGTGGTCCAGGCGATGTCGCTCGAGCAGAAGGTGGGACAGATGACCCAGGCCGAGATCGGCAGTCTGTGGGACGCCGCGAGCGCGTCCTATCAGCTCGCCGATCTGACCCGGCTGGGCGCCGGCTCGATCCTCAACGGCGGCGGCTCGTGGCCCGAATTCAACAAGCACGCCGCGGTCGGCGACTGGATCGCGCTGGCCGACGCGATCTGGGACGCATCCCCCGTGGTGACGCTCCCCGGCCGGCACGGGTCGACCCAGCTCAAGATCCCGACGTTCTGGGGCATCGACGCCGTCCACGGCAACAGCAACATCTTCGGCGCGACGCTGTTCCCGCACAACATCGGGCTCGGCGCGACGCGCGACACCTGCCTGTTGCGCGACATCGGCGAGGCGACGGCGCGCGCGGTGCGCGCCACCGGCCAGGACTGGACGTTCGGCCCGTGCCTGGCCGTGGTGCGCGACGATCGGTGGGGGCGCAGCTACGAGTCGTGGTCCGAGGACCCGAGCGTGGTGCGCGCGTTCGCCGGCGCGATGACCGAGGGCGCGATGGACGTCGACCGCGGCGGCCGGTCGTTCCGCGGCATCATCACCACCGCCAAGCACTACATCGCCGACGGTGGCTCGACCCTGGGCATCGACCAGGGCAACGTGCTCGCCGCCGAGGCCCAGCTCATGAACGTCCACGCCCAGGGCTACTTCTCGGCGCTGGCGGCCGGCGCGCAGACCGTGATGGTCGGGTTCTTCAGCTACCAGGACCAGGGCAAGCAGGCCGGCAACCGGCACCTGATCGACGACATCCTCAAGCAGAAGATCGGGTTCGACGGACTGGTCATCTCCGACTGGAACGCGATCGGCCAGGTCGCCGGCTGCACCAACGATCACTGCCCGCAGGCGGTCAACGCGGGGATCGATCTGTTCATGGTCCCGCAGGACTGGCGGACGTTCATCCCGAACACGATCGCCGACGTGCGCGCCGGGCTGATCCCGATGTCGCGGATCGACGACGCGGTCACGCGGATCCTCCGGGTCAAGCTGCGCGCCGGGCTGTTCGACGCGCCGCGCCCGTCGGCGCGGAGGTTCGCCAACGATCCGGCCAACCTGGTCGACCGCCCGCTGGCCCGGCAGGCGGTGCGCGAGTCGCTGGTCCTGCTCAAGAACGACGGCGGCGTGCTGCCGCTGCGCCGCGACCGCAGGATCCTCGTCGTCGGCAAGAACGCCGACAGCATGCAGAACCAGACCGGCGGCTGGTCGCTGCTGTGGCAAGGCGGGCCGTGGCTGTTCGGGCCCAACGACGCCAACCTCAACAGCGACTTCCCCAGCGGCGAGACCATCCTGGCGGGGATCCGCGACAAGGTCGGCGCCGACCACGTCACCTACAGCATCGACGGCGCGGGCGTCGACGTCCGCCGGTTCGACGCGGTGATCGCGGTGATCGGCGAGACGCCGTACGCCGAGAACTTCGGCGACGTCGCGACCGCGCTCGGCAACCGCAACTCCGATGACGCGTCGCTGCGGACGCTCGAGCTCGGCCACCGGATGCCCGAGGACCGCGCGGTGCTCCAGGCGGTGAGCGGCCACGGCGTGCCGGTCGTCACCGTGCTGGTGTCGGGCCGGGTGCTCTACGCCAACGCCGAGCTCAACCGGTCGAACGCGTTCGTCGTCGCGTGGCTGCCCGGGACCGAGGGCGGCGGGGTCGCCGACGTCCTGTTCCGCAACCGCAACGGATCGGTCGCCAGCGACTTCGCCGGCAAGCTGCCGGTGTCGTGGCCGCGCTCGGCGTGCCAGGTGCCGCTCAACGTCGGCGATCCGGGCTACGATCCGCAGTTCGCGTTTGGCTACGGACTGACCTACCGCAGCCGGGTCCAGGTCGGCATGCTCGACGAGACGCCCGGGCCGCTCGCCGGCTGCCCCTAGCGCGACGGCCCATCGCGCGTAGCTGCTCGGCGAGCGACTGCTCCCCTCGCCGGCTGCGCCGGGGCCCTGCGGATCCGGCGCTGCCCTCCGTGAAATGCGGTTTCACATACAATGTGATTCGCAGGTCATGGTGCTGTCCCGCGCGCGCTTCTCGTCGGTGAAGCTGCGATGCCGCGCCGCGCCGCGGGGGCACATCCCACGGGAAACGTGGTTTCACGTACAGCGTCGACCGGCCGCGACCCAGAATGCCTCGAATTCGAATGAAATGTCGTTTCACGTACAGGGATAATGATTGTATTGCGCATTCAAAATCACGCACGATCGCGAATGCGATCGCGCGGGTCACGGGCAGGCGCAGCGACAGGCTGCGGCGCCCGGGGAAATCCCGATCTGCGGTCGATGCGCGTTGACGGGGTGCGCCCTGCCGACTACCTTCCGGTCGGTCGAGATGTGACTCTGCATCTCGACAACCCCATACTGGTGAACCCCAGACGCCGGGAGTTCCAGGAAAGGATCCCTAGACCATGCGCTCGTCTGCATCGACAAATCGCGATCACGCAGGATCGCGACCACCGCACCGCTCCACCCGCAGGATCACACGGCCGCGCCGGTCCGCCGTGCTCGGTGTGTCGCTCGCCGCCGCCGCGGGTGCCGCGACGCTCGGGCTGCTCGGCAACGTCGTCACGGCGGCCAACCCCACGCTGCCGCAGCTGGCGGAGGCCGCCGGGCGCTACATGGGCGGTGAGCTCACCGCGAACCTGCTGTCGAACCCGACGGTGACCGCGCTCGCGGGCGCCCAGTTCGACATGATCACGCCGGGCAACGAGATGAAGTGGGACACCACGGAGCCGTCCCGCGGCAGCTTCAACTTCGGGCCCGGCGATCAGATCGTCGCGTTTGCCCAGGCGCACAGCCAGCGGATCCGCGGCCACAACCTGGTCTGGCACAGCCAGCTGCCGGGCTGGGTCTCGAGCCTGCCGCTCAACCAGGTCCAGGCGGCGATGGAGAACCACATCACCACGGAGGCGACCCACTACAAGGGCAAGCTATACGCCTGGGACGTCGTCAACGAGCCGTTCGAGGAGAACGGCACCCTGCGCAACTCCGTGTTCTTCCAGGCGATGGGCGCAGGCTACATCGCCGACGCGCTGCGCACGGCGCACGCCGCCGACCCCAACGCCAAGCTCTATCTCAACGACTTCAACATCGAGGGTTCGGGCGTGAAGGCCGACGCGATGTTCAACCTCGTGCAGTCGCTGCTCGCCCAGGGCGTGCCGATCAACGGGGTCGGGTTCGAGAGCCACTTCATCCTCGGTCAAGTCCCGGCGTCGCTGCAGGCCAACATGCAGCGGTTCGCGGCGCTCGGACTCGACGTGGCGATCACCGAGCTCGACGATCGGATCCAGCTGCCCGCGACGGCCACCAACCTGAACCAGCAGGCCACCGAGTTCGGCAACGTCGAGAAGGCCTGCCTGGCGGTCTCGCGCTGTGTCGGCGTGACCCAGTGGGCAGTCGGCGATGCAGACTCCTGGATCCCCGGGTTCTTCTCGGGGTTCGGCGCCGCGACCATGTTCGATAGCAACTACCAGCCCAAGGCGGCGTTCAATGCGCTGGTCACGCTGCTCGGGGGTACGGCGACGCCGCCGCCGCCCCCGCCGCCGCCCGGCAACTGCGATGTCGCCGACGTGCTCAACGCCTGGAACACCGGCCTGGTCGCGAACATGACGATCACCAACAACAGCTCGACCACGATCACGGGCTGGACCTTGCACTTCACCCTCGCTCCAGGTCAGGTCATCACCTCGGGGTGGAATGCGAACTACACCCCGACGAGTGGCGCCGTCAACGCGGGGAACCTGAGCTACAACGGCACGCTGGCACCCGGCGCGTCGACCACGCTCGGGTTCCAGGCCACCCACACCGGCAACGCAGCCGCTCCGTCGAGCTTCACGCTCAACGGTCAGACCTGCACGTCGCACTGAGCGTCGGGCGCTTCCCGTCGCGCGGGATCCCGTCGCACCGCGCGATCGATCGAGGAGTGCCCGCCGCTGTTCAGCGACCTGCGGAAGGCCTGCGCTGCGCGGCGCTGACCTGCCCTGCGGCCGATCACGTCCAGTCGGTGAGCCCCTCGCGGGCGTAGACCTCCTTGAACGATGGCCGCGCCTTCATCGCGGCGGTGAGCCGGGCGAGCGCTGGCCACGCGGTGGCGGTCCTGGGCATGTTGCGCGACCACCGCATGAGCATGGTCAGCATGAAGTCCACCGTCGTGACCCTGTCGCCGAGCAGGTACGGCCCGTGCGCCGCGAGGTGGGCGTCGAGCTGGGCCCAGCCGCCCTCGATCCGGCCCCGCGCCCGGACCTTCACCGCCTCGACGTGGGCCTCGCCCGCCGGCTCGGTGGGATAGAACCAGGCGCGGAACGCCGGCTGCATCGTGTTGGCGAGGAAGAACATCCAGCGGTAGTACGCCGCTCGCGCCGGTGTGCCGGTCGCGGGTGCGAAGCCGCGCGCTGGGTAGGCATCGGCGAGGTGCAGCGCGATCGCGGCGGCCTCGCAGATCGGCTGGCCGTCGATCACCAGCGCCGGCACCACGCCGGCCGGGTTGATCGCAAGGTACGCCGGCTGCTTGTGCTCGCCGGCCTCCAGGTTGAGCGGGTGCAGCGTGTATGGGACCTCCAGCTCCAGCAGCAGCCAGTGCACCACCATACCCGCGGTCCCTGGGGAGGAATACAGGGTGATCATGGAACCTCCAGGTGGAGACTATGCCATCGTGCAACCAGCGGGTAGTCGCAGCCGCGCCCGGGATCCGCACGACCGACCGCGCAGTCGCCCGCGCACGCGGCGCTGTTTGGGTCGACCGCCGGGGCCACCGAATCGATGACGCCCGCCATGACGGACGACGATGACCCGGCCAGTGCGAGCGAGCACCCGAACCTGCGAGCAAGCGACGAGGCGAGCATGATGGACCGGCTCGATCCATCCTATCGCAGCTAGCCGGGCGCCGCGGCTCGGTGATCCCCAGGCCTGAGCATGGCCGACAGCGAACCGGCGACAGGCATTTTGCCCCACGTGTTTCGGGCTCGCTCGACCGCCGCCGCGGCGGTCAGAACCACAGGTAGCTCAGCTTCAGCAGGATCACGTCGGTGGTCGGCCCGCCGGAGAACCGGTCGAACCGGATCTTGCCCGGCCCCTCCATCGGATCGTAGGGAGCCTGCTGCTGATTGCGGGTGTAGACCAGCCACAGCGCCGACAGCGGCATGTACTCCCAGCGCACGAACAGGTTGACGTTGACCTCGCCGTCACGGAAGTCGGTGGAGGTGACCCCGGACGGCAGCGTCGCATCGTGGAACGAGTCGAGCGTGAGCAGCGGGTTGACGCCGGTCGCGTTCGCCGCCGTCACCCTGGAGTAGTGGCCGCTCGCGAAGAACGGCTGCAGGTAGGCCTGGAGCGACAGCGTCCGGGTGAACGCATAGGTTGCGCGCAGCGTGACGTCGATCTCCTTGGAGTCGAGGTCGGCGAAGTAGTAGGTCCGCGGGCCGTCGGGCATGCCGTCGGGCGCGTCGACGCCGATGAAGCGCGGCGCGCCGTACGTCCAGTTCCCATTCGGGATCACGTCGAGCTCCAGCGCCGGGACCGGCCGGAGCGACAGCATCACCGTGCCCTTCCACGCCCAGCCGCGCAGCCGCTTGTCCAGCGCACCGGTGAGTTCGAGCACGACCGGCTTGTTCGGATCGGTCTTGATGTCGAAGTTCGCGTAGGTGCCGCCGATCCGCTGGGTGCGAGCGCCGTCCTGGGTCTCGCGGTTCTCGACCCACCTGGGGTAATACGGGCTGAACAGCGCGGATAGCGTCCACAGGTTGGCGAGCTGCACCGTGGCGTCGACGTGCGGATCGGTCGACAGGTTGTCCATGAGCTCCCAGTCGCGGCGATGCTCCATCCACAGCTCGACCGCGGCGTTCAGCAGGTGCTCGGTCGGCTTGGTCGTGCGCCAGGTCAGCGACGCGTAACCGTCGTGGAAGTTCGCCTGATCGAGGAACCCGGCGTCATTGATCTGCAGCTCGGGGCTCGCATTGGAGTAGCCGACCTTGAACAGCCAGTTCTCGCCCCCGTAGCGGCCGGCCTCGCTCATCATGCCGACGCCCTTGGAGCCCGAGCGGACCACCGTGCCGTCGGGGATCTCGCGATCCGGACCGTTCTCGATCAGCGAGCCGATCACCTGCGCGCCGAACCCCCACTCGCCGTCGGCGGTCCGCAGCGTGGTGTCGAGGCCGCCGGTGTAGGCGTCGTTGGTGCAGCGGCCGTTGATCGGCACCGGCGGCTTCAGCGTGACGAACGCGGTCGAGTACGGCACCGGGCACAGATCGCCCATCTGCGGCGCCGCGGCGCCGGTCGGCTCGAGCCGGTTGACCGCGGTGCCCAGCATGCCGATCGACGAGTTGGTGCCGAACTCGCGGCGCAGCCGGAGCACCGTGAAGTTCGACAGCGGCTCGACCAGCAGCTTCTCCGAGGCCGCGCCCGGCGTGCGCGCGATCGTCACGTCCTCGCGCGACGTCACGGCGTCGAGCGCGCCGATCGACGTGCGGTCGCCGATCAGGCCGGTCAGCTTGAGCGCGCCCCAGATCCGTCCGTCGGGCTGCGGATCGGTCTGGACCGCGCTGCCGCTCAGCGTCGAGCTCGGCGGCGTGGCCCCGACGCGCCGGCTGTAGAACAGGTTGAACCGGGTCGCGAACAGGTCGGCGCCTTCGAGGAAGAACGGCCGCTTCTCCGGCAGGTAGGTCTCGATCGTCGACAGGTTGAGCACGATCTGGTCGGCCTCGACCGTGCCGAAGTCGGGGTTGATCGTGCCGTCGAGCGTCAGCGCCGGCGTGATGCCGAGCTTCAGGTCGGCGCCGATGTTGCCGCTCGGATCGGTGCCGTCGAACGAGCCCTGGTTGTTGCGGAACGTAGACCGACCCGAGACGTAGAGCAGCGCCTCGGCGAGCCGCTTGGCGTGCAGGCCGGTGATGCCGTCGATCGTCCCGTAGTACGAGACCTCGCCCTTGGCGGTGCGCGGCACGAACGACCACTCGTCGATCTCGCCGCGCCGCAAGAGGTAGCGCCGGACCTGGAAGCCGAACGACGAGACGTCGCCGTTGTAGCGCAGCGTGACCAGCGGGATCTTCATCTCGGCGGTCCAGCCCTGGTCGTCGCGCGTGGTCGCCGAGTACCACCTTCCGTCCCAGTCGGTGCCCATGTCGGTGTCGTTGAACCGGATGCCGTCGAGCTGGACGCCGGCCGCGTTGACCTGGAAGTGGTAGGCGCTGGCCTTGTCGTTCTTGGAGCTGATGTCGACCGTGACCTTGTCGCTGTCGATGTCGCGGTCGCGCCGGGTCAGCCGGCCGACGATCTGGTCGGGGTGCGAGTCGAAGCAGCGGATCGCGATGTAGATCGCGTCGTCGTCGTACAGCACGCGGAGCTCGGTGTTCTCGGTCGGCGACTTGGCCTCGTCCGGGAAGTTCTGCGTGAAGCTGGTCTCGACCCGCGCGTTCTGCCACGGCGCATCGTCGAGCTTGCCGTCGATGTCGGGCGGTTTGTCGGTGCGGACGGCGATCAGCGCCGGTGCGCGGCGCGCCTCGGCGGCCGGCGGCGCTGCGGCGGGCGCCGACGGGACCTCGTGGGGGGACTCGGGCTGGTCGGCCCTCGCGGTCGTGGACGCCAGCACGGTTGCAAACACGAAGAACCACGGCGCACAAGAGCGACCGGACCACACCGGATACATCACCGCCGGAGTGTCGCCAGTTCCGCATCGGCGTGTCAATTCGCTCTCGTCGGGCGTGACCGACTTCGCGCCAGCGACCATGCAGCATGTCGCGGCAGGTGGCGCAGGCCACCGCTGGCTGAGGCCGGTGTGCGGTGATACTGGTGCGGTGATACTTAGCTTCTGGACATGAGCGAGCTCGATCCTGCGACCCTTGAAACCGGGAACATCCTGCGCGACTGGAACGCGCGCAATTATCTCGATTACTACTACGGTCACCCGAGCGTCCCCGACGACGAGGCGGTGATGTTCCGGTTCGTCGCCCGCGGCCTGGCCGACATTGCCCGCCGGTTCGACGCCGGCCTCGACCTCGGTTGCGGCCCGATCCTGCACCACGCGGCGCAGGCCATTCCGTGGGTGGATCGGCTCGACATGGCGGACTACCAGGACTCCAACCTGGAGGAGATCCGGCGCTGGATCCGCCGCGACCCGGGCGCGTTCGACTGGTCGATCTTCCTCGACGGCGCGCGTGGCGCGCTCGACGCCGAGGACCGCCGGCTGGGGACGCTCGTCGAGCGCGAGGCCCAGATGCGTGCGCGGATCCACCTGCTGTCGTGCGACCTGCGCGACGACCTGCCGCTCGGCAAGCCGGTGCAGTATCCGCTCGTGACCTCCTATTACTGCGCCGAGTGGGTGATCCCCACGGCCGCGGGCTGGTGCGACACGATGCGCCGCGTGACCTCGCTGGTCGCGCCCGGCGGCTGGCTGTTCCTCGCCGGCGTCCACGCCACCGAGTACTGCGTGATCAACAGCCGGCGCGTCCCGTGCGTCCGGGTCACCCGCGACGACGTCCGCGGCGTGCTCGGCGACCTCGGGTTCGATCGCTCGACGATCCGGATCGACGTGACGCCCGGGCTGCAGCCGGAGGTGTCCGGCATCCACGGCACGTTCATGGCCTACGCGCAGCGCGGGTAGGACCAGGCACATCGCGATGCGCGAGCGGACGACGACGCGGACGACAGATAGTTCGTTCGTCGTTCACGATGAGTCATGATGAGCTGGCACGCCGGCGGGCGTGCCCGTGGACGCAGCTGTGTTAGGCTCGCCGAACGGCGCATGGAGGCGACGATTCATTCCACCGTCGACGAGATCCCGTCCTGGGACGAGGTGGCGGCGCCGGCGGGGTTCTACTCGTCGTCCGGCTGGCTTCGCCTCGTCCACCAGCACGGCACGCGGTACATCGCCGTGATGGATGCGGGCGCGGTGGTCGGCGTGCTGTCGTGCTTCCTCGCCCGCGGCGGCGGGGTGCTTCCGGCGTACTCGGATCCGGCGCACCTGCTGATCGGCGGCCCGCCGGAGCGCACGCTGCCCGACGAGCTGCTCTATCCGGTGCTGTTCTGCGGCGCGGTGCGCGGCTACTCGAATCGCCTGCTGATCCGGGCCGGGCTCGACGCGGCGAGCCGCGCGCGGGTGATCGGCGGCCTGGTGGGCACCGTGCGCGACCTCGCGCGGCAGGACGGCGCGCGGCTGATCGCGTTCGGCTACCTGCCGGCCGCGGAGGCCGCCGAGCTGGCGGGCGCCGACGATCGGCTGCGCGGGATCTTCGCCGAGTCGGAATGCGTCGCCGGCCCGCTCGGGTCGTTCGACGGCTACATGGCGCAGCTCCGCTCACACCGCCGCAACCAGATCAAGCGCCAGCTGCGGCGGTTCGCCGACAGCGGGCTGCGGATCGATCAGCGCCGGCTGCCCGAGGTGATCGAGCCGCTGGCCGAGCTGATCGCCGGCCACGAGCGCCACCACGGCGTGCCGTGCACCGCGCAGGAGGTCGTCGACGATTTTCACCTGCGGATCGCGCTCGGCCTGGAGGACCGGATCCGGATCTTCTGCGCCTGGCAAGGCGACCGGCTGGTCGGCGGCACGCTGTTCTTCGTGCACGGGGCCACCGCGTACTCGCGCGAGTATGCCGGCGACTTCGCGATCCCCAAGGAGGTCGGACTGTACTTCAACTGTACGTTCTACGAGCCGATGCGCGCCGCGGCCGGACAGGGCATCACCGAGATCCACTACGGGCTGGCAGCGCTCGACGCCAAGGTGTGGCGCGGCTGTGGGGTCCGGCCGCTGGTGTTCGTGCTCGATCCGACGACCGCGCGGCCGCGCGAGGCCCACGACGTCCTGGTCGCCGCGGCGCGCGCGCGGATCGCCGGCGAGGCCGCGATCCTGCGACAGTATCACGACGAGCCGGGGATCCGGCGCGAGCTCGCGCTCGACCTCGTCGAGCCGATGCTGGCCCGCTGACCGCCCCGCGCTACGCCGCCTCGCCGCTGCGGATCCGCCGGTAAGTCCCGCCGATCACGACGAAGAAGATCGCGGTCACGCCGAGAAAGCTGAGCCACGAGAACGACAGCCGGCTGTCGAGCTGCTGGAACCCGAACGCGACGACCGGCACGATCGAGCCGACCAGCACGACGGTCATCGGCTCGGCGCGCTCGATCGCCTTCTGCAGCACGAACATCGGCGCGATCACGCCAAGCCCGGCGACCAGCAGGACGGCACCGAGCTGGTCGAGCACGGCGCCGAGCGGCTGGCCGCGGCTGACCACGAGCGCCAGGCAGCCGGCGAGCAGGAGGACGAACCGCGACGCCATGACCTGGCTCGCGGTCACCCTCTGGTCAGCGAGCCGCTTGGACACCACGGTGATCCCGCCGTTGGCGATGCCGCACACCAGCACGCAGGCGATCCCGAAGGCGGCGTCGGCGGGGCGCAGCGCACCGACGCTACTCTGGCCGTACCACACGCCGATCCCGAGGAACGCGGCGGCGGCCAGCATCGCCCACGACGCAGCGAGCTCGGAGGGCAGCACCGGCGACTCGCGGCGCAGCGCGCGGGCCAGGAACAGCGTCGCGAGCGGGTCGACCGCGACGACGAACGACTCGGCGACCGCGGCCTCCAGGAAGCGCAGCGCGGCAAAGAAGCTGGCCCACGCGACCGCGGTGAACAGGTTGAGGTACAGGATGTCGCCGCGGCACCGGCGCAGCGCCGCCGCGTACGACGCGCGATCGGCGAGCTGGGTGGCATTGAAGAACACCAGCGTGATCGCGATGCAGCCCACGAGCAGGAGGTTCGAATCGATGCCTTGCTCGAGGTGCCCGAGGTAGACGTCCTTGGACGCGGACAGCGCGACCCAGACCAGGACGAGCGCAATCCCGATCAGGTGGGCGCGGCGGGCGGCGGTGCTCAATGCCGTCGACATCAGCCCGCGTGCGACCCGCTCGGCGCGAACACCCCTCGATGTTCGCCGCGGATCGGTCGGGTGTCAATTTCGGGAGCGTTCAAATACCGCTCGATACCTGCCGCACTGCAGCGCGGCACCGCGAGGTATACCGGATCATCGATCCGGCCATGCGGTTCAGAGGACCGCCCAGCTGCGATGATCGAGTCGTGGTAACATCCGCGCCGGCCGCCAGGACCATGAACCGACGTCAGCTACTGAAGCTCGCAGGCGCGGGTGCGCTGACCCTCGCAGCTCGCCCGCTGGTCGGGTTGCTGGAGGGCACGGCGCGGGCGGCCTCCGCGTCGCGTCCGCGGTTCTTCCTGCAGATCATCCCGTCGGGTGGCATCGACGCGGTGTACGGCGCTGACCCCAAGACCCGGCATGGCGTCGAGCACGGGATCGATGTGCCGTACGCCGCGAAGGACATCGTCACCACGCGGCAGGCGCCGCTGGGCCCGGCGTTCAAGGCGCTCGCGCCGTGGATGCCGCGGCTCGCGATCGTGAACTCGTTCCGGCAGAACTCGGCCAACCACCAGAGCGGGCTGGTCCACACGACCTGCTGCCGAGCCACCTCGGTGTCCGGCACGCCGACGCTGCTCGACGTGCTCGGCGCGCGCCGCACCGAGGGCGCCGTGGGGGCGATCACGATCGGCACCGCGTTCGCGGCAGCGTTCTCGCCCAAGTACCTCGGCGAGCCGACCACCGTGCAGTTCGGCGACAAGCCCGGCCTGCTGGCGCACCTCGACAAGCTCGACCCGCACGAGCTCAGCCAGGCCGCCGCCGCGTTGCGCCGCGAGGCCGACTCGCTCGCCGCGACCACCGCGCCGGGGTCGCAGGCCGACGTCACTGCCGGCAACCTGCGCGAGTCGGGAGCGCTGCTCGATGGCTGGGCGAGCAGCCCGAAGTTCGCGCCGTCGGCGTGGCCGCTCCAGTGGGAGGACGACGAGAAGGCCGGGCGCGACCTGGAGCGCGCGCTGTGGCTGTTCGAGAATCGGCTCGCCCGCTGCGTGACCGTGTCGGTGACCGGCCAGGACTACGATACGCATATCTGGAACGAGATCTGGCAGCCACGGCTCGGCGGCTACCTCGCCGGCCTGCTCGATCGGCTGTTCCACGAGCTTGACCGCCGCCGGGTCGACGGCCAGCCGATGTCGCAGCAGACCGTGGTGTTCGTCGGCAGCGAGATCGGACGGTTCCCGCGGCTCAACGCGGCCAACGGCAAGGATCACTTCCCGCAGGTGTCGTACCTGTTCTTCGGCCCATGGTTCGCAACCGGGCACGCCTACGGCGGCACCGATCGCCAGATGGTGGCGCAGCCGATCTCGCTCGCGACCGGGCGGCCCGAGGCCGGCGGCCACACGCTGGCCGTCGACGACATCGGCACGACGCTGCTCCGCCTCGACGGCGCCACCCCCGAGGTCTATGGGTACGCGGGTGCCCACCTCGACTTCTTGACCGACCGGTGAAGCGCGCAGGGCTCCATATCGCGGCGCTCGCCGCGCTGCTCGCTGGGTGCGGCCACCCGGGATCGCCGCGCACCTCCGACGTGCCGGCGAGGCCCGCCGCCGGCGACTACGACCCCGAGCTGCTGCGCACGCTGTCGATCCTGGCCACGCGGCACGAGCCGTCGGCCGCCGAGCTCGCCGAGGCCCGAGGCGCGCTGGCGTCGGGCCGGCAGACCATCGCGGGCTACATCGCGGGCCTGGTCGCACGCCCCGAGTTCGCGGCCAGCGTCGCGCCGCTGGTGATCCTGCGCCACCTGCTGAGCGAGGACGCGCTCGCCGCGCCGTCGCGCTACGTGCTCGGCAAGACCGCGGGCGCCGCGCCGATCTATTACCTCGGCGACAAGCCGTGCAAGCCCGCCGAGGCGGTCCGCGTGCGGCCGTGGTGGGACCTCGATCACGAGGTCTCGATCTGCGCTGCGTCGTACCGGCCGGCGCAATGGATGGCCGAGCGGCCCAAGGGCGAGGCGCCGATGGACTGCCTGTCGGCACTTGCCCCGTCACAGCAGAACGGCGGCCGCCCGTGCGGCTGCGGGCCGAACCTGATCCGCTGCTTCGAGTCGAGCGCGCATAGCCAGGCGGCGGCCGACAGCCTGCGCGACGAGCTGCGCGGCACCGTCGACTACGTCGTGATGCACGACCTGCCGGCGGAGCGGATCTTCACCTCGAACGAGACGTTCCGCGATCGCACCGCGGAGTTCGTCCAGCGGGTCAACAAGTTCGAGGTCCAGCGCGAGGCCAACCCCGAGCCAGCGCTGCGCGAGCTGGCGGGCTGGCCCGAGCACGGTCGGTGGGCGCCGCGCGAGGAGCTCGCCCCCGGCCAGCACGCCGGC
>Ga0307476_10001350_pt1 | contig 15033 bp, 10 predicted proteins | sample atmos_gasesECM2C_2_FD_203314 | JGI IMG/M metagenome (GOLD analysis project Ga0307476, IMG submission 203314) | Hardwood forest soil microbial communities from Morgan-Monroe State Forest, Indiana, United States - atmos_gasesECM2C_05 | ecosystem: Environmental > Terrestrial > Soil > Temperate... | reverse complement strand
GCAACTTCGCTCCCGGACAACATGGGAAAGACCGCAAGGCCAAGATTGTTGGCTACGGTCTGCAGTTGCGCGAGAAGCAGAAAGCCAAGCGCATCTACTTCACGTTGGAAGGTCAGTTCCGTAACTACTTCGAGAAGGCGGCACGCTCGCGGGGTGTTACTGGCGAACTGTTGCTGCAGCAACTGGAGCGGCGGCTGGATAACGTTGTATTCCGGCTGGGGTTTGCGCAGTCGCGGCGGCAGGCGCGGCAGTTGGTGCGCCACGGGCATGTCGCCGTGAACAATCGCAAGGTCAATATTCCTTCTTACGAAGTGAGTGCGGGCGAGGAGATTTCCATCCGCGAGAACAGCAAGAAGCTCGCGGTGCTCGAGTTGGCGAAGGAATTTGCCAGCCACGGCACGCTGCCCAACTGGCTGGAAGTGAATCGCGACAATTACACCGCGCGTGTGCTCTCGTTGCCCAAACGCGAAGATATTCAGTTGCCGGTTAATGAGCAATTGATTGTTGAGCTGTACAGTAAGTAAGGTTTCGGGGAAGTTAGGTTTCAATGTTTCGGAGTTTCAAGGTTTGAACGACCTTGAAGTTTGTATTTCGAAACTTTGCAACCTTGAAACTTTGAAACCTGGTCTTTTTAACATTTCGAGCCAGATCAGCCTGTCCTGGCGCTTGACCTGAATCCGGACCGATTCAGGGAGCTGGGACTGAGCCAAACGGCCGAAGGAGAAGCAAATGCTTTGGAAAGGTTTTCAGAAACCGAAACGCCTCGCAGTTGACACTTCCACTCTCACCGACAAGTACGGAATTTTCTGGGCGCAGCCTTTTGAGCGCGGCTTTGGCACCACCGTGGGCAACGCCCTGCGGCGCGTGCTGCTGAGTTCGATTGAAGGTGCTGCCGTGACCGCGGTGAAGATGGAAGGCGTGCTTCACGAGTTCCAGTCGATCCCGGGTGTGGTAGAAGACGCGACCGACATCATCCTCAACCTGAAACAGATTCCGTTCAAGCTGGCGGGCGATGCGCCGAAGGCGATCTATCTGCGCGCCGACCAGCCGGGCGTAGTTACCAGCGGCATGATTGAAGCTGATGGTGATGTCGAGGTTCTGGATAAAGATGTTTACATCGCCACGGTGAGTGAAGGCGGCAAGCTTGACATGGAAATGCGGCTGAAGCGCGGCCGCGGCTACACTTCCGCCGACAAGAACTTCGACGAGGATCTTGGCATCGGATTTATTCCCATCGATTCCGTGCACTCGCCGGTGCGCAAGTGCAACTACACCGTGGAAGCGGCGCGTCTTGGCCAGATTACCGACTATGACAAGCTGACGCTCGAAGTTTGGACCAACGGGTCGATCACTCCTGCCGATGCCATCGGCCTGTCGGCAAAGCTGATGAAGGACCACATGAACATCTTCATCAACTTCGAGGAAGAGATCGAAACTGGGACTTCGTCGTCGGATGATCGCAAGCCGGAGATCCATAACGAGAACCTGAATCGGTCCGTTGAGGAGCTTGAGCTCTCGGTGCGCAGCTACAACTGCCTGAAGAACGCGAACATTCAGACGATCGGCGAACTGGTGCAGAAGACGGAATCGGAAATGCTCAAGACCAAGAACTTCGGCCGCAAGTCGCTGAACGAGATCAAGGAGATTCTTTCCTCGATGGGTCTGAGTTTGGGCATGAAGATCGACGAGCACGGCAATGCTGTGCCTGGGCCGACTTCGAATCTGGTGCTGCCGGCTTCGGCTTACGGACCGGACGATCAGCTGTAAGAATTAAGAATGCAGGGATCAGGGGATAGGGGTCAGGGGCCAGCGAAGCCGAATTTACTGACCCCTAGCCCCTGATCCCTAAGCGCTAACAGAGGTTCACCATGCGTCACAAAGTTGCAGGATACAAACTCGGACGGAACACTGCGCACCGGCGGTCGCTGCTGCGGAACCTGGTCACGTCGGTGATCGTCGAGGAGCGGGTCGAGACCACCGTTCCCAAAGCCAAAGCCGCGCGCCCGATCGTCGAGAAGATGATTACGCTCGGCAAGCGCGGAGACCTTGCGGCGCGGCGTCTGGCTGGCGCTTACCTTATGACGGACGAGGCGCTGGTGAAGCTGTTCGACACCGTCGGACCTCGCTTTGGCGATCGCGAGGGCGGCTACACTCGTATCATTCGCACCGGCTGGAATAAGGGCGACGGGGCGGACAAGGCCTTCCTCGAGCTGCTAGGCAGCGAAAAGGTGCTGGACGAAAAGCGCGAGAAGCGCGCCGAAGCCCGCGCCAAGAAGGTTGCCGAGGCGAAGAAAGCCATGGAAGATGCCGAGGCGCAGGCCCAGCACGACGGCGGGGTCGAGCCAGTGAAGGAAGAAAAGGAAGAATCAGAAGATAAGAAATAGCAGTCTCGATTTTGGACCAAGGGCACGGCGTAAGCCGCGCCCTTTTTCTTCGCGAGCAGGGACAGTCCCAAACAGCAGGTTCCTCCTTGGGCTAGCGCCCAACTCGGAATGACAAACCTCGTGGGATCCAACTCCCCGCTCGTACATGTACTCTCGCGGCTTCGGCGGTAATCTTGCCCTCTATTGCCATCCCTATAAACTTTCTCTCAGGATGGGATTTACTCGCACACAGATGGCTATTGCTGCAAGCGTTGGCGCGCTGCTGGTGTTTGGATTTCTCGGCTACATCTGGTGGCTGAGCGATCAGGGACCGGTGCTAGCGCGGTCGGAGGACCACGATCCCCTGACCGGGCTGCCGGTGAGCATCCGCATGAATCCGATGCGGGACCGCACGATTGAGCACAGCGCCAACCTGTTTCTTCGGCAGTTGCGCGATGGACACTGCGACGAGCTACTCTCAAAGTGGGAGCACGATTATCGAAAGAAGTACGCCCACTTCATCTGCGATTCGGAGGCACAGCATCCGCTGCTTTCCTGGGACCTGGCGGAGTGGGAGAGCGCACCGCCGCTGACGATTCTTCACTACCGCGGTAAACGCCTTACCAAGCCGGGCGAGTCGGGCACATACAGGGAGCTCTTCACCGTTACCACTGAGCACAAGGATGGGCAATGGGTGGTGACTAAGTACGATGCGATGTACTGAATAAAAACAGTTCTCGATTCCCGGTTCTCAGTTCTCAGTTTCTAGCTTTCCCGCCGTGGTAGAAATACTTCATGCTTGATCCTGCCGAGCGCGAGCCTTCCGCTGCGCGGAATATCTACGCCTTCGGCCTCACTTCCTTCTTGAACGACACGGCTTCCGAGATGGCTTACTGGGTGTTGCCGGCGTTCTTGGCTTCGCTAGGGGCGGGGCCGGCGCAGTTGGGGCTGATCGAGGGTGTTGCCGAGAGTGTCGCGTCGTTTGCGAAGCTTTTTTCCGGATATCTTACCGATCACATCTCTCGCCGCAAGCCGGTTGTGGTAGCGGGATACTTCGCCGCTAACGCGGTGAAGCCACTGCTGGCGATGGTCACGGCGTGGCCGCAAATTCTGCTGATTCGCTTCACCGACCGGCTGGCGAAGGGTGTACGCGGAGCGCCGCGCGACGTGATGGTGGCCGAGTCTGTGCCGAGAGAGCGGCTGGGATCGGCTTATGGGCTGATCCAGTCGATGGATTCGGCTGGGGCCATCGCGGGGCCGCTGGCTGCACTGGTTCTGCTTGGGCGTTTTGGAATTCGGAGCGTGTTCTGGGCTGCAGCGGTTCCGGGGGCGTTGTGCGTGGTGGTTGCACTGGTGGGCATCCGCGAAAGGCTCCGGGTTGCGCCGGGCCCCGGCGGACAGCCCGGGGCGGCTGTCCCCGCAGCCGAAGAGCTGAGCGAATCGTTATCGTCGGGGGAACGAGTCGTCGTCGTCCTGCCCACGTCCTTTTACTTTGTTCTCGTTGCCGTAACTCTGTTCTCTCTGGGGAATTCAAGTGACATGTTTCTGGTTCTGCGAGCACAGAATGTTGGGATTCCGGTGGCGTTTGCGCCTCTGCTCGGTCTGGTCTTCAACATTACCTACACGCTTGCATCGTGGCCTGCGGGATGGTTCAGTGACCGCGTCCCGCGGCGGCTGGTTGGTTCGGCGGGCTATGTGATTTTTGCTGGAGTGTATTTTGTTTTCGGGCGCGCGCCGTCTACGCTGGCAATCTGGATTGCGATGGCGGTGTATGGGTTCTATTACGCTCTCACCCAGCCTGTGCTGAAGGCTCTGGTGGTAGAGACGGTTGGCGAGCAGGTGCGGGGGCGTGCTCTCGGGATTTATTTTTTTGTGACCAGCGTGGCTACTTTGGGCGCGAGCTTGATTACGGGCGAGCTGTGGAAGCATTACGGGGCTGCGATTCCGTTTTACTTTTCGGCGGGGATGGCATTGATCGCAGCGGGCATTTTGCAGGTGGCGGGGCGCGGACGTTCCCTCAGGGGCTAAAGCCCAATCCCAATTGCTGGCCCTGGACGCAGGCCTGGAAGGCCTGCTCCACCCGCTGAGTCTCCTCCACTCCCTAAGTGCTGCTCCGGCCGCTAAGGGTTGAAGGCGTGCTGTTCCAAAAGATTCGTATCCACAGCAAAACGAGCACTTGCCCCGCGATCCCGGCGCACGTGTCGAGGGCAACGTCCCGCACGGAGCCGGTGCGTGACGGGATGAAGGTCTGGTGCCATTCGTCGAGGCTGGCTACGAGAGCGGTTCCAAGGATTGCGATGTTGGCCCAGCGGAAGGCCCAGTTCACCCGGTTCGGCGAGGGCAGGGTGGCGCGCCAGGCGCGGAAAAGCAGGATGCTCAGCGTGCCGTAGCCGACGACGTGGCCTGACTTGCGGATGTAGAAGTGCCAGACCTCGAAGCGCTCTCTGTCGAGGCCGAAGAGGAAATGCAGCAGGGGATAGAGAATCCTGCTGGTGTTGTGGGCCGAGAGCATGGCGCTGGATTCAATGGCAATCACGATTAGCCAGAGGATGGCGGCGATCCACGCCTTGAGAAGATTGCGCTGGTCGGGGTTCAATCGGTTGAGTTACTCGACGCCATAGTTGGGAGCCTCGCGGGTGATCATTACGTCGTGGACGTGGCTTTCGCGGAGTCCGGCGCCGCTGATGCGGACGAAGCGGGTTTTCTGCAGAAGTTCGGCGATGGTGGCGCAGCCGCAGTAGCCCATGCCTGACTTCAATCCGCCCACCATCTGGTGGACGATCATGGCGACGGAACCGCGGTAGGGGACGCGGCCCTCGATGCCTTCGGGAACCAGTTTGCCGAGGCGGTTGGACTCGCCATCGCCGGCAGAGACGGCGGCGGAAGATTCACCGTCGGTGTTCTGGAAGTAACGTTCGCTGGAGCCTTGCGCCATGGCGCCGATTGATCCCATGCCGCGATAGGACTTGTAGGAGCGGCCTTGATAGAGGATGAGTTCGCCGGGGCTTTCATCGGTACCGGCAAAGAGGGAGCCGATCATGACCGCGCTTGCGCCGGCGGCCAACGCCTTGGTTACGTCACCGGAATACTTGATGCCGCCGTCGGCAATGATGGGGACGCCTGCGTCTTTTACGGCGCGGAAGGCTTCGGCGATGGCGGTGATCTGGGGCACGCCGGCGCCGGTGACCACGCGGGTGGTGCAAATGGAGCCGGGGCCGATGCCGACCTTGATGCCGTCGGCTCCGGCGCGAGCCAGTTCACATGCCCCGTCGAAGGTAGCGACGTTGCCGGCCAACAGTTGCATCTCCGGCAGCTTCGACTTCACCAGCTTTACGGCTTCAAGCACTTTGGTGGAGTGGCCGTGGGCGCTGTCGATGGCCAGCACGTCGACTTTGGCTTCGGCTAGCTCCTGGGCGCGCTCGAGGAAGTCACCGGTTGCGCCGATGGCGGCGCCTACGCGCAGGCGTCCCTGAGGATCCTTGGCGGCGTTGGGATACTTCAGTTTTTTCTGGATGTCTTTTACGGTGATCAGTCCCTTGAGGTTGTACTTGTCGTCGACTACGAGCAGCTTTTCGACGCGATGCTCGTGAAGGATTTCTTCGGCGTCTTCGAGGGTTGTGCCTACGGGAACCGTGATGAGATTTTTCTTGGTCATCACGCGATCGATGGGAATGTCGAAGCGGGATTCGAAGCGCAGGTCGCGGTTGGTGAGGATGCCGACCAGCTTGCCATGTTCGGTGATGGGCACGCCTGAAATCTTGTATCGGCGCATGATCTCGAGGGCGTCGCTTACTTTGTCGGTGGGCGACATGGTGACGGGGTCGACGATCATGCCGCTTTCCGAGCGCTTCACCTTATCGACTTCATCGGCCTGCTGCTCGATGCTCAGGTTGCGATGGATGATGCCGAGACCGCCCTGCTGGGCGAGCGCGATCGCCATGTGGGACTCGGTGACGGTGTCCATGGCGGCGCTGACGATGGGAATGTTCAGGGTGATGTTGCGGGTGATCTGGGTCTGCGTCGTGGCGGTCGCGGGGATTACGTCGGAGCGCGCGGGTAAGAGGAGGACGTCGTCGAAGGTGAGAGCTTCGGGTACGGGAAAATGAATCATAGGGTTCTCGGGGGTTCTCCCAACCTGTTGGGGTGAGTCTTTATTCTAGAGAGAGCGCCGGGTTGAGGCAAATGGGCGACAGTAACGCGGGCGAGGACGCCACGCCCCCTCGGCTTCGCTCAGGGCAGGCTGCCAGCCGCCGGGACGGCGGCGCTACAATCAACCATGCGCAAACTGATTCTCTTCTTCTGGATTTTAGTGTGCTTAACCACTATCGCGGTTGGACAGCAGTACGAGCTCGTGATCGAGGGTGGGCGGGTTATCGATCCTGAGACCGGGTTGGATGGGGTGCGCAACGTAGGGATTCGCGATGGGAAGATTGTTCGCGTGACGTCAGAAGCGCTTGGTGGGCGGCGCGTGGTTCATGCTGGCGGGCTGGTGGTTGCTCCTGGCTTTATTGATCTGCACCAGCATGGCCAGGACATGGCCAGCCAGCGCGTCAAGGCGCTCGACGGCGTAACTACGGCTCTCGAATTGGAAATTGGTGCGCCCGATGTCGCACAGTTCCTGAAATCTAAAGAAGGGCACTCGCTGATTCATTACGGCACGTCGGCCAGCCATGTGGCAGCGCGGGCTGCAGTGTTCGGAGCGCCGCTGCCGGCGGGAGACATCCTACCCAAAAGCGGTCCGGCCACCGACCTGCCTGCGACGGCGGAACAGATCGAAGCGATAAAGCAGCGCTTGCGCACCGAGCTTGAAGCTGGCGGGTTGGCGGTGGGGATGGGAATCCAGTACACGCCTGGGGTGACGCGGCTGGAAGTGATTGACATGTTTCGTGTGGCTGCGGAGCGCGGGCTGCCGGTTTACACCCACGTGCGCAGTGCGGGACGGGTCGAGCCGGGCTCCGCAGTTGAGTCGATTAGCGAAGTGATTGGGGCGGCTGCGATCTCCGGGGCGTCGCTGCATATCGTGCACATCAACAGCAGCTGCCTGCGCGATTCGCTGGAATGTCTGGCGATGGTGGAAGGAGCGCGGGCTCATGGGTTGGATGTGACGACTGAGGCGTATCCCTATATCGCGGGTATGACTGCGGTGAACTCGGCGCTGTTTAATCCGGGCTGGCGCCAGAAGCTTGGAATCGATTATAGCGACCTCGTGCTACCGGATACTGGCGAGCACCTTACCAAGCAGCGTTTCGACGAGCTGCATAATTCTAATACGACGCGCTGGGTACTGGTTTTCGCCAACACGCAGGAGATTGTGGACAGGGTGATTCCTCATCCTCTGGTGATGATTGCGAGCGATGGAGCGGAAGGGCATCCGCGCAATGCGGGGACATACTCGCGGGTGCTGGCGCAATATGTGCGCGGGAAGGGAACGGTCACGCTGACGGATGCGATCCGGAAGATGAGTTTTATGCCGGCGGAGATGCTGGAGCGGTCGACGCCGGCGGCTCGACAGAAAGGCAGATTGCAGGAGGGCTGCGACGCCGACGTTGTCGTGTTTGATGCAGCGACTATCAGCGATCGGTCTACTTTTGAGAAGCCTATGGAACCGAGTGTGGGGGTTCGGTATTTAGTGGTGGGAGGGACTTTGGTGGTGGATGAAGGGAAGATTGTCCCGGATGTGTTTCCGGGGCGGGCGCTACTTGGGCCCGGAAAGTTGGCTCCGGCAGTAATACGCGGAACAAGGGTGCCTGCGGCCGTTCCGGCTTATGAGCCAAATTGAATCTTGCCGAATCACCTGGTGAAGCGACTACTGACTCTGCGGTTCCTTGGGTTGTGCATCTCTGGCCGTCGCTGACTTCTGTTCTGAATTGACAGAGAACAGCATGTAATGGTCAAAACTATGCCGGCGATAATAGCGATGCCTATTAATCTCGAGGAAGAGATCGACACTCTGCGGCAACCAAAGCTGAACGTTCCTCTTTTGGAATTGGACCGGACCGTACTCGGTAACTTGATGCTGGACGGTAAGTCGCTGAACGGAATTCACGAGTTCCGATTCGAGGCGCACGACCTGAAAATTGTCGGAATTGATCCAGGCCCGTCCCTTCTGGCTCACACCATAGGTTCGGCCCTCCTCGCCGTAATCTTCCAGCCGTTTTGGCTTATCGTCCCGCTGGCGGAAATGTACCAGCCAGGTCGCGTTTCCACGCAACTGGCCGAGGCCCTCACAAGTCAGATCGAAATTTTCCTGCATATCAGGATGGAAGATGAGCGCCGCGGCCATAAATCCCTGAGTGGAGATGTGATCGGGAAGACTGGGGAGTGAGTTCCGGTTGTTGCGATATTCGTCAACGGTTAGAAACCCAGGGAGCTCCTCGGTGATTGAAGCCACGTAGTTGAACTTGCGAGTCTCCTTGGTGAGGGGATTGCCAGCCCGATCGAGCTGCTCATGGAGCAGGTCTTCGATGGCACTGAATTGTGACATGGAATCGACCAGTTCCTTCACCCTCTCACCGGCCATCTGTACCACCTGCTGGGTGGGGCAGCTTACGTCCGGCGCAACCAATGGCTTTACGTCATCGACTCCGGGAGGGCTCCAGGCGCTTGGCGGCAGGCTGGGGCTGGAGGACGCCAGCACCAGATCAACTACCTGCTCTTCGCCGCCGGGTGCCACATTGCCGGCATTACGGGCTTCGATTTGCCCAATCAGTTTCTTTACCTGCGGAACGTTTGGACTATTGCTGTTGGTTTGCAGGAATGAGTTCAAAGCAGCAATGCTCTCCCGGGTACGCCCAAGGTAAGCTAGGGCTTGCCCTAAAGCCAACTGGGCGGCGCTTGCGGAGCCTTTTCCCGTTTCGATTGCCATTTGAGCTTGTTGCCGAGCTTCTTCGAACTCCTTCTGCTGCAAGTAGGCATCAGCGAGAAGGGTGTGCGCCATCCAGTCCGCGGAATTTGCGATCACGGCCTGCTCCAGCGTCTTCCGCGCCTCTTCACTCTGTCCCTGCAGCAGCAGCTCACGCCCCAGCAGAACGAGAGCCTGGACATTCCGTGGATTCGAAGCTACGGCGCGCTTCAGGTAGGCCACCGACTTCTCCATGTCTTTCAACTGCAAGAACAGATATCCGTATAAAAAGTTCAGCTGGGCGCTGGATGGAACGGCCGCGTAGACTTTATCGAGGTGTTTCTGCGCCTTTGTGAAATTTCCCGACTTGAGTTCGTCAACCGCCCGCTTCGCATCCTTGCGCAACTTGGGCGGGATTGCGTCGTCGCTGGCACTCAATTCAACCGCGGATGGGTCGCTTTGCAGAATTATGTCCACTTTAGAAGTCCGTGTGCCGGCGACTTGTACTTCTACTTCCTTGTGCCCAGTCAGGTATCCGACAGCGCTGACCTCAAGGTCGTAATCTCCAAAGTCGACGCAAAACGTTGCCTCGGATTCCTTCGACGTACTCTGCCAAAGCGTGACATCCTTCCTTTGTTCATGCAGTTTGGCAACCGCCTGGCGATCGAGAAGAGCGTTCTTCTCAGTTCGAACCGTCAGCTGAAGAGTCTTCTTGTCGCAGTAAGCTTTTTCTAGCTCACGCATGCGGAATTCATCGATTGCGGGCTGTCCTGATGGCACGGAGCCTGGCGATGGCAGGGAGCCTGCCGATGGCGGGGAACTGGGCGCGCGTTGGGCGCGCGCTGAAGAAAGACACAGGAAAATCTGGAAAAGCAGCAGCCCTGCCCATAACGGGGAGGAAGAATGGTGACTTCCTTTTCCAAGGGAATACGGTGATATCATCCAGGACCCCGGTGCGGATACGGAACCACTTCGCGTCGCCATTATAGGCCCAGTTGGTTCTTTTTCGAGCCTTTTGCCTTGAGAATACGAACTATTCCGCCCCGTGCTTACTGACGCCTTAATTTACGGTGAACGGCGGGGCAACGCTGCCAATTTTTCCCGTGACCTTGGAGGGGAGCCACCGTCGTGGGGCACCGCCTGAAACTTGGGGGATTTGTCTTTTTCCCTGGTCCGGGCGTATATTAGAAAACTGAGAACTGTTGTGTAATACCGGCATTTGGCGAAGCACACCAGTGGGCGCAAGCCCACTTTTTCGTTGCAGAGGAATCGACTGGGTGGGTTGGGCTGCAAGTTATTGGATGCATGGCACTTGAGCTTGATCGGGTACGCGAGATTGCGGAGCGGGTAGCGGCTTCCAGCGGGCTGGAAGTGGTCGAAGTCGAGTTTCGCGGGAGCGGCAAAGCCCGCATGCTGCGCGTGTTTCTGGATAAGCCCGGAGCGGCGAGCGGCGACGTGCTGGCAGGAGTTACGCACGGAGATTGCGCCAACTTCAGCCGCGAGTTTGGGACCATCCTCGATGTCGAGGATGCGATTTCGGGCAGCTACACGCTGGAAGTTTCATCGCCGGGGTTGGACAGGAAGCTGACGAAGGCGCGTGAGTTTGAGCGCTTTGTCGGCAGCCGGGTGAAGCTGACGACGAGGAATCCGGTGAACAACAACCGGTACTTCGAAGGGCGGCTGGAAAGTTTTCGCGATGGACGCCTGACGCTGGACTTGAACGTAGCGAGCCACAAATCGCGCCGCAAGATGAAGATGGGCGCGGCGGGCGTTGAGCAAGGGCAGAAGGTCGGAATTGAATTCGCCAACGTGGAGAAGGCGAATCTGGTGCCGGAACTCTGAAGGGGAAAAGTTTTCAAGGTTTCAGAGTTTCAAGGTTTCGAAGTTGAAGATCGTCGGCGCGCGGTTTTGAAACATTGAAACCTTGAAACCTTTTACACAACAGCAGTCTTCATAACGGAATACGTCATATGGCTAGTGAGCTTTACAACACGATCGACGCGTTGAGCCGCGAGAAGGGGATTGATCCGCAGATTGTGGTTAGCGCGGTTGAAGACGCCATTGTCATGGCTACGCGTAAGTACTACAAGACGCAGGAAAATCTGCGCGCCGAGCTGGATAAAGAAACCGGCAAGATTAACGCCTTTGCGGTGAAGACGGTGGTGGAAACTCCGGAGCAGGTGGAAGATCCGCTGTTGCAGATCACGCTGGAAGATGCGCGCAAGGTTGATCCGAACCTGGAAGTTGGCGGGGAGTTGCGGACGCCGAAGGTTACGGAGGGAATCCTCGGTCGTATTGCGGCGCAATTGGCGAAGCAGGTGATCTTCCAGAAAGTGCGCGAGGCGGAACGAGACACGGTCTACAACGAGTACATCGGACGTGTGGGCGAAGTCGTGAATGCTACCGTCAAGCGGGTCGAAGGTCCGGATGTGATCTTCGACATCGGCAAGGCGGAAGCGCGCATGCCGCGCAAGGAGCAGTCTCGGCTGGAATCTTTCGCTATCGGCGAACGTGTGCGGGTGGTGATTGCGCGCGTGGAGAAAGCTTCGAAAGGACCGGGCGTGGTGGTGTCTCGCGCCGTGCCCGACCTGGTGCAGCATTTGTTCCAGACGGAAGTACCGGAGATTTATGACGGGACGGTGGTCATCCGCGCCATCGCGCGCGAGGCTGGAGAGCGCACGAAGATCGCGGTCATGTCCAAGGACAAGGACGTGGATGCGGTGGGCGCCTGCGTGGGCATGAAGGGGATGCGGGTGCAGTCGATCATCCGCGAATTGCACGGAGAAAAGATTGACATCATTGAGTATCACGAAGACGCGGTGACGTTCGCCGAGAAGGCTTTGCAGCCGGCGAAAGTCAGCAAGGTAACCGTGGTCGACTCCGGCGGAAAGCATCTGGAAGTTGTGGTTGACGACAGCCAGCTTTCCCTTGCCATCGGCAAGAAGGGGCAGAACGTGCGGCTGGCGGCGAAGCTGCTGGGCTGGAAGATCGACATCAAGAGCGAGGAAGAGAAGCGGCAGGAAGTGGAACAGCAGATGTCGGCGATGGTCACGCAGACGGCCACGCCGCTCGAGAGTGTGCCGGGCCTGGGTGAAGGATTGGTCGAGAAGCTGAACGCCGCGGGCGTGAGCACGGTGGAAGCGCTGGCCGACATGACGCCAGAACAATTGGAGGCGATCGAGGGCATTGGGCCGAAGACGGTAGAAAAAATCAGTCTTGCGGTGAATAATTACTTTGCCAGCCTGGAGCAGGGTGTGGCGGTGGAAGGCGAAGTGGCGTCGGAAGGCGAGGCTGCCGCGGTGGAAGCCTCCGAGCCGGGCGCGGAAGACATTACCGCAGAAGTTCCAGTAGCGGTGGAAGAAGTGGCGTCCCCTGAGGAAGTTGCGTTGAGCGAAGAGGGCACAGTCGAAGCAGACACGCTTGCCGCGGACGATAGCGAAGGGCAGGCGGAGGCCTCCGGGGAGCAGCTGGAACCGGAAGCGGAATCCACCTCCGAAACCAAAGAATAATCATGGCACGCTGGCATACGTTCGACGGCGTGGGACCGAAGAAACTGACTCCGTGAGGTCGATGATGACCTAACTACAACGCGGAGAAACGAAAGGCCGGATGAGTAAGGTTCGAATTAACGATCTTGCCCGAGAACTGGAAGTCAAGAGCAAAGCCATTCTCGATACGCTTCCGCTGGTCGGAGTGACAGAAAAGAAGACCCACTCCAGTTCCCTGGAAGAGCACGAAGCGGAGAAAGTACGCGTGTATCTCCGTTCCTCGGCGGAAGGTTCGTCCACGGCGAGCAAGTCGAGTTCGCGCGCGCTTCGCGGCGAAGAAGAAATCAAGACCAAAATTGATCTGTCAAATATTTCCCGTCCCGGAGATGTGCTGAAGGCGATTACGCAGCGCAAGGAAGCTGTGGCGCCGGCCGCGCCGCGTCCGACGGTACCGGCTGCGCATGCTCCAACGCCTGCAGCGGTTGCGCCACCGGCGGCTAAGCCAGTGGTGACCCCTCCGGCAGCGACGGTGGCTGCGCCACCGGCGGGACCAGTTGTTCCCGTGCGCGTGGTGGTGCCTCCGACGGTATCGGCGCCGGTGGTCGCGCCGCCTGTGCGCCCGGCGACACCGCCCCCGTCGGCACAGGTTCCGGCCCCAGGAGCACCTCCAGCGGTTTCAGCGAGCGCTCAGCCCGCAGGTTCTAGCGCGCCGCGTCCTGCGCCCCCTCCCCCTCCGGTGCCGCGGATGATCGTTCCGCAAACCGGGCCGCGTCCGGTGTACAAGGCTCCGCTGCGTGCGGCTCCGCCTCCAGTACAGCCAGGAGTGCCGATCGGCGGGTCGCGTCCGATACCGGGGCGTCCCGTACCCGGGCAGCCCATTTTTCAGCGACGTCCGCCGATGGCGGGCGGAGCTCCAGGTGCACCGCGTCCGCCCTTGCGTCCGGGCGAGCGGAGGCCGATGCATCCCACGCGACAGTCGCCTGCGGGAGCACGTCCGCTGGGCGTGGGTCCGGCGCTTCCACCGCCGGGAACGACACGTCCGGGAAGTCGTCCGGGTGGTCCGGCGCGACGGCCTGGGCAGCGCTACGTTCCTCGCGGTGTGAAGGAGGGCCCGATGAAGGGCTACACGCCGCCGCCGCGCATGGTGGTGTCGAACGAGCCCCTGCCGATCACGCGCAGCATCACGATCACGGAAGGCATCAGCGTAAAAGATCTGGCGGAGAAGCTGGAGATTCGCGCCAAGGACTTGATTTCGCGGCTGCTGTCGAAGGGCGTATTCGCCACGATCAACCAGACTTTGGACGCGGAGCTGGCGAGTGAGATGGCGCGCTTCTTCGGCGCCGACACGAACGTGATCACGTTCGAAGAGCAGACGGCGAAAGAGATTGATGCGGCTGCGGCCAGCGAAGAGTTGGTGCCGGAAACCGGCATACGTCCGCCTGTGGTTACGATCATGGGCCACGTCGACCACGGCAAGACGACGCTGCTCGACTCCATCCGCCTGACGAGTGTGGCGGAGGGCGAGGCCGGCGGCATCACGCAACATATCGGCGCCTACAAAGTGCGGATTACCGACAAAGAATCGCCCGCGTTTGGGCGCGAGATTGTGTTTCTCGATACGCCTGGCCACGAAGCTTTCACGCGCATGCGGTCGCGCGGGGCGAAGGCCACCGACATTGTGGTGCTGGTGGTGGCGGCCGATGACGGTGTTATGCCGCAGACGGTTGAGGCCATCGACCACGCTCATGCCGCTGAAGTTCCGATCATTGTGGCGGTGAACAAGATCGACAAGCCCGACGCCTTGCCAGATCGCGTCAAGAAACAGCTTGCCGACCGCGGCCTGGTGCCGGAAGAGTGGGGCGGCAAGACGGTGTTTGTGGACGTTTCGGCGAAGAAGAAAACGAATCTGAATCTGCTGATGGAAATGATTTGCCTGGTGGCCGACCTGGGCGAATTGAAGGCTACGCCGGAACGGGCAGCGACCGGCGTGGTGCTGGAAGCGAAGCTCGATCGCGGACGCGGTCCCGTGGCCACTGTCCTGGTGCAGAATGGAACGCTGAACGCGGGCGACAATTTTGTGGTAGGCAATGTGTACGGGAAAGTGCGCGCGATGTTTGACGATCGCGGCGCGCAGTTGCAGACCGCTCCGCCTTCGACTCCGGTAGAAATCATCGGTATGGAAGCGCTGCCGCAGGCCGGAGATCAGTTTGTTGTCGTCGCCGATCGTGACAAGGCGCGCGGGATTTCGGAATACCGCGAACAGAAATCTCGCGAGGCGGCTCTGGCGAAGAGTTCCCGCGTGTCGCTGGAAGGACTAGCGGAGCAGATCAAAGCTGCGGGT
>Ga0307476_10001348_pt1 | contig 15054 bp, 9 predicted proteins | sample atmos_gasesECM2C_2_FD_203314 | JGI IMG/M metagenome (GOLD analysis project Ga0307476, IMG submission 203314) | Hardwood forest soil microbial communities from Morgan-Monroe State Forest, Indiana, United States - atmos_gasesECM2C_05 | ecosystem: Environmental > Terrestrial > Soil > Temperate... | reverse complement strand
CATGCCACCGCTCCCCCGAGCACTCGGGTCACTCCAGGTCGCCTCCGCGATCGATCCTCGCACACCAGACAGGTCGCCTCGGCATTGCGCCCTTCACCCACGAACAGCTGTGGCAGATCCTTCTGCCGGGAATCCACCGCCGCCACGGCCGCCACCCCCAGCTCGAACCCCTCGCGCACCGATCGGCCGTACGCCAGCGCCCCGTACAGCCCCGAGGCGAACGCGATCGCCGCTCGGTCCTCGATCCCCGCGCGCATCCCGATCGCGAGCCCCGCATGCCGCCGGATCGCCTCCGCCTGTCCGCTGGCAAAGCACGCGTTGAACACCACCAGCGCGACGTTGTCCTGCAGTACCTTGAACAGACCCGCCAGCGCCTCCGCCGACATCGGTGCCGTCCCGGGGCCGTCATCCAAGAGCAAGAGCTCCGCGCGGGCGCTGCCGTGGCAGGCGAAGTGCACCACGTCGGGACTGTGCTCGAGCAGCGCATCCTGCACGTCGCTGCGATGCACGGCCAGCTTCGGAATCAGCTGGAACGCGTCTCGATGGCGCGCCCCGCGGATCGCCTGCTCGATCGCGCGATACTCCTCGTCGAGCCGCAGTCGCTCGCCGTCCCTGGTGTTCGCGGCAATGAACACGATCTTCACCTGCCGCCGCCCGCTGTGCCTGGCCTTCGAGCCCGCGCGCCGGATGACCTCGGCACCGGACACCTCGCTCGGCACCGGCACGACCGCCGATTCGTCTTGCTCCGCGAGGCTCACATGCCGCATTGAAAATGGCTCTGTCTGTTTCCTCATCAGCATCTCCCCGCCTCGATGTCATGGATGGCGGATGGTTTACACACTGGGGACTGCGGCCTCCCGTCCAGACCGGCGGGAATCCCATCAGCAATACGGATGCGCGAACGTCGCGGGCCGCAGCGCTGCGGCTGGTCAAGCTGCCCGTGGCGCTACCGCTGCACCACGAGGCCGACCTGTGCCTCGGTCCAGCCGAAGGTCGGCGAGGCAGCCAGTGCCACCTTGCGCTGGCCATGCGACGGCTCGTGCATGAGGGCCATCAGCTCCTCGAAGGGGCCATTCGGGGCACGGGTCGTGCGCGTCGGCTCTGTGAGAGCGCTCCCACCGTGCAGCTGATCGAGCGGCCGGAGCGTGAGCCACTCGAAGTCGGCGTGCTCGAGGGTGCCGATCACCTTGAGGACGTCGGTGGCCTGCTCGTAGCCGGGCGGCAGCGAGGTGACCAGCTTGAGGTCGACGAAGGTCCCGGAGTCGAGGGTGAGCGGGGTGCCGCGGTTGACGTACTCGATGCCCCAGTCGGCCGCGAGGTCGAACACCGCGATCGACAGCGGGCGGGTCGAGCGATTGCGGATCTTGAGATAGAACTCGGTGTTGCACGGCACGATCGGCTGGACGGGGAGCGTCGCCCGCGAGGCCCGGTCGCCGTCGGCGAGGTGCAGCGAGAGCTCGAGCTTGCCGGCCAGGGGGGAGTTGGGATCGGTGTTGGTCAGCTCCTGGACGTTGTGAAACCGCGCGAGGTGGACGAGGCGATTCTTGATGGTGCGCGCGGCGCTGGGGTCGGTCACGCCGACCTCCGGTCGCAGGTTCGGCAGGCGGCTGCCGGCGGGGTCGAGGATGGCGAACCGGGAGCCCTCGACGGCGACCTGGTAGTGGGCGCTGTCGGTGGTCGCCAGGCCGATCGCGTGGCTGGTGTCGGCGGCGATCTCGCTCTCGAGCTCGGCCCGCGCGGTGAGCTCGGCCCTGGACGCGAGCCTGGACGGCGCCCAGCGGACCTCGCGCCGCAGGGTGGGCGCGAAGCTGACGACGACGGCCTGCGCGCCGAGGGTGATCGGCAGCCAGCCGTCCCCGAAGTCGGCCACGACGTGCGCGCGTGCGGTGGTGGCGTCGACGGAGGTGACCTCGACCTGGGGCATCGCCGGCAGGTCGGCGAGCTCGGGGAGGAGCTCGGGCGGGAGCACCGCAAGGCGGGTTCCGACGGCGAGCAAGCCCGAGGCGCCGGCCGCGAGGGTGACGTGGTCGCCGTCGACCTCGAGGATGGCGATCGAGGCCGGCTGGGCGAGGGTCGCGGCGCCCAGGACCCGCCGATCCGACGCGCCGCACAGCACGGGGCTCTGATCCCTGAACAGGGCGTGGACGCGCGCGAAGGTCTGGCGATAGGCGGTGCGGTAGGTCATGGCGGCGCCGCGCTGGCGGAGAGTCTCGAGCCAGAAGTAGGTGAGCGCGCCGTGCCGGTGCTTGCCGTCGACGGCGTACTCGAACGACGACTCGTGCGGGCGGCACGCGGCGAGGACCGTGACGAGCGAGCTGGCCGCGCCGCCGGGATCGATCCGCCAGGTCTCGTCGAGACCGCGCGGGGTGCTCGCGAGGTGCTTGGCCATGGACTCGAGATCAGCGCGCGACGCGACGGCGCTGTTGTCGGCCGACTCGCTGGCGCGCGGCTGGAAGTCATCGGTGTCACCGCGGCGGGCCTGGACGTCCTCGCCGCGGGTCGCCGAGCCCGCGTAGCAGCTGTCCAGGACGAGGGTGGTGAGGAGCTCGCGCTGCGCCATCTGCTTGAGCAGGACGGCGATCTCGATGTCGCGCAGGTAGCGACCGGCCCGCTGGTTGATGTCGCACGGCGCGATCGACTCGTCGAGGCCGTTGGTCTTGAACGCGGGGAACAGGGTCGCGGACCGTCCACCGTGGCCGGAGTAGTGGATGTACACGACGTCGCCCTTGCGGGCAGTGGCCATGACGCGCTGCCAGGCCGACACGATGTGGTCGTAGGTCGGCCAGGACGCCGGTGGCTGCGGGAGCTCGCTGCCTGGGCCGCCGGGGTTGGGGGCGACGAGGCGGGTGATGCGCTCGGCGGGGACGCCGGCCCCGCGCAGGAACCGCTCGACCTCCAGGATGTCGCGCACGCAGCCGCGCAGCGGCCGGTAGATCGTGCCGTTTCTCCCGGTGTCCGGGGCATAGGCATCGATCCCGATGAGCAGCGCGTGAATCTCGGGCGGCGGCGCGCCGTCCTCGGCGCCCTTGCCCGAGGACGCGTCGACCAGGGCCTTCATGTCCAGGAGGATCCGTGATGACGCGAGGAACGACGCCTCCTCGGCCGTGCCGGCAGAAGCGATCGACGGCGGATTCGGATCCTTGGGATCCTTCATGATGATCGCGCGACCGGTCCCGACGACGAGAGGGCACACGTCGCTGTCCGGTGCACCCGCCGTCATGTAGATCGCATCGACGTCGGTCGTGACCGTGAACGGCGCGCTCGGCGATGGGACCAGCGCGCTATCCAGTGCGACGACGTAGTCGTTCACGGGCAGCGTGGTGCTCGCGGTGTCGCCTTGAAACGCCACGGTGGCGAAGTTACCGGGGGTGCCGATCCGGAGTATCGCGGTAGAGTTGGCGGCCGGCATTTTGACAAACAGAGTGGTCTGCTGCGTGGTACGCAGCCCGAGATTGAGTACTCTCACACATCCCTCCAGTACGTTGATGACTACGGCTTCGTGGACACTCTCACACGTCCATCCAGTACGCTGATGACTACGGCTTCATGGACACACCCGAACGGCGCTGCGTTGCGAGCGCCGGCGCAGGCACGATCGGATCCCTTCAAGGCGAGGACTGGCAGTCGGCGACGTCCGCACTGCCGTGGACGACGAACGCTCCCCACACCGAAGGAGGGTGTGTGATGAGCAGCTCGCGCTGGGCTTGCGCCAGGGCGAGCGCCGGCCGGCGCGCGCCGCCGTGTCGGTAGAATTCCTCCATGATCTCGCGCGCGTCGCGGTCGTCCACCGGGTGCAGCGTCCCGACGACGCTGCGGCTGCCCGCGGCGAGGAAAGCAGACGACAGGGCGCCCCAACCTTCGGGATCGCGGGCGACGGCGGTCGCGCATCCGGCGAGCACCGCGACGCGCGGGCCGATCTCGTGCTCCACGATGTCGGCGGCGGTGACCTGCTGCGCGTTCGCGAGCACCAGCCGCGCGCCGGCCGCGTCCACGCTAGCGTGGATCGCGAGGTGCAGCAGGCTCGCGCCGCGGCTTGCCTCGAGGCGCTCGACGGTGGCGTTCGAGCCGACGAACGCGGCCCCGCCGAGCGAACGCGCAAGCGCGAGGGTCTCCTGGCGCGCGGAGGTCAGGTCGTCCATCGAATCGCCGAGGAACACGCCCGGCTGTTGCGGCGCGCCGTCCCCCCGGCAGCGCAGCGCGACGATGCCCGGCAAGCGGGCGATCGGGCGCGCCTCGACGAGGAAGCGGCCATTCACGCGCAGCGCCGCGAACGGCAAGGTGCCGAGCGCCGCGTCCGCGACGATGTAGAGGGGACGCGGCGACGGCGCACGGGTGGCCGGAGGGATCAGCAGATCGCCCAGCTGGGCTGCGAGCTTCAGGTCGTCTGGAGCCTTGCGCCAGCGCTCGAGCAACGACCGCGCAGGGTCCGGGAGGGGATCGAGCCCCGCGATCGCACCGTCGAGGAGGTGGAAGCGCCACAACGCCGACTCGGTCTCGGAGAACATCAGGATCTCGTGTCCGCGAAGCAGCGTGAGCAGCTCGTCGAGGGAGGGCGGTCCAGCGGCATCGATGTGCAGGCGCTGACCCAGCGATGCGGCGGACGATGCGGGCGCGGGTGCAGCGCCCGGCGCCGCGTGGCCGACCAGCGCATCGACCCAGGTCCGGGCATGGAGCTGTTCGGTGGCGACCAGCGCGTCGAACCGGCGGCCCTGCCGCAACAGCAAGGACAGGAGCCTGCGGTAGGGTTCGCGTCGCCGTGCGAGGATCAGCGGCCGCAGGCCGAGCAAATCGGTGGCTTTCCGTAGCTTCTCGACGAGATCGATCGCCTCGCGGTAGTGCTGCTCGGCCGCCGCCAGGTCCCCAAAGCGCTCCGCGAGCCGCCCCCGGTGGAGCGCGATGTCCATCCGGTAATCATCGGTCGGCACACCGGCCGCGGCGCGGGCGAACAGCTGCTCGGCGCGCTCGCGCTGATCGCGATCGGCCGCGATCATCGCCGCGACCAGCAGCGCTGTGGGCTGAGCGCGCGTCTCGTCATCGAGCCTGGCCATCTCGAGCTCGGCCTGCTCGGACCTGCCGATCTGGCACCAGGAGTATGCGAGGTTCATGCGCGCCGCGGTCACGACCGCCGCAACGCCGGCGCGCGATGCGTGCGCGAGCGCGATCTCGAGCACGGACGCGGCACTCGACGGATCGCCTTCCTCCTGGTCGAGCATCCCCAGCTCCAGGAACACCCAGGCCTGGTCGGCGGGCCACCTCACGAGCGCTTGCTGAGCGGCCCACAGCGTGGCACGGGCCGATGCGAAGTCGCCGAGCCCGGTCAGGATCTTACCGAGCTTCAGTCGCGCCCTGCCGCGCAGCTGCGCATGGGCATCGTCCTGGCTCGTCAGGTCGGACTCCTGCACCGCGGTCTGGGCCGCGCGGACGGCGTCTCCGAGCAAGCCCGCGTGCAGGTACGCGAGCGCGAGATAGCCCGCATCGCGCGAGGCCTCGACGTGATCGGCGCGCCCGAGGTGCTCGGCGAACGCGACCGCGAGCAGTGCAATCGCGCTCACGGGGTCGTCGCGGTCGTCGTCATAGATCTCGCCGGCGATCTGGCGCGCGGTCGCGTCGTCGCTCGATAGGAACCATCGCTGGGCCGAAGCGAGCGCCTCATCGTGGCGGCCGAGGTAGAACAGCGCACTCGCAGCGCGCACACCGGACGCGGAGTCGCCGGTCCGGTCCGCATCACGCGCGCAGGCCTGGCTGGCCTCGAGCCACCGTTCTGCGGCGAATGCGTCGGCGCACAGCGACCGATCGGGATGCGAGGCGGCGGCATCGCGCCATGGCAGCCGGCCGGTCACCCACAGCGCCCCCAGGACGACGGCCGCCACCACCAGGCTCACCCGGATCCACGGCGGTCTGCCGGTCCAGCGCCATGGCCCGCGGTCGTCGCGATGGGTGATCCGCCGCAGGACCAGCAAACGCTCGCCGAGCGACGCGGGCCGCCGCTCCGGCCTGTCCGCCGTGTGCAGCATGGAACCGCCGGTATCGAGCTTGCTGTCTCGCATAGAAGTCTCCACGCATGTGCGACGCAGACCGCCTCCGCCCTCCGGTTGTCAGTTGACATCGACGTGCTTGATCTCGAAATGCGCGCCCACATCCGCGATCGAGCTCAGCATCACGTCGAGTGGTCCGTGCGGCATGGGGATGGGCTGCACCGAGCTGATCTCGATGATCGAGTACCGTCCCGGAGCCGACACGCGGAGCCCGAGGGTGAGGCTTCCGCCGGCGCTGCTGCACCCCGGGCTGTCTGGACACGACGTCACCAGCTCCCGATCCTCGAGATACACCCAGATCGCGCGATGATCCGCGCCGCGCACCGTCGGCCGCAGGACATCCCCCACCTGAGCCGCGCTGTCTCGCGCCTCGCCTGCAGCACCCGCGCTGCGGCGCTCGATCGCCAGCGAGAACTCGATCGGCGACGAGGGCCTGGCGGCTCCGGAGTGGGCCGGGCTCGTCGCCGGGCCCCCGTGAGTCCCCACCAGCCAGAGTGCGACCACTGCCGCGGCCGCCAGGGCCGGAGCAAAAAAGATGAGCATGCGACCGCGCCCACCGCCTCGCCGACCGCCGAGCTCGCGAGCCACAGCGCGATGGGCGGCGGGATCGTCATCCTCGCCCAAGGGCTGCTCGACCTGATCGCCGAGGCGCCCGGCGATGCGGTCATGCTCCGGGTTGCCGACCACCACAGGGCGCGCTGAGAGAGCTGGCGTGGCACCGGCCGGGGGGCGCTGCGCGCCGCGCTCGGGCGATTTCCCGAGGGCCGTTTCCTCCTGCATCCTTCCGCGCAGGGCCACCTGACAGCGCCGGCAGTCCACGAGGTGCTCGCGGAAACTCGCGGCAGCACCCTTCGCGAGCTCGCCATCGAAGAACGGATCGAGGTCTGCGCAGGAGGTCATGGCACGCCCTGCAGATCAGAGCGCTGCCCTGCGATTCGCGCGCAACTCATGGCTCATCCTCCAGGCCGAAGCGCTTCACCAGGACCCCTCGCAGCTGCTGCCGAGCCCGGGTGAGGCGCGTGCCCACGGTGATGCGAGTGATCGAGAGCTTCCGGGCAATGTCCTCGTAGGACATGCGATCAAACGCATGGAGGACATACACATCGCGATACACCGGCTCGATCTGATCGAGCGCCTCGCGGATGTCCTCGATCGTGATCCGGCTCCACGGTGGCTCGGACATGGCCTGCTCGAAGGGCGCGACACCGAGACCGTCTTCGAATACCTGAGGCCTGGGACGGCGCGATGCAGCGCGACAGCGATCGAGGAACAAGCGGTGCATGATCCTCGTGAGCCAGGCGCGCGTACAGTGGACTCCCTGCGGAACGCCATGCCGACAGGCCCGCAAGAACGTCTCCTGTACCAGGTCGGTCGCGTCGCCGCTGTCCTCGCACAAGCGACGCGCCCGACGCAGGAGCGTCGGCTTGGCGTCTGCCAGCACCTCCTCCAAGCTCCTCGGCTCCGGCTGGATGACGTCCACCTGCTCTATCCTCCTGCGGAAGAGCTTGCGTGGGGACCGGCGCGCAGTCAACAACACGGTGCTCGCTTTGACGCCGGCCATCGACAACATTCCCAGCAATCGCGAAAAAAGCTTCGGGAAGGAATCCCGGCAGCGGCGTCAAGGGAGCTGAACCGGAGCTGCCGAGGATCACGCGATTCGAACCCACGACTCTCGTCGGAGGTGGCTCCGGGATCATCGACAGGATTGATCGGACTCGGTGTCTGGTCATCCGGGCAGTGTCGCAACATGCTGCAGCAACATCGGCCCCCCGAACCCGACTGTCGCCTCTGCGATCCGGTGCTGCGCCGAGACCGGCGGCCGGCGCCTTGCGATGGAACTGCGAACCGCTCGCAGACCGCAGCGGCAGGCCGTCGCTTGCCAGTCGTGGATGGAATCGCGCTCGGGCATGCATTCCACTCTCTCGTTTCTTTGTCCTAAAGCTCGCCGGGCGTCGCCCAAACGACTACGCGCGCACTCCTTGAGACTGCGAGCGTGCGCGATCACTCAATCGAACTGCAGTCTCGATCTCGAGTACACCATCCAGGAGAGGCTATGATCAAAACCCGACACATCTGTCTATATTCGTCAGTCTTCGTCATCTCGTCGACACTGGCCCTTGGCTGCACCACGGAAGTCGGCAGCGACCGGGTCGCGGAGGGTGCCTCGACTCCAGAGGGCACTGTGACCCAGGGGCTAGCAACATGGGTTTCGCGGCAAAACAATACCCCATGCGTCTACAGCGACATAAATGGCGCCGGCTCCGAGCGCTGCTTCAGCGGAAGTGGCTATTCCGATCCGTTGCCGTTCGCGATCCGGAGCGTGCGCCCCAACAACTCGCGCATCTGGGTGACCGATACGGCAGGAAACATTGTATCTGGCACTTCGTATTTTGTTCCCGATTATGATACGATCAATTTACCTCTCAATTCGGGTGCGACACGTCTGTGGATCGGATGGCAAGGCGCGGACTATGTTTTCGTCCGTGGAAATATCATCCTGGAAGCGACCAATGGCATGGGGATGACTCCCTATTGTCTCGACGCCCTGGGCGGCAACCCGTACAACGGCCTTCAAGTCGGCATCTATCCATGTCACCCGTTCGCGGCTGCGAAGTGGGTGGTCACCGGTCCGCCACTGGGAGGGACCGGATACACCTTCAGTCTTATGGATTTCTCGAATCGATGTCTCGATTTCGCGTCACCACCAGCGACAGCGGGCGCCAAGGTCCAGACCTGGGACTGCTATTGGCCTGCCCCGCCGCAACAAAAATGGTTTCGTACAAACGTATTTGGCGGGAACGGGCCCCAAGCAGAGCTCTTTTATACGCGCACGCTACAAGGTTCTGATTTTTATCTCGATGTCGTGAATGGTACGATTACGGCGTGGCAGCCGATTCAAGGCTGGTGGTACAACGCCTCGCTCGCCCAGCGCTGGGTGATCTGGGATCCAAGCCCCAACCACCCCCCGATCCTTCATTGAGGCTGCGCCACTACCCGAAGCGAAGCCACGTCCGCTCTCCGTATACGCTGAATGAGGCAAGTCCAGAGACCTGATCTCGAGACGACTTCCGAGCTGCTTTGCCGAGTGGAGCTTGCGGGTGCAGCCAGCCGCGTCCGGCAAAATGGACAACACAATGAAACATGCGCGGATCGCAGTCTCACGACGGCAAGTCCGATCGAGAACGCCGCGCTCGATGCGCCCTGCGAGCTGATCGCCGTCCGAAGCATCGGCGTGGCTCTCGCGAACTACGGCTAGCGCGGCCGGCTCAATCAAATACCGGATCCAATATCCTACGCCGCACACGTGCCCACTGCAAAAGGATGAGCGCGTGCTGCGTCGAGATGATCGACCCTGGCAGGCTTTGCGTTCCCGATGGGGCTCGTGTAGCACCGCGAGACCATGAAGCGCGAGACCCTCAACCCCGCCACGCTGTCCAGGCCCGGGACCTACTCCCACGTCGTGATCGTCCCCGCCGGCCGCCAGGTCCACGTCTCCGGCCAGGTCGCGTTCAACCCCGCCGGCGAGCTGGTCGGCAAGGGCGACCTCGCCGCCCAGACCGAGCAGGTCTACACCAACCTCGGCCACGCGCTCGCCGCCGCCGGGGCGAGCCTGGCCGACGTGTTCAAGGTCGTGACCTACGTGGTCGGCATCGCGCCCGACAAGGTCGCGACGATCCGCGCCGCGCGCACCCGGTTCCTCGGCGACGGCCCCTACCCCGCGTCGACCATGGTCGGCGTGACCGGGCTGGTCCACCCCGACCTGCTGATCGAGGTCGAGGCGATCGCCGCGATCGACTAGTCCGACGGCGACCTCCGGAGGGAGCTCGCGAAGCAGAGCCACCCGGTGGTCACGCCGGGGCGGCCAGGTTGATCACCAGCCAGTACAGCCCGAGCTGGCGGACCGCATCGACGAACTGGGTGAAGTCGACCGGCTTGCGGACGTAGCTGTTGGCGCCCAGGCCGTAGCCGAGGACCAGGTCCTGGTCCTCGGCCGACGAGGTCAGGATCACGATCGGGATCAGCCGGGTCCGCTCGTCGGCGCGCAGCGCGCGCAGCACGTCGAGCCCGTCGATCTTGGGCAGCTTGAGATCGAGCAGCACGACCTGGACGACGTCGCTCGCCGGTCGTCCGGCGTGGGCGCCGCGGCAGAAGAAGTAGTCGAGCGCCTCGGCGCCGTCGCGCAGCACCACGACGCGGTTCCCGATGTTGCTCTTGCGGAACGCGCGAAGCATGAGCTCCTCGTCGTTGGCGTTGTCTTCGACCAGGACGATCACGCGGTCCTGCATGGCTGCTCCGTCAGCGTGAAGTAGAACGTCGCGCCGGCGCCGGGCGCGCCCTCGGCCCAGATCCGGCCGCGGTGGCGCTTCGCGATCCGCGCGACCGTGGCGAGCCCGATCCCGGTGCCGGGGAACTCGGCCTCGGAGTGCAGGCGCTGGAACACGCCGAACAGCTTGTCGCGGTACGCCATGTCGAACCCGGCGCCGTTGTCGCGCACGTAGTACGCGGCGACGCCGTCGCAGATCGTCTCGCCGAGCTCGATCCGGGCGTCGCTGCGCTTCGCGGTGAACTTCCACGCGTTGCCCAGCAGGTTGTCGAGCGCGATCGCGGCGAGGTGAGGGTCGGCGTCGGTGGCCAGGCCGGGCGCGATCGCGATCTCGACCCGGCGTTCGGGGTCGAGCCGCTGCAGCGTGGCCAGCACGGTGTGGGCCAGCGCGCTGAGGTCGACCCGGTCGCGGCGCAGCTCGCTGCGGGTGACCCGCGACAGGGTCAGCAGGTCGTCGATCAGCTCGGCCATCCGCTGCGCGGAGTCGCGGACCCGCGCCAGGTAGCGCCGGCCCTCGGCGTCGAGCCGGTCGCCGTAGTCCTCGGCCAGCGCCTGGCTGAACCCGTCGATCGCGCGCAGCGGGGTGCGCAGATCGTGGGCGACCGAGTAGCTGAACGACTCGAGCTCGCGGTTGGCGTCGTCGGTGGCCGCCTTGGCGGCCGACAGCTCGGCGATCGCCTGCTTGCGCTCGGTGATGTCGTGCGAGATGCCGAGCAGGTACTGCGGCCGGCCGGCGGCGTCGAGCAGCGGGACCTTCTTGGTGTGCAGCCAGCGCGTGCCGTGCGGGGTGTGGATCGGCTCCTCGGCGATGTCGACCACGCGGTTCGCCGCCAGGGTCTCGCGATCCTTGGCGACGAAGAACTCGGCCTCGCTGGCCGGGAAGAAGTCGAAGTCGGTCTTGCCGATCAGCTGGTCGCGCGACAGCCCGAGCAGCTGCTCGCTGGCGCGGTTGAGCCGCACGAACGTCAGCGCCGCCGCGTCCTTGACGAACACCATGTCGGGGATGTTCTCGATGATCGCGTCGAGCAGGCGGGACGCCTGGACCGCGCGCTCCTCGGCGGCGCGCAACCGCTCGCTGTGCTCGAGCCGCTGGATCAGCCGCGCGTTCAGGATCGCGAGCGCGGCGTGGTTGGCGAGGTCCTGGACGATCTCCAGATCGAGCTCGTCGAGCGGCGGGTGGCGGTGGCCGCGGCGGACCACCCACAGCACGCCGAGCAGCTCGCCGCGGGTCGCGAGCGGCAAGACCAGCAGGCCCGTGGTGTCGATCCGGCGCAGCTGGTCGATGCCCTCGGGGTTCATGTGCGCCGCGAGCGCCTCGAAGTCGACCCGGGGCATGAACACCCGGCCGTGGGCGATGACCTCGGCGGACAGCCCGGCCACGCGCAGCGGGTACGCCTGATCGAGGACGTAGCGCAGCCGCGGTGCGCCGTCGGGCACCCCCTCGTGGACGGCGACCAGCGTGATCGTGTCGCCGGACAGCAGGTTCACGATGCAGGTGTCGGGGATCGCCGCGGCGACGTCGCGGGCGATCGTGTCGAGCAGCCGGCGATAGTCCGACGTGCTCTCCGCGAACGCCTGCGTCGCGGTCGACACCAGCCGGAGCCCGTCGCGGAGCCGCTCGACCAGCGGCGTGGACGTCCCGTCGTCCGCCATCCCGGTCGACTATACACAACTGGACCGCGTTCACCGGCGCTGTGGCCCCCCTGGCGGCGCCGGTCACCAGAAATTGCACGCCGCGTTCCCGACGGTATCGGGCGACCCACTGGAGCGCGATGCGGCGGGTCCCCAGTCGCGCAAGCCGACGGGATCCCATCCGGCCGGGACGCGCAGCACGCGCCGACCCAGTACCTGCCGCTAGCCGGGGGGGCTGGCTTACCAGTCGACCGGGCGATGACCGCGGCGTCGATCACCTTTCGGGTCGACCCGGTGAGCCAGTTCCGACCCAACGTTTAGCGGCGGAGAGGCTCGGGCAACTGTCGCTGCGTTACAATATTTTTCGTGACCGCACTGGGGGATCCGGGCCCTCTGCCGCCCAGGCTCGGGCGGTACGAGCTGATCACCCGCATCGGCCAGGGTGGGATGGCCGAGGTGCAGCTCGCCCTGCAGCGCGGTCCGGCCGGGTTCGAGAAGCTCGTGGTGGTCAAGCTGGTCCACGAGAATCTCGCGTCGCAGAAGCCATTCGTCGACATGCTGCTCGACGAGGCGCGCGTCGCCGCGCTGGTCAAGCACCCCAACGTGGTCGACATCTACGATCTCGGCGAGGCGGACGGCCGCTACTTCATCGCGATGGAGTACCTCGAGGGCGAGCCGCTGCTCGCGGTGCTGCGGGCCGGCCGCGACGGGCAGCGGCTCGACGTGCTGTCGACCGCGCGGCTGATCGCCGACACCGCCGAGGGGCTCGACGCCGCGCACGAGCTGCGCTCGATGGCCGGCGACCCGATCGAGCTCGTGCACCACGACGTCTCGCTCGGCAACATCGTCGTGCTGTACAACGGCCAGGTCAAGCTGGTCGACTTCGGGGTCGCCAAGGCGACGCAGTCGGCGACCGCGCGCACCAAGGTCCAGGGCAAGTTCGGCTACATGGCGCCGGAGAAGCTGCGCGGCGGTCCCGGCGATCGCCGCAGCGACATCTGGTCGCTGGGCTGCGTGCTGTGGGAGGCGCTGACCCTGCGCCGGCTGTTCAAGGGCGGCAACGACCCCGAGACGATGCAGCAGGTGCTCGACATCCCGATCCTCGCGCCGTCGAAGGTCAACGGCGACGTGTCCGCCGACTTCGATCCGATCGCGCTGCGCGCGCTGGAGCGCGATCCGGGCAAGCGGTACCCGACCGCGAAGGCGATGGCGGCCGATCTCGAGCAGCTGCTGCGCAAGCACGGCTACGCCGCGAAGAACGACGTGATCGCCCGGTACATGCAGGCCACGTTTGCCGACCACATCGCGGCGCGCAAGAAGCTGCTCCAGGAGGTGTCGAGCAAGGGCCGGCCGAGCCCGGACGTCCTCGAGGCCGCGTTCAACCTCGGCGCCCTGGCGTCGGGCTCGCCGGTGTTGCCCGCGAACGAGTCGTGGCCGCGCGGCGAGTCGATCGACGGTTCGCCGCGCGGCACGGATCGCAACCCGGTGGCCCGGCCCGCGCCGGCGATCCAGCCGCCGCACCCCACCGAGCCCGCCGAGCCGGGCCGAGCGAGCCCCGGCGCGGAGCACGAGGCACCCCGGGTCGAGCGTCCGAGGGTCGACGTCCGCCGCCCGTGGACGGTGTACGCGGCCGGCGCCGCGGCGCTCGCGGTCGCCGCGATCGTCGTCGGGATCCTGATCGCCCGGCGGGGCAGCGTCGCCGCGAGCTCGTCGCCGCTGTTCGAGCTGGAGGTGACCTCGGTCGCGCGGCCGATCGAGCCCGCGCCCCCGCCGGCCCCGCCGGCCGCCGCGCCGGCCCCGCACCCGGTGGACCCGCCGCCGCAGGTCGCGGTCGCCGCCCCGTCTCCGGTGGCGGCCGCACCCGGCGACGACGCCGGCCGCGACAGCGCCCCGCCCAGCCCGCCCGGTCCGGGGAGCGCGCCAGCCGCCGAATCGACCTCCCGGCCGCCCAGGCGGCATCCTCCGCCGCCCCGACCGGCCACCCCGCCCCGGCCCGCCGCGGACAAGATCTCCCCCGAGGAGCTCAACCAGCTGTACCGCGAAGGGCTGCAGGCCTGGATCCACGGCGACGGCAAGACCGGCCTCGCGCTGTGCAAACGCGTGACCCAGGCCAACCCGACGTTCGCGCCGCCGTGGCGCGTGATCGGCCTGATCTACGAGAAGTCCGGCGACAAGGGGAGCGCCCGCACCGCGTTCGAGAGGTACCTCCAGCTCGCGCCCGGTGCGCCCGACGCCCCCGGCATCCGGGAAAGGCTGGACGCGCTGTGAGGTCGCTCGAGGTGGAGGTGATCGCCGCGGCGGTCGTCGCGGTGGTCGTCGCGCTCACCGCGCCCGCGGCGGCGAGCCACAAGATCCTGGTGCTGCCGGTCGAGGGCGCGGTCGACGCCGCGACGCGCAACCGGCTGACCGCCGGCATCGCGCGGCTGGCGCGGTCGCTCGACGGCCAGGTCGCCAGCGGCAGCGCGACGTTTGCCGATACCGCGCTCGCGGTCGGCTGCGATCCGCGCGCGGCGAGCTGCAGCGACGAGGTGATGGCGACGCTCGGCGTCGACGAGCTGGTGTGGGGCAGCGCGAGCCGGGACCGCGGACAGCTCCGGCTGGTCGTGCGGCGGGCGACCCGCGGCGGCGCGGTCCGCGAGCTCTCCGCGGCGTTCGCGTCCGGCGACGCCGACGACCGGATCGCCGCCGGGATCGCGCCGCTGTTCGCGCCGCCGGGCGCCGAGCCCGAGCCCGCTCCCGCGCCGCGATCGCCCGCCCCGCCGCCCCCGGCCGTCGCGGCCGCGCAGGCGCCGCCCGGCCCCCCCGCCGAGCCCGCCCCGCCGCTCGCCGCCGCACCCCCACCCGCCGACGACCACCGCACGCTCGGCATCGCGCTGACCGCCGCCGGCGGCGGCTCGCTCGTGCTCGGCCTCACGCTGTGGGTGAGCTACGCCAGCGTGCAGGACTCGATCGACCACCACGCGACCCGCACGCCCGACGACTTCCGGGACCTGAGAGCGCTGGAGGACCGGGCCAGCAGCTACGCGATCGCGGGCGACGTGTTCGTCATCGCGGGGCTGGTCA
>Ga0307476_10001347_pt1 | contig 15054 bp, 19 predicted proteins | sample atmos_gasesECM2C_2_FD_203314 | JGI IMG/M metagenome (GOLD analysis project Ga0307476, IMG submission 203314) | Hardwood forest soil microbial communities from Morgan-Monroe State Forest, Indiana, United States - atmos_gasesECM2C_05 | ecosystem: Environmental > Terrestrial > Soil > Temperate... | reverse complement strand
TCTCGGCTTCCGAAAGACCGGCCAGCATGTTCTCGATGGTGTCGAGCGCGAGATTCATCGATTGGAAGACTTTGAGCGCCTGCTCTTGCAGCACGTCGAGCGAGCGCTCGATTCTTTCGTCGGCCAAAGCGTGCGTCGAGCGATAGCTCAACGCGCTGGCGAATGCGAAAAACAACAGTGGCAGCAGCAACGCGGCGGCGGCCAGGACTTGCAACAGACGAACGGTGGTAGCCCGCGCCTGGGCGTCCCTTGGATTTCTGTTAAGCGCGCTCGCCGGCGCGTCAGCATCGCGCATGATCGAGGTTATTACGCCGCTGGCACGGACTGCCAAGAGCCGATTCTCAACGTTGCCAGGAACGGCAGCATATTCGATTCATCGGGACATGTCTTTTGACGTAATTTGGGGCGCTTCCAGTTCAGCTTGCGTTCATCGGCGAAAGCATAATCATCGGTCATTGCTGGCCGATCGGCAGCAACGGGGAAGGCTATCGCTCCCGCCCATCTTCGTTACGGCGTTTGGAGCGTTGTGCCATGGCGATTTACCGCCTATTGCAGCATTCGGCATTCACCCCAGAGGACATTACGCTGATCAGTGCCGCCTACGAGGATTGCTTGCGCATTCTCAAATTGACGAACCGGTCCGATCCGCTCACCGAGATCATCGCCAAGGCCATCATTGAGGTCGCACAAACCGGTGTGCGCGATCCTATCCAGCTCCGCGAATTGGCGCTCAAGCAGATCGGAGCGCCCCCGGCCAAATAAATTTTGCGGCTCTCCGGCAGGCCCGGACGGCTTTTGAAAAACCCATCGGCGGGCCTTAGAATGGGTTCCTCGCAAAAGAGGATCGTTGCCATGAATGCCGACGACCGCGATCTCGACCAGGCCGAAACGAAAATCCTCACGCCCGAGTTGCCCGACGAGGCCCTCGAGGCTGCTGCCGGCATTGGGAGCACGATACCCACCGGCTCCGTCAACATCATCCCGCCGAACTGCTGTTGACGAGCTGCCGTGCGGCCGCGCGACAGAGGCAACGCATGACAATAGAGAATGCGGTTTCCCATATCGGCGCGCTGGAGACCGGCCTCGACGGCGACGCACGACATGGTGCGGGTTCACGGCGAGACCGGGCGCAAATCGCTACCCATGCCATCGGCATCGTCGGCATGTCTGACGCCGAGGCCGACCGGCTCTTCGCCGAGTTCTATTGGTACATGCTGCAGCCCAACGCCGAGTACCGGCACAAGTGGCAGAAGGGCGACATCGTCCTCTGGGACAACCGCTGCACCGTGCATTCGGCGGCCGGCGGCTATTCCGCCGACGAGCGGCGCATCCATTGGCGCACGACGAACATGCAGTGAGCGCGCTTGACGAGAAGCGGACCGCGGCTAGCCGATGAGCCGCCGATATTCCTTTTCGGGCACCCCGTAGGATTGGCCCGCCATCTTCTCGATGCCGTTGCGGCTGAGCATCGTGATTTGATTGCGGCCGGTCTCGATCAGCTTCTGCCGCTTGAGGCTTTGCAGCGCCTCGGTGACGCCGGGCCGGCGCACGCCCAGCATCAGCGCCAAAAATTCGTGGGTGAGCGGTAGCGCCTTGTTGCCGGTGCGGTCATGGGCCATCAAAATCCACCGCGCCAGGCGCCGGTCGATTTGCGCCCGTGCATTGGCGATGGCCGTGTGGGTCGTCTGCACCATGAAGGTTTGAACGTATTTCAGCAGCAAGGCGTGCAATGAACCGCTTGCCCGCATCGCTTTGCGCAATTGATCGGCTTTGATCCATTGCGCCTCACCCGCAACCTGGATGTATGTGGAATGCGGCGATTGGTCGCCGCCCAACACCACCGCCGATCCAGTCATTCCCTCAGAACCGATCAGCCCGACTTCGACCTGGGTTTCGTCGGGCTGGATGGCGACGACCGAGGCGATGCCGGCCTCCATGAAAAAGACCGCATCGATCCGGCGGTTCGGCCGTTCGATCTCATGTCTGACCGCGACCACCAGAGGGGTTAAGTGCGGTTGCACCAGTGCCAGATCCGCGTGCGACATCGCAGCCAGCAACCGATTGCGCTGACGTGATGAATGACTCGATGGTGTGTTTGGAGGCATGGCTCTTGGTCCCAAAAAGGGCAAGAGCACATCAGGGTCTCTCAACCGCCCGCGCCCGAAGGTCGCTGCAAGCGGTAGGTCAAACATAGGTACTTCGATGGCCAATAGCCATTGAAATCTGGCGAACAGATAAAAGCGATCAAAGTACGGAACCGTACCGTCGCGATACGGTTGAATCAAATTAGGCGCTTTCGCAGGTCGAAAATCCGGGCGCCGAACGACCCAAGGAACCGAATTATCTGTCGCGCCAGGCGCTCGTCGCTTGGGCGTGGAGGCCGCGCTCTTGCCAAGATCAGCGAAAAACGGTGCCCATTCGCCCGTGGTTCTCGTGATCGAGGACGAGTTATTCCTGAGATTGAATATTGTCAGCTGTCTGCAGGAAGCGGGTTACGCCGTCGTCGAGGCCGCGACCGGCGAAGAGGCCATCGGGCTATGCCATTCGGATACATCCATCGACGTGGTCTTCACCGACGTCAATCTTGGCGGCTATACCAGCGGCTTCGACGTTGCCGAATGTTTCCGAAAGGTGCGGCCGGACGTGTCGGTGGTTTATACATCCGGAAGATCGCTCGATGCCGGGCGATGTGTTGTCGGCAGCGCCTTCGTGCCGAAACCATACCGTGAAAGCGATATCCTCAAAGCATGTCAGCGACTGACGGCGGGAAAGAGCAGCATCGGTGCGAAGCGCTGAGATCAGCCAACCCCGCCTCGCCTTTATCCGCGCTTCGATGCGGATGCGTCTTCCACCATCTTGATGATTTCCGCACGCCGCTCGGAATCTTCGATTTGCAGAAATGCCCTCACCAGCTTCAGGCCTTCCGCAGGCGACGGCGGATTTTTGGCTCTGGCGCGCGCCTGCCGGAAAGATGACAGCATGAAAAGCTTGGCATCGGCCATATTGACCCGGGCCACATTGACCCGCCCCAATCCGCGACATCGCCGGAAATGGATGCGAGCGCGAGCGCACGATTAAAGTCGGCCGATGGCGGGCGGATGTAAAGACGCAGTGCTATATGGCCCCCTCTTGAAATCAGATGGAACTCCAAGCAGCGCCACCGCGCGCAATGCGACGCGAATAAATCCGGCTTAACAGACATTGCGCCGGTCGGCGATCGCGTTTTTGCTTACGGCGATGCGCGCCGGAAACGGGAGTGCTTGAGGAGGCTACTGAAACGCGCGGCTTCCGCTTGCAGAAATGCGCCGAGCTGATTCGGGTCCATGTGGAAAGATTCGATGCCCTGCCTGGCGAAGGGATCGCGGACCTCCGGCAGCGCCAAAACTTTGGCGATCTCCTGATCCAGGCGGGCGACGATCGCGGCCGGCGTGCCGCCGGCGGCCAAGACGCAGATCCAGCCGTCGATCTGCAGTTCGGGCATTCCGGCTTCCGCCGCTGTCGGTATTTCGAGAGCAAGCGGCGAACGTTGCGGCGACGTCAGCGCCAACCCGTTCAACGCCCCGCTTCTGACCTGCGGCAACAGCGAGGACAGCGCGGCGACGGTCAAGTCGACCCGGCCTGCGATCAGATCCGGTATCGCCTGGGCGACGCTGTCGTAAGGCACAAAGGTCATGTCGATGTCGCCGAATTGCGCCAGCATCTCCGCCGCAAGATGATTGGGCGTGCCGATCGCGGAGATTGCGATGCTGACTGACTTGGGCTTTTGCCGCGCGATTTTGACCAGGTCGGTGATATTTTTGGCAGGGAACGACGGCGACGCGACGAGCAGGAATTTCGAGGCGACCAGCATCGACACCGGCACGAGATCGCGGTCGTAATCGAAGCCGGGATTTGGCAACAGCATCGGGTTGACGGCCTGGTTGGAGCCGGTGACCAAAAGCGTATGGCCGTCGGGCTCCGCACGCGCCACGAGGGCGGCGGCAATGTTGCCGCCGGCGCCGGGCCGGTCTTCGACCACCACCGGCACGCCGATGGACTCCGACAGGTAATTCGACAAGCGGCGCGGCACCATGTCGATCAAACCGCCGGCCGCGGCAGAGACCTCGAATTTGACCGGCTTGGCCGCGGGCCAGTTCGGCTCGTCGAATGCCGCCTGGGCGCCGCAGAGCGAGATTGCCACTAGCAATAGAGGCACGACCCGGCGAATCATGGCCTACTTCCTTGCGCTGGCGACCCCTTGGCTGCAGCCCCCACGCCGACATGCAAATGTTTCCGGTAGTCGCAGTTTATCGACACTCGGGAAACGAGTACAGTGGGCGTCTTGGTTGCAAGATTGGCCAACGCCAAAAGTTCACCCGGCAGCAAAGGCCGGCTAGACTCGATGGACGGCCACTGCGGACCCTCGGACGGCATAGTTTGCACCCGATAACGGACCTTCATGGACCTGCGCCAGCTTCGCTACTTCGTTGGAATCGTTCAGGCCGGCAGCCTGTCGCGCGCCGCCGATCAACTGCACGTCGCGCAGTCCGCGATCAGCCATCATCTCGCCAGCCTGGAATCCGAACTGGACCGGCAACTGGTCACGCGCGGCCCCAAGGGCATCCTCCTCACCGAAGCGGGCGGCGTGTTGTACCGGCACGCCGAGGCGATCTTGCGGCAGATCGAATTTGCCAAACAGGACGCCCTGAACGTGCCGAATGTGCCATCAGGACGCGTGTCGATCGGATTTCCGGTCGCACTGGCGTCCCTGCTCGGATGCGAACTCATCTTGCGGCTCCGCACCGCCTATCCGCAGATCCTGCTGTATCTCATCGACGGCAACAGTTCGCAGTTGCGCGAACTGCTGGATAATGGCCGTCTCGACATTGCCGTTCTCCTCGTCGAGCAACCCGAGCGCGGTCTTGCGGTCGAACCGCTGGTGATCGAGGAACTGTTCTATGTGACGGCTGACCAGGATAATTCGCCCGTCCGCATTGCCGATGCGGCGCAACGACCGCTCCTGGTGCCCGGCCCCGGCAGCGGCATCCAGCGCGACGCACGGAAGGCGTTCGAGAGCCACGGCCTGCCGCTGATTCCGATCTGTGAATGCGACTCGTTGAATACGCTGCGCCAGCTCGTCGCATCGGGCATCGCCAACTCGATCATGACGTGGTCCGCACTTCACAGTGGCGATCAGCGAATAGCGCTCAATTACCGGCGCTTCGTCGATGCGAAAATGGTTCGCCCGGTTTCGCTTTGCTTTTCCGAAGTAGGGCTTCGCAATCCGGCGATCGACGCCGTGGCGCAGACGCTGAAATCGCTGGTCCGCGAGCTGGTCGAAAGCGGCGCCTGGCAGGGCGTCACCCTGATCGCTCCTACTGCGGCGCCGCCTGGTTCGCCGGCTTGCTATAATGACTCAAAACCGGACCTTGCCGGGCGGTCGCGCAGCTTCAGGCCGACCGCCCAGCGAAAAATGAAAAATGGCAACGGCCATCGCAAGACCCTCGATTGATTGTGCGCCGCCAGACGATCAGCCCGGCGGCTTGGTTGCAGCATAGGCCGGCACACGCGCGGAAAATTTATCAAGCCAGGCGACGAGGCGGGGATGATCGCCGCGCCAGCTGCCGTTGAAACGGAAATCGCGATAGCCGAGCGTGCAGGCCAGCGTGATGTGGCCGACGTTGGGCATCGCATCGAGCGACGGCGGCGCGGCTTCGAGCGCGGCGAGCGCGCGCGATACTTTGCCGGCCTGATGCTCGAGCCATTTCGGCTCGTGGGTTTCGGCCTTGCGCCAGCGCGTCTCGTAGATGGTGAGGATCGAGGCATCGAGGATGCCGTCGCACAGCGCCTGCAGGCGCAGCGCCGCAAGCCGCGCCTTGGCGTCACGCGGCACGATCTTGCCGCCGCCGGCGCGGTCGTCGAGATAGTCGAGGATGACGCGGGAGTCGTAATAGGCGGTGCCGTCCTCATCGATCACCACCGGAATCTTGCCGAGCGGATTTTGCTGCCGCACGCTGTCGTTGACGTCGCCGGTGTCGGCAGCTTCGATTTTTACGTCGTTGTCGAAGCCGAGGAGAGAAATCGCGATCCGGACCTTGCGGCCGAACGGCGAAGCCGGTGAAGAGCGCAGAATCATCATTGCAACACCTTATGGCCGCAGCATCATTGGCTTTGTTGGCGAACATGCATTGCAGGCGCAATGCAACGGATCGGCGCCGGCCGGGCGGCCGCCGCATTCGGATCAGCGCCGCGCTCCCACGCGGCGCCGCGACGTCGTCCTAGCCGGTGACGACGAGATTGACCGCTTTCGGGCCCTTGCCCTTCTTGTCGGGCTCGACATCAAAGCTGATGCGCTGGCCCTCGACCAGCGATTTCAGCCCCGCACGTTCAACAGCGGTAATGTGCACGAACACATCGCGGCCGCCGTCGTCGGGCTTGATGAAACCGTAGCCGCGTTCGCCGTTGAAGAACTTGACCGTACCACCCATTGCCATCGAGCAACTCCTTCCCCCGTGGATGCTTCGCCGTCGGCCCCCACGGCACGACGGCTAGGCTGGACATCCACACGAGCAAAGAGAACGAGGACGGCCTCAATCACTCCGCCGGCCCCCCACAGGAGGCGGAACGTCTAAGCCCAGCACCACAAAACTAGACCAATTCTTGATTGTGGAAAAGTGGGCGGCTACCGCACGGCCGCCAGCCAGTCGATCCGGCAGGCGGCGGCCGGGGCGAACGCTTCCGCCAGCGCCGGCAGCAGGACTTTGAGGTCGGCATCGAGCCTGAATGGCGGGTTGATCACGATCAGGCCGGACCCGACCAGGCCGGCAGCGGCCCGCGGCGGTCCGAGCGTTATCTCGCAGCGCAATACGCCCGGCATCGCGAGCTTGCGCAGCCGCCGCGCCAGGGCGTCGGGCGCCACGCGCTCCTTGATCGGATACCACAGCATGAAGATGCCGGTCGGCCATTTCCGGTACGCTGCCGCCAAGGCGCTGCTGAGCCGGCCGAAATCGGCGGCGTCCTCGAACGGTGGATCGACCAGGACGACACCGCGGCGCTCCTTCGGCGGCACATAGGCGCCAAGCGCGGTCCAGCCGTCGATCGCCAACATTTTGGCGCGCCGGTCGCGCAGCACGCCGTCGAGCGCCGCTGCCGCGCGCGGTTCGAGCTCACAGGCGATGAGCCGGTCCTGCGGCCGGCTGAGGTGAAGCGCAATCAGCGGCGAGCCCGGATAGACCCGCAGCGTGGCGCCAGGATTGAAGCCCGCAACGGCATCGAGATAGGGGGCCAGCAGGGCCTGCGCCGCTTGCGGCAGCGGGGCGCGCCAAATTTTCCCGATGCCGTCGCGCCATTCGCCGCTGCGCTTCGGCTCCGGTCCGTACAGATCGTAACGGCCGGCGCCGGCATGAGTGTCGATGACGCGAAAGGCCGCCGGTTTGCGTTTGAGATAATCGAGGATGCGCGCCAGCACGGCGTGCTTGTGCACGTCGGCAAAATTCCCGGCATGAAAGGCGTGCTGGTAGTTCACAGGACGTTTGGTTTGAACATGATCTTTTCCGAAAACCGGTGACCACCGTCGGATCAAGTCCGAGGGCAAGCTTTGATCATGCCTAGCCGCCGCGCACCGGCGGCATGACCACATGGTCGCGCCGGCACGCGCGTTTGGCGACTTCGGGGCAGTCGCGGAATTGCAGATCTTTCGACAAGCAGATGCGGATGTCGGTCAATCGTCGATTATCGCAGTCCACAGCGATGGCGCCCGGCGTCAGGCCTGAATTCGCCTTGACGAAGGCGTCGCGCACCGCGTCCGGCGCGACATCGAGCGGCTCTTGCAGAGCAACATAATCGGGCGGAATTTTCACTGTGGCGCGCGCCTTGCGGATGGTCTCGAAATAAGCGCGCGGCGACAGCCCCGAGCAGGTGCCGTGCTTGTCCCACTCGTTGTAGATCAGATGCGGCGCCGGCATCAGATCGAGCATGGATTCCATGATGCCGTGATAAAGCCGCGGCGACGGTTGCTCGCAGTATTCCGGAAAACCCTTTTCGTATTGCGGCCACAGCCCGTGCACGACGAACGCATAAAGCCGCGCCCCGCATTGCGCGCCGCCGGAGCGGCCGCTGTCGTGGGCGGACGCGCAAAACGACGGCGACCACGACAGCGAGAGCACATAGAAATCGAACTTGCCGGCCGCATCCTGCCGGGTATCTTGCGCCGAAGCGCACGTGGCGGTCGACAAGCCCGCGGCAAAAGCCAAGCCGGCAACGAACCTAATCATCAAAACCCTCGTCATCCGTGACCCGAACGGAGCAAGAACAAATTATGGAGGAACCGCGTATCGACGGTAACACGTCGAGCACCTAATTAGGAGTTTGCGCTTGAGCCGCGGCCCGCGACCGCCAAGATTGAACCGCCGCTGACTGTCGCACACCGGCTTTCCGGAAACTCGATGAGGGGACTTCGCTATGGCCGTGTACAGCCTGTTTCGCAACAAGCCGTTCGAGCCTGAAGCGGTCAGCGTCCTGACCGGCGCTTATGCCGACGTCTGCCGCGCACTCGGCTTGGGCAATGGCGACCGCCGCAAGACCGATGCCGTCGCCCGGAAGGTGATCGAATTCGCCCAGCGCGGCGTCAGCGACCGGGTGGATCTGCGCGAGCGGGTGCTGCAGGACCTGAGCTAGTTTCTAGGGCTTTGCCGCGCGGCAATCCGGATTGTAGGCGTCGTTGCGGTCGAGCCCATCGACGCAGAAATTCACGCCCCAGCCGCCCCCGATCAAATCGGTGTCTTCGGCAATCGAGTAAAACATCGGGTGGCGCGCGCCGTCGTTGATCACCGCCGTGCCGCTGCAAAAGCGCCGCGGGATCGACTGCGCCGCCCACGGCATCATCGCGGTCTCGTGGATGTTCTCGACGCCGACGATGCGCAGCTGCGAGTTCCAGAAGCGGTATTCCTTGGTGTGGAAATTGGCGATGATGCGGTCGAGAGCGCCCGGATAATTGCAGGCCGGTACGTCGCGGTCATAGCGCGGACCGGTCATCCAGAAATTCTTCTCCAGCCAGCTTGCCGCGCGCGGCTGCGAGACGCTGGTGACACAGAGCGCCAAGCCGAGCGCGACAGCCGCAATCCGGCCGAAACTGACCATCGTCCTTAACTCCCGCAAAGCTCATTTCAGCGTGCCGTGGCGCCACCTGCCGGTCAAGGCCGCCAGCCGGGCGCGATGCAAATGTCCGGCCGGCGTGGCAAGACGGACACGGCGAATAGTGCGCCACTGTGCTATCAGAATATGTTCCTTGATTCGTCAGTCTCGGCGGGGTGTGAGGCGTATTGGGCCGCGTCCCGGCTCGCACCGGGCTCCCCTTTGTAATCGGTCTCCGTAGTCAGTCACCGTAGTCCGTCTTCGTCATCAGTCTCCTCGCCTCCGCCGCAACAACCGGCGGCTGCGGGGTGGTGCGTAAAGGCGTTTGCCGGCAGGCGGGGGCTTGCCGGCGATGGTCCGGCAAGCGGCTTCCGAGCAGCCATCACAAACGATGGCAGGGGCCTGGGTGGGGGGAACTGACATGGGCGAAGTGCATCGGCTTTTAACCCCGGAACCGTCGTTCGGTTTGCAGGCGGCGGGGCGCTTGATGATCAAGATCTTCCCATCGTGGGTGCAGGACCTGGCGCTGCTCGTGGAAAGCGTCGAACCGGTCCGCCCGCCCGGCGCGGCGCCCGATTGGCAGCCCGGCGCCATCGTGCGGCTGCCGTATTCCAAGAAGATTTGCAGCGACGGCGCCGCGGTGTGCAGCCAAGCGCTGATGGCGCTTGCCGATACCGCGATGGTCATTGCCTGCTCGGCGGCCTGGAACGGCTACCGGCCGATGAGCACGATCGACCAGACCACGCATTTCCTCCGCCCGGTGAATTACGACATTGTCGCCGACGCCCGTGTGGTGCGGATAGGCCGCAACACCAGCTTCGGCCGGGTCATGCTGCTCGCCGCCCACGACAAACGGCCGGTCGGCATGGTGGCCAGCGCCTATTCGATGATGTGAATGCCGCGGCGGCGCTGCCTCCGCCGCTTCCCAATGTAGGCATCAACCTCTAAGCTTCGCGCGCTTGCAAAGGCGGGAGGCTGGGTGCGATGGCTCGAAAATCCTTGATCGTGGGAGCGCTGGCTGCGCTGTTGGGCATCGGATCAACCGGCGCCGTGCTGGCAAGCTTCACCGGCCCCGGGCCCTGGATCACCGGCAACGACACCGGCGGCATCATCCCCTATTCGCCGGACCTTGAAGGCGTCTATCAGCAACTGGCGCAGAATTATTGCGCGCGCTGGCGGCGGCTGTCCAAAATCACATCCGTGCATCGCGTGTATGGCGATTACATCAGCTTCGTCTGCATCGATAAGCCGTGGATGATTCACTGAAAAAGCGGACGACGGAGGGCAGACGGCGGAGGACCGATAAGAAGCAACAACGCGCCGTCCCTTACCTGCCATCCGTCGTCCGTCGTCCGTTCTCCGTCGTCTGCTCTCGCCAATCCCCCACCGCCGCCTGAACGACGGCGAGCGCCGCGACCGCCGCCGTGTCGGCGCGCAGGATGCGCGGGCCGAGCGCAATGCGGACCAGGTTCGGCAGCTTGAGCAAAGCGGCCCGCTCGTCCTCGGCGAAGCCGCCCTCGGGCCCGACCAGCACCGCGAGCGGCGAACGCGGCGGCAGAGCGGACAGCGCCGCTAGCGGATTGGCGACTTCGGCGTCCTCGTCGCAGAACACGATGGTCCGCGCCGGATCGCGGCAGGCAAGCACACTCGTCAGATCGGCCGGCTCGGCGATCTCGGCAAGCGCAAGGATGCCGCATTGCTCGGCGGCCTCGATGGCATTGGCGCGCATGCGCTCGAGATTGACGCGGGCCACCTGGCCGTGGCGGGTGAGCACCGGCTGCAGCCGCGAGGCGCCCATCTCGACCGCCTTCTGCACCATATAATCGAGCCGCGCCGATTTGAGCGGGGCGAACAGATAATGCAGATCCGCCGGTACCGTCTGTTCGCGGATTTTGCTGCCCACGACCAGCGCGGCGGCGCGCTTTTGCAGGGCAAGGGCCGCGCTCCATTCGCCGTCGCGGCCGTTGAAGACCAGAACCTCGGCGCCGGATTTGCGGCGCAGCACCGTGGTCAGGTAATGGGCCTGGGCGCGGTCGAGCGGCAGCGCCGAACCGGCCGCGAGCGGCGCTGCGACGAAAAGCCGGGGACTGCGAAAATCGTAAGCAGGCATGGTGCAACTAAGCTATACTGTTGAAAGCAAACACGCCGTGGCTTTAGCTTAAACTGGCCGAATGAGCACCAGAGTCGCACCCGGCAGCCTGCCCCCTTGTCGCCGAATTCATCGGGCTTGTGCTGGCATGGGCCGGGCCGGCATCGGGACGCGGCGCCGGGAACCGCAAAGGATCGCTATGAATCGGAGCCTGGTGATGGCGATCGGACTGGCATTGGCCGCCGGCGTGGCGCTTTCCCATAGCGCGCTGGCGCAGTCGCCGTTCCCGCCGCCGCCGCAACAGTCCACCTTTCCGCCGCCGCCGCAGCAATCCACATTCCCGCCGCCGCCACAGCAGTCCACGTTCCCAGCGGCGCCGCAGCAGTCGGTCTTTCCGTCGGGCTCGATGCAGGGAGGCCCGCCGATGGGAGGGCCGCCGCCGCTATCGGGACAATGCGCGAGCTTCCCGCGGCTGCGCGACGAAGCCAAGGCAAAGGCCGACGCGGTCTCGGCGGTCGGCAAACGCAAGGGCGATCGCAAGGAAATGTGCGCAGCGGTACAGAGCTTCACCGCCGCCGAGGACAAGGTGGTGAAATTCCTCGAAGACAACAAGCGAGGCTGTGGGGTGCCCGACCAGGCGGTCGCCCAGGCCAAGGCCATGCACGCCAATACCGTAAAATTCCGCGACACGGTCTGTGCCGAAGGGCCGAAGCCGAAGGCGCCGACATTGAGCGATGCCATCGGCGCGCCGCCGGCCGAGACCGGCACCAATACCAAGACCGGCCGCGGCACGCTGGACACGCTGACCGGTAATCCGCTGGCCAAATGAGCGGCGGCTCCGTTGCCGATGCGACCGGCAATTGGGTCGATACGCTGGCGCCGGCCTGGCTGAAACCCTATCTGCGGCTCGCCCGCCTCGACCGGCCGATCGGGTCGTGGCTATTGCTGTTGCCGTGCTGGTGGTCGTCCGCGCTCGCCGCCGTCGCGGCGCAGGCGCGGGCGCCGAATATCCTCCATCTGGCGCTGTTCTTCATCGGCGCCTTTGCCATGCGTGGCGCCGGCTGCACCTGGAACGACATCGTCGATCGCGATCTCGATGGCGCCGTCGAGCGCACCCGCTCGCGGCCGATCCCGTCGGGCCAGGTCAGCGTTGCGCAAGCGGCTTTGTTCCTCGTCCTGCAAGCGCTGATCGGCTTCGCCGTGCTGATCACGTTCAACACTTTCACCATCGCGCTCGGCATCGCCTCGCTCGCCATCGTCGCGGTCTATCCGTTCATGAAGCGGATCACCTATTGGCCGCAAATCGTGCTCGGGCTGGCGTTTTCGTGGGGCGCGCTGATGGGCTGGGCCGGCGCCTTCGGCCGGCTCGATGCGGCGCCGCTTCTGCTCTACGCCGGATCGATCTCCTGGGTGATCGGCTACGACACCATCTACGCCCACCAGGACCGTGAGGACGACGCGCTGATCGGCATCAAATCCACCGCACTGTTGTTTGGCCCGCGCACCAAGCCGATGCTGGCGGTGTTTTACGGCCTCGCCGTCATCCTCATCGGGCTAGCCGGGATTTTCGCCGGCGCGGGCGTGGTGTTCGCGCTGGGGCTGGCCGCCTTCGCCGCCCATCTCGTCTGGCAGATCGTCCGGCTGGATACCGGCGATCAGGATAACTGCCTTGCGGTGTTCAAATCCGACCGCGACGCGGGTTTGATCCTGTTCGCGGGCTTGGTGCTGGACGCCGCGCTGCGCCGCGTCGTTTAAACGTTCGGATAGGCCGCGGACCCCCACTCCATCTCTCGCCCTTTCAGGGGGAGAGAGGCGCAAGCCGGCGGCGCGAAGTCTGTCATCCAGGCGCGAGTAACCCGCACACTGCATCCTCCCCCTGAAAGGGGGAGGATCGAGATGGGGGTCGCGGGCCGCTTGCCCAAACGTCGAGGGTTGCAATCACCGTAGCCGAGGCAGAACCGGATCGGGCTTGCCGGGACCGGACGATCCGCGGATACTGAGCGGAATCGGCCAAGAATCCGAAACGCGCGGCCATGAACGGCCGCACATCCGATAAACCAAAATCATCGTTAGGGAGCGATCGATGAAATCACCTTATCTTCTCGGCATGACTGCGCTGGCGTTGGTGCTGGCGATACCGGCAAGCGTGCGTGCGGATCAGGCGCCGGCGGCGCTGACTGGTGTCGTCAGTTCGGCAGCCGAAGGCGCCATGGAAGGCGTCGTCGTCACTGCCCACAAGGACGGCTCCATCGTCTCGGTCAGCGTCACCACCGACGCACAAGGCCGCTACGCGTTCCCCGAAAACCGGCTCGAGCCCGGCCATTACAATCTCGCCATCAGGGCGGTCGGCTACGACATCAGCGCGCCGGCCGCAGCTGACGTCATCGCCGAGAAGACGGCCAACGCCGATATCAAGCTCGACAAGACCAAGAATCTCGCCAGCCAGCTGACCAATGCCGAATGGATGATGAGCATCCCCGGCACCGAAGATCAAAAAGCGATGCTGCTCAATTGCACGGGCTGCCACACGCTGGAACGCGTGGTGCGATCGACCCACGATGCCGACGAGTGGACGCAAGTGGTCAGCCGCATGATGGGCTATGGCGCCGTGAGCCAGCCGATCAAGCCGCAGCCGATGCTGGACAAGACGCGCGCGGGCACGCCCGAGCAATACCGCAAGATGGCCGAGTATCTCGCCACCATAAACTTAAGCGCGGTCGACAAGTGGCAATATGACCTGAAAACCCTGCCGCGCCCGACCGGCCGCGACACCCGCTCCATCGTCACCGAATACGACGTCGGCCGCAAAACCATCGAGCCGCACGACATCCTGGTCGATAAGGACGGCGCCGTCTGGTATTCCAATTTCGGCGAAATGTTCATCGGCAAGCTCGATCCGAAGACGCTGCAGTTCACCGAATATCCGATCACCAAATTCAAGGACAAGGCACCCACGGGCCTCTTGAGCATCGAGTTCGATACCACCGGCAAGATCTGGTTCGACACCATGTACCAGGGCTCGCTCGGCTGCTTCGATCCGAAGACCGGCGAGATCAAATATTATCCGCTCGACGCCAAGTGGAACGACGACAAGGTGCAGCTCAACTTCACCGGCCTGCATTACGAAGTCGACAACAAGGTGTGGACCAAGAGCGTCGGCACCCAGGAAATCTTCCGCGTCGATCTCAAAACCGGCGACTGGGAGAAATTCCGCCCGCTCGACCAGCTGCCGGGCGTGCAACACGCCGGCATCTATCAGGTGATGTCGGACTCCCACAACAATCTGTGGATGGCCGAATTCACCGAAGGCCATCTCGGCAAGATCGACGCCAAGACCGGCGCCGTGACCTGGTACGCCACGCCGACCGCGCACGCGCGCGCCCGCCGCATGGAAATCGACGCCCAGGACCGCGTGCTGGTGACCGAATATCGCACCAGCAAGGCGGCGCTGTTCGATCCCAAGACCGAACAGTTCACCGAGTATTCGTTCCCGCAATACACCTTCCCCTATCGCGCCAATTTCGACAAGAACGGCGAGATCTGGGCTTCGACCATGAGCACGGACCGCGTGGTGCGGCTCGATCCGAAAACCAACACGTCCGTGCAATATCTGATGCCGTCCGACACCAACATGCGCACGGTGTTCATCGACAACACGACGAGCCCGGTGACGTTCTGGGTCGGCTCTAACCATGACCATCGGATCGTGAAGGTCGAGCCGTTGGATTAGGGCGCAGTTCTATGATTTGAGGCGTCATGGCCGGGGGTTTCCCCGGCCATTTCGTTTTTGAGACAACGCACTCAGAAGCGGAAGCGCAGCCCGGCCGTGGGATCGACGTTGTTGCGGTTGAGAT
>Ga0307476_10001346_pt1 | contig 15056 bp, 13 predicted proteins | sample atmos_gasesECM2C_2_FD_203314 | JGI IMG/M metagenome (GOLD analysis project Ga0307476, IMG submission 203314) | Hardwood forest soil microbial communities from Morgan-Monroe State Forest, Indiana, United States - atmos_gasesECM2C_05 | ecosystem: Environmental > Terrestrial > Soil > Temperate... | reverse complement strand
GGGGCCCTGTGTTCAGGTGCGAGCCGGTAGTCCACCGACAACACGTGTATCGCGGCGTCTCTGCAAATCATCCGACACAGTCCGTCGTGGGATTCGATGTCGCCCACGACGAAACCGCCGCCGTGGAAGAAGAGAAGTAGCGGGGCCGCCTCGGCGACGGCCGGTCGATAGTGTCGCGCTCGAAGGGGGGTGTCGGGGCCGGGAATCGTGAGGTCGGTGGTGGGGACGGCCACGTGGGTATTCATCGCCGCATGCGATTTCCGCGTCAGGGCGCGGACAACTTCCAGATCCCCATCAGCCGAGAGACCGCCAGTACGTGTGCTTCGCTGGGCGATCAGCATCAACTGAAGCGTGGCGTCAAGGGTGTTGCCGTCGATGGTGATCCTTCTGCCGCCAGTCAGGAGGCGTTTTAGCCATGGCGGAATCCACGGTATGACTTTGACACCGACGCCACGCACGGCGTTTTTCACCGCGCGGCGGCGGGTTTTGGGCCGCTTGTGTGTTATGGCTGCCTCCGTGTCTGCGAAGTGACTTCCGCGGGCACTGTGTTCGGAACACATATTTTGTTCCAGGATAAGCGGGGGTCACCCTTCATACCTGCTCTAGCAATGAAAATGCGAGCGCAAGAAGACAGTTAGTTACAAGTGTCTGGTCTTCTACTCGTTCCATTCTTGGCGGGGCCGGTCGAGCGCATGCCGTCGACACTGATCAACGGCATCCACTCCATGCCTGTCCGGTTCACGCCTGCTCGACGTGTGGGCGCTTGGTGATCGCGCAAGATCACAAGACGGCCCGAAGCTCACCCGTGAACAACATCCCGCCGCACAAAGCTTGACTCCCTCCACAAAAACATGTCACGCATTTTTGGCGAGGGGCACTAGCGGATTTCGGCGACTCTCAATCGACGTGATGTCCGATACGGGGATGTGCTCCGTTGGGGAAACGGCAGCTACCGGCAACAGCACATTGCGGATCGCCGCCAATATCGCCGGGTGATGGGCGGGATGATCGCCGGTGGGTATGGCGATCAGGCGGGGCGGCTGCGACGTCCATTGCAGCCGGTCAAGGGCTGCCCGACCGCCTTTGGCAGTGAACTGCTCGGCATCCTCGGGCGAGGCAATCAGCGTCACGTCGGTTCCACGGTGGGCAAGCGTTGTCAGAACAACCTCCGGCAGGTACACGAGTCCGACCCAGTTCAACACCCGCAGGACGCATCGCGGGAGGTGGTTGTGCATAAAGCTCTTCGTCGGCTTCCGAGCCGGGTCGAGAAATGCTCTGAGGCGCTTAGCCCTGGACCCGCCAGCGCCGCCGCCCGTGTCACCAGCCGCGTTGGTGTTTAGCGTTATCTTCCGATAGCCCCACTGCGACAGCAAGGTGGGGGTGACGCGCCAATTCCATACCAGCAGGTTGACCAGAATCGCCGAGCGCGCACCGACATTGCGGGCGACCTGAGCGACGTACCACGCGCCGGAGCAGATACCGACAAGCTCGAGTTCGCCGGCGTCTTGGCACGCATGTCTGGCCACCGCTATCGAGTCGGTGATGTCAGCCTTGGAATAGATTCTGCGCCAACGGTTCCGGCTGATCTGGCCCGACAAGCCCTGTCTTGCCGGGTCCCAGCGCACCGCCTGGGACCCGGCCGCTGCAATGCGACGTGACAATTCAACCCACTCCCGGGCGGGTCCTACGTGCAAGTCGTTGGCCGTCACGAAGAACAACACGGTCTTCGCGGGCGCGGGACTACGGCGTCGGGGCACCGTGCGGATGGCGAATAGGCCGTTCGGCTCGATTCGTTCGATGCTCTCGAAAACATCGGCCCCGTCGGGCCCTTCGGCCGGCATCGTCACGGTTGTCAGGTATTGGGGTACGACGCGACGGGTGCGAGTGGGAACGTTCCCGTCGATCCAGTCGATGATCGAATCGACCGCCGCGAAAGGGATCGGTAACGGCGTCGGCGTCGGCGCGGCGCATTCCGGGAGACCGGCGGCAATGATCGAATCAACTCCCTCGGCCGATGCCAAAGCGGTGACGTGCTTGTCGGTCTCGGCTGGTCGTCCCACCAGAAGTACGTTGTCGACGCCATGGGCGCTAACTGGATTGGCACCCATCCGCAGCGCGGCGAATGCCGCGGCGGCGTGGTCGCTCAACCGCCCGCCGACGATTGACACTTCGCCGGGCGTAGCAGCGTCCGCGCCCACCGACAACCGGAACAGCGTTCTGTGTTCCCGGAGGTAACGCTTGCCCGTTCCATAGGGATCGAGATAGACCACGCGGTTGACCGTGTGGGACTGGCCCAGGTACTCGTTGAGGATCAGGCACCCGGCACGTATGCCGATAACGGTCGCCGACTGCGCGCCGATCAGCGTGAGGTAGTCGAGCGCGTGGCCCACGCTCGCCACCCAGTTGGCCACCGCGTCATCACGGGCCTGGGCGTATGCAGAATCACCCAAGCCGAGGTAGTCAAAACGCAGCACAGCGAAACCGCGGCGCGCCAGGCTGCCGGCAAGGACCCGTTGTAGCCGGACACTATCCATCCCCTCCTTTCCGAGCGAACCACAGATCAGTACCCCGGCCCTGATCTGGTTATCGACCGGCAGATGGACCACGCCGAACAATGGCGAATCAGACGGTCCGAAAAATGTGGGCACCTCCGTCGTCAACGGCATGTTGTGCGGGCTCCACGGTCGGCTTCCGCCGCTGGCGGATAGTCATGCTCTTGATGTTGCTTCGCTGGTTGTAATCGCTCGGTCCAATCCGCGGACTCGAAACCGTGCGACCGGATGAGGCTCATGACAATTCGCTCCATTCCGAATCCGACGCATGCGCTGCCGATGTCACAGAATCTCCCGCCTCAAACCGGTTCCCGCCATGGACGATTCGGCGCCCTCGATTGGTCATTGCAGAAGCAATGCCCAGTAAGTTGCCCGCCGCCACCGTTGACAACTCTGGCCGCGCGTTTACAAACGACATGCGCTCCTCCTAGCGGAAGCAGCGGGCCGCGGTGACCGCGACGGTGCCTCGTGCCACTGCTCCACATACCGCTCGTATATCTAGAGCGGATTGTACATACCATTTGACCGGTATACAACCAAGTATCAAGTTCACAGTATCTAAAGCCCGTCAACACGTCCAGACAACCAAGAGTTGGCCTAACAACGTTGCCGAGCGCCAATCTGGCCGCGGCCGCCTACCTCTATGTTGCGTCCTCCTCGGCTGCTCCTGCCGATTCTGCTTGGCGACACCATCGGTCTCGTTCCGCTGAACGGGACTGGGGAGCGCGTTGCGTCCAGAACAGTTGCGGGTAAGGACTGTCGTGGGCGTGGCGGGCGATCCATCGTGATACCGGAGCGTCGGACGACAAGTTGACCAAAGTAGTTAGACTCCGTCTAATAGTATGCAATTGTTCCATTACGTATACCTACGGTATATGATACTCCCGAGCCAAGCGCCGCGGTAACCGTGGCCTGCTCTTCGGATGGCCTGCTTGCGTTGGGAGGAGCATATGTCGTTCGTGACCACACGGCCGTTGCGGCAAACTGTGATGCTGCCTTTGACTCTCGGAAAGCGTGACGGCGCATGAGCGCTGTACCGAAGGATGTCGTTGCGTGTGTGGAAAAGGCCACGGGCGAGCGTCCCGACGCTAACGCGCTGACGTCACCCGCTACATCGTGTACACGTCAGGGTCCACGGGTCGCCCGAAAGGCGTCGTCATCGCCTGAGCAATCCTGTTAAGCGGCATGGTTACCTCGGACGAGCACCAACGTCAGCTCAGCTGGAATCTGACTGCCCAAGATAGTATTTCGTCGCACTCCCAGTGCGTGCACGAAATCATCAGCTCCCAGGTCGAACGCACGCCGGACACGGTAGCGGTCGAGGTCGGCGACACGACCCTGACTTATCGACAACTGGACGACCGCGCCGCGGCCATCGCATGGCGGTTGATGGAGGCGGGCGCCGGGACCGGCTCGGTGGTGGCGGTGCTCCTGGACCGGACTCCTGACTTGGTGACGGCCATTCTGGGGATACTCAAATCCGGCGCGGCGTTTTTGCCTCTAGATCCCCGCCAGCCGGCCGCTCGAAACAATTTCAGCATCAACGACGCCGACGCGAACGTCGTCCTGACCGATCGTCAGCTGCCGACCGGCGGGGACGCGGTCAAGGCCACCGTCATCAACCTCGGCGACGTGGGGCCCGACGCACCCCGCGGTGCCCCGTCAAGCACCCTGTCTCCTGCCGACCTCGCCTACGTGATTTACACGTCCGGCTCCACCGGTCGCCCAAAGGGAGTGCTCATCGAGCATCGCAGCGTAACGAATTTGATGCAGACCATGTTTCGCGAGTTTGGCGTCGCCGCCCCCGACACCGTGCTGTCGGTCTCGTCCATCAGCTTTGACGTCGCGCTCGGCGACATCTTCTGTGCGCTCTCCTGCGGAGCACGCCTGGTGCTTGCCACCGCCGCGGAGGCAACGAATCCCGCTGCGCTAATCCGGCTGATTGCAGCCAGCCGTGCGACCTACATGATGGCGACACCAACGACCTTTGGCGCCCTCGTGGCCGCCGGGTGGCGCGGCAATCGTCGTCTCACGGCGGCGTCGATCGGTGAGACGCTCACCGACGGGCTGGCTGGGGCGCTCCTGCAACGGTGTGGAGCGGTCTGGAATACCTACGGCCCCACCGAGACCACCGTCATCACCAGCGTCGCGCGGCTGGCCGAGGGAGACACCGTCACGGTGGGTAGACCGTTGCCCAACGTCCGGATGTACGTCACCGACCCCCGCGGGCGACTCCAACCGGTCGGCGTCCCCGGGGAAATCGCCATCGGCGGCGTCGCAGTGGGTCGTGGTTATCGCAATCGCCCCGACGAGCACGCGCGCCGGTACGGAGACGATCCATTCCATGCCGGCGGGCGCATCTACCGCACAGGCGATCGTGGCAGGCTCTTGCCCGACGGGCGAATACAACACCTGGGCCGCTACGACGATCAGCTCAAGATCCGAGGTTTTCGGATTGAGCCGGGCGAGATCGAGTCCACCCTCTGCGAGCACCCAGACGTGGGATGCTGCGCAGTAGTCGCCCGCGAGGCGCCCAACGGCGAACGGCAGTTGGTCGCGTATATCGTCGGCAAGGCGGGCTGCCCGAGCGACGCCGAGGCGCGCGGCTGGCTACGTCCCCGCCTGCCGGAATACATGATCCCCAGCGCATTTGTGCGCCTCAGCGCGTTACCACAGACCGCGAGCGGGAAGCTCGACAAAGTTGCACTGCCCGCACCGTCGCCGCGGGGAATTGGCCTCATCGGCGCCCAGCCACCGCGCAACGACACGGAAAGGCGCGTTGCCGCGTTGTGGGCCGACCTGCTGGCCGTGCCTGTAACCGACGTCAACTCCGACTTCTTCGATATGGGCGGTCATTCACTGCTGGCGGCCCGGCTAGTCATCGAAGTTCAGCGGGACTTCGGTGCCGCGGTGTCGCACGCGTCGTTTCTCAACAACGGCCGGACCGTTGCAAAACTCGCCGAGTTACTTGGTGCCGAAAGCCCTAGCAGGACCGACGAAGTCCCGTCGGCCCTACCGCTGCATTTCATCTTTTCCGATCCTGCGACGGCGACGAGCCTGAGGCACTTTACGGCGCAGTGGGGTGCCGCGCAACCGGTACACGCGCTGATCCCCGAACAGCCGGGCGGGCGGTTTGACCTATCCATGACCATCGAACACCATGCCAGCCAAGCCCTTTCAACGATCCGCAACCGACAGCCGGATGGTCCGCTTGCACTAATCGGTTACTCGTTCGGGGGGCTGGTGGCCTACGAAGTTGCCCGTCAGGCTGTCGATGCCGGCCAGCAAGTCGAGTGGCTGGGCATTCTCGATGAGCTTGCGCCATCGATTGCGGAACTGCAATGGGCGCAGCTGTCGCTGCGATGGCGGCTTCGCCGGATACGCCGTCTGCCGGCGCGTCAGCGTTGGGCTAAGTACCGCGAAGTCGCGCTCCGGGTGCTTCGGCGTGGTGAGTTGTGGCCACAGGACGACTTCGACTTTCGCGATGCGACAGAAATCGAATGCCGCTATCAGCAGCCTGGACACGAGGTGCCGACGCACCTGTTGGTGAGCGAGGTCACCGCAGCTGCTGCAGAGGCAGATCTATTGGGTTGGGACGACTACCACAAAGGACCGTTGACCGTGCATCGTCTTACCGGTGACCACGTCACCCTGTTCGCTCTGCCCGAGGTGGAGAAGCTCGCGCGGATGATGCTGGAGTCACTTTGTAAAGCAAGGGCAAATGGAGTACCTGCTCACGACCGGACAGGTCGATGCACACCTGCTCTGCAAGGAGCGCCAAATGAAGCGGAACGCCCAGTTGCGGTCGCACGTGAGCAAGCAGCACATCGTCGGTGAGGCGCGGCTGAACTTCCAGGTCCTTCCAGATGGTCCGCCACCCGCGAACTTCGGTCCCGGCCCAGCGTTGCTCTCAGCCGCCCCGCCCGATGGTGCCGCCACGGAACTGAGAATCGTTGGCGGCAAGCTGACGAACGAGTCCACGGTCAGTGGTCGCGCGGCCGGCTACTACACTTCGGCGAGCATGGGAGCGCCGATCACGACCATTGGTGCTCGCTGGACGTTCACCCCGCGGGCCGGGACACCGGGCGCGATGGCACTGGTGGTCTCCCAGACCGCGCTACACCCCCCGTTTCCGGTGCATCTGGTCATCACCCCGAATTTCTGGAGCTTCGGGGTATGGCCATCCGATGGGATGGTGCCAGGTGAGCTACACACGCTGCAATGGCAGCGTTTTCGTGTGCCTCTCAAACAAGACGGCACACGAGTCTACGAGACGCAGGTCGAAATCGACGGCGAGCGAGCGCACATCGAGCTACCACACGGCCAGCGCCGGATAGTGCGGGATCAGCGCATCGCCGATTGGGCCGGATCGTTCGCCACATTCGAAGCATATTCGGATCACGGCTTGACGGATTCGCGTGTGGGATTCACCGAAATCTGGGCGCAGAGCTCGCGGGTCCACTGATCCGGTGAGGAAAGCCCCACACGGCATCACTGTGGCGCGCCGCGCTGCCTGTTATCACTCCGCTTGAACAGCATGTCGGCCTGGATGGCCTGTCCGTGCTCGTCGCTGATGCCTCCGTAGCTGCGGACAAGCTCGTAGCCGCGCTCACGTAGCCAGGCAACCAGGTCATCCGCCAGCACCTGCCCTTCGTACAGCTCGATGAACGAGCCTTCCGCGCAGACGTAGGTGAACTTGTCGAGCAGCTCTCCGCACGCACGCAACGCCTCCAGCTCGTAGCCTTGGACGTCGAGCTTCAGCAACGCCGGTTCCTCGATGGAGCCGCCGTCAAGAAACTCAGACAGCGGGGCGGTCCGAACCGTCTCGGTGCGCACTTCATTGGTGCCCCGGAAGAGCCGTCCCTGGGTGTCGGTGATGGGCAGCAGAGATGACGAGTCATCGTGACCCGACACGTGCATGGTGGACTGTCCGGTCTCGGGCCCGAGTGCGGCATGGTGCAGCGTGACGCGCCGCTCCTTGGCAAAGACACGGCGGAAGCGTGCGGCGGGTACCGCGAGAGGCTCCAGCGAGACGATCCTCGCAGCGGGAAAGGTGTGCAGGGCGAAGAGCGCGAACTGACCACGATTGGCGCCGACATCGACGACCGTGCGCAGCGTCAGCACCCCCAGCGCCTCCTCATGCTCGACAGCCGCCGCAACCCAGTGCCGCAACAGGGCGGCTCGATACGGCGCCACCCTCAGGATGGCAATCAGCTTCGCCGAGCGCCTCATGCGGCGCCGGCCTTACCGATCGCCCCGGCTATAGACTCGACGAAGCCGAGTGCGGCACCCCGCGCTTCGAAGTTCTCGAGAAAGCAGGCCTGGGCACGCCGGCGCATTTCTGCGCGGTCGGAGTCCGACAGGTTCATCCAACGATCCAGTAGCGAGGTGGCGCCGGCGACTGTATCGCCCTCGACAAGACCCGCTCCGCAGCGCTCGATCTCGCGCCAGATGTTCACTTTGTCGCTGATGAGGACGGGCAGCCCGCAGGCGAGAGCCTCGGCGATGACGATGCCGAAGTTCTCGGAATGCGACGTCAACACGAACGCATCAGCTGCTCGGTATGCGCCCCACTTGGCATCTTCGTTCAGCATCCCAATCCAGGTGATGCGGTCTGCCACGTGAAGCGATTCGGCCAGTAGCCGCAGCCCCGCCTCCGTTTCTGATTCGTCAGGTCCCGCCACGACTAACTGCAAGCTCTCGTCGCGATCGCACACGCGTGAGAATGCCTCGATCAGCAGATCGCACCCCTTCTTCGGATGCAGCCTGCCGAGGAAGAGCAGGATGCGCTTGTCTCGAAGGTCGGGGTTCGCCGACAGAAAAGCCTCACACTGCAGCGCCGGGTCGCCAGGCGGCTCTTCGATTCCCAAGCCGACAATCGCCTCCCTTGCCTGGTAGGGCGCGAACGAGGTCGGGGCGAGGCGTCGCTCTTCCTCGCAGGTATAGAGCACGGCTCGGGCATCGCGAAGAGTGCGGTGCTCGAAAGCGCGCCAATAAAGCGCCTTCTTGGCGTGCTTGCCGGGATAGCGCTCCCTGAACCATGGATCCAGCGCCCCGTGAACAAAAAGAAAATACGGCACTCCGGCCCTGCTGCACGCCGCGTGCACCGCTTGGCTCTGGTATTGCCAGATGCCATGGACGGTCACGGCGTCATAGTCAGGCGCGTGCCGCTCCAGCCAAAGTCTCAGATGCCTGGAGTATCCGTACTTTCCGAGCGCGGGGCCGAACGCGCGGGGAGGCCCGGGCAGATCGGTCAGCCACGGCGCAGACGGAGGGTCCAACGTGACCACGTCGACCGAGTGGCCGAGATCGGTCAGGCTGCGGGTGAGTTGATTCACGACGACACACGGGCCTCCGTAAGCTGGGTTGAGCGTGCCCACCACTTGAAGCAGGCGCATCGTCACCAGCTCCCGTGCTGTCGCGATCGCCATGCCAAGGCGATTGGGTGCTCCTGGATAAACGACCTGTCGATGATGGCCACATGGGCTTCGCCGATCACAAAACTCACAGCGGTGAGCCTATACAACCGAAGTCACTCATTCGGTCTGTTCGTCTCGCGTCGGCACGCGGGAAATGAGATGTTCCGGCCGACTTCACCCGAGATCTGCGTGGTCTGGATGACCGCGGACGCTACCACCGCCACCACGCGCACCGTACTGATACGGTCGTCACAGCGAACCGGCGGCATAGGAGGACGGGAGTGCCAGATCGTCGACCCAACAACTGGCTCTCGTTGATCGCCTGGCTCTTACCCAGTTGCGGCTTCAAGCTGTGGGCCTTGAGGTCTTTGGGCAACCACATCGGACAGGATGTCACCCTCGGGCCCAACCTCGTACTCAATTGCGGGCCCTTTTCGATCGCCGACGGCGCGGAGATCATGAACTTCAACATCTTCCGACGGCTATCCAGCATCGAGCTGGGCCCGAGTAGCACCATCGGCAATTTCAATCAGTTCACCGCGGCCCCGGACTATCAGCGATACAGCCCATTGGTGGGCAAGCTTATCGTCGGTGAGTTTGGGGCTTTCACGAACCGTCACTACGTCGATTGTTCCGGGCAGGTCATCCTTCGACCGTTCGCGGCCGTAGGCGGGGTCAGGAATATCATCCTGAGCCACGAGCTCGATTATGCCGAGAACACAACGGAACCCGGTCGGGTCGTCTTGGGCAAGAACTCGGTGGCCACAGCCGGCTGCATCCTGCTCAAGGACTCGTATCTGCCCGAGAGATCGGTGCTTGCGGCGGGTTCCGTGCTCCCGAAGGCAAAGGACGGCGTTGACATGCCGATCTCCGCCCTTTACGGCGGAGCCCCGGCGCGTTTCATTCGAGAGGTCAAGGAATACCAGTGGTGGGATCGCGCTGAGACCTACACGCCGTCAATACCGTTTGACGACGAAAAGTTTCGTCTGGAGTAGCGGGAGCGCAGAGCCGTTGCGGCGAGCTAGCGCACACGCCCAATAGCACGTGGTGGCCCTGATCGCACCCTGGGTGGGCTCACGTCGTTCAACACCACACCCACAACTTCGGCGCCGATGTCGGATAGCTGGGTGACAGATGCGTAACAGTCGGAAAGCTTCGACTTGCCTCGCCTGGTGACCAGAAGAACCCCATCGGCCCAGCATGCGACGGCTTCCGCTTCAGGACCGTCGAGAAGCGAGGGAGAGTCCACGATTACGTAGTCGAAAGTCTCTGTGAGTTGCTTGAAAAACTTCCCACACGCGCTGGAGGCCAGTAAGTCGGCCGGATCCTTGTCGCGCATACGTCCGGCGCCGATGACCTTCAAACTGTCCATTGCCATAGCCGACAGCGGCAGCGGAGCAATCTCGCTGTGTATGACGTCAGCCAGCCCTGGCGCTTCGCCATGCCCCGCGCGTCTTGCTGGCACGGGATTTCCTATATCTGCATCCACGAGGACTACCGTCTTGCCGCTTGCGGCGAATGCTGCTGCGAGATTAAGTGCGACAGTTGATTTCCCTTCGCCTTCGCGAGGGCTCGTCACCAGAATCGTGGCAGGCGAATCGTCCGAATAGGCGACCGACAATGCATTGCTTAGGTGGCGGAACGCGCCAGCCGCGATGGCTGGGACGCCGAAGTCCACGGTCAGTCCGGCACGGAGAGTTTTGTCATGAGGGATGTGTCCCAGTGTCCGCGAGCTGACGACTTTCTCGATATCCCGCTCGTCCCGGACTCTGTTGTTGAGCCGCTCGCGGCCCAGTGCGGCAGCCACGCCGGCCAACAAGCCGCCGAACGTCGCCAGCGTGACGTTCATCATCGTGGTCGGCGACGCTGGCTCCGGATTGAGGGCGGCCGGGGTCACTATGGTCAGCTTGGATATCGGCGGACCGTCACCGTTGGGCTTTGTCAGCGCGGCGACCATTTCGATCATCGAGTGGCTAACCTCGTTGCTAAATCGCTTGGCCACGTCGGGATCTCGATCCTTGGCGCTAACCGTAAGCATGACGGTCTCTGGAATGATCTGGGTACTAATGGCGTTCTTGGCCTGATCCACCGTCATATTGAGGCCTGCAGCCTTTACAGCGGGCATGAGCACCCTATCCGAGTAGGCCAGTTTCGCGTACGAGCCGACGAGCATCGACGAACCCATCGCGTTTTCATAGGGGCCGGATGCGCCTTGACCGCTGCCCACCGACGTCACAAATAGTGTGACGGTCGCCTGGTATACCGGCTTCTGCAGCAAACAGAAGGTCAGAGCAATCAAGCTGAAGGCTACCGTGCAGCCCACTATGAGCTTCCAGCCACGGATGAGAACGGTGATGACGTCTCGCGTGACTTTATGCGGGACGGTTGGCATCCTTACTGCCCCCTAGCAAACGAGTCCACGACACCTGGAGGGTTAGAACCCTTCAGCCGTGCCTGGTGGGCGACGCGGGCAATCGGATTGGAACTGTTGACGGTTTGCTTACCACACAGAACTAGGTCCATCAGTATCGTTTCCTCGCAAGACCATGACAGCAGGTTTGTACCGGCATCCTATCACGGACGGTGAGCGTGTATACATGGATTCTTCGTACCGCTGGATTTCTGGCGCGCGACCGGCTTAAAGGTGAGAGACGATGCCATCAAACCGCACGCGAGAATCCTCGATTGCCCTAGTCCGCGACCCAAAACCGAGCTGGCCCGACCGCTGCGGTCACATGGTCTGCCGGTGTCTGTCGATCCGGTGGGTGGCTCGCCAGGGTCTCGACCCGGTAGGTGGCCGCAAGGGCCGCCGCGCAACCTATCGTGTAGTACAGGAAACGGTCGGTAAGTTGATTCTCCAGCGCACCAATGACTAGCGACGCGATGACCGACAACATCAGATAGGCCCCCAGCGCTTCGCCGCTGCGCTTCGCCAGCCAGCACGATCGCAACGTGCCGAACCAATATATGAGCATCCCTGCGACAAGAACGCTACCGCCGGCTGACATCATTTGAAGATAAATATTGTGCGCTTCCCCGATGTGCTTTATGCCGATTCCAAAAATAGGATAATGCTTGAAATCGTTCCACGCTTGTGCATGAAGGAATGTGCGCTCGTCATTACTCATAAGGCTGCCGCGGCTCTCGTCGAACCGAAACAGCTTGTCTAGAACTCGTGGCGCCAACTGCGTCAGAGCGGTCAAGCCACCGAGAACCGCCGCAGTGAGGGTGGCCGCCAACCATCCCACGACCTTCTTCTTATGTGGCGAAACGAGGATCGCGACGAGTACCGCGGCCGGAAAGGCGATTTGCGCCCCTCGCGACCCGGACGCCACTACACCGCCGCACAGCAGCACCAGCGCGATACACGGCAGCCAGCGACGTCGCGATTGGCTGATGAAGTGCACGGCGAACGGTACCGCGAGGGTGCAGGCCAGGCCAAGCGTGTTGGGATGGTCGGTCAAACCAGTTTCCCGGTGGCTGTCGAACTGATACCCCGTCCGCAAGGTCGCCAGGGTGAGGTTGCGCGAGACATGGGTGAGGTTGGTTAGATCGGTCAGCGCGATCAAGCCGGAAACGGCCACACCCGCCAGGAACGAAGCCACGATCCACTTGGGCACCCTCGAGTCCAGCGCGGTACATGCGATGGCGGCGATCGGCACGACCAGTAGCGCGACAATCCAGAAAGCCGACTTGACGCCGCTCGGTGGGGCGGTAGCCGGCCAACCCGAGAAGGGTGAATACAAAACATGCTCATACCGCGGCCCAAAATAAGCAGCCGGAATAGGGCTATATATCAGTGCAGTGAAGCACACAAATATCGCGACAGCGGGCGCCCAAAGCCACCAGGGAACAGCAAATCTCAAATTTCCGAACACCACCATCGCCACGGTGACGATGAAGGTAAGAAAAAGAAAAATGTCTGCCACCTGGATTCCGCCGAGATAAATGCCGCCCCATGTCGCCGTGAAGGAAGCCATCAGGAAGCAGCCCACTACCGTCTTCGACAGCCACGGCGGAAACGCCAACGCGCCCGGAATATCCTTCGGCGTCACGGTTGCAGTCGTCGCGCTCTTCATCAGCCGAACGTCACCCCCGGCGACGTAGCAAGGTTGGCTGCAACTTCTCGGGGCTGTACCCATCGTGACCACCTCACCCTCCTTCTGGGCTATCGGCCGACGTGGCGATCTCAGCCGACTCGGCCGCGGCGCGTTGCCCCGCGTCACGTTGCGGAGGTGTACCGCACCGAATCGACTAGCATCGTGGCGGGGAACGGAGTCGAAGCGTCGGGCACCAACGAACCGAGGCCGACAGCAAAGTTGAGGATCACATACATCGGATGATCGTTGAACGTCCACGTTGCGCCGGGCGGCAGCGACCCCGGGGTCCAGGAAGCGAAAACGTGTCCGTCGATGCTGGTGGTGATCTTGTCGCGCCGCCAATCCAGCGCATATTCGTGCCAGCCCATATCGAACGGCGTCAAGACCGGCAGATCATACCCACCGGCGCCGTGAATCGAAGATCCGCCGACAGGCAACGCACTATCCAAAATGTCAATTTCGCCGCACTGCGGCCAACCCACAGTCGCGAAGTCAGAGCCCAGCAGCCAGAACGCCGGCCTAAGGCCCCGCCCGGCGGCGGGTAGCTTGATGCGGGCGGCGACGGTGCCATAGCAGAAGTCAAGATGCCCGTGCGTGTTGAGTGCGGCGCTGCTGTAGTCAAACGTGCCGAACCCGGGGATGTTGATGGGTTCTCTGATGGCGGTGATCGCGAGATTGCCGTCGCCATCCAGTGACGCGTTGCGCGGACTGTCGGTGTATGCCTCGAGTTGGCCGTCCGTGCCGCCACCGCCCAGCTGGTAATTCCATAGTTGCGGATTGGCCGGGGTACCTGCGGGACCAGAGAAATTATCGACCACTGTCTGCGACGCCGGGCAGCCATTCGCCGCATCCGCGCGGCTGACTGTTTTGCAGCCACATGCCCCTACCGAGACGAGAGCCTGCAAAATGCAGACCGCAAGTGCCGCTGATTTCAGCAGGAGTGTCGAACGCTGGCGGCGAAAATCGTGGCCGGCCGACGGTCTCAAGACATTGCGACCAAGCATCAGCAACCCCCCATATGCCTGTGTCGCCTACTAGTTCCCCTGTTGGTGAGCCTGTCAACAGTGCGTCTGATGTCGAACAGAGACAGGGCTGAGATCGTAGCGTCTGCGTTGGGTGAGACCGAGGACGAAGTGGCCATGCATCTCAGTGTGAGGGACGAATCCACTTCGTTGCTTCCGAGTGCAGTACGCCAAATGTCGGCCTTCGCGCTACAAACGAGGTTGGGACGACACAAGTTGACAACCGGACGCTCGACAATGCCCCGCCCGCCCCGGGACTCGTACACCCGGCTGTTCTCAAGGTCGACTTTCAGCACTTCGATCTCCCGCTCCATCCGCCGATTGCCGCCCATTCCAGCGCCTTCTCGGGGTAGCCCGGTGAGCCCCCAGCAAGTGACCAAGCATTTGTCATGGATGGCACCGACGCCAGCATCTCCGGCGGTGTGGTCACGAACGACATGTGCTCCTCCTGGCGGAAGCAGGCAGACCCGGCAACGGGCCGAGGTTTACGGCGGCTGGGCGGGCCCTATGTGGCTATAACGAGCACGTGAATAGCGCGATAAACATACCATATGTTAACATACTACGTGGGTTCAATACCAACGGTCTCTAACTAGCTTCTGCGCGTACATACAGTCGGGATACCATGTGCAGAGCATACCTCGGACCGACGAGGAACTTCGACGGAGACAGCGCCGTCCACCGGGTGGTGAAGCGCACACCGTCCCATCGCCCTACCGCCCACGAGGCCACAGAGACGGACTTGAGGCTGGTTATCCACGATCACCTCAGCTCGCAGGCTTTCCCGCCAACCGGTAGCACCAGTCTTCGTATTCGTCCAGCGCTCGTTCCGGACTCAGCAGGCGATGCGCGTAGTGCCGGCCGGACATGCCGAGTCGCTTGCCGACTTCGATGTTGTCAGCTAACTGCACCGCCGTATTGAGCAGAGCCGCCGGATCACCGGCCGGGACCACGACGCCAGCC
>Ga0307476_10001345_pt1 | contig 15064 bp, 9 predicted proteins | sample atmos_gasesECM2C_2_FD_203314 | JGI IMG/M metagenome (GOLD analysis project Ga0307476, IMG submission 203314) | Hardwood forest soil microbial communities from Morgan-Monroe State Forest, Indiana, United States - atmos_gasesECM2C_05 | ecosystem: Environmental > Terrestrial > Soil > Temperate... | reverse complement strand
GCCTGTTCCGTGGTTCGCCACGTACGCCTTGATTCTCTGTCGAGCTGCCGCAGAGATGAGCGTTCCTGCATCGATGTACACCTGCGGTGCGTTACCCGTGACCTCGATAATGCTAGGCGTGGTTAATGAGTGCGTCTCATCGACGTTCGTAAATTCGGTGCCTCCGCCGATCGTGATGACAACCCCCGTGCTCGAGTTAGAAACTATGTGCGGACCCGAGCAGGTCTCGAAGTGGGTTCCAATAGCGGACAGGTGCCCATCGTTGAAGAGCACTTGGCCGTTGCCGATGTGGTCCGGACATCCGTGCAGATTATCGGCTCCCCAATAGTCGATGCTTGCGTGGTCCAGATTAATCGTCGAGCCGTAGGCATCGGGTATATAGAGCGCATACCCGGTGTTTCCGCCGCCGCTTACGAACATCGTGCTCACGAATGTCATATTTTCCGCGCCCGTGGCATGCGTTTCCATCGTGACCCCGTTCTCAGCGGAATTGTATCCGCCCATGATCGTCCCGCCGATCCATGTATCTTGGTAGGTGTTAGTTCCAATCTCGTACTGAGTTCCGAAGTTCTGCACCTGCACGTTGTCGAATTGCTCCAGGAAATCGACTGCTGTGGAAGCAATAAATTTCTTTTTGTAATCCCCGCCCAGCCATATACCGTATGGAGTGTTCGTGGGACCATTTCCCAGCAATGTGAGGTCGCGGATTCCCCGCCGCGCGTAGGACCCGGGAAACGACGGAGCAAGCGCAACTTTTGTCGCAGCGATGATCGCAGGCGTTGTCAGTGAACTTACTCTGAGGACTGAGTTATTGCCGTCGATGGTCACCCACTGCGGCTTTACGATCGTCGTTTTCAGCTCGTAGGTGCCAGTGCTAAGGCTGCAAATGCCAGGTTGATTCGTTGAGAACTGCGCAATACAAGCATTCGTCCATGCACCGATATCGGAACCCGAACACCAGGATGGAGGAGAAGCCGAACCACACATTGCAGGATTCAATGCTCCGATGATCGTCGATCCGGTCATTCCATCGATCAATGAGCCATGCAAGATGCTCCCCGTTTTCTGCGCGAGCATTGCTACGCCAAGCACCAGGCAACTAGATAGCACTCGCACCGTGATCTTCGCTTCCACAATGTTGTTCCTTCCAGCGCTCAGGTGACTTGGGTTGCCGCGTATTATGCATTAACCTGAAAAAGTTATGAATATCGAAAGCACTGAGCGTTCCTGGGCGAGAGGCCCTTGTTTATCCAATTTCTCGCGAGACAAGAGGCTCTCGTTTGATCCAGAATAATATGACACAACGCGTTCTTTCCCCGGAATTTGTCAGCGTCCGACCACCGTAAAGAAGAGATCCACTGTGATCAGAAGTGGAGAACGATCGCCCCATTGGCCAATCCCCGACTCACGAAATCGATGCTCCAACACCGAACCGTTACTGGATCAGATTCTGGATACGATTCAACTGCCATCCTTTCCATGGAGAGGAGGGTGTTGTTTCGCTCGGGGACAATAATCTTTTTCTTGTGCTAGATTGAGTACCAGCGGGGTGTAGGTCGGGTGGTAACGCAATGCCTTTCAGAGCGTGGTCGCAGACTCCAATCTTGCCGCGCTCAGCCGGCATTTCTTCCATGCTCAATACTAGCCCTGATTCCGCGCAGAAAACCGCATCGGCAACTTTAGCTACTCGAATACCTGAAGAGGAGGAGAACGAGGGTAGATATGGTGAGTCGTCGTGCTTTGTTCAAGGCAATCCTCAGTCCAGTATCGATTTTGGCCATGCTGTCCTCGAACCGGATTCATCCGGCCTATCAGATGACCTTATGGCGAAAGCTTAGGCTCGGTTGGAGATTCTATTGGAACAGGATGACCATTGCTTCCGCGACCGATGTAGGCGTCCAATTGGCAATGGCGCTGAAACTGCTTGAGATGCCCCCCGACCTGCCAGGCGTGGTGGTCGAGTGCGGCACTTTTAAGGGTGGGACGGCGGCGAATCTTTCGATCGCATGTAGGATAGTCGGACGGGAATTGTACGTGTTTGATTCTTTTGAGGGATTACCAGAGGGGTTGCCGCTCGACCGAGAGGCGCCGCACTATGTCAAAGGCGATTGGGCAGGTACCTTTGAAGAAGTTTCGAACAACATCCGAAAAGGTGGAGACTTGAGCCGCTGCACATTGGTCCGCGGATGGTTTGACAAGACCTTGCCACTATTCGACCGTGAGGTCGTCCTCGCCTATGTGGATGTGGACCTTGAAGCCAGTCTTGACACGTGCATCAAGAACCTGTGGCCGCGCCTCTCGAACCGCGGATTCATCTTCATTGATGAGTGCCTTTCGCCGGACTATTGCTCACTGTTTTATTCTGAGCGCTGGTGGCGGACGAATTTCAACAGCACGCCGCCAGGCTTAATAGGAGCCGGGACCGGTCTTGCGATCGGAAATTTTTACGTTGGGCCGGTCGACGAAATCCGTGATCATCCGAGGCATCACTCCAGCTCTGGTGCATATACATCTAAGCAAATGTCCGGAAGCTGGACCTACTACCCGGCGGATCTGGTCCAGACTGAGTAATCCCTAGCGGGGCCCGTGTGGTCGTATTCCAGCAGCCGCATAACTGTGCGACTGGGTTGCGTTGCCCAAAAATGAGATTGAGACAGCGGAAGGTCAAAGAGAATAACTGTAGCCGAAGTAAAGCGCGAGGGTTCGCGGCGTACTTGCGATGCAAACTAATTCCGACCGCGGCAGTCTGATTGGGAACCAAATCTCATTTTGACAACATAGCTTAAAAAGGGATGCAAGGCGCCATGACAAAAACCTGTTCCGTGGCGAGCGTAACGGTGGCCACCAATGCTGGCCACCTGCTGCCGCGGCAATTAGATGCACTCAAGCAACAAAGTCGGAAACTTGACGAGATTATCGTTGTGGATAACGCATCGACTGATGACACCGTTGATATGCTTGCGTCTCAGTATCCCGACGTGAGAGTACTCAGTTTGCCCGAGAACGGCGGCGTCGGGGGCGGATATGCGGCTGGACTTACATATGCCGCAATCACCAAGAAATACAGCTGGGCCTGGCTCCTCGACGACGACAGTGTACCGCCCCCTGACGGTCTTCAAAAGCTTCTTGAGGGCCTGCAGCATCTGGATGAAAGTACAGATCCGATCGCGATCCTGGCGCCACTCTGTGTAGATTCGAAGACCTCCACTTCGTATCCCGGACTGTCGTGGCTGGGTGGACGTCTCGTGCCGACGCCGGGCGATCCAAGTCAGCCTCTAACCTTTGTTGATTCCGTGATTTCCTCAGGAAGCCTGGTCCGAAGAGAGGCGGTTGAGGCCGTGGGGCTTCCGCGCGTCGACTTTTTTATGGACTTTGTAGATTACGAGTACTGTCTTCGCCTCAGGCGCCACGGATTTCGCGTAGCGGTTGTGCGCGACAGCATTCTCGACCATGAAATCGGTGCGCAGAGAACCTTCAACATTCTCGGCCGGAAGAAGTTCTGGGCTGACCATGCTCCCTGGCGTGAATATTACATGGCGCGCAATGAAACTTTTACAATCTGGCAACACTATCCACAACTGATAACCAAGGCCTTCGCCGGCTATAAGTTTGCGCACCATGCGCTTGGTATCGTTCTGTTTGGCAAGCAAAAACTGGCATGCCTCGGGATGATGTGTCGCGGCTTCCTTGACGGGAGGGCGGGAAGACTCGGGATACGTTTTTTGCCGGGTAAGCTTGAACAGCCGCACCCGTTAGCCGCCATCCACGCCATAAAGTAATCCTTTAAGTCAAAGTTTGCTTTCTGATGATGAAAAAAACGTTTCAAACTTCGTGTTGGGGTGAGGCCCGCGCCGGAGAAGTCACGGCTTTCCGACGAGACTCTTTGGCCAGATCAGTTCTAGAAACTGGGGCTACGAACTCAGTTTGTCCGTGAAAAACGCTCATCCTGGGCGGAAAGTGTGATGCGCGATCTGCATTTCAGTGGGACGGATGAGGGACAGCTGATGCAGATTACCGCGGGAACGCACTCCTGGTTCTGGTGGACAACGCGCGGCGTAATGTCTTGGAACTTTGGAACTAAGGTCTCGACGCAGAAATCGGCATGGATTTGGCATTCGCGGGATTGGACCGTGGATTCCTCATCCTCGCTGGCGGCATGGCGATTTTATGTAGATGTACAGGGATGTATAATTTGCAGGCAGAAGTAGCGATCCCTTGGAATGGTCTGGCTAATCTCGGCCAAGGGGTCAGCTCGCGCCGCTTGGCCGACTGCTGGTTTCGTCGAAATCAGAGAATTTTCAACAATCCTTGGAGCCAGAGTTTCGAGGACGAACGGGAGCCGAGAATGAAATTGCTGATTGCCGGTGGCGCAGGGTATTTGGGGTCGGTATTGATTCCAAGGCTCCTGGATCGAGGCTATCATGTGGATGTAGTGGAATTATTCTGGTTTGGCAATCAATTGCCGAGCCAAGTTGGCATTCTTAACAAAGACATCTTCCATCTGACTGTCGCGGATCTCAAGACTTATGATCAGGTCATTTTTCTTGCGGGTCTGTCCAATGATCCGATGGCCGAGTATTCGCCAAGCAAGAACTTCATTTTGAATGCAGCGGCACCGGCGTATCTCGGCTACATCGCCAAAATTGCCGAGGTCAAACGATACATCTACGCTTCCTCCTGTTCCGTATATGGCTATACGGAGAACGAACTTTACGACGAGACGCGGCCGGTGGGCTCAAGTTATCCGTATGGGATTTCGAAGCTTCAAGGCGAGCAGGCAGCGTTGCAACTAGCGAATGACGAATTCTCCGTGATCTGCTTACGTAAGGGCACGATTTCAGGATACAGCCCACGGATGCGCCTCGACCTGATTGTGAATGCGATGTTCAAGACGGCGCTGCGCGATGGGGTCATCACCGTCAATAATCCCTCGATTTGGCGTCCGGTTCTAAGCATTGAAGATGCTGCAACCGCGTACGTTCGGGCGCTCGAAGCGAACGCAAACATTTCAGGAGTATTTAATCTGGCTTCCGGCAATTACACGGTCGGGGAAGTGGCGGACGTGGTAAGAAACAGAATTGAGGAGCGTCTCGATATTCGCATTAACCTGACCATAAGACATATCCAGGATTTTCGGAACTATAAGGTGAATACGGATAAAGCCGCAAACGTGTTGAGTTTTCATCCAACCGGTAGTATTAGGTCCATTGTTGACGATTTGATTGCGAACATGAACAAGTTTCGTGATTGGGACAATCCGTTGTATTCAAACATTCATACATTCAAAATGTTGGATGAGAGAATTGGGATTCCCGCCATGGCGGGTGCGGAGAATGCGCAATGAATGTGGTGGCCATCGGTGGAAGATGGTCCACTATTCCGCGCATTAGGGAAGCGGTAACAAATGGAGAGCTTCGGGGCGTCGGTGGCGGAGACGGCAGATAATCTGAGCGAAAAACGGGCGAGGCGATCTAGCTCGAGGCCAAAGGTTTCAGTATGCATTGCGTCTTACCAGGGTGAGCGCTATATCTCACTGCAACTGCGCTCGATCCTTGCTCAGTTGTCCGCCGACGATGAGGTCATTCTTGTCGATGACGGTTCCGGGGACGGTACCTGCGACAAAATATTTGCGTTGCGGGATCCTCGTCTTCGCGTAATACGGAACAGTGAGAATCAAGGTGTCCTCCGTTCCTTTGAAACTGCGCTTTCCTGCTCCACTGGCGAGATCATATTTCTCAGCGATCAGGATGATCTTTGGCTGCCGAACAAGGTGGAAACGGTCTTGGAAATATTTCTCCATGACCCGCATTTGGTGTTGGTAGCAAGCGACGCGATACTCATTGATGAGAACGGAAACAAGATCGGTGATTCCTTTTACGCTCAGCGAGGCAGATTCCGGCCTGGACTATGGTCGAACTTGCTAGTTGGCAAATTCCATGGATGTACGATGGCATTTCGTTCGACCTTGCTGCGAAGCGCATTCCGCCCGCGGAAGAAGTGCATCATGACACCTGGATCGGGTGCATCAACGCGCTGATTGGCGGTAAAACAAAGTATATTTCTGAACCGCTCGTCGCATACCGGCGACACTCGACCAATGTGACTGGACGGACAAGGTTGAGCACTTACACAAGACTGAAGGTGAGGTCTTTACTCGTCCTAGGATTGCTGGTGTTCTGGGTGAAACGCGCAAGAAAGGTTCCACGCTTCCTGTCGCGCCGTTCCTGGTCCTAACTTGTTGCTACGGAAGGCATAAACAACAGGAGATGACCATCGCCTTAGTGCTATGTTGCGAAAACTAGAATATGTCTGCTTAGTCGGCGCCATCGGATTGATAGGCGCTGACCGCATCGACTTGGCAGCAGGACATCTTCCTTTTATCCTGACGCCGTTCCTGGTTCTTGCATCGCTGGTTCTTTTGCTGCATCTCGTGCGCACCCCTCCGGACCGGTTGTTTCGACTTACAATCACGCCACCTACTCGGAGACAACTCCCCTTTCTGGCCGCGTGCAGCCTTTTTTTGTGCTTTACGTTTGCTTCGATTCCGATTGGTCTGGACCCTGACCGCGGGTTGGTAGCGTTTTGCGATTTGTTGGTGGTGAGTTTCTTGGGGTATTTCATTTCGGTGCGCATACTCGATGAACCGGCACAAGGAAGGCTGATTGTGCGCTCCGTTACTTTCGCTTTGGTTCTCTACATCCTTTTTTGCATCGGAGAGTGCATCGCGTGGAGTCATGGAATTTTTGTAAACACGGAAAGGGCTGGTTCGTGGCTAGAGTCGACGTTTGGGGCTAGTACATTAGGACCTTGGGTGCCTGCGCTTTCCGGAACTACATTTGATCCCAATCGCTCTGGGTTGATATTGACGATGTACTTGGTATTACTCGATACGTTCGTTCCTGAATCCCGCTCCAAGATGATGCGCGTGCTTCGCTACACCATCGCGCTTCTTGTTCTCCTCGCCCTATCGAGATCCGCAGTCCTCTGTTGGTCCGCGTACTATTTATTCTCCAGAAAGTTTTGGAAACGTTTGGCATCACGGCGAGCAGTTATACGGCTCGCCGCGATCGTCATTGTTAGTACGCTCGTATGCGCCGCGTATCAAGCGCAGATTGCCAACTTGCTGGAGGCATGGGAAATCTCAGAGGTCGTCTCGACCAAGCTATCTATGGCTCAAGGTAGCTCCGGAGAGAGTCATGTTCTTTTGATAGAGCGAGGTTTTAAAACTTGGTTGTCTTCGCCGAAAACGATCATCACAGGAATTGGATACGCAGCTGCCCCCAAAGTTTTGGAAGATTTCTTCGGAAACGATAAACGCGCAAACTTTCACTGCATATATGTCACGGCTCTGGCTGAAATGGGTTTGCCGGCATTTCTGATACTAATGTTCATCTTTGGTTATCCCGTCATTGGAAGGAAGGGCGCTATTCAGGGTGTGGCCGCCATTATGGTCTTTAACATCAGCTATCAGTCCCATACGGAGCCGGTGTTTTGGCTCGTTCTGGCGCTTTTGTGGTCCTTTGAGCGAAAGCAGTGGCCACAGCTTCGATCTTCTGCCGTAGCCGGTGAAGGCCTCGGAGCTGCACCAATTACCGCAGTGTCATGAATCGCGATCGTATTCGGGATGTTTCGCAGCGTTCTGCTTCGCGTCCAGATAATAGTCATATCCGAAATTACTTGCGATCTCTCTTGCGACGGGGTTACAAATCCATCCACAGTAGCCAGGCGATGCGTCCTGGGCGCGACCCAAGCATCCAGGTCACCTCGCTACAAGCTTTCAAGGAACAACATACCCCAATAGCTCGTCCGTAGTCTGACCTTCACATTTCGGATCTTTGCTAACGAAGTGGTCGTACCCCGTCCGGCAACGGTATATCGCAACAAGGTCGAGCCCAGGAATTGGTTGCGAGTATGCATAACCGTTTTTGCCGAGACTCCGTTGACCTTCGCAAGCGACATCGAGCGAGACAAAGTAGTCTTTGTCATCTCGCTTGCAGCCATAGACCGGCAGCGTGGCCCCGTGGAGCGGATTCACGTAAAGATGGCCGAGAAGCTTCTCCAACCGAAACCCGCTGTTCGGACTAATCCACCCCGTGGTGACCTCGTGCACCTTTCCGTTAAAATAACGATTGAAGGGAACCGCTGTGGAGCCAGGTTTCCACTTCATCGGCATGAGAATCCAGCTTGAATCCGTCGCTGACAAGCCTGCCTCTGCTGGACCTGCTTCCCAGCTGGGCGGCGGGTACGAGATCGAAGTGTACATCTCGATTGTGGGATACGATCCGACGTTAATGTTGCCGTAAAGGTCGCGAACGAAACCGGCAAGGAAGCCCTGTTCGAAGCCAGTCGCATTCGTGTCCATAGTGACCAGTTGCTGCCAGGGCGAGGTGCCTGTCAAAAGAGCGTCGTGAGGAATCCTGTAAAGTTCAACGCCGTATGGGGAGAGCTCTAGTACGCCTCCGGTAGTCGACGCCGGACGATTTGGGCGGTCGAAAATGGCGTACCACTCACCCGTTTTCGAGTCGTAGGCAATGTCCCCCCAACTCGGATTCGGATCGTCAGGATCTAGTCCGTTGAACGTCAGCGTTCCTTGAACCGTGAAGTGCACCCCGTCAGTTGAAACCGCGGCCACGTGATGTGAAGTCGGATTCGTATCCTCATAAAACATATAAATCTCGGATTTATGATCAGCGTTGTAAAGAGCTGGCTGGCCAACGCCATATCCAGTCCGGGTACTTGGGGGGATGATTGGCTGCGGATACTTGTTCCATCGAATGCCGTCGTTCGAAAAAGCAACACCGATACTGTTAATAAGCCCGTTAATCTCGGGCGTGGCCACGTAGTACATCGCATAGGTATAAGTGTTCCCGTCGCCAAGAGGGTTCTCAAAAACTCCACCAATTACCTTAGGATTGCAAGTGAAGGCAGAATCCCAAGCACCGGGGGTTTCGGCCAGTACCAATACCGGCCGGGAAGACTCATGTGTGGACAGATTGATCGATTCATAATAGATTGCATCCGTATCCTGGGACGGATCGCTGGGATTGACGCCCGGACTGCACCACCATATCTTTCGCGTATCCCCGGTTTCGATTACAGAGGGCGAATAGTTGTAGTTCCCTGGATTGCCCACTGCTCCCGCGGGAAGAGACGGCGGGTCCCCACAACCGGTGGTGAAAAGCGCGGCACTCAGGATCACCGAAATCGTGCTTATAGTGAGAAGCACATTCCTGGCAAGGTTCATGTTGACTCTCTTTCGACTCAAGAGTTTCGCACATTTCGAGTTGCGACTTGACGGTTGTTCGGCTGTAATTGCCGGGTGAGTAGCGACGTGCTTCTCGGGGACGATCTTGGGGATGGGCAACCACGTGCCGTGCCGCGCAAAACTTCCAGTGCCATGCTTTCTAAATCCAATCGTCGATCGGCATAGGTCATGTCGAACTATGAGACGTCACGCGCTGCTACTGCAATATCGCGAGTGCCGCGGCCGTCAAGGCCAGCTGGGAAGAAATCTGCGTCCAGTTCTGCAGGCCGCGGACAAAGGCTCCGGTCGGCAGCTTGTAAGGTACAACGATCTGATCCCCTGGGTACAGCCGTAGGCGATTGAACTTTGATCCCTCGAAAAGACCGTTGACATTATTGGCGGCGACTACTACCCCATTCGCCCGCAGCACGAAAGCATGGTGCAGGTCAGACTGCGGCTTCCCCTTGCCGGCGATTTCCAGATAAGCTCCAGCGCTGTTGTGAGGTTCGAAAATAAACGATCCCGGGTTATATACATCCCCTATCACTGAGACAGTGGAAGGAACGTGGGGAATTGAGAGCCGGTCGTTGTCTTCCATCGCAATGTCGGGAAAGTCGGTTACGTTATTGTCTTTCGGCTTTACGGGCAAGGCGACGCGTCCGCTGGCGCGAGTGTTCCGGAGCTGGCTGATGATCGCTTCCTGCGCCGCCATCAATTGCGGCAGATCCCCGGGATTGCTGGACGCCGCGGCCGACATCGCTGACTGCCTGATTTGTACCTCCATGGTTTGCGCCAGCTCGTTGAGGCTTTTTTGCTGGTCCGCTCGAGCGGATTCCCGAGTCAATTGCGAACCGTAAACGTAAGCATTCGGACTTAATCCACCTGCGCGTTGCAAAACCGAGCGCAGCGTCTCATCATTTTCGAGTTTATAGACGCCAGGGCGCATCACCTCGCCTTCGACGATCACATACTGCGAGCGGTCCGATTGTGGAACGCTGATATCCCGTTGCGAGAAAATCGTTACGATATCGCCCGGCTGCAATTCCAGATTGCTGGCTTCATCTTTCTCAATGATCGCCTTCCGCGGGCTCATCCAAATCAGTTTCGAGGAAAGGTCGACTGGATTGACCCGCTGAATAATGGCATAGTCCCAGTTGATTTCGGGAGCATAGCGCCGCACATCCTCTGCAATATCCCTTACGACGTTGGGGTAGGGCGTCGTCGATGACATCTGTAAAGACTGTTGGTTCGGAGTGGTACTGGAACTGGCATTGGGCGTTTGGGCCGCTGAGGGATTTAACGCGCTTTGCGCGAAAAGGGAATCCGCGGCATTTGCGGAACCACTTATTCCCTCGGGCGGTACGTTGGGAGAATTGTTGTTCTGAGTTGATTGCGGAACGCCCGGCGTCGTGGAGCCGTTCGGTGCACCGCCGTTAGCCGGTGCGCCGTTCGAGGTTGTGCCATTGGTTTGAGTTTGATTCGGATTGGTGGGGCCGTTCTGCGGCGACGGTGCACGCAATGGATACTCCGTTGCGCTGCCATTCACGATGGCGGCGCGGTTGCGCCAGTAGCGGCGTGTGAGCAATGCTTGTGCGTCCGGGAGCAGGTCGCGGACGCGCATGCCCGGCTTCCACGGATACCGTCCGGGGTTGGCCACGTTGCCTCGCAAGGTTACCGTGTCTTCGAAACGGGGAACGATGGAAAACACGCGAACAATATCGCCGTCCTTGATCGGTTCAGTGCGGGACTGCTCGTCGAAGGGAAACTCCAAAGTCTTCCGCGCCGTATGCTCCGCGAAACGATCGATCGTGATCTTATTGGTGTCGGCAACGGGGCTGAGGTCGCCAGCAATCTCAATGAGATCGCCCAGGGTGGAGTGATCCTTCATCTCATAGATTGCGGGTGAATTTACCGATCCCGCGATGGCGACCACCGGGCCAACGTGCGGGATATAAATGATGTCTCCGGGCAGCAGGCGAACATCCTTGGATTTGTCACCCTTGATCAGCAGGTCATAGAAATCAAAATCGGTAATCGTAGCGCCATCGCGCCTCACCTGGATATGCCGCAGCGAGCCTTGCGGCGTTGGACCCCCGGAGGCGAAAATTGCATTCACAAGCGTGCTTAGCGAGCTGATGGTATAAGTCCCGGGATAGCGTGCGTTGCCCACCACGAGGACCTGGATGGAGCGCAGGCGGCCAATGTTGGCGGTGACGTTGAAGTTCTTGAATATCTTTGAGATCTCACTTTTCAGGTGCGGTTCCAAATCCCCGTAGTGGATACCGGCAACGGATATTTGTCCCACCTGGGGGACGTAAATTTGCCCAGAGCGATCCACAAACACACGCAGATTGGCCTGCACCTGGCCCCAAATTCGGATCTGCAGTTCGTCGCCAGGGCCGATGATGTAATCGCTCGGAACCTGCATCCAATCGACCGGGGAAAAGGTGCTGGGCGCCTGCACAAATAGCGATTGCCCGAACAATGGCAGCGGCCGACCCACCGAGTCTGCCACCATCTGTTCGAACTCGGTCTCCGGCTGGGTGGGGACCTGTGGCCGCCAGATCTGCGAGGGATTTAGCGGGGGCTTGCTCGGAGTGTACTGATCTGTACTGAACCCCCCAGGGTTCATCAACGTTGGCGTACGCATGTAGGAAGGCGAATTTTCGTCCGCTGGGCTGCCGGTCGATCTTTGGCCTTGAGCAGCGCTGCATTGAGCACTGTTCGCCGTCGATGGATCGGAGCAATCTACCGTTGCGCCCTGAGAACTTGTGCCTTGAGCAAGAGGATCGTTGAGCGACTGCGAAAAACACCCCACGACAGTCAGAGTGACGAACACAGTGAGAAGCAGCGACTTTGGCATGATCAATTCAAAAATCCTGTGGTTCCTGAGAGTCCAAGCTCCAAATACCGCAATTTTGAGTCTGCCGAAGACCGGGCCCTTGACGGCGGCGGTTGCCCGAGCCTTGTCGACAGTTAGAGATTCTCGACTGCCTTAGGTTACGCAACCTTTACTTTCTCGGCAAGAGGTCTGCGAGAACCAGGCGAGCACTCAATCATTTGTGCACGCTTAGTTGAAGCAGTCTGACCAGTGCAATGGCCGGTTCGAGTCATCTTCGGAAGAGAGCGAAAAACTGGGTCGAGAATAATGGCAGTCATCCGCAGGGCGTTTTCTTGTCACAGCGTCCCTCAATCTACCACTCACCTCATAACGGTGCCATGCTAAACAATCTGGCGCACGCATGAGGAATCGAGCCTGCAAATGATAAGTGACCGCGTTTACAAATTATTATTTGGCTTCTTGATTTTTTGAGGTATGATTTCGCGCACACGGAACACCTGCAATGATCGTGACAGAGCAGTTTCGCCTGGCACGGCTGTTATCCCAGGAGGGAACCAGATAGACAATGAAAAACCTCGCCCCGCTACAGCCATTCTTGTTCTTTTCCATTCTAACTTTATGCGGTTTCACTGTTGCTTGCGGGAGCGCAAGCTTTAACGATCCCCCGGGTATCACGGCATCGGTCGCGAATACGCAAAATCCTCTGGTAGCACAGGTCAGCGTAGCCACAGCTCTGGGTGGCTGCCCGGGCCAAGCTATGGTCGAGTTCGGTCCCGACACGTCCTACGGACGAAACACGGCATGGTATCCAGTCTTAGCGTCTGCTGCGAATTCAGCAATCCTCGTCGCGGGAATGAGACCCTCGACCACCTATCACATGCGTGCTTCGGTCCAAGCCCAATGTGCGGGTGGTACCAATACATATACGGGCGACGACCTTACTTTTACAACCGGCGCTTTGCCGTCGCTTCCTTTTCCCACGCTTACAGTGAGCCGCCCCAGCCCATCCACCACTTCTCCTGAGAACCCGGGAATTGAGATGATAGACGTAACCACCGCCGGAGTACCTGCATTTTTCACTGATCGGGATGCCAATCCCATTTGGTATTACGATGTAGGACCACAAAATTTTCCCTATACGTTTAAGCTGCTGCCTAATGGGCACATGATTTTGAGCATTACTACAAGCATTACTGCTCCAGTGGTTTCGTTGATACGGGAGGTCGATCTGGCGGGAAATACCATCCGCGAAATGCCTATCAACACGCTGGGAACGAAAATGCAAGCCGCAGGATACAATTTCGTTCCGACGAGCTATACCCACGATTTCGTTCCGCTCCCCAACGGACATCTGCTGGTTCTTGTCAATTACCCCAAAAACTTCACCGATCTTCCTGGTTATCCCGGCACAATCTCTGTTATTGGAGACGGTGTGGTCGATCTCGACCAGAACTGGAATCCGGTTTGGGCGTGGAACAGCTTCGACTATCTTGACGTAAACCGTCATCTCAATGGCTTGCCTGACTGGACCCACAGCAACGCTCTTCTTTATTCCCCGGCGGATGGCAACTTGCTCATCTCGATGCGCCACCAGTCGTGGGTTTTGAAGATCGACTACAACAATGGAACTGGCGCAGGCAACGTGATTTGGCATCTCGGCTATCAGGGCGACTTCGCTTTGACTCAAGGTGGTATCCCAACCGATGATCCAGCCGTCTGGTTCTCTTTTCAGCATTTTCCATCAATCGCGAGTGAAACTGGCCCGCAAACAACACTTGCCGTCTGGGATAACGGAGATAGTCGCGTCTTGGACGCTAGTGGAGACATTTGCCCATCATTGGTTTTGAATACTCCGTGCTATTCGCGAGCTACCATCTTTCAGGTCGACGAAAGCGCTATGGTTGCCAATCTGGCTTGGGTTAATTTGCCAGGTCCTTATGACTACTCCCTCTGGGGGGGCAGCATCAGTCAACTGGGCAATGGAAACGTGGAATTCGATATAAACGCCGCGGCCCCACCCATCGCTCCCAACATTGCTTCCGAGGTGCAAGAAGTTACGCAAACCTCCACTCCACAGATAGTCTGGAAACTCGATATTACCCCGGCGGCCGACGACGCCTATCGCGCCTATCGGGTTCCCAGTCTTTACCCCGGGGTAAATTGGTCGTACTGAGCCGGATAGACCATTGGCGTACCGACTTTAGCACCGAATAGCATCCGGCCAGTTCGGCGGATAGCATACGGACTACGGTACGATCGCAGGCGCGAACAAACGAAGCTCTCTTGTATTGCTCTTCTTACTGGACGATGACGGTCAGCGTAGCTTGGTGGCTTAAGCTTCCTGAAGTGGCGTTGATCGAAGCTGTATAGGTTCCGGCCGGCGTTCCCTTCGAAGCGGTTGAGGGCGGCGGTGGTGTCGACGATGAGTTGCCACCCCCGCAACCAGACATAACGAGGAAAGCCAAAGCGATCAGCGGCAGGTAGAGAGCCGGTAGCCTTCGCCGCTTGCCGATGAAGAGCAAGGTCGATGCTCCCAGAAATAGCATCCACGCGATGAGCCAAGTGGCCGGGGGCAAAAATGTGGACGGGCCGCTGCTCGCGGTTCCGGCTGCAGTGGTAGAGACCGTTACAGTCACCGGAGTTGCCGAACTCCCCGTTACGCTGACCGACGCAGGCACGCTGCAGGCGGGTGCGGGCGTTACTACTGGAGTAATGCTGCACGCGAAATTCACCGTTCCGCTAAACGATCCGGCTGGAGCAAGCGCCAAATTGAAAGTCGCGGTGCCGCCCGCGGAAATTGTCGCGGAACTGCCTCCCGTCGGCATACCAATCGTGAAATCGGGTGTAGCCAACCCGGTACCGCCCAGGCTGATCACCTGCGGAGAGTTCGATGCATTGTCGGTGATCTGGATCACTGCCGTACGCGCACCCACGCCTTGGGGAGAGAACGTGATACTGATCGCGCAATTTGAGCCTGC
>Ga0307476_10001344_pt1 | contig 15068 bp, 15 predicted proteins | sample atmos_gasesECM2C_2_FD_203314 | JGI IMG/M metagenome (GOLD analysis project Ga0307476, IMG submission 203314) | Hardwood forest soil microbial communities from Morgan-Monroe State Forest, Indiana, United States - atmos_gasesECM2C_05 | ecosystem: Environmental > Terrestrial > Soil > Temperate... | reverse complement strand
ACTGAACCTGGTTCTCAATGCGCGCGACGCCATGCCTAACGGCGGCCGGATTACGGTTGAAACCAGCAACTGCAGATTCCAGCCCGTCGCCGAAAACACGGCACCTGGCGGCCTGCCCGCTTTTCCTCGCGTACTACTCGTGGTAGGCGACAACGGTCACGGCATGGACGCCGCAACCCGCCAACGCCTCTTCGAGCCATTCTTTACCACCAAGAACGCCGGTCAAGGCACGGGCTTGGGATTAACTACGGTCCGCAGCATCGTTAGCACCAATCGCGGGCTGATCCACTTCGAAAGCGAACCCGGCCGCGGCACTCGCGTCTTGATCTTGCTCCCCCGCGCATTTCAGCCTGTCGCTTCCGGCCTTCTGGATACTACCAATCCAAGTTCAGAGACCCAGTCAGCAACACCAATTCAGGAAATCAAGAAGGAATCACTTTTATGACGTCAGTTGCCGTAACCCACACCCTCGCTCCCCCTCAGATCATGGCCGCCAATTTTCTAAACCTCCTCATCGTCGACGACGAACGCTCGATTCGCGACGCTTGCCGCGAAGTTGCCCTGTCGCTGGGTTTCATCGCCCATGTTGCCGACTCCGCCGAACACGCTTATCGCCTGCTGCAAACTCAGAGCATCGACGCAGTTCTGCTTGATCTGCGCTTGCCCGGCGCAGGCGGCCTCGAAGCTCTCCGCCAGATCAAAGCTCACCGCCCTGAGGCCCTCGTGGTCGTGGTGACGGGATACGGCACGGTGCAGTCGGCCGTGCAGGCTATGAAGCATGGCGCTTACGAATACGTGACCAAACCCTTCAGCGGCGAAGAGCTCAAGCTGTTATTGCAGCGCGTGTCCAATCACCTCAAACTGAAAACCGAAAACCGGATGTTGCGGGAAAAGCTGAAGTCCAAGCAGGGCTATGGTGGCATCGTCGGCCGTGCCCCGGAGATGGAGAAGCTCTACCGCATCATCGCCAAAGCTGCCAACAGTTCTCACCCAGTGCTGATTCTGGGCGAGAGCGGCACCGGCAAGGAAATGGTTGCGCGCTCCATTCACTACTCCGGACCTTTCCATGACAAACCGTTCATCCCCGTGGACTGCGGCTCGCTCGTGCCCACCCTGATCGAAAGCGAGCTCTTTGGCTACGTCAAAGGTGCCTTCACCGGCGCTAACCAGGCCAAGGATGGACTGCTGGCCATCGCCGAAGGTGGAACAGTGTTTCTCGACGAAGTTGGCGAGCTGCCCGTCGACCTCCAGGCCAAACTTCTGCGGGCGATTCAGGAAAAGGAGATCCGCCCGGTCGGCAGCACGCGCCGCATCCCCATCAACGTCCGAATTCTCGCCGCCACCAACCGACTCCTGGAGCAGGCTGTGACCGAAGGCTCTTTCCGTCGCGACCTGTATTTCCGCCTCAACGTTCTCAGCCTGCGAATTCCTCCGCTGCGCGAGCGCCGCGAGGATATCCCGCTGCTTATCGCTCATTTCATGGAGCGCACATCGCGCGCCTCGGGGCAGGAAAAAATTCTTACTGACGAGGCCGTCAAAGTCATGCTGGCCTATGACTGGCCGGGCAACGTCCGCGAACTGGAAAACTGTCTGGAGCGCACTTGCGCCTTTACCAGCGGACCGTTGATCCATGTACCCGACTTGCCTCCGGCTATCGCAGGCGCGCATGTTACGGTCCCGTCCAATGGCAACGGACACAGCCAGGCCAAGATCGTTCCCATGGCGGAGTTGGAAAGGCAGACCATCCTCAACGCCATTGCGGAACTCAACGGCGACAAGTTACAAGCCGCGCGCCTTCTCGGCATTGGCAAAACAACTCTGTACCGCAAACTGAAGGACTACGCCGCGCAAATCTAGAGACAGTTCTCAGTTCCCGTTCCCAGTTCTTAGTTCCAGCGCCCACGCTGCTGCTGAGAAATGAGAACTGGGAACTGGGAACTGCTATGGCGTTCCGCAATGGGAACAGCGCATCGGCGTCGCGCTCTAACTCGCGTCTTTTCAGTGTTAGTGGTAGTGGTGCCTGGCGTGCTTACGCAATGAGCATGATTCTACTCATAACCCCTTCAGCACGCGGCCAAGAGTGTGCAGCTACTCTAAAAGATGCCACCGGCGAGGAAACCCACTGGGCGGCAGATCTGCCGCAAGCGGTCGCCCGGCTGCGCGAACAGCCTTACTCGGCGGTTGTCCTCGACCAATTCGTTCTAGAAAACGAGCCCAGCGAAAGCGACCAGGTGCTCGAGCATCTGGGCACAGCCTTTCCCGTCTACCTCAATTTTGCCGTCAGTGGCATGGAGCGGCTGTTGCGCGAAGTGCGCTCCGCGCTTCATCGCCGCAAGCGTGAGGAAACCCAGGCCCGCCGTTCAGTTGAGCAGCAGATTCGCAGCGAAGTATGTGAATCGCTCACCGCCATGCTGCTATCCTGCGAACTGGCCATGGCCGTGCCAGACGTTCCCGGCCCCGCCGCGGAAAAAATTCGCCTCATCGACAATCTCGCCCGCGACATGCGGCTAAGGCTGGGCGCCAACTGATTCGCTGTCTTACGGCAAATGTCCGTGTGGACGATCGGATGTCCCCTACTTCTGCAGACAACCGAATTGCTTCAGCGATTAGCTCGAGAGATCTTCTACTTCTTCTGCAGCTTGCTCTCCGCCAGCTTCTCTGCTATCTCCAGGGCATTCGCTGCTTCTACCTTTACGTCCGGTTCCACGCCCGTTCCTTCCCAGTCGGTCGTTCCGAAGGGATTAATCGGCTTCACTTCGGGAATACCCACGCCAAAGTGATCGTCGATACGATGGAAAACACCCGCATGGGCGCCACCACGTGTAGTCTCACCCACCAACGTGGCGCGCTTCAGCACCTTCAGGTCGTAGCTGAACTGCTCTGCACCGGACCAGGTCGAGGCTGAGGTCAGCACATATACCGGCTTGTCCGCCAATCTGTTTCCAGGAACAGGCGACCGCGTCCAGGACTGCTCGGTTGGAGTTCCCCTGGGGCTGTACATGAACTCGGGATGGTCGAATAGGTAACTGGCAATCAGCGCGACCATATTCTCAAAGCCGCCAGTGTTGTCCCGCAAATCAAAGATGATCGCATCCGCGTGATTCAAAGAAGCCATCGCAGTCGTTGCCGTTGACTGGCACACAGAAGTATCAGGGAAAAAATTGAGCTTCAAATAGCCGATACTGTGCGGCAGGATTTCGGCCTTTTTGAACATGCAGTTTTCCTGCTCCATCGCCTTCCGATAACGTGCAAGACTCTCAGATGTTTGTTTCGGCGGGTGGTCCGGCAATCTCTCCCGGCTGTATTCCATAATGAGGTGCATGTCGTGGCTTGCATCCCTCATTTGCCTGGTCAGCAGATCGGCAAACGCTCCGCCCTCCGCCACCGCGTTGTCGTCGCCGCCCTTCTCATGCGCCAGCAGCGCCTGCACTGTCTTCTGCGCAACGTCCCGATCAAAGTAGTACTGCCTCAGATTCGCAATTGTCCGATCAACTAAGGCTTTCCGGTGCGCAGCGTCCAGTTTCACGTCCACAACCACCGCCGGGATCATTGCCCGCGCAGCGTCTTGCGACTTCGGTTGCTGAGCTTGTGGCCGGGAAAATCCGGAACGGTTCCGCATAAGCGAATTCGAACGGGTATCGCTCGGCTTGGCGTAGCCTAGTCTTAAGCCGGTGGCCGCCGTCGCAGGCTGTTCGGACGCTGTGGTCTTCTCCCCCGCAGGGTTCTCGGCCTGCTCTTGCTTAGGTTCGACCTGCAACCGCAGAGGCTTTCTCCGGGCGATCGAACATTTGGGCCCAGATTCCCGCCCAACCTCCTTGGCACTGCCGGCGGCCGATTGTGCCGCGTACGGGGCGGCTGCGACCACAGATGGGATGATCGCGCTCTCCCGCTTGGGAGAGGAGTTGTTGGCCTCACGGGCGACAATTGGGAACGGGAGATGAACTGTGTGATTCCAGCTGTATCTCGTCGCCAGCAAAGCCGCACACAAAACTGCAATCGACAATATCAATCCGTGGATCAGGGCTGTTGGCCGTGGCTTAAAGCTGCCAAACGTGTAAAAAGCGGGCACGCCGTCAGCCACGGGTAGCGCAGCAACGGCAACAGTGGGCTCGCAACGGAACTCCGATCGCAAGGCCCACTGTCGCACCAACGAGACAATGCCGTCGCCCACGAGTTTGGCTTCCGCCAGCCTAGCCGCGGCGTGATTGCCGGCCACCTGGTCGAAGATGAGTAACATCTCGTCCGCAAAGCTTTGCCGGAAACGCCGAGGATGGAGGCGGAGGGTCCAGACATAAGCGCTGCGAAGTATCATGTTCTCCTCGGCTTCGCCGGTTGCAGGCGCATCTTCGCTTCGCGCACTACGTCTTCGAGACGTGCAACCTCAGCAGAAAGTACGGCCTTTCCTAGAAGGCTGATTCGGTAATAACGTCGGCGGGGGTCCTCTTCTCCGGCGCGACGGCCGACGGGTTGCACCATTTGCCGCTCGATGAGCTTTTGCAGGTTGTCGTAGAGTGTGCCGGGTCCCAGCTTGTATTGCCCTTCCGACTGCCGTGCGACCTCCTGCATGATGCCGTAGCCGTGCCGATCCTCGCCGGCCAGGGAAAGGAGTATGTGCAAGGTTGCTGTCGACAAGGGGACGAATTCGCTCGTGTCTTCTTTCATAAGTCGGAAGCCAATATATCGGAATCAGAGTGAGTTTGGCAACGGGAAATCGGAGCGCCGCACAGAACAGGCCGGACAGAACACCAACCAAGAAACTGGGAATCGCGGCGTGCAAGATCTTGCACGGTCCCTGCCGCCACAGAAAACCTTCGACGCGTCCTCCCCATTGGCACTAGAATAGGTCAGCGCAACAGCCAGACCCCGCATCCACCGCGGGCGACACTCCCGGAGGCCCTGTGCACGTTCTGGTTACAGCTGATACCATGTCCGGCTCCTGGACCTACACCCGCGAGCTGGTCACGGGATTGGTCACGCGCGGCGTCCGAGTGACGCTGGTCAGCTTCGGCGAAATTCCCTTGCCCGAGCAGACCGCGTGGATGGACCTCCTCCATGGCCTCGAGTATCGCCCCACCGCTTTCCGCCTGGAATGGATGGACGAAGCGCCTGAGGACCTGCACGAATCCTCAGAGTTCCTGGTCAGCCTGGTGCGCGAAGTTCGACCGGATCTGCTTCATCTCCACCAGTTCTGCCACGGCAATATCCCCGTTGACATCCCGCGCGTGGTGATGGCCCATGGCGACCTCGTCAGTTGGAGCGAAGCTGTCCAAGGTTGCGCGCCCCGCGCCACGCGCACGATGAAGTGGTATCGCGATACCGTAGTCCGCGGCATCGCCGCCGCCGATGCTGTCGTCGCTCCCTCAGCCTGGATGCTCGATACCATTCGCGGCACCTACGCTAACCCGCGCCGCGATGCCGTCATCTATCCCGGACGGAATCCTATCTTCTTCAATCCCTATGTCAGCAAGGACGACTCTGTGCTCTCGGTCGGACGCCTGCTCGACGCCGGCAAGCAAGTCCACCTGCTCACCCAACACGCGCAGCCGTTTTCCGTCTGCATCGTCGGCGCGGAGCAAACCGTGCCGATTCCGCGCATTCCCATCCGCGCCGACGTGAAGGTCTCGACCGACCAGAGTTTCGTTGCCGTCCGCGGACCGCAAACCGACGCTCAACTCCGCGCCCTCTACAGCCGCGCCGCCGTCTACGCCGCCACGGCGCGTTATGAGCCGCTTGGCATTGCGCCGCTTGAAGCCGCGTTCTCCCGCTGTGCGATCGTGGCCAACGATATCCCCGGCTTCCGCGAGGTCTGGGGCGACGCCGCTCTCTACTTCCGCACCAACGACGCCGGCAGCCTGACCGAAACCCTCCGCGAACTCGACGCCGACCGCTCCCTTCGCCAGTCCTATGCCGACCGCGCTTACACCCGCGCCCGCGAGCGCTTCACCACCAAACGCATGATCGACGATTACCTGGAGCTCTACCGCAGCCTGATCTCTGCCAACAGCTTGGCCGCCTAAGATCTAAAATCATGCTTGATGTTTTGAAAGGCGGAGAAGACCATGCCCCAGAGCTCCCACAATCGAGTCGCAGAACTCCACAACCTTGCGGCCCACGCCCACACCGCCGCTGCCGTTGCTCACGGCAAGGGAGATCATCTAACCGCTCACGAACTCAGCCAACAGGCCCACGAACACTCCGTGAACGCCTTAAAGCTGGCCGAAGAACTCGCCAGGAAGGCGGGAAAGTCCGGCGAATCGTAAACACAGTAGTTTATTTGGTTGGAGTTGGCGTGCCACTCCCGCGACATCCGCCCCCGCTTGGTGGTATCTTCTTAGCCTTACTAGAAGCCCGTAAGGTGGAGGAATCGAAGTCATGGCTCAGGTAAAGATCACAGTCCGTCCCAATGGTCCCTACCGTGTAGAGGCGCCCGAGGGTTCAATCGAACTCGTCGACGTCAACGGCAACCAGTTCGACCTCACCGGCAAGCCCGCCTTTTCTCTCTGTCGCTGCGGCGGCTCGGTGAACAAGCCTTTTTGCGACGGTACCCACAGCCGGATCGGATTCCAGGGCGCAGAACTGGCCGTCAAGAGGTCTGAAGGCTAGTCCGCACATTTAGCAATTCAGGGGTCTGTGAGTGAGCTGAGCGACCGCGGGGATGAGGCGGAACGTCGCCGGCCTTGATTTCTTCGACGGCGTGCGGTAACGGCACGTGCCGCTGTGATGCCCTATACCGACCGCCGAGAAGACGCCTCCGAAAGGTCATTCTTCGTACATCGACGGCAGTCGATCTATCGCTTGGTGCTCTGCCTGCTTGGCTACATGCCTCGAGCGGCGGTGATCTGAACAGGAGCACGTTCGGGAAGGTTAGCGGAGCGCTCGTAGTTCACGGGCCCCAAGCGCAAAGGGACTCCGTAGTGATGTGCTGTTCCGATTGCGACTGCGGCCAGGACGAGGATCGTGAGCAGAAAGACCGCCGCGCGCCGTGGGGCTTGGTCTTGCTGCGGGGCTATGAGGGCGATCAGGGCGCCGACGATGAGTCCGGTGATCAGGCCCCCGATGTGGGCGGTGTTGTCGACGCCAGGAAGTACGAATCCGAAGATCAGGTTGTACACCACAAACGCGCCAAGGCTGCGCAGCGTGCCTGAGAGGGCGGAGCGCGGCACCGAGAATTCGCCTAACTTAAGAGCTGTGATGAGCGCGCCGGCCAGGCCGAAGATAGCGCCGGAAGCGCCGACGCTCGGCACGTAGGGATGCCACGCTGCGCTTGCGAGACTAGCCCCCAAGCCGCAGATGAGATAGATAGCGGCATAGGTCCAGCGTCCGTAGAGCGATTCGCAAAGTTGGCCCAGATTCCACAAGCACCACATGTTGAAGGCGATGTGGATGAGTCCGCCATGAACGAAGACGTTCGTCAGCAGGCGCCACCATTCACCCGAGAACGTAAGCGCGCCTACATTCGCGCCCCACACGATAAGTTCGCGCACCGGAAAGTTCATGACAGTAGAACCGGAGAGCGACATCCCGAGGAACACAGCGGCATTGATGCCGAAGATTATTTGCGTCAGGCCGATGGTTGATTCGGTTCGGCGGACCCAGGGTGTGGGCATAACTGTTTGCGGCGCGTCGGGGACTTCGCCGCGCTGGTAGGCCTCGTGCTGCCTGCACCACTGGCAGATTTTCTTGCCGAAGGAAAAGCCTGGGAGTTGACGGCCGCATCGAATGCAGTTTGCCATGGGTTGTTAAAAGAGTATCAGCAGTTTGGTGCGGACGACAAAGTCGAAGTGTCTGCGGTACACATACGGTGACGATCGCTGCTACGGTGCGCGAGATCCCTCCTCCGCCTGAAGAACGGCTGCGTTTGGGATGACGCCGACGAGGGGTCTGCGACTGGAATCCAGTGCGGCTAATGAATCGTTTTCGTCTTTCTCGACATGTAATCCATCAGCAGGTATTGGCCCAAGGTGTAGGGCGTAGTGAAGTAGGCTTTGCCGCGGCACATTTCGGTGACTTTCTGGACGAATTGCACCAAGCCGTAATCGGACGCCAGCATGAAGGTGTTGATCAGGACGCCGGCGCGCTTGCACTTCGAAACTTCTTCGAGCGTCTGGCTTACTACTAGCGGGTCCAGGCCGAAGGCGTTTTTGTAGATGCGTCCGTCTTCGAGAGTTAGGGCGGAGGGTTTGCCGTCGGTGATCATGACGATCTGCTTCATGTCTTTTCTCTGTCCTTGCAAAATCCGCTGCGCCATCCTCAGGCCTTCCCGCGTGTTGGTGTAATAGGGGCCGACCTTGACGCGGGCCAGTTGCGAAAGCGGAACTTCTTCGGCGGAATCGTGGAAGAGGACGAGCGAGAGCGAGTCGCCGGGATACTGCGTGCGGATTAGGTGAGAGAGCGCCATGGCAACTTTTTTTGCGGGAGTGAAGCGGTCTTCTCCGTAGAGGATCATCGAGTGTGAGCAATCGAGCATTAGCACCGTGGCGCAGGAAGATTGGTACTCGCACTGGTGGACTTGCAGGTCGGAGTATTCGATGTTGAGCGGCAGCGCGAGGCCCTCGCGCTGGATCGCGCTCGAGAGCGTGGCGGTGATGTCGAGGTTGAGCGTGTCGCCGAACTCGTAGGTGCGGGAAGCGCCGCTGGCTTCGATGCCGGTGGCTAGGTCGCGGGTGTCGTGGCGTCCGAAGCTGGACTTGCCGAGCGAGCCGAGCAGGTTGCGGAGAGATTTGAAGCCGAGGAAGTCGAGGCTCTTGTCGGTGATTTCGAATTTTGCTTGCTGCTGATTCTCTCCGACTTGTCCGCCAACACCGGATGGCCGTGATGGATCGGGAGGCTGGTCGATTGAGATGTAGTCTTCCTGCTGCATACGTTCAATCAGCTTTTCGATGAGTTCGTCGAGTTCGCCATCTGCCGCCATTTGCTGCAGGCGTTCGCGCATGTCTTCATCGAACTGATCGCCTTCCATCAGCGCTTGCTCAATGGCGCGGCGAAGGTCGTCGAGAGATTGCTCCCCCTCGGGCATCTCATACCACATGTCGCTCTGGAAGCCGCTCTGCAAGAGGTAGTCGGAGAGCGCGCTGAGCAGGTCTTCCATGCTCATTTCGCCGGCGGGGTCGGGGACGTATTTGGTGTAGCGGATGCGCTTCATAAGAGCAGTGGCCAGTGGTTAGTGATCAATGGCCAGTAAACCCGACAAGCTAATGGCTCTCACCGGCCAGTGGTCACTGACCATTTAGTTAAACTGTCTTCTCTGCCGGTATGGCGGTTCTTCTTTGTCAAAACTTTTTTCGCGCTGCGGCTCGGGCTTTTTTTCTCCGGCTTTGAAGACTCGCTCCTCGTTGCGGCCTATGCGCTTGTGAGCGTGGAGGCCTTCGAGGATAAATTCGGCGGCGGAGACTTGTTGTTCCGGGCTTTCTTTCTGCGAAACGCCCAGCGGGCCTAACTTGTCGATCAGGCCTTGAATTTCTTTCAGGTTTTCGAGCGCTTCCAGGGCGGCAATCGAATCCGAGAGCTGAATCTCGCCGCCTAAATCGAACCACTGCACGATCTGCTGCACGTTGGCGCCGGTGAAATACTCATCGTACGTTTTCGCGATGGCGGCGCGGATCAATTCGCGAGAAACGTGATCGGCTCCTTTCATCTCGCCTTCGTATTCCAGTTCTAACTTGCCGGTGATGGCGGGGAGCGCGGCATAAACGTCACTGACGCGCGGTACGACGAGCTTCTCGTCGTTCCGCAGGGCGCGGCGTTCAGCGTTCGAGATGACATTCTCCATCGCGCTGATCGGCAGGCGCTGGCTTACGCCCGAGCGCTTGTCGATTTTCTTGTCTTCGCGGGCGGCAAACGCGACGCGCTCGATCACTTCCTGAATGTAGGTGGGAAGGTGCATGAGCTGTCCGTTGCGGCTGGTCCAGGCTTCCTGCGCTGTGATGGCGATGCCTTCATCGACCGTAGCTGGGTAGTGCGTGCGAATCTCAGAGCCGACGCGGTCCTTGAGCGGGGTGATGATTTTGCCGCGGGCGGTGTAGTCTTCGGGATTCGCGCTGAAGACGATCGCTACGTCAAGGGGCAGGCGTATGGGATATCCCTTAATTTGGACGTCGCCTTCCTGCATGATGTTGAACAGGCCGACCTGGATTTTTCCAGCGAGGTCGGGAAGTTCGTTGATGGCGAAGATGCCGCGATTGGCGCGGGGAAGCAGTCCGTAGTGGACGGTGAACTCACTCGACAGTTCATGGCCGCCGCGGGCGGCTTTGATGGGGTCGATGTCGCCGATCAGATCGGCGATTGTGACGTCGGGCGTGGCGAGCTTTTCCACATAGCGATCGTCGGGAGTGAGATAGGCGACAGGAGTTTGATCGCCGAGGCGCGCGACTTCTTCGCGGCAGCGGCGGCAGATGGGAGCGTAGGGGTTGTCGCGAATCTCGCAACCGGTTAGATAGGGCATATGGGGATCGAGCAGCGTCGTAAGGGCGCGCAGGATGCGGCTTTTGGCCTGGCCGCGTAGACCGAGCAAAATAAAATTATGACGCGAGAGAATGGCATTCACGATCTGGGGCACGACCGTGTCGTCGTATCCGACAATGCCGGGAAAGATGCCAGCGTCATCGTGGTGACGCAGGCGGGCGATGAGGTTATCGCGGAGTTCGTCTTTCACGTGGCGGGTCCGCAAACGTTCTTCGGAAAAGGTGCTGCGGCGCAGTTCGCCTAGTGTGCGCGGAAGACTCATGAGAACCCCCGTAAAACTTTCGTAAATTATACGCGGGTTTCGCGGCGGCAGGCCCGAAGTTCAGTGGACATGTCCGTTGCCGCCAGCCCTTTCGCGGGCGAGGGCAGCGCGGCGGAGGTTGGGGATGATGGTTTCGAGGTAGCTGATGAGTAAGGTCAGACGCTCCCCTTCGGAGCGCAGGGAGAGCAGCTTCTGTTTGAAGTCCAGGTCCAGGGGCAAAGAACCGGCAAGATGAAAAGAGAGCAACGAAGGGATGACGGCGGGGAGGTCCTGTTTAGCGCCGGCAATGGCCAGGAGATCGGAGTGCAACTGAACCGCTCGGGCGGCGTCAGCCTGCGCTGGAGTTCCAGGCTCGTCATCGACCATGGCCACTTCAGCTTGGAGAAAAGAACGTTCCTGGTTGACGCGCAGAAGTTCGAAACGCTGGCGGCCTTCGGTGACCAGGTCGAGGCGGCCGTCGGGATACTCTTTCACGACGGTGACGATTTCGGCGGTGCACCCTATCTCGGCTAGGCCCTGATCGACGGCGCGCACCACGCCGAAGGTGCGATGCTGGGCGAGGCATTCGCTAATCATTTCTTTGTACCGCGGCTCGAAGATGTGCAAGGGCAGGGGAGTGCCGGGGAACAGGACGGCATCTAGCGGGAACAGGGGTAGAAGGGCGTCCAAAGAGTCTCCGCGGTGAGTAAGGGGATCAGCGCGCCGTCCTGATTGTACCCCAGCGCTTGACTTCACAAGATGCAGAGGAATAAAAGCGCGCTATGGAACTTTCGGGAAAAGTTGTGGTGGTGACTGGCGCTTCGATGGGAATCGGGGAGGCGACTGCGAAGATTTTTTGCGATCAGGGGGCGAGCGTGGTGATGCTGTCGCGTGACGCGGGCCGGGTGGAAGCGGCGCGAGGGCGAGTGGGGCATGGCGACCGGACTCTGGCAATGGCTTGCGACGTCCGGCATCGGGAAGACGTTGACCGCGTGATCGGGCTGACGCTCCATCATTTTCAGAGGATCGATGTCTGGGTGAACAACGCCGGACATGGGCTGCTGGATTCGGTGGCGCAGATGGACATGGCGGCGTGCCGAGAAATGTTCGACACGAATTTGTTTGGAGCGGTCGGAGCGATGCAAGCGGTGATTCCGGTGATGCGGCAGCAGGGCGGAGGGACGATCATCAATATTTCGAGCGTGGCGGGACATATTCCGATCCCGTTTCATGCCGCATACAGTGCCACCAAGTTTGCTTTGAACGCCATAGGTAAGGCGGCGGGCGTGGAATTGAAGAAGGACCGGATTCACGTGCTGACGGTTTGTCCGGGATATGTGCGGACCGCGTTTGGAGAGAACGCGATTCGCGGGAATGAGTTGAAGCAAGTGCGTCCGGCCACCGTGCGCGGGATTACGGCGGAGCGCGTGGCTCGGGCTACTCTGAGCGGATATTTGAAGCAGAAGAGGGAAGTGATTGTGCCTTGGACTATGTACGTACCGCAGAAGATTTATCAGCTTTTTCCCTGGCTGGTGGAGCGGGCTATGGGGCGAATGGCGGGATGACAATCAGCAAGGTTCATCCCAGCTCTGCCAGCATTGCTTCCATTTCACCCTGAGCGTGGAGGTTTCCGGTACGGCGGGCGGAGGCAATGCCGTCGGTGAGCATGGCCCTGGCTTCGGCAATTCGGTCGGCGCGGGCGAGCGTTTGCGCAGCCATGAAATAGCCGGGAGTGTAGTCGGGACTGGATTTGAGCAGGATGGAGAATTCGGCAAGCGAGCGGTCGAGATCGCCCTGCTTGGAGTATTCCATTGCCAGACCGTAGCGGGCGAAGGTGTCGTTCGGATTCTGAGTGAGGACGTCGTTGAGCGCGGCGATGCGGTCCATGAGACAGTGGCCAGTGATCAGTGGCCAGCTTGGACGAGATTACTACAATGCGCCTTCCTTTGCTGCTGTCCCTGGTCGCCATGACGCCTCACGTTGGCTTGCACTTGATGAGATGAGTAGAATGGGCAGTCCTTAGCATTTCAACATTTCAGGGTCTGCAGAGGTCGATCATGGCTTGTCCGTTTTTCATGCCGGTGGCGAGGTCGGAGGACGGGAGTTGGCTGCATGCTGAGCGGCTTCCGCTGGGAGGCGGGTGGAGAGGGCAGTGCGCGGCTCCTGGACATGAGGGTGAGACTCCGTCGCACGACGAATTGCGGGAGTTCTGCAATCTTGGGTATGCAGAGGGTTGTGGGCGGTTGCCTCGAGAGCGAGTGTGGGATTCTGTCCGGTTTGCGGTTAAACGCGTGGTCAACGACTCGGAGAATGGGACTGGCGGGCGCATCCTGACTCGTTACGTATGCGAGCGCGGGCATCGTCCGATAGAGAGTGGGACGCTGGAGTTTAATGCCTTCGAGGCGCGGTGGATCAAGCCTCATCCCGACAGCCTCGTGCAGCGAATGGCGGAGTGTTTTCTGGAATCGTACATGGAGAAGAGAAAAAAGCAGGAGGTAACACGAGCAGCCAGTTAAAGGTGACCGCAGAACTGCCGGGCTGCGCCCGAGGCGGCTGTCCCTACATGAACCAGTTTCTAGTGAACTAGTTTCTAGTGATCTATGGGCAACAGAAAGAGGAAAGACTATGAGCGAAGAGAATTTGATGCCGCGGTCGGTTAGGGATTCGCAATCGGAGATGACGGAAATTGTACTGCCCAATGATGCTAACCCGCTGGACGCAATGCTCGGAGGCCGGTTGATGCATTGGATCGACCTGGCGGGAGCGATGGCGGCGCATCGTCACTCGCGGAGCTACGTGGTGACAGCTTCGGTGGATCACATTGATTTCCTGGTGCCGGTGAAGGTTGGCGATCTGGTGATTTTGAGATCGTCGGTGAACCGCGTGTTCCATACGTCCATGGAAGTGGGCGTGAAGGTTTGGGTGGAGAACTATATTGCGGACACGGCGCAGCATGTGGCATCGGCCTACCTGACATTCGTGGCCATTGATGCCGAGGGTAACCACTTGAAGGTCGTCCCAGTGGTGCCTGACACGGATGAACAACGGCGTCGTTATGACGACGCGGGGAGGCGGCGCGAGATTCGCCGTGCGGAACTGGAGCGGCGCCGCAAGGCGAAACGGTAATCCGCAAACAGACGTGATCGACTTTACATCGGGCCCCTGGCGGAATCGATAGCCATACCGTGCGCCTGGGAGATTTTCATGGATAGTGCGCTGCTGGTTGATCGCATTCACTTTGCTTTCACGATTACCTTTCACTATCTCTTTCCGCAACTCACGATGGGCCTGGCCCCGCTGATCGTTGTACTCAAGACGCTTGGCTTGCGCCGCAATGATGAGGTTTACCACCAGGCGGCGCGCTTTTGGGCGCGAATCTTCGGCATCAACTTCGTTATGGGTGTGGTGACTGGAATTCCGATGGAATTTCAGTTTGGCACGAACTGGTCGCACTTCTCGCGTTTTGCCGGAGGCGTGATCGGGCAGACGCTGGCCATGGAGGGTGTGTTTGCGTTCTTTCTGGAGTCGGCGTTTCTGGGTCTGTTTCTTTACGGAGAGAAACGGCTTGGCCCGCGGGCGCACTGGTGGTCGGCGGTTGCAGTGTTTCTGGGATCATGGCTCTCCGGCTTTTTCATCATCGCCACGGACGCGTGGATGCAGCATCCTGTCGGCTTCGTTGGGGCCAAGGATGGATCGGTACAACTCTCCAGCTTCTGGGAACTCGTGTTGAATCCCTGGGCGTGGTGGCAGTACGCGCACAACATGAGCGGGGCCGTGATTACGGGCGCGTTTGTCATGGCGTCGGTGGGCGCATTCTACCTGCTCTGGGGGAAGTTTGAAGCGCAGGGCCGAATTTTTGTGCGCGTGGGCGTGGTCGCCGGATTGATTTTCAGTGTTTTGCAGCTGTTTCCTACCGGCGACGGCCAGGGACGGATGGTTGCCGTGCATCAACCCGTGACGCTGGCTGCCATGGAAGCGCTGTTCGTGAGCCAAACCGGAGCGCCGCTGGTGATCCTGGGGCAGCCGAATGTTGACAAGCGCAAGATCGACAATCCGATTGAGGTTCCCAACGCTCTCAGTTTTCTGACTTACCGGCAGTGGAAGGCCGATGTGCAAGGGCTGGACGCATTCCCGCCGGACATGTGGCCGGAGAACATCGCGCTTCTTTACTACAGCTACCACATCATGGTTGGGCTGGGGACGATCTTCATCGCCACGATGCTGGTGGCATCGTTTCTGTTGTGGCGTGGCAAGCTGTTTTCTGCGCGATGGATGTTGTGGATTCTGTTGTTAGCTCTGCCGTTTCCCTACATCGCCAACACCGCGGGATGGATGACCGCGGAGCTGGGGCGGCAGCCCTGGCTGG
>Ga0307476_10001343_pt1 | contig 15069 bp, 9 predicted proteins | sample atmos_gasesECM2C_2_FD_203314 | JGI IMG/M metagenome (GOLD analysis project Ga0307476, IMG submission 203314) | Hardwood forest soil microbial communities from Morgan-Monroe State Forest, Indiana, United States - atmos_gasesECM2C_05 | ecosystem: Environmental > Terrestrial > Soil > Temperate... | reverse complement strand
GCCCCGGTTCTGAATCAGCTGCAGCAAGGACTGAAGAGCGCCGCGATTCATGTGGACGGCACGACCGTTGTGGGATCCGCTCAGGTTAAGGTCGATCCGGCGGCGTTCGCTGCCGCGGCCTTGGGAGTGCGGCGCAGTGCGGAGAGCGTTCGCAGCGACAACAATCTCAAGCAAATCGCGCTCGCGATGATGAACTTCCACGACGCGATGGGGTACATGCCGCCGCCGGCGATCTGCGACAAGAACGGCAAGCCGCTGCTGAGCTGGCGCGTCGCCATCCTGCCTTACATCGAGCAGCAGAACCTCTACCTGCAGTTCAAGCTCGACGAGCCGTGGGACTCGCCGAACAACAAGAAGCTGCTGGAGTCGATGCCGAAGATCTACGCGCCGGTGCACGGCAAGACGGCGCAGCCGTACTCGACCTATTACCAGGTATTCGTCGGCCCGCGTGCGGTGTTCTCGATGTTTCCCGATCCCAATGGTCCGTTCGGCGCAAGGGGGCCGACCCTCGCTGCCATCGCGGCGCAGGACGGGACCTCCAACACGCTCCTGGTGGTGGAGGCGGGCCAGGCTGTGCCGTGGACCAAGCCGGACGACATCCCGTTCGACGAGCAGAAGCCGGTCCCGCCGCTGGGCGGCGATTTCGGTTACGGGTTCCACGCCGCTATGGCGGACGGCAGCGTGCTGTTCATCCGAAAGAACATCGACCAGCAGTTGCTGAAAAACCTGATTATGCCGGGCGACGGCAACATAATTAACTGGGACAAGGTTCCCGTGATCGGCGGGCAGCCCCCGCGGTTCAATGCCAAGCCGCCTCCCGATGTCGCCAATCCGCCGGCGTCGCAAATCAAGCCTCCGGCGGAAGGGAGGGACCCGCCTCCGCCTCCGGTGAAGGAAAAGCCGCCGGATAAGCGGTGAACGTCGCGTCCGCTGAGCACGCAGCGCCAGCAAGTGCTTCCATCACAGCACTTGCTGGCGCTGCGTGCTTCCCTGCTTTATTCCCGCCGCAGCGCCTCCGCCAATCGATCCACATCCTCCACCGTGTGCCCCGCCGTCAGACTGATGCGCAGCCGAGCCGTCCCTTCCGGCACCGACGGCGGCCGAATCGCCGGGACCAGCACGCCTTGCTCTTCCAGCCGCCGCGACAGGGCGACCGCCGCGCGCGAATCGCCGACGATCACCGGAATGATCTGGCAGGCCGATGCGCCAAGCTGTTTTCCCATTTCGCGCAGCCGGCCGCGCAATCGTTCGGCCAGGCCGAGCAAGGTTCGCCGCCTTTCCGGCTCCGTTTTGACGATTCTGATGGCACGGCGGGCCGCGGCGGCGGTCGGCGGCGCCAAAGCCGTCGAGAAAATGTACGGGCGGGCGTGATTGACCAGCCAGGCAATCAGACGCCGCGACCCGCAGACAAAGCCGCCCTGCGACGCCAGGGCCTTGCTTAGCGTGCCCATTTTGACGACCCGGTCCGACGGATACGAGCCGGGCGGCAGCAGATCGGTGAGGCCGCGGCCCTGATCGCCAAGGACGCCGGTGGCATGAGCCTCATCGAGCAAGACGAGACAATCAAACCGCTCCGCCAGCTCCAGCAGATCGGCCAGCGGAGCGAAGTCGCCGTCCATGCTGAAGACGGAATCCGTGACGATCAGCCGGCGTCGAGCAGTCGGTCCCTCGCGCTGCAGCAAGTCCGCCAGGTGATCCGCGTCGGCATGGCGAAAGACATGGACGCGGGCATGGGAGAGGCGGCAGCCGTCGATGAGGCTGGCGTGGTTAAGCGCGTCGCTGAAAACGGCGTCGTCGCGGCCGGCCAGGGTGCTAACCAGAGCGACATTGGCGAGAAAACCGCTGCTGAAAACGAGCGCCGCCTCGGTCCCTTCCCATGCGGCCAGGTCGCGTTCCAGCGCCCGCAGCGGCGGCAGCAGACCGGACACCAACGGCGACGCCCCGGCGCCGCAGCCGTAACGGCGGGCGGCGCGGGAAGCGGCGGCGGCCAGGCGCGGATCGGCGGCGAGATTCAGATAATCGTTGGAGGAAAAGTTGACGAAATCGCGGCCATGCAGGCGGACATGCGGCCCCTGGGCGGACTGCAAGCAGCGTCGGACGCGGTAGAGGCCGTGGCGGAGGAGGTCGGCCAGGTCATCGTCGAGCCAGCTTCGCATGGCACTTTCCCTCGGCGAAGGGCGGCGGCCGCCCACCACTGTACATACCGTAACGCCGCCGTCCGCCTAGTCGGATCCGCCGCTCTTGGCTCAGACAGCGGCGACGGTAGGATGACGGAGGCGAAGCCAGCCGCACTGATAAAGGGGTTTGCGATTGGTGAAACGCAAGTCGTGATGACCGGCACGCTGCAACCGGACGGCGCGCTGGTGCTGGACGAGAGGCCGAGCTTGCCGCCGGGGCGGGTGCGGGTCACGATGCAAGTCATAGAACCAGCGACCGGACCGGAGGATGGATTCATCACCCGGATGGAAAGAGTGTGGGCGGATCAAAAGGCCCGTGGCCATGTGCCCCGCACGCGGGAGGAGATCGACGCCGAGATCAACGCCCTGCGGGATGAAGCAGAAGAAGAGATGCAAGCCATCGAGCGATTGCATGAGGAGTGCATCCGGTCCCGCGAACAACAACGTCCGGCCGAGGATTCCGGCGAGTGATCGTTTTTCTAGATTCCAATGTCGTCATCTATTACGTGGAGCGGTCGCCGCTCGGCCGTCCGCCGACGTAATGAATGCGTCAAATGACCAGGCTCCTGCGAGCGGCCACATAAACAGGAACGCAAACAGCAACAAGAATAGGGGGACGCCGACGGCAAAGTAAAGTACCTGCCTACTCCGCATAACCGCGGTGAAGACGGCGGCCACGAGGCTGGCAAGCACGCACGTTCCGAAAAAGATGGGCGCAGGGGCCAGCTGGGGACCATACACGCTCGCCGCCAATCGGCGTATAGGTTCAGCGGGTCTTCTGGCATAAGGTCCGGCGAAAAACGTGAATCTCGCAGGCTTGCTTACGGCGTCCAATCAACTTCGGCAAGCACGCCCCGGCGGCGGGCAATCAGCGTGGCGCCCTTTGCTTCTCTCGTTTGGAAACCATCGCGCCCACGATGGCGCCTGGTATGCTGCCGATGCCGCAGAAAACGGCGCCGCCGATTAGCGCCCCGGCGGCGACGTCGAGCAGATCGCCGCCGCAATACCTGCGGACCAGGCGGATCAGGCCGCCGAACCCGGCGCCCATGCAGACCGCCAGTAGCGGCAGCGTCATGTTGAACAGCGCCGTCATTGGGTCCGCCGCGGCGGATGGCTGGTTCGGATTTGCCGGGCTGGAAGGGGGCGGAAGATAAACGGGCGCCGGCGGATCAGGCTTGTTGGCTAAAAGGACGCCGGCCGCTAGCAGCGGCCCCCGCCCAATCGGCGCAGCAAGCAGGCCCGCGGAGGTCGCCGCCAACACGGCCCGCGCTTTAGGATTAGCGGAGACCGTTCCAGGCCGACTGGAAGAGCTGGCCGCTTGGTCGCGAGCCGGTTGGGAATTGGCTGGATAGCCGTTTTCCGGCGTATGAGTCGCGGCCTTGGGCCGATTCGCCAGATAGGCGACACCCAGGAAGCCCAGAATGCCGGCGACGATCAGCCCACTGGCCAGCCGCGACTTCGTGAACGGCGTCGCCGTCGCCAATCCCAGCACCAGGACCGCCGTCAACCCACTCAACAGCAGCCAACCCACCGGACCGGACAGCGACCACAGCATCAATTCTGGTCCGCTTGTTCCCCTCAATGGGGGGATGTCCGCCTTCCATCCGAAGACGCTCATGCCGTTGGCGACGGCCACGATCGTAAAAAGGGCCGGTACAGCCCAGGCGACGGCGGCGATCGCCCAGATTCTCGGCCGCACGCGCACGGCGGCCGCTGCGGCAAGGATAGCGGCGGGTAGGGCCAAAGCCGCCGAGAAGGACGCCGGCTGCCCCGGCAAGAACAGGCCGCCGCACATGGCGAAAACGGCTCCGAAAACCAGCAATTGAAAGACGGCGTAGCCCCGCGCCAGAGCGGCGCCGGGCCGCTTCTTGGCGAAGCGCATGAAGCGCTCGGCGTTGCTCAACCGCCGCGCCTGAATCGGCTCGCCGCTGACGAACCGGCGCAGGTCGGCGGCCAACGCGGCTGCGGAGGCATAGCGGGCCTTCGGGTCCTTTGCGAGACATGTCAGAGTGATCGTCTCCAGATCATGCGGCATCTTGCGGTTGAACGTGCGCATCGGCTGCGGCTCGCGCTCCAGCACTTGCGTCAGCAGGCTGAACATGTCGGGCGCCCGAAACGGCGGTCGGCCGGTCATCAACCGGTAGAGGATCGCGCCCAGCGCGTAAACATCCGCCGCCTTGCCGATCTCCTTGCTGCGTCCGCCCGCTTGTTCCGGCGCCATGTATTCCGGCGTGCCCAGGATGGCTCCGGTGCGCGTCTTGCCGTCGCCCACGTCGAGCCGCTTCGCCAAGCCGAAGTCCGCGATCTTCGGCTGGCCGTCCTCCGTCATCAGTACGTTGTCGGGTTTCAGGTCGCGGTGGATGATGCCGTGATCGTGCGCCGCCTGGACGGCGTGGGCCAAGGCCTCCACCAGCGCGGCAGCCTGATGCGGCGACCACGGGCGCTGATCCGTCCAGCTCGCCAGGCTGCCGCCGGGGATGTACTCCTGCACGATGTACGGCCGGCCGTCGTGCTCGCCGACTTCGTACACCTGCACAATGCTGGCGTGCGGCAATTGTGCGGCGGCCTGGGCCTCGCGGCGAAACCGCGCCAGCAGGTCCGCATCGGCGTATTCGGCGGCCAAGATCATTTTGAGCGCGACGACGCGATCGAGCTGAAGGTTACGCGCTTTGAAGACGACTCCCATGCCGCCGCGGCCCAGCTCCTCCAGGATTTCGTAACCAGGAATCTGAATCGGACCCGACGACGCCGCGGCCGGCGTTGCCGGCGCGATGGTCGGACGCCGATCGGGCCGCACGGCCGGCGGCGCGATCGTTTCCGCTTCTCTTGGATCAGTCGGCGCCGGCGGTGCGTACGTCTGCGTCGCCAAAGCGGCAGGGTCCGGCGGCGGTTTGGCGGTCTTCAGCACCTCGGCGGCGTAAGCGAGACAGGCCCGCAGGTCGGTACCTTGAAGTCCGGGATGGTCGGTCAGCACTTGCTTGGCGGGCGTGCCGCGAGACAGGGCCAGGAGGATTTCGCGCACCGACACGCCCAGGTCGCGCACCGTCGCTTCGTCGGAACCGTGCGCGATGCGCGGCCGCCAATCGACATCCAGATTGTTCGGATTGTCGGGCATAGCGAGCTTGGGAAATTCACTGGCCGTCTTATGTTAACCCGGCGAACGCGACAAGGAAAGCGCGGCGCGGCAACGATGTCTGGCGGTCCGTTCCCGGCCGGGGTATGCTGCATTAGCCCCGGAGCGGCGAGTCGAGGGGGTCGCGCCGGCCCCGCCCTGCCCAGGAGGTCCCGCGGTGGATGATCGTTTGGCGAAACTCGAACAGGCCGTGCCGCTGTCCGGCTTGCTGGGCTGGCTGAATTTCTCCGACGGCCGGCCCGACGCCCGCTGGCAGAAGCAGCTCAACGACGCCTACGCCTTGCTGGCTGAAAACGGCGAGTCGGCGCCCTGGTCGGTGCTGCTCGACGTGCTGACCGACGGTTTGCGGAAGCTGCACGGCAGCGCGGCCGCTTTTCGCGACGCGCGCCAGGCCGAGGCCGCACTTGCCCTGGCGGCCCAGGTGCTGCCGGCCTATCGTCAGCATCACGCCGACCTGCTGGCTCATCTCGCGGACGGCGATCTGTATACGCCGTTTTTCCTGGCCCGCGTCTTCGAGGCCGTGCTGGCCCAGGGCGTCCCCGCCGACGATCAACACGGCGCGGTCGCCGCCGTGCTGCATCGGCTCAACGATTTCATCGGCCATCGGCCCATCGCCGTGCTGGAAACGCGGCCGCAGGGCGAACCCTACGACCATGAACGCCATCGACCCGTGCCGCTCACCATCCGCGGCGCCGGCACAGCCTGCGGCCGCTATCACGATCTTGTCGAAACGGCGTTGGAGATTCTGAAAGCGACCGATCCGTCGCTGCTCGGCGAGGCGGAGTTTGATCTGGACTTGCTCGATGAATTGGCCGTGGACGTGCGCGCCTACGACCACGGCCATCCGGTCAACCGCCGGCCCAACTACGTCTTCGGCGAATGGGACCCGCACCACATCGACAACCAGGGCCGTTACCGCCGCTTCGTCGTTCGCAAGATCACGCTGGACGCCCTGCTCGACCGCGTCGACCATCCGGGGTCGGTGGATGGCGGCGAGCTGCTTTGGGAAGCGGCGGCCGTTTTGGCCGGCGTCATGCTGATGGCGTCCGGCGTCAGCGGCTGGGGGCCGTCGGCCCACGATTCCGTCACAACGCTGGGCGTGCTGCTGCCGCGCATCGCGCGCTATCGGGATGCCTTTTATGAACAATTGCTGCGCAAGCGGCCGGGCGCTCACGGCGATCGGCTGCGGCAGGAACAGGCGACGATGCGGCAGCCGTTCGGCGGCGCCCGGCAGCACCTCAACGGCTACCTGGCCCGTCAGCGAGCGGCGCAGTTGCAGCAGCGCTACCTGGCCCTCATCTACGCACAGATGGGCTACCCGGACGCCAGTCGGGAAGAGGCGGCGCGCATCCCGGCCGTTTCGGTGCGCATGGTCAGCGAAATCCTGAACCGGCTGACGAGCGGCCAGCTGGAAGCGGAGTGCGGCGATCTGAAACAGGGGGCGTCGCGGCTGCCGGAAGTGGACGATCTGCTGCACCGCGGCGTCGCCTGCGGCGCCTTGGCCGATCCGTGGAACATCCTGGGATTCCAGGGCCTATTCCCGCTTTCTTCGGCGCGCGAGGACTCGATGCCCGACCCGCGGCTAAATGAGCTGGTGCAGGTGATGGAGCACACGTTTCACCTGTACGCCCGGCTGGGCAGCGAGGCGGCGGCGGCCGGCGACGACGAGCTGGCGCGATCGCTGACGGACGGCATGGAACGGCTGGCGGCCTGGTGGGACCCGTTCGCCACCGTGGAAGTGAGCGAGGTTCGTCGGGTCCACGGCGGGGAGGCGGCGGCTTCGGCGCGGCAGGTGGCGGCGGCGCTGGCCGGCTGGCGGCAGCGCGGCGAGGCGGCCGCCGACCTGGCGTTCTGGCGTGAACAAATTAGCCAATTCCGCTCCCCCAAGGCGTTCGCGCTAGTCGCAGACGCCCTCTTGCGCAAGGGCGATTTCCGTGCGGCGATGGCGCTCTTGGTCAGCTGGCTCGGCCAGGCCGAGCAGGCGCCGCTGGAGGATGGGGCGCATTCGTTCCACGCACTGGCCCTGCGCTGGATGCTGGCCCTGACGCAGCCGGCCGACGAGGCGGACGGAACGCCGCTGCCGCCGGCGGAAGAGCGCCGCGCTCTCGTCGTGAAATTCTTCGACTATCTGGAGGCGAATGCGGAGGAATTTTGGGAAGTCCCCTCGTTGGACCTGGCCGCACCAATGAGAGCGGAAGACGAGGAAGAGGACCTCTATGGGGCGGCTTATGAAGGCGTGACGTACCAAGACACCACCGACGACTCCGAGGGGGACGTGGCCGACGGCGGACTGACGGAGGAGTTCGATCTGGAACGCGAGGGGGAGCGGTTGGACCGCCGGTTGCGATTCCAAACGACCTTGGCCCGGTTGTGGCAAGTGGCGGCGCGATTTCTGGCCTCGCAGAGCGGCCCCGACTCGCCTGCGGCCGGCTGGCTGCGGGCGGCCCGCGACAAACGGCGGCGGATGCTGCGGCTGCTCGACGCCGTCCATTCGCAGCCGCTGCCCGATCCGGGTGGGGCCTACGATGGTTTGGTGGAATACGACCGCCGCCGGGTGCTCAAGGACCAGCTGCTCTACGCCACCATCGGCGCCTGCTTGCATCTGACGCTGGCCGTCGGCGCCCTGCGCGGGGCGGCCGGGGAGGGCGAGCCAACGGATGCAGAGGAACCGGCCCCGCCGTGGGAGCCGGCCGCGCTGCTTCTGGAAAAGGCGCTGTTTCGCGGCGAACCGGCGGCGGCCCGCGAGGCCTTGCCGCCGTTCACGGAGGGTTTTAATCGGGAATTGCTGGAGGTGCTGCCGTCGGCCGGCGACGGTTCGCCGCGGCCGGTGTTGCGGCTGCGGGCGGCGCAGACGGTGCTGCTGGCCTTGCTGTCCAACTTGCCGCGGCTGGGCCTGCTGCGCGAGACGTATGAGCTGCTCAAGGCGGCGCGCATGGCGGAGCAAACGCAGCCGGCGCGCGGCCGCGACCTGCGCGAATTCAACCACTTCTTCCAGGCCGCTTTCCAGGCCGTCGTCGAGGCGGTGGTGGAGTCGGCGGCCGGTTGGCCGGAAGAACAGGCCGGCGACCGCGAGCTGGTTTCCGTTCTGGAACGGTTGGCGGGGCCGTTCCTGGCGTTGTGGGCGGAGTACAGCCGGGCGACGCCGCTGTCGGTGCTGGAGACGATGTCATCGGAAGGGGACTGGCAGGCGCTTCAGGAATTTGTGCGGAAGTACGGCGGCGATCTGTTCCACGCCCGCTTCATGACGCTAGCGAACCTGCGCGGCGTCTTGCACCGCGGCGCCGCCGCCTACCTCGACTATCTCCGCGACAATCCCGACCCGCTTCGTCCCGTGAAGCTGCTCGACGACGTCGGCCGATCCGTGCCGCGCGAGGACGCCGTGCGACGGCTGGAGATCGTGCTGCATGCGGTGGTCGAAAATTACGAGGAATTCAAGGACTACAACACGACGACGACGCAATCGGACTACGGCGAGAATTTGCACGTCTTGCTCGAGTTTTTACGGCTAAAGGCGGTGTATGAGCGGCACGCCTGGCAGATGCGCCCGCTGATTCTGGCGCATGAGGTGCTAGCGCGATGCGGCCGGGACGCGGCGGCGGTGCGCTGGGAGCAGACGTTGGCCCAATTCACGCGGGAACGGGCGAACCGACTATTGGAGGAATTGGCCCGCCTGGAGCGAGCGCGCGGCGTTCACCTGGGAACGGTCGCCGACCGGCTGGGCGAACGGTTCGTGAAGCCGTTGGCGCTGGACCGGCTGTGTGCGCTGGTCGAGCCGGCGATGGCGGAGGCGCGGCGCCCGAACGGCCGACCGGCGTTCACGCGGCTGCGGAAGGAAGTGGAAGCGTTCACCGCGACGCCGACCGGCGTGGGCCTGGACGTACCGGCGTGGCTGCGCCGCCTGGATATGGAGGTGCATCGCGTGCAAGCGGCGCAGTCAACGATCGCGGCGTTGGCCGAGGGCTTTTTCCGCATCCCGCGGCGGGCGCTGAGCTACGAGGAATTGCAGCGGCAGCTGCGCGAATGGGAACGGCCGGCGTTGCCGCAGTGAGTGCTTGCTGGGATCATTCCGCGTTCGCCGGCGCCGGAAATTGTTTGCACAATTCCCGCACCTCCGCCCGCACCTTCTCCTGCTTCGCCGTATCCGTCGGATCCGCAAGCACCTCGCCGATCCACTCCGCGATCCGCCGCATCTCCGGCTCGCGCATGCCGCGCGTCGTCAGCGCCGGCGTGCCGATCCGCAGGCCTGACGGATCCAGCGGCGGCCGCGTATCGAAGGGAATGCCGTTGCGATTGACCGTAATGCCGGCCGCGTCGAGCGCCTTCTCCGCCGCCTTGCCGCCGAGGCCGCGGGACGCCACGTCCACCAGCAGCAGGTGGTTGTCCGTGCCGCCCGACACCAGCCGGAAGCCGCGCGACGACAGTTCATGCGCCAGCGTGCGGGCGTTGCTCACGATCTGGGCCGCGTAAGAACGGAAGGCCGGCTGCAGCGCTTCGCCGAAGCCGATCGCCTTGGCCGCGATCACATGCATGAGCGGGCCGCCCTGCATGCCTGGAAACACCGCCTGGTTCACCTTCTGCGCCCAATCTTTCTTGCACAGGATGAAGCCGGCTCGCGGGCCGCGCAGCGTCTTGTGCGTCGTCGAGGTCGTGAAATCCGCCCACGGCACGGGACTCGGATGCTGATCCCCCGCTACCAGACCCGCAATGTGCGCCATGTCCACCATCAAGAGCGCGCCCACTTCCTTGCAGATCTCGGCGAAGCGGCTGAAGTCGATCGTCCGCGGGTAGGCGCTGGCGCCGGCCACCACCAGCTTCGGCTTGTGTTCGCGGGCTAAGGCGGCGACCTGGTCGAAGTCGATCCGCTCGTCGTCCTTGCGCACGCCGTAGGGAACCACCTTGTACAACTTGCCGGAGAAATTAAGGTGCATTCCGTGCGTCAGGTGGCCGCCGTGCGACAGGTTCATGGCCAGGATCACGTCGCCGGGGTTGAGGCAGGCGAAATAGACGGCCATGTTGGCCTGGGCGCCGGAGTGCGGTTGGACGTTGGCGTGCTCCGCGCCGAATAATTTGCAGACGCGCTCGATCGCCAGCCGCTCCACCACGTCCACGCACTCGCAGCCGCCGTAATAGCGTCTTCCGGGATAGCCTTCAGCGTATTTGTTGGTGAGCACGGACCCCTGCGCAGCCAAAACGGCCGGGCTGGTGAAGTTCTCCGAGGCGATCATCTCCAGCCCGTCTTGCTGCCGGCGGCGCTCGGCCGCGATCGCCTGCCACACGTCGGGGTCGGCCTGTTCGATGAGGTTCATGCGGTCCTCGTTTCTATATGGCCCTTGCAGGCGCGGCGGGCTGGTCGATGACGACGCCCGCGGCCGCCAGCTCGCGCCGCAGATCGGCGCCGCGGCGGTATAGGACGCCCCGCCAGCCGCACGCGCGGGCCGCCTCCACGTTGGCGGGCATGTCGTCGATGAACAGGCACTCCTCCGCCCGACCGCCCGCCAAACGCCGGCAATGTTCGTAGACGCCCGGCTTGGGTTTGCGCATGCCGATTTCATGCGACAGCACCAGGGCGTCGAACGGCGCCAGCACATGGGCGAATTGACGGCGGAACTGCTGGGCGTGCAGATCATTGGTGTTGCTCAGCAGCAGCAGGCGGTAGCGTGGCTTGAGCAGCGCGGGCAGCAGGCACACTTCGGCATTGGGAGAAAACATGTCGGCGAAGGCTGCATTGAATTGCATGTCGTCGCAGCGCAGCCGGAACGTCTCGCGCACCATGCCGCGGAACGCCTCGGCGCTCATGCGGCCCGACTCGAAATCATCCTCGCGCTCGCAGTCAAATAGAAACGTCTGGATTGCCTCCACAGACGCCTCGCCAAACACGGCCAGCTGCTCAGCGGCCCGGCGATGACTGAAAAAGCCCAGCACGTTGCCGAAATCGAACACGATGGTGGTGATGCTCATACTTCCTTGCTTATAGATGCGGTCGTCCCTCGCAAGAGCGCCGTCAGCCCTCCGGGTCCTCCGGCGCCTCCAGTTCGACCCAATCTTTGAGCTTTGGATCATCCGCCAAATCGCCGAATTCCTTGAGCCAGCGCTGCGTTTCCTCCGCCGACACGCTCCGCGGCTTCGCCGGCGCTTCCGCCGCATCCCCTGTCTCGCCTGCGGAGAGAGGACTGGCCGACAGCGCCGAACGGCCGACCTGTTCCACGTAATCGAGACAGCCCAGGGCCGGGCAACGCCGGCGGCGGGCGGCCTCTTTCAGGCGCCGGTCGTCGGAAACAACGGTGAGCCGCCGCGGCGTCGCCTCCCGCCGGATGATCGCTTCGATCACGTCGTCGGCCTCCTCGCGCAGCGCGTACAGGACATGAAGGCCCTTGTGTTCCTGCTCCCGCTCGGCCCCGGCTCTGGCCTTGGCCGCGTCGAAGACGACGGTGACGGCGCCGGGATCATTCGCGTGCAAGGCCAGCAATCGGCCAAGCAAGGCCAGCCGGGCCTTTTCCAGTCCATGCGGCCCGACGCGGCCGGCCAGCACGCCCATGGCGTGCAGCAGGTTGTAGCCGTCGATGAGGTAGCGCATACCATCCCCGGCCGTCAGTGTGCGAATGCGGCTGCTTGGATTCTGACGCGGCCGTGCCCCGAGGCCAAGAGGAATTGACGGCCAAGCGCGCCGGCTGCTGTTCGGGTCGCGGCGCCGTTTGCTTATTGGTTGGGCAAGGCCGCGCCGTCCACGCCTTCACGGCAATTACACCGACGGGTCGAACGACAGCAGCCGCAAAGGGTTACCGTGGCGCGCTGCCGTGGCCGTCCGCATTGGCACGCTCTTCGCATCAAGCAGTTCGTCCTGTCCCATCCTCTCCCAAAATCCCTCTCCAAAGAACCTGAAGCAGCCGCCCGGATGCGAGGCAGGAACCGGGGTGCGAATTAAGGAGGCCACTCATGAAGCATGGCTATCTCATCGACATGGACGGCGTGCTGTACCGCGGCTCGGAACTCATCCCCGGCGCCGACGAATTCATCCAGCAGCTGCGCCGACGGGACATCCCGTTTCTATTTCTCACCAACAACAGCCAGCGGACGCGCCGCGACGTGGCGGCCAAGCTGGCGCGCATGGGCGTCGAGGTGGAAGAGGAACATGTCTTCACATGCGCCATGGCGACGGCCCGCTTCCTGGCTCAGCAGAAACAGGATGGAACGGCCTACGTCATTGGCGAAGGCGGCCTGCTGACGGCCCTGCACCAGAACGGTTATGCCGTAGTCGATCACGAACCGGACTACGTCGTGGTCGGCGAGGGCCGGACGTTCAACCTGGAAATGGTCGAGGCGGCGGTGCGCATGATCGTCGGCGGGGCCAAGCTGATCGCCACGAATCTGGACCCCAGTTGTCCGACGCAGAACGGATTGCGGCCCGGCTGCGGCGCGATGACGGCGATGCTGGAGACGGCCACAGGCGTGCGCGCGTTCAGCGTCGGCAAGCCCAGCCCCGTGATGATGCGCGCCGCTCGCAAGGAACTGGGCCTGACGACGGAGCAGACCACCATGATCGGCGACACGATGGAGACCGACATCCTCGGCGGCGTGCAGCTTGGCTGCCACACCGTTCTGGTTCTCAGCGGCGGGACGCGGCGTGAAGACCTCGACCGCTACGCCTATCGGCCGGAGCTGGTCGTGGACTCTCTCGCCGACTTCGCCGCGCTGCTGGAGAAGGCCGGTTGGCGGCCGCTGTGGTATGCGGCCGATGGAGCGGTAAGAGGACGTGATGGATATGCCGTGTCGCTGGGTCGGTCCTAGTCCATAACCAACACCACGCGAAATCCGACATGGTCGTCGCGCAAGGCCGGTCCGCGGGGATGGCGAGCGGCCGATCGGCAGTCGGCCGGGTAATCGCGCCAGCTGCCGCCGCGCAGCACCCGGAAGCCGCCGCTTTCCCCGCCTAGCGGATCGATCGCGTCTTCTGGCGGATAGGCGCCAGCGTACCAATCCTGGCACCACTCGCGCACGTTGCCGTGCATGTCGAACAGCCCCCAGCGATTGGGCGGGAAGCTGCCGACCGGCGTCGTCTTCTGGCGGTAGACGCCGCGGCGGCCGCCGTAGCTGTAATTGCCGTCGTAGTTGGCCAGCTCCGTCGAGATGGCGTCGCCGCAGTGAAACGCCGTGATCGTGTCGGCGCGGCAGGCGTACTCCCACTCAGCTTCCGTCGGCAGCCGATAGGTCCGGCCGTCCCACTGGCCGAGCGTCCGGCAGAAGGCGAGAGCGTCGCGCCACAGGACCTGTTCCACTGGCAAATCGCCGCCCTCAAAACGGCTTGGGTTGGCGCGCATCACCGCCTTCCACTGAGCCTGCGTGACCGGGTGTATTCCGAGCCAGAACCCGCGGGTCAGCGTCGCCCAGTGTTGCGTTTCATCTTCGCGGCGCTGGGCTTCCTCCAGGGGACTGCCCATCATGAACCGGCCGGCGGGAATCCAGGCGAATTTCATCCCGACGGCGTTGGCGGTCAGCGTGCCGGCCGGGCGCTGCAGTTGCGGCCGAAATTCAAGCCGTGCGGGAGGAGGCTGCACGGCCGGCGCCGGGGCGGACGGCGCGACGAGCAGCAACCGCCGGGCCAACTCCGCCAGGCCGGCGTCCTGCGGACGCAGCCGCGAGGCCCGCGCCACGGATTTTTGCGCTCCAATTAAGTCGAGATTCACGGTCAGCGCCGCCGCGAGAGCGACGGCCGCCGCCGCGGAGGTCGGCCGCGACCGGGCCAGCGCGTCCAGCCGCGTTTTGGCTTCCGCCGCTCGACCGGCCGCCGTCGCCGTCAGGCCCTCGCGAAATTCCACCAATGACTTGCGGAATGCTTCGGCGGTTAGGTGGCCGCCGCACAGGTCCTCAACAAACGCTGTTACGCCGACCGTGCGCCGCGTCAGCGGCACGATTTCCTCCAGCGCCGCGCCGCTGCACCCCTGGAAGCGCAGCAACCGCCGGTAGTCCTCGCCCAGGACGTCGAAGCTCTGCACGACCGCGTCGAGCTTTCGCGCGGCGGTCCGGCAACGATCGTCGGTCCGCAGGGCCACATCGAGCATCCGGACGGCGGCGTCCGGCAGTCCTTCGAGCGCCGCCGCCTGTTCGGTCAGCCCCGCCAGGTCGCCGCCCAGCAGGTCGAGCATGGTTTCCAGCCGCGCCTGGTCGGCGGAGGTGGACGCGGGAAGGCGCAGACCGTCGATTTCCAGCCCGCCGTGGGTCGTGCGGTAAACGCCGTCGAGCAGCTGACCCAGCATTTCGACCACGATGGGGCCGCCCGGCGTCAACCCGCCGACGACTTGGCGGACGGCGAACTTGATCGGCGGGCCGAAGCGCTGGCTGACCGCGACGGCTTTTTCCTTCCAGCTCATGGTGTGCGTCCGCCAGACACGCCGTGCTGTTCGTCGTCGGCGTTCATTCGTTCGCGCTGCCCCGTTGGATCGTACACTACCGGGGCGTTTCCGCAGCGACAAGGGCCGCGACAGGCGGCTCTTGACCCGGACGGCGGCAGACGATCGGCCACGGCATGAGCCGCGACTGCACGGGGCTAAGCCGGCTCACCGACCGCCTGAGCTTCCCCTTCGCCGATCGCGCGCCGATCGACTCGCGCCCGCAGCCGGTAGAGCATGGCGAACAGCCCGAAGAACATGCGGGCGCTCAGCACACACAACGGCTCGCTGCGCGTGTAGCGCTTGCGCGACATCTCGCGGAATATCTCCACCCCTTCGCGCAAAATCCCGCCGTCGCCGAAATCGAACGGCCCGC
>Ga0307476_10001342_pt1 | contig 15069 bp, 17 predicted proteins | sample atmos_gasesECM2C_2_FD_203314 | JGI IMG/M metagenome (GOLD analysis project Ga0307476, IMG submission 203314) | Hardwood forest soil microbial communities from Morgan-Monroe State Forest, Indiana, United States - atmos_gasesECM2C_05 | ecosystem: Environmental > Terrestrial > Soil > Temperate... | reverse complement strand
TATGAAAAGTCGCGCCTAGCTCCCGCCAAATCAAAGTCCCCGTCGTCTAGCCTGGCCTAGGACATCGCCCTTTCACGGCGGTAACACGGGTTCAAATCCCGTCGGGGACGCCAAACATTCCAAAAGACTTAAGTTCGATTTGGCGTCGTCGGTTCATGTAACTGTATGTAACGTTAAGCCGGTGCCGCCTGTGTCACGGCTTTTTTCGGCACAATCATCTCCACAACTTTCGATTGGGCCTTGCGTTTCGCCTCCGTCACTGCCTGCGTGTAGATGTCCATCGTGATCTTGATGGACGAGTGCCGCAGCAGCTCCTGCACGACCTTGGGATCTTCCCCGTTGGCGCCGAGCAGCGTCGAGTAGGTGTGGCGGAACGTGTGCCAGCTGATGTGAGGAATCCCCAGCTTCTTTGCGACCGGCTGAATGAAGTGACGCATGATCGTCGATGGCCAGTAGGGCTGTTTGCCGCGCTTCACGCCCGCGCGGAGCGAGTCGCTGGCGAATACCCAGTGCCCAGGGTCTTTGTACGGCGTAGTCCTGTGCCAGGCCCACAATTCCTCGATCATGAAGTCATCCAGAGGCACGGCTTTCTTCGAGGCTTCGGTCTTCACATCCCCCAACACCATCTCCACCACGGAGCGGACGACGTTCATCTGCTTCTTGTCAAAATCCACGTCGCTCCACTTGAGTCCGATCAACTCGCCGCGCCGGAGTCCCGTTCCGCAATCCAGCAGCACCATGGTCCGCTCTCTCTGTTTGAGTGCCGCAAAGAGCCTCTGAAATTGTTCGACATCAAGAACAACAGGAATACCCTGTCGTTTCCCGCTTTGCCGAACGTACTTCATCGGGTTTGCTTCCTCAATGCGCGGAAGAAATTCATAGCGCATTCCGTGCCGAAAGACAGCGCTCATGATGTTGCGGAGTTTTACCTTGGTCCCGTTTGCTAGTGGCTTTCCTTTCTCTTCTTTCCGGTAATCGTGGATCAGCCCATCCAGCCATTCCTCGACGGCCACCGACTTGATGTCACCGGGGCGATACTCACCCCAGCGGGGCAGGATCCATTTTTCCAAGTAGGTTGTCGTGCGTTTCTTGGTGGAATAGGCCTTCTTGACGTGGTTGTTCATTTTCAATTCTGTGAGTCGGTAGTGGTCAACCAGCGACTTGAAGGTGGTTAAGACCGGGGTCTCCGGAGTCACGGCCTCCCGGTTCACGTTGGCTCTGAGGGCTTCAATCTGACGCAATGCCGCGGTCCTGGTCCGGTATTGAGCTACCGTACCGATGACGACAGATCGCATCCGTTTCGTCCCATCCGGCAGTCGATCGCGGAAGCGGAATTCCCAAACATCGCCGGATTTTCTTTTTGCTCGTGTCAAACATCCTTCCTGATAACGCGCTCTTCTCAATGAGTTTCCTCCTGGTAAGAGCGCAGGTGGTGGTTTGAATGTAGCCGAGCTTGCATCCACGTGTCTAACTCTGATTTCAGGAATCGCCATCGACGCCGGACTCGATCCCCTATCGCATGGGCGGGGATCAAGCCCTGGCGAGCCAGTCGCGTCAATGTCTTGGGGCTGATGCTGAGGAAGCGGGCTGCCTCCTGCGGATCGATGTAAGGTTCAGGAATCGTTGCGGGTGTTAAGGAATTGGCTGGTTCAGTCTTCATTGTGCGTCCTCACGGCGAGCGCCGATATGCACTGTCTTTAGGCCTGGTGTCGATTTCGGTCAACTTCAAGTCCGGAGAGGCTCTGGACCAGCCCAGATGATCCTGAAGAACCGGATTTGACCGAAATTTTGTTCGGCTTTAGCTTCTTCACGCTCGGCCTAAGAATCGGCATGGGCGGGAGGCAAGCGTGTTTTCATCCGTTCAAGAAGTCAGCGAGGGCTTACGGAAAGCGGGCTACATCGCTGATTCCGTCGCGATCACGACCGTTTTTCTGGCTGGTTCGTTGCATCGCCCGGTCTTCTCAGAAGGGCCTGCCGGCAGCGGAAAGACCCAGCTGGCCTATGCAGTGGCCGCTGCGGCATGCACCACTGTGGAGCGCCTGCAATGCTACGAAGGAATCGGCGAGGACAAGGCCATTGGGAAGTTTGATGAATCGCTGCAAAGGCTTTGCGTGGAGCTGAAAGCGAAAGGCGCCGGAGTTGATTGGGAGCTGCTAAAGAGCGAATTGCACGGCGAACAGTTCTTCTGCGCAGGTCCACTCTTACGCGCCCTGCAATACGAAAAGCCTTGTGTGTTGCTCATCGATGAGCTCGACAAGGTAGACCATGCGTTCGAGGCAATGTTATTAGAGCTCCTGAGCGTGTGGCAGTTGAGTATTCCCAAGCTCGGAACGATTCAGGCAAAGAGCATTCCGTTTGTTGTGCTCACGTCGAATGAGGAAAGGCGGATCGGAGATCCCCTTCGCCGGCGAAGTTTCTATTTGCGGGTGGAGCATCCTACCGCTGAACGAGAGGCGGAAATCGTTGCCATGAGGACTCCCAATGTCAGCGCGGAATTTCATGCAGGAATGGCGGGTCTGGCGAAGGCGCTGCGCGGATGGAGCCTGGAAAAGCCGCCTTCTGTCTCTGAGATTCTCGATCTGGCCCAGGCACTGAGAATTCTCGGCGCTGACAAAGTCACTGCCGAGATGAGAGACACTCTCCTGCCACTGTTGGCCAAGACCGAAGCCGATCGTAGGAAATTGCTGCTGAGGGACGGCTTCGCCAGTCTCATTTTCGACGCGCAGCAGTACGCGACGCTAAGCCTGAAAGGAAGCGCAGTGTGAAAACCCTCTTTGTTGTGGCGGCGCTTTCGTTGTTTCTGACGGCCAGTCTTTGTGCCGAATCGCGCAAACAGGATCATCCCCAAGACCATCCTGAAGCCGAATATTACGTCTCCATGTATGCGCGGCACTACCACGTGCCTGTTCCGCTGGTGCACGCGATTATCGAGAGGGAGTCAAACTGGCGCGCCTGTGCTGTCTCAGTAAAAGGCGCGAAGGGCTTAATGCAGCTCATGCCAGCGACCGCTCAGCGGTTAGGTGTCAGAGATAGCTGCAATATCAGTGAAAATATCTCGGGCGGTGTGCGCTATCTGGCCTGGCTGATGCGTCTGTTTCATAACGATCTCAGGCTTGTGGCTGCCGGCTACTACGCAGGTGAGGATATCGTCGCCCGCCGCGGGCTTTCCTATCACAATGCCGATGTCGTTTCGTATGTGGCAAGAATCAGAGCCACTTACGTGGTCCAAACCAATGTTGCAGACGATTTTGGAAAAGCTACTTCGAAGAGAGTTATACGATGAAAATTCGGACGAGTTTGGTGCATCTCACAGCGCTTTGCTTCCTGACGTGCGGAGGAGCGGCGCAGAACGAACCATCGCAGGCGCACATCGTAAGTCTGACTCTTGATCCGCAAAGCGTTACCGTGTTGCACTTGCACCCGGGCTTTGTCAGTTCCGTTCGGCTGCCCGAAGAAGTCAGCTCGGTCGTCCTGGGCGATCCTGCGGCCTTCAAGGGTGAGCACTCGGAAGCTGAGCCACGGCTGGTGTTTTTCAAACCTGCCAGTCCAAAACCGGGCAAGAGCAACGCCCTCATCACCACACGCAGCGGTCGCGAAGTCTCATTGACTTTAGTCAGCGATGGCGCTTCGGCGCACTCCGAGGCGGTCGACTACGTACTCGAATACCAGCCGCAGCGTAGCTTCCTGATTTCCGCCGTATACCCGACTGTTCTAATAGGCGATACCAAGAGTCTGGGTAGCGAAAGGTCAGCAAGTCCGAGTGTCTCCCCCAAGCCTGACGACAACAAGCGCCGGCCTCCCAGCCAGCAATTGGCGACGCCCCTCGTTTGGCACGGCAAAGAGCTGCGAGTAGCGGTCGGACGAACCGAAGAAAAAGGCTCGGACATGACTGTCGCATTTAGCGTAGTAAATGCTTCATCGGGAACTGTCGAATTGCTGCCGCCGAAGGTGCAGCTCTCCGGGACAGCGAAGCAAAAGCACCATAAGGCGATCAAGGCGGAACCGGTAGCGGTCAAAGACTATCGAATGACCTCACGACGTCTGCCGCCCGGAGCAACGACCGAAGGCACCGTAGTTTTCGAGCGGCCTGCGTTCAAGGAATCACGCGAGCAATTACGCCTTCAAATCTCCCAAGCGGAAGAAGTGGATCGGCCAGTGTTGGCGCCGATTGCATTTGTGGCCCCGGCGAAAGGAGCGGCGCAATGATCCATCCCAACGGACACGACCCTTCAACCGCTACCATTCCTGTACCCGCTCCCAAAGAGGCCACTGAGATCCCGAGGGCGATGCCATCCTCCGCCGAGCAGCCGATCGCCATCGCAACCAGAACCAAGCTAAGGGCTCGACAGCAATTTCAGCAGAACCGGTTCGTCATCATCGGGGCCGGCGCGCTTGTTGTTGCCTTGTTGATCTTTGTGGCGATATCCGTTCCGCACAAGAGTCCGGTGCAAAAGACGAAGGTCGGGACAGCCGCTGTAAAAGAAGAGCAGACGCAAACCGGAAACTCTTCGGTAGATCGAAGCCTCTTTCCGATCACCGATTCGGGCAGGCCTTCGGCGAAAGAATCGCACGAAGGGTTTCTGAATGAGAAGGACCTGGAGCGATCCGTTACCCGGCGATCTCACCCGGCTTCGATTCAGCCTGGACCGTCGAACGCGCCCGGAACTCTTGGGTCCATACCGCCTTTCGGCCCGGATCAACCGGGATGGCAGGCGCCGCCGTACCAAGCGGGTGCCGCTACGGTCGGCATTGACAGTGCGGATCTCGGAAAAGCCGAACGTGAGGCAATGGAGAAGACATCATTGGTCTACGTCCGAACCGTATCGGCCACTCAAACTGAATCTGTATCGCGAGATCGGATGAATCTCATGACCCCAGAGATTGGCCTCGGTTTATCCACGGGCACGCGATTGCGCGCTCGATTGGAATCCGCTGCGAGCACCGCCGTGCGCGCCCCCGTATTGGCAGTCATCGAATACACCTATGAACGGGAGGGACAAATCATTGTTCCCGCTGGGGCAAAAGCCGTGGGGCACATACAGGAAGCGGACCGGTCGGGGTATGTCCGCGTTCAATTTGAGTCGCTGATGATGCCAGATGGCGCAACTGTTCCGATCCAGGCGGTCGCGACTGACTTGGATATGCGACCTCTGAAAGGCAAAGTCGAGGGCAAGAATACGGGCAAGAACGTTTTGGTGAGATCGCTTTCGGGAATGGGGGAGGCAGGTTCGCTATTGTTGGGACGGGGCAGTTTGAACCAGCCATTGAGCGAGTCGGACATTATGCGAGAGCGAGTAAGCAACAACATCGGCGAGGCCTCAGATGAGGAGATATCCCGAATGGCAATAACCTCGCGCATCGTGGTCACCGTTTCTGCCGATACTCCGATCTATGTCGTTTTAGAGCAGACGCCAAAAGTCGATGCGGCGTCGGGGTCATCGAATTCCCGCAACTCCCAGTCGCTGAACACCAACGCAGAGGAGCTTCGGCAACTGCTGCAATTGAAGCGAGAATTGAATCAGTCGAGTCCAACACTTCAATGAGAGGAATGTGAAACCCTGAAACCACAACTGAGAACCATTGCGTTCCACAAGCCGACGTCCCGGGAATGATCTCCAAAACGACGGATTCGGACAACATCGCTCGTGGCACATCAGCGGTTCGGTCTTCAACAATGCCAGCTTGATCTCGTTCCAAACCTATCCCTAGTGGCCCCCTTCCACAGGGTCAGTGTTCAGGTCGCGCATGGGCACGAGTACAATTGCCTAACCGCCCCCAACGCATGATCGCCCGGGCGGTCATTTATGGGCGCGCTTCCCGACAATCAGATTGTCCCGGCAGCGATATCGGTCGAAGACCGTCTCCGGTTGGTGATCAATACGATTCCCTGCCTGATCCTGCGTGCTACGCCCGACGGCGCTTTCGATTTCATCAATCAGCAGTGGCTGGATTTCACCGGACTCAAGATGGAAGAAGTGAAGGGCCAGGGCTGGCGCACTGCGCTTCATCCTGAGGATGTCAGACGAGTCATGGGTACGTGGCGTGCGGGTTTAACGGCTGGGGAACCGTTCGAGCACGAGGCGCGCGTGCGCCGAGTGGATGGGGAGTATCGCTGGTTTCTGATTCGGAACGTGCCATTGCGGGATGAGCGCGGCAGGGTCGTGGAGTGGTATGGAACGGGGCACGACATCAATGAACTCAAAGGAGCCGAAGATAGGCTTCGGCTAGTGATCGACACGACGCCCGCGCTGCTGCACAGCGCTCTTCCCGACGGCGACATCGACTTCTTCAACCAGAGGATGCTGGATTACCTCGGCGCTCCAATGGAAGAACTCTGCGGCTGGCGCTGGACCAACTTCATTCATCGTGACGATGTTGAGCAAATCGTGAGCAAGTGGCGGCGGTCCCTGGATACCGGGGAGCCTTTTGAGAGTGAAGCACGCGTGCGGCGGGCGGATGGGAAGTTCTGCTGGCAACTCCATCGAAAGGTACCGCTGCGCGACCAGGCTGGAAACATCGTGAAATGGTTTGGCTCGAGCATTGACATTGACGACCGAAAGCGCGCGGACGACGCCCTGCGCAAAAGCTACGACGAAATCGAAGCGCTAAAGGATCAGCTCTACAAAGAGAATCTTGCGCTTAAGCAGGAGATCGACCAGACCTCGATGTTCGAGGAGATCGTAGGGTCGTCGGAGAAGTTGCGCCGGGTGTTGGTGCTGGTGGCCAAGGTTGCGCCAACGGATTCGACGGTACTGATCACAGGCGAGACTGGGACCGGCAAAGAACTGGTCGCCCGCGCCATTCACAAGCGTTCGGCGCGTAGCGCACACGCGTTTGTCTCCCTGAATTGCGCTGCGATTCCTCTGTCATTGGTTGCCGCCGAGTTGTTTGGTTATGAGAAGGGCGCTTTCACGGGGGCTACTCATCGCCGGTTAGGCCGATTCGAACTGGCAGATGGTGGAACAATTTTTCTTGATGAAGTCGGGGAACTCCCGGCCGAGACCCAAATCACGCTACTGCGAGTGCTGCAGGAGCGAACCTTCGAGCGGGTGGGAGGCAGCCAACCGATTACTGTGAACGTGAGAGTCGTCGCTGCGACGAACCGCGACCTGCGCGCTGCAGTCGAAGCGGGGACATTCCGGCAAGACCTGTTCTACAGGCTCAACGTCTTTCCCATCCATGTACCTCCGCTGCGCGAACGTGTTGATGATATTCCCCTGCTGCTCGAGTATCTGACGGAGCGATATTCCAGCAAGGCGGGGAAGCGGATCGGGAGTGTCAAGAAAAAGACGATGGACTTATTCCAAGCGTACGACTGGCCGGGAAACATTCGCGAACTGCAAAACGTGGTGGAAAGAGCTGTGATCCTGTGCGACGGCGATACGCTGGAAGTGGATGAAGCCTGGCTGCAACGCGAGTCCCCCAAGGCACAAGTTGCCACGCGAGGATTAGGCAGACCGAACGAAAATCAGGAAAAGGAAATCATCGTGTCCGCGCTCAGAGAGTGTCAGGGGCGCGTATCTGGTCCGCTGGGCGCAGCGGCAAAGCTAGGCATTCCGCGTTCAACCCTGGAATCGAGGATCAGAATCCTGCGAATCAACAAGCACCACTTCAAATCTGATCAGAGTTCGCCCGCTGGCGACTCCACCAAATTCTCTTAACCTTCTGTTGTGTCGAGAGGGACATCTTATTGCTCTCTCGTACGTGCGTTGTGCTCCTGTCGGTGCTCTATCTCGCCAATTGCCGAAATTCACCACAGAATATGACCAGCAAAGCCGCGTCGTGTCATCAGCTTACGTGTGGCCCAGCAGTTGCACTCCTTGCCAGTGAGATCAGCCAATGGTTCTGAAGGTCGAGAGCGTGTCGGATGGGCCGGACACGGTTTTCAGGCTCAGCGGGCGAATTGAATCGGAAGATGTACAGGACTTGAAAACACAGATTGACGGAAGAATACGCGGCCTCGTGCTGGACCTTGAGCAGGTACGACTCGTGGATCTCGATGCGGTGCACTTCCTCGCAGTTTGTGAAACGAAGGGCATCAAGCTTCGGCATTGTCCGCAGTATGTGCGGCAGTGGATTGTTTCCGAAAAGCCGCGGATCCGTGAGTTCGAATGAGGGTCGGCGCGGACAGTAATTCAAACCTAAAAACAGGAGATGACGATGGATCGCATGCTGGTAGTGGTCTGTGACAACGAAACTAAAGCGTACGAAGGGAAAGAGGCCCTTCTACGACTGGACGACGAAGGCAGCATCACAGTTTACGAGTACGCCGTGCTGGTAAAGCACGCAGATGGCACCGCAACCGTAAAGCAAGAGGATGACTCTGGGCCGATCGGCTCGTTGGTCGGCACCTCATTCGGAAGCCTCATTGGATTGCTGGGTGGGCCGGCGGGGGTAGCGATCGGGGCTGCAGCCGGGTTGGCTACCGGCGGGGCCGCTGACTTGCACAATGCCCGCATCGGCGACGACTTCATCGAAGACGTCACCAAATTCCTGCTGCCCAACAAAGTCGCTCTAGTCGCCGAAATCGAAGAGGACTGGACGACACCGGTCGACACTCGCATGGAAGCGATCGGGGGTTCGGTTTTCCGACGGGCTCTCTCGGACGTAAAACACACTATTCATGAAGAGAACGTCGCCGCCATGAAGGCCGACCTCGCGCAAATGAAGGCAGAGCACGCCAAGGCCCACGCGGACCGCAAGGCGAAGCTCCAGGAAAAGATCAACCAGCTCGACTCCAAGATTAAAGCGCAGTTGCAAAAGGCCAAAGACGGACGTGAGGCTGCGGAACGTCAGGCCCAGGCCAAGGCCCGGGTGCTCGAAGCAAAAGCAGCAGCTGCAAAAAGCAAAGCGTCGTAACGCAAGGCTCTCTAGCCCCGCCAGTTGAGCCTCTGTGGAAGGGAGGTCGAAACCCGGCCTCTCCTCTTTAAAAGAATACGAAACTGAGGAAGATCAAATGGCTGCACAAGACTTAGCTGAGGAACTGAAGAAGCCTTCCGCCTGGAGCATTTTCATGGGCGTTTTGACCGCAGCCCTTGGAGTGTTCCTCATCGTTTACCCGTTGGCAACTGCGACGATCACGACTGTTCTACTGGGTTGGGTCTTGATCTTCGTAAGTATCGCCCTGTTTGTTTTCGCACTTCACTCGCAAACCGTCGGGAACTTCTTCCTAAAGATTCTCTTGAGCCTGCTTTATGGAATTTGCGGTGTCGCGTTGGCCTTCTTTCCGGTCGCGGGGGTCGCGGCCTTGACCCTGATGCTCGGAACGTTATTGCTGATTCAAGCAGGAATGCTTACTGCTATTGCGTTCCAACTGAAACCAGTGGAAGGTTGGGGTTGGTTTTTGACGGATGCCGCAAGCAGCTTGCTGCTGAGCGTTCTGATTTTCGCCAAGTGGCCCTCCAGCGCGATTTGGACAATTGGGACGCTGGTTGGCGTTGCAGTGCTGATGAGCGGAATTTCCAGGATCATGATTGCAACCAAGATACGAAGTGGCGCCGCCACTATGGAACGACTTTCGCGAGCGGCGTAGCCGCAATCGGCGCAGCCGGCAAGAGCGTTCCGATCGCCGATCGAAAGCGCGAGTGTTTAGATGACTGCGACGTTGGAGTTCTATCCAGCCGTAAGGGTTGTGCGTATTAATGGGAGCGAACCCCGAGAAGCTTTCCCCCCACATAGAGACAGCTTCTGATCGCGTCTGGAGATTGTACCTCGTAGCAGATTGGCGGGAGCAACTGGACCCGAACCCAGGGCCCCCTGCGTGACAGGAAGGCGTTCTGACCACTGAACTAAACTCCCGAATATTAAATTCTTCTGACTCTGTCTGGTTCATTCCGATACCTTCTCGCATCTCGCTGAGCCGTCATTCCGGTTCCGGCGAAGGTGATCGGCACGAACTTGTCGTAGCGCCGGCACGCCGTGAACGGAGACAACGGTCTGCCGATTGAGGTGAAACTACGGCAACCCAAGGAACGACCAAAATGAAAGATTACGCATTTCATTGGCGGACTGAGACATTGCGTTGGAGGCTCTCAAAGTACGCTTGGGCATACATACAGAAAAGCCTGTAGGTCTCTTTTTCAGCGATTCGGGTAGACTACCGCTTGCCGTGGCGTGCTTTCCCGAACCCTTGGACCGACATTTTTCAGCAGTGCAGGCTGAGTTGGAGAAGACTGTCTTGCTGCTCAAGACAACGTTTGATCCTCGCCTACGGAGGCGACTGCTGCGGGAACTGCGGATGCTCTTGGAAGAGGCCGACGTTTTGCTCGGAAAAGATAGTCGAGGCTAGAATTGCATCTGTGATCTACGGACTTTCGGTCCAGAAATTCGGCCATCTTCTGGAGTTCCGCTGTGTCGACTGCATGAGGTCAAACGCCTTCCGATTTCCAATGATCCGTAAATCACAACCAACACTCAGAATCTACTGTGAGACACATCCCGAGAATTTCGGACAGTGGGCGTCAGAGGCCGAGATGGAGAAGGACAAGCGGGAGTTGGTAAGCCGAATAGGACTGCTCTGAGGGCGTCCTTTGTTTCGGACGCATCGTTGCGTCTTTTACATTCGTCCGCGCTGGGACGACGATTGCTAGTAGATGCCCGATCGACGATTAGAAGACCGTATCCGCGAATTGTGCGCAAAGGCTGCGTCCGCGCCCGCTCATGAGGTGCAAGTGGTTCTGAAGGAACTACGAGTAGCGCTGGCGGAACACGCCAGACGGCTCCGAAGGACTGCCGCCCAGAGGTTCGTGGGAGATGGCAACTTTCAGGAAAAACGTTCTCGCTGAAGCACCTTCCGACCGTCTTGGCTGTTGGTGGCTCGATGATCAGGCGCTAGGTTACACAGCTTTTTTCCATGCTGCTCTAGCACCTGATTTAGCTCTTCAATTGCAGCAAGAAACCTATCAGGATCTCGTTCCACAGCGATTTGCTCACACAGTTCTCGCCAGCGTTCTTTGGTTGGTGTTCCCAAGATATTCACCTCCTCAGGAAGTGTTCAACGAACCCTGATGAGGCAGCAGTTCCCGACCGCACAGGGTAGAACGACGACGGTTTAACGTGTGGTAGGAATGCAATTCTCCCGCCAAAATCAGTGACGTCGCGAAACTCATTCGGTAACAGAAGTTTCGCCACCACCAACGTCAAAGATAGGAATCGCTGAACGGTAAAGTTTGGAGGCTTTTCGGGCGGATTCTGGGTACCGGAATGACTGTATTCCAATACTGGCCGGACCCTATATAGGGTAGATACGCTTGTTTATTGCTGTCGCAGGGCAGTGACTCACGAGTCTCACAGCGCGCCATGGATGCAAAGATCAATATCCTGATGGTCGACGACCAGGCGGGCAAGTTGCTCACCTATGAAGCGATGCTGGAAGAATTGGGCGAGAACCTGATTAAAGCCCATTCGGGAATGGAAGCACTGGAGAAGATGCTTAAGGACGACATCGCTCTTGTGCTGATGGATGTGAGCATGCCTGAGATGGACGGCCTTGAGACCGCGGAGCTGATCCACGCCCACCCACGTTTCCAGAATATCCCGATCGTCTTCATTTCCGGTATTCACGTAAGCGACTTCGACCGCCTAAAGGGGTATCAATACGGAGCTGTGGACTATGTTTCCGTGCCTGTCGTTCCAGAGTTGCTTCGAGCAAAAGTGAGGGTCTTTGCGGATCTCCATCGCAAGACTCGGCAACTTGAAATGCTCACCAATCGGATCACAACATTGCGAGACGAAGAAAGGAGACATGTCGCTCGAGAGTTGCATGACAGTGTCGGTCAAATACTCGCCGCGATCAGTATGAACAGCTCTTTCGTTCAGGCAGAGTCGCATAGGCTGAGTCCCGAAACGGCGAGGCGCGTCGCGGATAACATTTCCCTCACCGATGACGCCATTAGACAAATTCGCACGATTTCCCATCTGCTGCACCCTCCGTTGCTAGATGAAGCGGGTCTTGCATCTGCGCTACGTTGCTACATCGACGGTTTCTCGGAACGCAGCAAAATCGAAGTGACGCTCGAAGTCCCGGAAACATTTTCGGGTTTGCCCAAGGAGATGGAGCTTTCAATCTTCCGGGTGGTGCAGGAATGCCTCACCAATATCCATCGTCATGCAGGAAGTCCCACGGCCGCAATTCGCATTACGCAGGACGAGGCTTGTTTAAGAGTTGAAATCGAAGATGCGGGTAAAGGGATTCCGCCCGAAAAGGAGTCCTTGCTGAGATTGTCGGCTCACACGGGAGTAGGGCTTCGCGGAATGCAAGAACGCTTGCGCCAGTTGGGCGGCACACTGCAAATCCAGTCGAACGGTCACGGAACAGAGGTGATTGCAATCTTGCCCGTTGCACGGACCCCGATTGTGCCTCCACCGGAAGTAGACGGCACCGGGCCTCCTGAGGCGATTGGTGGCACGGTCGTGTGTCTGAGTCGCACCGAACCAAATCTCGCCCCAAGCGGGGTCTTGGCTCCGAAAAGAAAAGGCGGAGCGCAACTTAGCACTCCGCCATAAATCAAAGAATAGATGGATTCAAGCGGGCGTCTTGCGAGCCTTCGGTTTTATCTGTTTTCTTTTCTCGTTTTGTGGCGAGTTCTTTTGCCACGGTTTTTTGGGGTTCTCACTGTCAACTCGGTAACGTTTTGCGGCGCCCATGAGAACATCGTCGCGGCTTGCGGTGCCTCGCTGATAAGCCGAATCCAAGAGACTGATTTCCAGAAGCAATTTACAAAGATCAGCATGGTCGTAGCTGCCCGCTTGCTTGGTCAGAAGCTCCTGCGCGGACGCAAAGTCCTTCTTGGTGTCCAGTTTGTGCCACTTCGCTAGAGCCGGGACCTGGCTGTAGGAAGATGGCCGATCCGATAAAGTTGGGAGTTTCGCTCGAAACTCTGCCCAAGTGTTGGCCTGGAGACTTGCCAACTTTGTCCGTGAGATCGGAGCGGTAAGACGTTAATCCTTTGTAACTACACCAAAGTCGTCCAAATGCTCATCTCACTACGCTTGTGCGCTTCTGAAGTGCCCACCGAGCTGAATTCCGAATTGATTATTCCATCCTGTCAAATCAGCTGAATTCTCGAGCCGAGGTCGAGCCTAGCAGGGACGGACTTATGGCGACGTCCAGTGTCGTAGCGATACCCGCTCCCAAAAAACAGACTTCGTGGTTTGCTCGAAATCTGCGACCGGCCTATGTTCTCGCTTGCGACCCGGGAATCGACTCACCGAAGTCGCAGGAGAGAAGCACCATGCGGGTCTTCAGTTGGGGTGATTGGCGGCAGCGCCTGGCTCTTGCCGGTCTCCTCGTAATCGTCTCGTTTCAACTCACGCCACTGGCTTCCTACGCCCAAAATCTCGGGCAATCACCGGCCACTGGACAGGCCGTCCAGGGGCAAACTGCTGCTCAGCCGGAAGGGACCGTACTGAACCTCGTCAATTGGGTGGGCAATGTGATCGCTCCAGTTGGCGCCGCGTTGGCCGTTGTGATGGCTGTCGTCGCCTATTCACAAGGCCGCGGCGTTGCGCGCTGGGCCGTCACCGCCGGTGGATTGCTCGTAATCTCCGGTCTCACGCGCCTGATTGAGTTCTGGATTGCAAACGGGACCCAAGGGGTTCAGTAAGAGCTGAGTCGCGCGTATGACACTGCCACAAATTCTCGTCGACTTGATGAAGCTGCTGTTCGATCTGGCAGTCCCGGCGGCTATCTGCACGCTGGTGCTGGCTGGGATCGCGTTGCGACGAGAGGGCGGTGTCAACTTCCAGACGGGCGGAGGATTTCAGCGGTGGGCGCTGTGGTCGGTGATCTTGCTGACGCTCCCGCAGTTTCTGTCCTGGTTCGCGGCACAAGGCATCAGCATGCCGGGTCAGGGTGGCAACATCTCAAGTCCTTGGGTCTCCAGTGTCGAATCGAGTTTCAACGGTTTTGTTACCAACATCGTCGTTGCCAAACTCTCCCCCATACTCGCCGCTTTCTGCCTGCTGAAGGCGGTGCTTGATGGAGCCGAGGGCCATAACCCACTCGGTTCCATCATCGCCGCCATTTTTCTGCTTTCTGCGTCAGGCACAGTGCAGTTGATGCAGAGCTGGAACAGCGGCTCAGAGTTTGCAACGACCGACATGTTGACCTCGGCTTGGAACTTCTTGGCCGGAACGATTCTTCCGGAAGCGGCAGGCTTGGCTGTGGTGGGCGCGATCGTCAATTACGCGAGGCACAAACCGTTCATGCCCTTAGTTGGGTCAGGACTGGCGTTCTTGAGTGTTTCGGCCATCTGGAAACTGGTTCTGGCCATGGCCGGCTGATGAGGAATGGAGGTGATCCTATGAGCCTATCGAACGGATTGCTCAACCTGACAAACTGGCTGGGCAACGTCATCATGCCGACCCTGGCCGGGTTGTTCGCTGCCGCCGCTATCTTTCATTTCAGCAAGGGACGAGATTACCAGCACTTCGCCTACGCAGCACTGGCGGCACTGATGTGCTCCGGCTTGCTTCGGGCGATGGAGTCGTTTGCCAACCAGTCAGCATGGAACAACCCTGACCGGTACTGGGTTTCGATTCTGACTTTGGTGAACTGGGTGGGCAATGTGCTCTTGCCACTGTACGGCGTGCTCCAGGTCGTGTTGGCGGTGACCCACTACGCGGGACTATTAGAGCGAATGACCGTTGGAGAAGCCTGGGTCAGGAACCTGGTCGCGGCGATGTGCTCGTTTGGGCTATCAGGATTGCTCAGGCTCGGCGAGTTCTGGATCCAGCACGGAACGGCTGGCGTTCCTTAGGGAGGAGTCGGGAGATGCCATTACAAGTAACGCCCGTAAACCGGAATCTGCAAACGCGAGTGACGTTCATGTACCTCGAATTTGAGGACCTCTTCGTGGTGCTAGGAGCCGCGGCAGTGATGAACGTCGTGGGCCATTTCGTCGGTGGCGAGATCTCCGGAATGCCAATGAATCTCGTCCTGCAGTACGGCGTTCCGCTGTTAGTCGTCCCGGTGTTGATGGCTTTCAAGTATGGCAAGCCGCGTGGCTATGTTCGTGATCTTGCCATCTGGTACGCAAAGCCGCGGGCTTACTGCGCAGTGTCGAGGGA
>Ga0307476_10001340_pt1 | contig 15073 bp, 11 predicted proteins | sample atmos_gasesECM2C_2_FD_203314 | JGI IMG/M metagenome (GOLD analysis project Ga0307476, IMG submission 203314) | Hardwood forest soil microbial communities from Morgan-Monroe State Forest, Indiana, United States - atmos_gasesECM2C_05 | ecosystem: Environmental > Terrestrial > Soil > Temperate... | reverse complement strand
GGCATCGGCCGCGGGCGCCCGCCCGCGGGCGGCGGGGGCGAGCCGGCCGGCGGCGGGGGCGAGCCGGCGATCTGCTGCGACGGCTCGAGCACGTCGGCGCCGAGGGTCAGGAAGTCGCCGGCGTTGAGCGTGGGGCCCGGGCACGGATCGCAGGTCGCGGCCTGCCAGGCGTACTCGGTCACCACCGCGCCGGGGTTGCGCTCGAGCGTGCGATCGAACAGCGCGGCGTAGAACGCGCCGAAGTGATCGCGGACGGAGTCCCGGACGTCGAGGTTGGTCGGGATCGTGACGTTCCGGTAGTTGGCGAGCTCGTAGCGCTGGCCGGGCGCGAGGATGCTCACGATCAGGTCCTGGGTGCCGCCGCTGTTGGCGAGCCCGAGCCGGATCGGCAGCTCGAACTGCTCGCTGTCGTAGTGGAACCGCAGCGGCGACAGGTTGGCCCGGCCGTCGACGAACTTGACCTTGCGGGGGTCGACCTTGGCGACGAAGAACTTCGAGCCGGACTCGACGTAGGGCCGCAGCAGCGGCTCGGCGCCGCGCGGGATGTTGTACTTCTCGCGGTGCAGCCAGGTGTCGAGCCCGGTCGAATCCCTGGCCGACAGGATCACGATCTGGTACTCGCCGACCGTGAACTGGGCCTCGACGGTGACGCCGAGGCTATCGGCCTTGGCGGCCCTCGCCATCGGCGCCGGCGGGGGCGCGCCGGCCCGCCGCGCCACCGCGTACACGGGCTCCGGCTGGCACGGGTCCTGCTCCCAGTACTCGACCAGGCGCGGCGCGCCCATGCGCTCGACGTGGGCGAACACGTCGGGCGGCAGCGTCTTGACGTCCTGCTCGTGGAGCACGACCGGCACCGGGATCACCATCGCGAACGCGTCCGGTGGTCCCTTGTAGTTGTTCTGCATCGACAGCACCGTGCGCGTGCCCTTGCGCATCAGCACCACCTGCGTGGCGTCGGCGACCAGCTGCTGATCGCTGCCGGTGACGTAGAACCCGCAGAACGCGTGGGCGGCGCCCGGCGCGGTGGCCAGCGCGGCCGCGATGGCGATGACGGCTCTCCTCATGGCGATGCTCCTTCCCGGATCGCAAGCAAACCGCGTTCGGCTCCGCCGATCAACGGCCGCGACCCGCCGACCGCGTACGGGATTGCCCGCTGCCACGGGGATCGCCGCCGCCCGCTGCCGGTCGCACCTCGGCTGCGGCCCCGCACAGCTGCGCGACCGCAGCGTCGGCGATCTGCTCCAGATGCCGCCGGGTCTCGCCCGCCCGCGCGCGGACCGCGAGCGTGTGGATCACGCCGGTGGCGAGCGCGCCGAGCAGCTCGGGGTCGGCGTCGCGCGGCAGCTCGCCGGCGTCGCGCGCCGCCGCGAACCGCCCGGCGAACGCGCGATCGAACGCCTGGTGGGATGCGAGCAGCGCGGCGCGGACCTCGGGGTCGTCCATCGCCGCCGCCGTCGCGGTGCTGGACAGGTAGCAGCCGCGCGGGTCGGGCTCGCCCGCCCGGTAGAGATCCAGCGCACCGCGGTAGATCGTGCGCAGCGTGTCCGCGAGCGGCCGCGGCTGCGCGAGCTGGTGGGTGATCGCGGCGACCGCCGCGGTCCGGTAGCGCTCGATGGTCTGCAGGTACAGCGCCTGCTTGTCGCCGAACGCGGCGTACAGGCTCGGCCGGTTCATCTCGGCCGACGCGGTCAGATCATCGAGCGAGGTGCCGGCGTAGCCGGAGCGCCAGAACGCGGCCGTGGCGGCGTCGAGCGCGCGCTCCGGATCGTAGGCGCGCGGCCGGCCGCGGCGGCGGGGCGGATCTTTTTGTACTATCCTGGACAAAATTACTGGACGCGATCCTAGCGCACCTGTATTTTATACCAAACGGTACATAATCAGGAGGATGCCATGGAGCTCTACTTCTCTCCGCTCGCCTGCTCGCTCGCGACCCGGATGGCGCTGTACGAGGCCGGCGCGCCCGCGACGTTCACCCGCGTCGACCTCAAGGCGCAGCGCCTCGCCGACGGCCGCGACTTCGCAGCGATCAACCCGCTCCGCCAGGTCCCGGTGCTCCGCATGGACGACGGCGAGCTGCTGTTCCAGAACGCGGCGATCCTGCAGCACGTCGCGAGCACCGCGGCGCCCGGGCTCGCGCCGGCCGAAGCCCCGGGCCGCGCACGACTCGCCCAGTGGCTCAGCTTCATCAGCTCCGAGCTCCACACCGGCTTCTTCTCGCTGCAGTTCGCACGCGAGACCAGCGAGTCGGTCAAGGCGTTCGCGCGCACCCGGGTCGCGCCGCACTTCGCGTACCTGGAGCGCCACCTCACCGGCCGCGACTACCTGCTCGACCGCTTCACGGTCGCCGACGCCTACCTGGCGACGGTGCTGAACTGGACGCGGGTGGCAGGGCCCGATCTGCGCGACTGGCCGGCGGTGCAGGCGTACCACCAGCGCGTGCTCGCACGCCCGGCGGTCGCGAAGGCGTTCGGCGAGGAGCTCGCGATGTACACCGAGGAGCAGCGCCAGCCCGCGGCGAAGTGATCGCGCCTGTCACCGCGCCGGCGCGGCGATCGGGCACCGATCGGATCCCGCGGCGCGATCGACCGATTCCGGCGCGGTGGGCTTGGCGGGGGGGCGCGGCGCTGTACATTCGCCCGCGATGCGCGGCCGGCTGATCTCGTGCCTGCTCCTCGTCGCGGGGCAGGCCCGCGCCGACTGCCCGCGCACCGGCAAGGCCATCCCGGTCGCGCACGGCTCGATCGAGGTCGACGGCAGGCTCGACGATCCGACCTGGGCGACCGCGTGCTTCATCGAGGACTTCGAGCAGAAGCAACCGGCGTACGGCGCGCCGCCGACCCGAAGGGTGACCACCGCGGTCGCGATCGACTCGGGCACGCTCTACGTCGCGGCGCGGATGTGGTCGGCCGGCCCGGGCGACATCGACGACGCGATGACCCAGCGCGACGACACCGGGCAGGCCGAGCGGTTCATCGTGTCGATCGACCCCTCGCACACCCGGCGGGTGGCGTACAGCTTCGCGGTCACCGCGGCCGGGGTCCGCGCCGACTGGATCCACACCGACGACACCGAGGGAGCGCGCGACGCGACCTGGAACCCGGTGTGGCGGGCCCGGACCGAGATCCACGCGGACGGCTGGACCGCCGAGCTCGCGATGCCGCTGTCGCAGCTCCGGCTGCCCGCGGCGCCCCAGACCAGCTGGGGGATCAACTTCAACTGGTACATCCCGCATCGCAACGAGGACGTGTTCTGGCGCGCCGTGCCGCCCGACCGCACCGCGTGGGCGAGCTGGTTCGGCGAGCTGACCGACCTGCCGCGGATCGACCGCGGCCCCGGCCTGGAGCTCCTGCCCTACGCCGCGCACCGGCTGACCATCGACGAGTCGCCGCGCGACGTGCTGGCGCACCGCATCGACGGCGGCATCGACGCCGGGATCGACGTCAAGTTCCGGCCGCTGCCCGGGCTCACGGTGGCGGCGACGGTCAACCCGGACTTCGCCCAGGTCGACGTCGACCCCGCGTTCGTCAACCTCACCGCGTTCGAGGTCCAGCTGCCCGAGCAGCGGCCGTTCTTCGTCGCCAACGCGCCGCTGTTCGCCGACGCCGGCGGCAGCTACTTCTACAGCCGCCGGATCGGCGGCCTGCCCCACACCCTGCCGTCCGCCGACGAGATCGACCTGCCGACCCAGGTCCGGATCCTCGGCGCGGCCGCCGCCGGCGGCTTCCTCGCCGACCGCACCCAGATCGCCGCGGTCGGCGCGGTGACCAGCTCGGCCGACGCCGACGCGGTGGTCGGCGGCGCGACCCAGCGGCTCGCGATCGCGCCGCTGACCGGCTGGGCCGCCGCGCGGGTCGAGCACCAGATCGGCGCCTCGGTGCTCGGCGCGACCGCGACCGCCGTCGAGCGCGACCTCGGCGGCTCGCCGCTCGCCCGGCTGCTGCCGCGCACCGCGCTGGTCGGCGGCGGCGACGCCCGGCTGCGCACCGCGGACGGCACCTACGAGGGCTTCCTGTACGCCGGCCTGACCTCGGTGTTCGGCACCCCGGAGGCGATCGCGACCGTCGAGCAGAGCTCGGCGCACTACTTCCAGCGCCCCGACGCCGGCTACCTCCACGTCGATCCCGACGCGCGCCGGCTGATCGGCTGGCACGCCGGGGCGAGCGGCAGCAAGCGCGCCGGCGAGTGGCAGGGCACCGCGCTGGCCAACGTCGAGGCGCCGGGGTTCGAGCTCAACGACCTCGGCGTGCTGCAGTCCGCCGACGACATCGAGCTGTCGACCGACCTGCGCCGCACGATCACCAGGCCCGGCGAGCGCGTGCTCCAGTGGGACGCGGGCGCGGGCGCGAGCGCGTCGTGGAACTTCGGCGGCCTGCGCAAGCCGGTCGATCTGCGGGCCAGCGGCCACGTGACGTCGCGCGCGTTCAACTCGGCATCGATCGCGCTCGACGTCACCACCCCGGGCGGCTCCGACGACCTGACCCGCGGCGGCCCGGTGATGCGCACCGGCTGGGCCGGGTCGGTGAAGCTGACCGCGAACACGCCGCAAGGCCGCGCCCAGACGCTGTCGGCGACGCTGGTCGGCCAGCTCAGCCCGACCCTGCAGCAGGGCATCATGGCGTCGGCGAGCCTGGCGTCGCGCGTGACGCCCGCGCTGCGGCTCGACCTGGCGCCGTCGTTCACCTGGGTCGAGACCCAGCGCCAGTACGTCACCACCGCGACCGACGCGGGCGGCGGCGATCGCACGTTCGGCGCCCGCTACCTGTTCGGCCAGCTCCACCGCAAGGAGGCCGCGCTGGAGCTCCGCGCGACGTGGTCGCTGTCGCCCGAGCTGGTCGTGACGGTGTACGCCCAGCCGTTCGCGTCGGTCGGCCGCTATGACCAGCTCGGCGAGCTCGTGGCGGCCGGCTCCGGCGACGTGCGGTGGTACGCCGCGACCTCGCGCGCCGGCGCGAAGCGCGCGATCGCGGACGGTGCGGGCTTCTCGATCGATGAACCCGACTTCACCGTGCTGTCGCTGCGATCCACGGCGGTGCTGCGCTGGGAGCTGTCGCCCGGCAGCACGCTGTTCATCGTGTGGCAGCAATCCCGGCAGGGCAGCACCACGCGCGCACAACCGCTGCACGCCGTGGCGCCGGACATCGTGACGCAGCCGGGCGTACATAGCCTTGCGATCAAGCTGTCTTACTGGTTCGGTTGACGGAATGGCCGCGCCGGCGGGGCCGGCGGCACGCAGAATGCGTTTACACATACCCGCGAGCCCGCGCCGGATCGTCCACTGGCGATCGCAGCCCGGGGGCCGGACCGATTCAGCGCAGCTCGGTCGCCATCTTGTTGCGCTGGCGGGCGAGCGCGTCGTTGCGCCGGCGCTCCTCGGCGAGCAGCTTCTCGACCTTCTCGCGCAGCGCGCGCTCCTGCTCGCTCGCCTTCCTCGCGGCGTCGGCCGCCTCGGTCAGCTGCTGGTTGGCGTGCTGGAGCTCGGCGTTGGCGCGCTGGAGCTCGGCGCGGCTGAGCTGGACCTGCTGGCCGGCCGCCTCGGCGTGCTGCGCGGCCTCCTGCGCCTGGCGCGCGGCTTCCTGCGCCTTGCGCTCGGCCTTGGCCCGCTCCGCCTCCTTGGCCTGGACCACCTCGAGCTGCTCGGCCAGCTTGCTGCGCGCTGCGCGCGCCTCGTCGGCCTGGCGCAGCGCCTCCTGCTCGGCACCGCGCACCCAGATCACGACCACCAGTCCGGCGAGGACCAGCCCGGTGAGCACGGCCATCGTCGCCACGACCGCGAGCCGCTTGATCCGGCTCGCACGCGTGGCGTGGGCGAGCACCGAGTCGATGAACCGCCGCTCGCGCGCGCCGAGCGTGTCGCCCAGCCGCGTCGCGTGCCGGCGCGCATCGGCGGCGGCCTCGCCGCGCCACAAGAGCCCCGGGGGACAGCCGCGCGCGTCCCACTGCTGCGCGGCCTGGCGGAGCTGGACCAGGAACGCCGACTCCTCGCGCCCGGCATCCGCCCACTGCCGGAGCTGCGGCCACGCCGAGATCAGCGACTCGTGGATCAGCTCGACCGAGGCCCCGGCGCCCTGCTCGTCGGACTTGCTGACCAGCAGCCGCGCGGCGACCAGCAGATCGAGCAGGCCATGGATCTCGGCCGGATCGGGAGACAGCCGGGCGAGCTCGTCGAGATCGACGATCGCGCGCGTGCCGTCGGCGGTGACCAGGCGCTCGAACACCGCCTGCGCCAGCCGGCGGCGGCCCGGCGACAGCTCGGCGAGCACGGCGTCGGCGTGCACCGCGAGCGCGCCGGCGATCCCACCCATCGCGAGGTAGCTCGCGGCCGTCATCAGCCGGCGCGGGCGGTCCCGCGCGTCCCACATCCGGGCCGCCGCGAACTGCAGGAGCGGGAGCGCGCCGGGCGCCATCGCGACGTCGGCGACCATCCGGTTCACCAGCTGGGCGGACTCGAACACGTGACCGGCCTGCTCGACGGGCCGCACCAGGGCCTGGTGCAGTCCGTCGGGGCCGAGCGGCGGCAGGTAGTGCATGCCGTCGGTCAGGGTCGCCATGAACTCGCGATCCTCGGCGGCGCGATCGAGGAAATCGGAGCGCAGCGACAGCACCACCCGGACCGGGCTCGACGGATCGTCGGCCGCGGCCCGCAGGCAGGTCACGAACGCCGCGCGCTCGCGCGGATCGCGGACCAGCGTGTAGAGCTCCTCGAACTGATCGACGTAGAGCAGCACGCGGCACCCGTGGCTGGCGGCGCGCCAGCGCAGCACCGCCCCGAGGTAGCCGGGCTCCTCGAACAGGTGCTGGGCGACCGCGCGCACGTGATCGGGGTCGTGGGCATTCGCGGGATCGCTCAGCGCGGCGAGCGACAGCAGCGGCGAGCGCCCCGGCCGCATCGCGATCGTGGCCCACGGGCCCTCGCGCTTGAGCGCCGGCACGATCCCGGCGCGGACGAACGACGACTTGCCCGCGCCGGACGGCCCGACGATGGAGATCAGCGGCTGGGTCGCCAGCCGGCCGACCACGCGCGCGATCTGGTCGTCGCGGCCGAAGAACCGCGCCGCGTCGGCCTCCTGGAACGACATCAGCCCGGGGTACGGGCAGCGCTCGTCGCCGCCGGCGACCGCCGCGTGCGGCAGCAGCGACTCCATCGCGTCGAGCAGATCGCGCGCGGTCGCGAACCGCTCGTCCTTGGCCTTGCGCAGGCAGCAGTCGATGATCTCGGCGAGCTCGGGGTGGAAGTCGGGGGCCAGCGATCGCACGCTGCGCACCGGCTCGGTCGGCGACGCCACCGCGTAGATCAGCGCCGGGCCCTCGAGCTCGTACGGAAACTTGCCGGTGACCAGCCGGAACATGATCACGCCGACCGCCCACAGGTCGGTGCGGTGATCGATGTCGACGCCGATCCACTGCTCGGGCGCCATGTACGGCCGGGTGCCGACCGGGCCATTGCTGCTGATCGTGATCACGGTCTGGTCGTCGTGAATCGACGGGGCCTCCGGCGTCTGCGCCGCATGGCTCGCCGGGCTGCCCACCAGCTTGGCGATGCCGAAGTCGAGGACCTTCACGCCCCCGGTCGTGGTGACGAAGATGTTGTCGGGCTTGAGATCGCGGTGGACGATCCCGGCGCGGTGGGCGTGGTCGAGCGCGCGGACCACCCCGATCATCACCTCGATCATCCGGATCACCGGCAGCGGACTCTCGGCGTGCAGCCGGTTGAGCGACTTGCCCTCGAGGTACTCGAGCACCAGGTACGGCATGCCGCGGTACTCGTTCATGTCGTGGATCACGACGATGTTCTCGTGCTTGCACTTCGCCGTGGCGCGGGCCTCGACGAGCAGCGTCCGCGCGACCTCGGGGCTCGACGGGATCAGGAACTTCAGCGCGACCAGGCGGCCGAGCCGGACATCGCGCGCGAGGTGGACCTCGCCCATCCCGCCGCGGCCGAGCGGGCGGATGATCTCGTAGTGCTCGACGCGGGTGCCAGGTTCGACCAGCGGCTTGGGCGGGGGCTTCTTCGCTGCGGGCTTCGCGCCGGCCGCCATATCACTCCAGCGCGAACGAGATCGCCACGCCCACGTGGTCGCGCGCCACCGCCAGCGACGGCGTGACCGCGCGGCCCTCGACCTTGATCGGCCGGTTCAGCACCGCCATCACGCCGCCGGCGATCGCCACCGCGCCGGCGCCGACCCACATGCCGACCGCCACGCCGCTGTTGCGCCGCGCGTGGTCGTGCTGCGCCTGGAGATCGGGGGTGATGTCGGCCGGGGCACAGCCCTCCGGGCACTTCCGCCCCAGCGCCTTGTCGTAGTTCGCCATCTGGTTGCTCGCGCTCAGGTAGAACCCGGCGCCCACGAGCGCGAGCGCGGCGGCGCCGCCCTCGACGCTCCACGGCACCCACCACGACCAGCGCCGCTCGTAGTTGTCGCGCTGCACCTTGACCTTCTCGCGCTCGAGCGCGATCTGCTCCAGGTGCTCCTTGCCGGGCGCCAGGTCGAGCGCCCGCGACGAGGTGGTGTAGCCCGGCCGGCTCGCGACCAGCTGGTGCTTGCCGGGGAGCAGCTTCGTCGTGTAGTCGCCGGGACCGTCGAGCGCGACCACGCCGTCGACCATGACCTTGATCCCGGGCTGGCGCGATTGCAGGGTCAGCTCGGCGAGGCTCGCTTCCAGCAAGGCGACGGACCTCATCGCCTCGGCGTACAGCCGCTTGCCCAGTGGCGCCTCCCCGAACCGCAGCGCCTGCTGCAGGTGGTCCCACGCAATGAGCGGCTGCCGCATGTTGATCAGGCAGATCGCCATGTTGAAGCGAATGTTGGGGTGATCCCAGGCGCTCAACGCCTGCTCGTAGATCGCGACCGCCTCGGTGTACTTCTGCTGCTCCAGGAACACATTGCCGTCCTGGAACAGCTGCAGCGCTCGCTTCTGCGCCGCCTCGGAGACGCCCCTGGACCACGGCGTCGCCGCCGGCTTGGGGTCGGCGTGCACGGAGGGTGCGGTCATCGCGGCGACGACCGAGAACCACACGGCGAGGACGACCGCCCATCTCACCCCTCGACGGTAGCACTTGCGATCCGGGAATTGCGCACTGGAATCCGGTCGAGTTGAAGATGTGCAGCACGGTGCGCAACCGCGGCTCGGCGCCGGCCTCGAGGCGATGTGGGCATAGCGGTCACATTGTGCGCGAAGACCGCTCGTGACGCTGCGCGGCGGAGTCACCGCAGACCTCCGTGAGATCGGCCTGCAGCATCGGTTCGAGGCCGGCGACTCCCGCGGCTGCGGGCGCAGCAGATCGCCGCGCGGCGGCAACATCGCAGATCCGGCCGCCGCGAGCGGCAGGTCGGCCGAGCCGCGGACCGCGCGTGACTCCGCCCGCTCGACGTTCCGCAACGCGAACACGCTTCGCCACGCGATCCCCTGCGCGCGGGCCGGCGCGCGCTGCGTGAGCAATGCAACATTGGGTATCGCGAGCTCACTCGGTCATTGGATATCGGATAAGCCGCCTCGGCTCGCGATGTGCAACGAGATGCGCAACACTCTCGGGTCACGCGATGACAGCGACCTGATACACTCCGTGCATGGCGGGCCTGGCTCGCACGTCGATCGTCCTCGTATTGCTGTTCGGCGCGTGCGTGAAGAGCCAGGCGTCCCAGTGCGGTGATCTGCTGTGTCCCGAGGGCAGCATCTGCACCAAGGGGACCAGCTGCGTCTCGGGATCGCTGGTCACCGCGTGCAGCGGCCGGGCCGAGGGCGCGGCCTGTACGCTGTCCGAGCTCGGCGATGGAACCTGCCAGAGCGGCCTGTGCATCGTCGGCATGTGCGGCGACGGGAAGGTGAACGGCATCGAGGCCTGCGACGGCGCGGACCTCGGCGGCAGGACCTGCGTGGACTTCGGGTCGACCGACGCCACCGGCCTGGCGTGCACGGCCGATTGCTCGTTCGACAAGTCCGGCTGCAAGGGCTATTGCGGCGACGGCCACAAGGGCACCGAGGAGCAGTGCGATGGCGACGACTTCGGGGGCAAGACCTGCACCGACTTCTCGCCGCCCGGCACGACGAACAAGTTCTACCGGGGCGGCGCGCCCACGTGCACGATCGACTGCACGGTCAACGTGTCGAGCTGCACCGGCGGGTGGTGCGGCGACGGCGTCAAGCAGTTCGGCGAGGACTGCGACGGCACCGATTTCGGCAAGCCACCGGCCACCTGCATGAGCCTCGGCCATCCCGGCGCGGCGACCCCGCCGGCCTGCGACGCGAAGTCCTGCACGTTCACCGAGGATACCTGCTCGTGCGGGCTCAACGGGATCTGTCCCGCAGCGACTCCGACCTGTGTCAACACCGGGGGCACGTACTCGTGCAGCAAGTGAGGTTCGCCATGCCAAGAGTGATCGCGGCCGTGTGCGTGATGCTGGCGGGGATCGCGCTCGCTGCGTGCGTGGAGAGCCACACGAGCCGGTGCGGGAAGCTGACCTGCCCGATGGGAACGAGCTGCGGGCCGTCGGGCAACACCTGCGTGTACGACGACCTGCTCGAGGCGTGCCGCGGCCACGCCGACGGCGCCGCATGCACCGTCCCGGGGCTCCCGCCGAACCAGTGCATGAGCGGCGTGTGCCAGGCGAGCCGGTGCGGCGACGGGCGCGTCACCGGCGCCGAGGACTGCGACGGCAGCTCGCTCGGGTCGAAGACCTGCCAGTCGCTCGGCTTCTACCAGTCCGAGGGCCTGGCCTGCACGTCCGGATGCAAGTTCGACACGGCGCGCTGTGTCGGCCGGTGCGGCGACGGCATCAAGAACGGGCCCGAGCAGTGCGACGCCGCCGATCTCGGCGGCGCGACGTGCTTCAACGCGGGGTACTACGCGGCGCCCGGCCTGGCGTGCAAGTCGGACTGCACGTTCGACACGGTGAAGTGCGGCGGTGGCCGGTGCGGCGACGGCATCATCAACGGCCTCGAGCAGTGCGACGGCAACGCGCTCAAGGCCGCCGATTGCACGGCAGCCGGATTCACGGGCGCGACGACCGGCCTCAAGTGCTCGAAGACCTGCCGGTACACCGTGTCGAGCTGCCTGTGCACCGCGACCAGCCGGTGCACGGCGACCACGCAGCGCTGCGACTGCCCGAAGACCGGTGGATGTGGCTGTGTCGCTACCAAGTAGCACCGACCCTGCGCTCGACCGACGCGAGGTCGAGGCGGCGATCAAGTCGTTCCTCGCCACGTACCACCGCAACGGCGCGCGCGGCGCTGCGCGGATCGCAGGCGCCCGCAACCTGTGGCAAGAGATCAACTCGCTGACCCTGCTCGAGCTGGTCGCGTACGTGGAGCAGAGGTTCGCGATCACGGTGCGCCCGATCGACTTCGCGCCGCAGAACTTCTCGAGCATCGACGCGATCGCGCGCTTCGTCCTGCGCCGGCGATCGTGAGCCGGTCGGGACTCAGTCCCGGATCGCGACCAGCAGGTCGCCGTCGAGCACGTGGTCGACGAACCGCCGCCGCTCGCGATCGTCGAACCCGAGACCCGCGAGGTGGTCGTCGAGCGCCGGAAGGGTGATGCCCGCGACCAGCGGCTCGAATGCGCGGAGCGAGCGCGGCTCGAGCTCGATCGTCGCGTACCGGCGCCCGGTCATGTGGACGAGCCGGTGCACCGGCCGGGCATCGAGCGGCGTCTCGCGCGTGACCAGGTGCAAGCGCGAGACGTCGAGCTGGAACCTCGACGTCATCAGCGCGGACCTCTGCTTGAGGCGAAACCGGATCGACGCGATCACCGCCGGGTCGATCGCTGCGACCAGGGCCCCGGTGACCGTCGCCTCCTCCGCGGCGGCGCGGATCAGCGCGCGGCGGTAGTCGATCGCGGCCAGCTCGCCGACGATCGGCCAGGCCGACCACGGCGGGGCGGTGCGCAGGAAGTCCGCGAGCTGCGCACACACGCCGGAGGCGACGACCGTCCCCGGCGGGTGCACGGCGATGTAGCGCCGGACCAGCTGTGCCATCTCCTCGGCACCGAGGAACCTCGCGAGCAGCGGCTGCCAGTTGCCGATGAACTCGCCCATCCGCGTCCAGAAGTGCGAGTGATGAACGCGGACGCGCCCGGGGATCGCCAGCGCGAGCCCGTCGACACTCCCCGGCCCGTCCGGGTCGAGGATCGCGGCCTGGAACTGGCGCTGGAGATCGGCTAGGCGCACCGTCGCTCCGCGACATCGGACACGATCGCGCTCATCCTGCGGAGCTCGTCCGCCAGCTCGCTCCAGGGGGGCACGTCGGAGTCGCGCTCGATCATCGGGTTGATCGTGCCGTGGTGATCGCCGTACCAGCGGAACAGCTCCCACACCGGCTCGTGCACGGACTCGCCGTGGGTGTCGATCTTGAGCCGGCCGCGGTCGGTATAGCCGGCGAGGTGGATCTGCCGCACGCGATCGTGCGGGATCCCGTGCAGGTAGGCGTGCGCGTCCCAGCCGTGGTTGAAGCACGACACGTGGACGTTGTTGAGATCGAGCAGCAGGTAGCAGTCGGCGCGCCGCACGACCTCCGAGATGAACTCCCACTCCGACATCTCGCTGGACGCGAAGGTCACGTAGGTCGACAGGTTCTCGACCAGGATCCGGCGCCCCAGCAGGTCCTGCGCGCGCGAGATCCGCTCGACCAGCACGTCGACGCTCTCGCGGACGAACGGCAGCGGCAGGAGATCGTAGAGATGGACGTCGTCGATCCCCGTCCAGCACAGGTGATCGGACACCATGGCAGGCTCGATGATCGCGCACAGCTCCTTCAGCCGTGCCAGGTACCCCTGGCTCTCGTCGCGCGCCGATCCCAGCGACATCGACGTGCTGTGGAGGACCACCGGCATCCGCGCGCGCACGTGCTCGAGCACCTGGAGGTGCGCGCCGCGCGTGCCGCCGCGCTCGGGGAGGTACTTCTCCGCGTTGACCTCCACCCAGCGGGCGGGCGCCACGTCGCCCTGCAGGAACTCGGGGTAGTGGTCGTGGCGGAGCCCGACGCCGACGCCGAGGTCGGCGGCTTCAGGCACCGCCGCAGCCTCCGCACCCGCCGCAGCCGCCTCCACAGCCTCCGCACCCGCCTCCGCAGCTTCCGCAGCCGCCTCCGCAGGAACCACACGCGCCGCACGCGCCACACGAGCCACACGAGCCGCACGCGCCACACCCGCTGCATGCGCCGCACGAGCCGCACGCGCCGCCCCCGCAGGCCGCGCCGCAGTTGTCGAACGACGCCTCGAACGGCGACACGGGAGGATCGAGCACGGCGGCGAGTGACACCGGCTTCGAGGGACCACCGACGTGGGCCCGCATGCGGTCCGCGAGCTGTGCAGCCGTCAATCCACCGAACAGCGCCTGTAGATCCGTCATCGGCCCTCCGGGGCAACCCGGGTGTCGGTTCCGCGCGACATCGACCACGAGACGCGATCCGCCACCGCCTGGGTGAGATCGTCTCCCGCGCTCGCGATCGCGCCCAGCGTGCGCCGCGCGCGCTCCGAGCGGAACTGCCCGACCATGTGGGCGAGCGCGCGGAGCCGCAGCTGCTTGGCCGCGGTGAGTCGTGCGTCCGCGTGGGGACCGCGGACGAACCCGGAGCTCGGCGGGCCCATCCCGGGGATCGGGCCGACCTCGCGCTCGATCCGGGGCTGGTCGGCGGCGTGGAAGATGTGGATCGAGGTCGACAGCTTCTCGGTGAGGTTCGCCGGGCGGTGGATGCAGCGGTCGTAGATGTGGCCGGCCATGCCCTGCACGCCCGTGAAGCGATTCCTGGCCTGCAGCCGCTGCTCTCGGAACGCGACGTCCCAGTCGAACGTCGTGACCTCGAGTGTGTTGTAGAACACGGCCGTCACCGTCCAGGCCGTGTGCTCGTGCGGCGGAGCGGCCTTGCCCGGCCACCAGTAGAACATCCGGAACTGGAGCTCGAGGTCGTTCAGGCGATGGAACGGGGCAAACGGTCGATCCGGTGTCTCGCTCGCCGTCGTCTCGGCCTCGAGGTCGATGCAATCCAGGTAGAAGTCCTCGTCGGCGAGCATCGCCGTCAACGCGTCCTGGACGGTGCGAACATCATCGCGCGGAGGCCGGCGGCCGTGCGCGCCGCGATCGGCGAGGTCGAGCGAGCGCAGCAGACCGACGAGATCGAGGAACCTCATGATCCCGAGCGCCTCCGCAGGGTCGTACCTCGGCCCAGGGTAGGGGTCATCCAGAGGCCATCATTCCAGATCTGCGCGACGCCGGGCAACCTGATAACGTCATGCCGCAGAACGCGTCAGGACGACTCGGGTATCGTGGACTCTACGGACATGCTGGGCAATCGGCTGCGCGCGCACCCGTCGGGTGTCCGGGCGGTGCATGACCAGAGGTGGTGGACCTACGGCGAGCTGGTGACCGCGGCAGAGCCGATCGCCGGGCGGATCGCCGAGCTCGGCCTCGGCCCGGGTGACGTCGTCGCGCTCCCCATCGATCGCGGCATCGAGGCGGTGGTCGCGACGTGCGCGACCCTGCTCGCCGGATCGATCCCCGCGGTGCTCGATCCGCGCGATCCGGTGACCGCGATGCGCACGATCGCCCGGCTTCGCCCCGCGATCGTGCTGGTCGCGCCGGCCGACGCGGCCCTGCCGGGCGCGCACGTGGTCGAGCTGCGCGGCGGGCGTGGCGAGCTGTCGGCGGCCCCCGCGCTGCCCTCCGAGCCGGTGCGGCGCGACCCGCGCATCTCGCATGTGATCTTCACCTCAGGCTCGACCGCCGAGACCAAGGGTGTGATCTGGAGCAAGCTGCGCGCGGGCTTCGACTGGTCGGCCAGCGCGCCGAAGGCGCACCACCAGGCCCGCCCCGGCGGCATCCACGCCTCGCTGTGCACCGGGCTGGGCTTCCACGAGCTCCTCCACGCGTTCCATCACGGCAGCACGGTCGCGCTGCTCCACGCGCCGTTCCTGGCGACGCTCGCCCAGATCCGCGATCTCGGGGTCGATCGCCTGCGGATCACGCCGACCCACGTCGAGCTGTTGCTCGCGACCGCCGAGCGGCTTCCCGGGGTCACCTCGGTGTCGGTCGCGACCGCGCCGATCTCGCCCGAGCGGCTCCGCGAGCTGCAGGCGCGGATG
>Ga0307476_10001339_pt1 | contig 15073 bp, 10 predicted proteins | sample atmos_gasesECM2C_2_FD_203314 | JGI IMG/M metagenome (GOLD analysis project Ga0307476, IMG submission 203314) | Hardwood forest soil microbial communities from Morgan-Monroe State Forest, Indiana, United States - atmos_gasesECM2C_05 | ecosystem: Environmental > Terrestrial > Soil > Temperate... | reverse complement strand
CTGCGACGGCGTGCTGAAAGCAGCGCGTCCAGGCCCCCTTTGCCCACGGCCGCCTCGTCGAACCAGCCCGCCTTGGCCCAGGCGCTGGACAGGGCGACCAGCCGCCCCCCGCTGGTGGCCAACAGGGGGCGGACCGAGCGGTACAGGTCGTCGGTTGGACGGGACCACCGGGGCCCCTCGTTTGTGGGCCTTCGGCCTCCGGACCGGCCCCCTGTCCCGGCAGTCTACCCCCAGGCGGCGCCCCCCGCCAGCCGTTTTCGCCCTTCCGCCCCAACCGGTCCGACCCCCATCCACTGGCCGCCGGCGGCAGCCCTCGACTGCAGTGAGCGACAGCGGCCTGGGCGCCGCGGGCCTGCCGCACCCCGGAGAAGGCCATGAGTCACGCCTTGCTCCCGGCCCTGTACCTCCTCGCCCTCCCGCTCGCGGTCGCCGAGAAGCCGGACCAGGAGCTGATTCAGGGCGAGTGGATCCTCGCCTCCGTGGAGGCCGACGGCAAGGAGCTAACGGACCCTGCGCCTACATGAAGAACGTCAAACTGACGTTTCGGGGCGACGCCCTGCTCCGGGGCGTCGCCAGAGAGGATGACGAGGCCAAGGGCACGTTCACGCTCGACCAGGACAAGAAGCCCGCGACCATCGACGCCGTCAAGGCCAATGGCGAATCATTCGACGCCTGTTACCCAAAACGTCCTGTCGGACATCTGTAACAACGACCGTATTCTGGGACGCCGCTGACAAGGATCATGTCTTTCGCAGCCTGCGGCGGTGGCAGCGACGTGATGGCGACCGACGCGCGTATACCAATGTGCGCAACCTGCTGCGGTCCGAAGCACCGCTTTCGCGGAGCGAGGCGCGACTCACGTTCCATTTCGCGCGTCGCCATCAGCTGGGGCTGCGGGCGGCGCATGCAGCGCGGCCAACCGCTGCGCGTAGGCCCGTCGCACTCGCTCCAGATCCCGCCGCGCCAATCGCGCCTTCACCGCCGACTTCAACTCGCCGCCGAGGTGTTCTGGAGCCAATCCAGGCGATATCTAGCGGTTCCGCAAGCCGCCCAAGACCAGCCGACTCGCCGCCGATGCGTTCTGACGCCGACTCAGACCTTGTTCAGCGGGGCCAAGGCAGTGCCTGGAGCAGGTGGAAGCTTCAACCAGGATCGCCCACGCCTCCCGGCGCCTTGACCAGCCGGATGCCCGGCGGCCGAAGGCCTCTACCGCTCAGCATGCTACTGGCCGCGGTCTGGTTTGAACGGCTGAGCGCCGCCCCGTTCAGACACCGGAGGGCGGCGGCGTCACGAACACCTGGCCGTAGTTGGCGGGGATGGTCGCCGCATGCACGTCCCCGGCGTTCACCACCGTCAGGTCCAGGTGCGACGCCCGCACGTCGTCGTCGAGCATCTCCCGGTAGACCCCGGCGACCGGGAACGGGACCGACAGCGTGCGCTCCACATCGGAGAAGTTCAGGAACACCACGGCGGCCTCCTCCGGCGCCGCCCCGGACGCCGGCGCGCGACGGCTGTAGGCGATCGCCCTCCCAGTCAGGTCGGAATTCTGGTTGTAGTAAAAGGTCTGCCGGCCGCGCAGCGCCCGGCAAGCGCGGCGGAGCCGGCCCAGCCGGCGGTACACCCGGATCAGCGCCTGTCCCTGGTCGTCGTAGAAGTACTCCCAGTGCATGCTCCGCCGCACCTGAATCCGTGAACTGCCGCTCCCCGTCAGCACGTAGTTCTCCGCGAACTCCTGCCCCTGCCACAGCATCGGAATTCCCTGACAGGTGTAAAGCGCGATCGCGTAAGGCTGCAGCCGGAAGTACTGGCCCCGGTCCCCCAGCGGGAAGTCCCCGGCGTTGGCCGCCGCCAGGCCGAAGTTGGACACGAAGCAGCTGTGGTCGTGGCTGTCGATGTACTGAAACGGCGCCGTCGGCCCCGGCACGCCGTTGAAGTCCCGCGAGTCGGGGTAGCCCACGAAAGGCGGGTCGAGCAGGTGCGCGAAGACGTCGTCCACGTAGCTCCACTGGGCCATGTCCGCCGCCTTGTTCAGCAGGTTGTCCTGCCAGGTGCAGTTGGAGTACGTTTGCTGCAGGATGATCTCCGGGTGGGCGTCGATGAACTCGGCGCACTGGATGATCCGCCGGTAGCCGGCCGCATCCGCAAAGCGGGGGATCGTCAGGGAGTCCTGGTAGGTCTGGTAAACGACGTCCGCGTAATCCGGCCCTGTCGGGCCGCTGTAGTACCCCTTGGCGTCGTCGTAGCGAAACCCGTCGACGTGGTATTCCTCCAGCCAGTGCCGGTTCGCGGTGCGGAAGTAGTCCTGCGTGAACGGGCAGCCCTGGAACGTCACGACGGGGCCGAACGGCCCGTTGGGGAAGTCGCCCATCGGCCCGGTCTCGCCGCTGTCGGCGTACACGCGGCAGTAGGCGAAGTCGGCGCTGACGTGCTGGTAGACCACGTCGAGGATGACCGCCATGCCGCGCGCGTGGCAGGCGTCGACCAGGCGTTTCAGGCCCGCTGGGCCGCCCCAGCGGGCCTCGGGAGCGAAGAAGTGCAGCGGCCCGTAGCCCCAGTCGAAGATCATCGGCGCGTCGGTGACGGGCATGAGTTCGAGGCAGTTGACGCCCAGGCCCTCCAGATAGTCCAGGCGCGCCGCGACGCCGTCGAAGGTGGAGTTGAATTCCTCGACCTGCAGCTCGTAGACGACTAGGTCGTCCAGAGGCGGGGTGCGGTAGGCCGCGTCGGTGAAGGGGAACGCGGGCGCCGGATGGGCCGGGTCGTCCAGCCGGAAGGCGGCCAGCTTGGCGGGGCCGGCCTCTCGGGCGAATGGGTCGGTGAAGAGGGAAGTCACGACGCGCTGGCCGGCCCCCTGCTGCTGCACGGCAGCGGCAGCCGCGCTGGGTCGGGCGGCAGGTAGGGAAGTCACGACGCGCTGGCCGGCCCCCTGCTGCTGCAGCAGGCGGTATCGGTACAGGTAACGGCCAGGCGCGCCGAAATGCCCGGCCCCGCCCGCTTGCGACGGCACGTTGACGGTCGCGGACCACCGGCCCAGCGTGTGGTTGGGGTCGAAGGTCAATGGGAAGTCGCGGGGCGGAATCTCAGGGGTGAACTGGTCGGCGTCGTGGATGACGCGGACGACGACGGTGTAGCCTTTGGCGGCGGTGATCTGGGGCAGGTAGACGCCGAAGCGGACGTTGCCGGCGCCGTCGACGTGGGCGCCGACCTCGTTGAGGTCGATCACGGGTGCGGCCTCCAGGCGCAGGCGTCGGCTCGGAGGCATGACACACTCAGTTCGTCCGGGCGGCGACGGCCATCGCCGGAGGCAACATAGGCGTCGCACGCGGCTGCGGCCAGAAGCGGTATCGCCCACATGCGCCCACGTCGCGTCCTGCTGCCGGACTCGACGAAAGTCGGCCCACTAACGACGTGAGCGCCTCGTGGGGCTTCGTGGGCGATCAGCGGGCGGCCTGGGGCCGCCCCACGGCTTGTGCCGCCGGCGATGGGCGCCTATGGTGGCGCTTGAGTGCCGCCGCACGGGAGCTGTCTTCCTCGGCTCCTTCACGGTCCCGGCTTGTCCGCCGCCGTCGGCGTAGCGTCCCAGACCTCGAAGGCGTCGCCCTGGCTCGGCGGGAACTGGTTGAACAGGAACAGGCGGCGGCCGTCGGACTGGAACCGCAACTGGCCGCCGCCTCCGTACCCCGCGGGGACGCTTATCCGCAGCACCGGCAGGCCCGCCGCTGCATCCCATACCGTCACACCGCCGTGGTCGCCCTCCGCATCGTGCTGCCAGCGGAACGAGGCGAGCCGAGAGCCGTCGGGGTTGAAGGCGAGGTCCTGAACCAATCTCTGGCCTTTTGCGCTCATCAACTCGCGGCCATCGGCGACGTTCCACACCTTCACCTCGTCGAACACCCCCCAGACAGGGCCAACCGCCGCAGCTAGCCGCCCGCCGTCCGCGCTGAGGGCCAACGGCCCAACATCGCCGCCGGGGTCCCTAACCGCAAAGACCTCCCGCGCGGCGTCCACATCCCACACGTGCACGCGGCGCTCACCGGTCCAGGCCAGCCGCGAGCCGTCCGTGTTGAACGAAGGGAACAGGGACAGGGACCACGGCTCCGGTACGTCCAGCAGCTGCTTGCCCGAGGCCGCGTCCAAGACCCGCATCCGCCCGGCGGTCACCCAGGCGACGCGGGCGCCCTGGGGGCTGACGGCCAGGCCGCTTATAATGTCGCCGCTGTCCGCCGTCAGCAGTTCCTTGCCGCTTGCGGCATCCCACACCTTCAACACAAGATGCGGCTTGTCCACTGTTGTGTCCGGCGCTATGTAATCGGCCGCGAGAAGCGTCGCGTCCTTGTTGAAAACGAGGTGCTGGACCTTGTTCATTGGGAATGGGGTCTTCAGGAGGACAAAGGCGCCGCCGTGCTCATCCCAGGCGCGGAGTTCTAGCGACCTTTTGTCTCCGTCCTCGATCAGGAAGGCGCGCGCTAACCGCAGGCCCTGCGGCGTAAATGCGGCGGCCAGCGGCGAATAGTTGCTGCTCCCGTTCAGGTCGGCCGGCTGAGCCCGCGCCGTCGGCGCGGACCATTCCTTCACCGTCCCTTCTCGGCCCGCCGTCAACAGACGCCCGTCGCCAGTGAATGCCACGGCCGGCGTTGCGACGTGTCCCCTCGCGGTGTATCGGACGACGCCGGTGCCTGGGTCCCACACGCGAACCAGCGACCCGCTCACGGGACAGGTCAGGCTCCGGCCGTCCGCGCTGAAAGCGGGCGGCTGGAGGCTGATTTCCTTCGCCTTCACAACCCCTTCCATGGTGCGGACTTCGCCGGCCTTGGCGATCTCATGAACCGTCAGCACATCATCCTTCTGGCCCTGCCACACAACGGCCAGTCGCTTTCCGTCAGGGCTGAACGCGACGCCGTTGGGCAGTGAGCCTAGCCAGGGCGGAGGAGGCGGTGGCGGCGGGGCGCCATCATGGCTCGCCATGGGTCCGGTCACGACCGTCCCCCTTTTCGGGATCGTGAGCAGTTCCTGCCGCGTCGCCGTGTCCCATATCTGCACCAGGTTCTTTTGATCTGGAATTCCTTCGGTCCCCCCCTCCTTGGACAGCGCGAGGGCGATGCGGCCGCCGTCGGGGCTGAAGGCCAGCTCCCGCGGCGTGCCGGGCGCGGACAGCGAGTAGGCCTCCTTTCCAGCGTCCGCGTCCCACACGCGGACATTTCCCGAGGGCGGCTGGCCAGGCGCCTGCGGAGCGATGAACGCCAGCAGCTTGCCCTGGGGGCCGAACGCCAAAGCGTCAAACCGGCCGCCGCCTCGGTCCAGCGAGATATGACACAATTCATCGCTCTTGTGCACGTCCCAGACGTGGATATCCAGGTGCAGCACATCCGGAATGCGATAAAGCAACACCTCCGTCGGGTTCACGAGCCGGCCGAAAGAGAGTCGACTCAGCGCAATGCGGCCGCCGTCCGGACTGAACGCGATCCGCGCTCGCGGTGCATTCAGGCCTTCGCCGTAGTCGGGGATGGTCAGCAGCGTCCGCCGCGCCGCGCCCGTGGCCGTGTCCCAGAGGCGAACTTCGCCGCGGCCCTCCACGCGAACAACCGCGGCGATGAACTTGCCGCCGGGGCTGAACGTGGTGGGGCTCAGCAATTCGTGGGAGACACCGGCCAGCGCGACGCTGCGCATCTCGCCGTGCCTTTGGCGGTTCCAGTAGTACCACTCGAAGCCGCGCGGGTCGCCCACATGCCGCCCGTTGACCTGCCTTTCGAGCAGCTGGTCGAATGAGGCCAGGTCGTCCGCTTCCCAGGCGGCCGGGATCGACTCCAGGTCCGCGTCATAGAGGGCCTGCTCAACACCCTTCGCAAGGATTTCGACCTGAGTTTTGCGCTCGTTCGCCAGCCGGGCGTTTTCATCCGAATTCGCCTTGGCCTTCAGCGCGTAGGTCGTGGCGTCCAGGGCCTTGCCCTCCGCCCGCCATGCCACGAGCGCGAGGCAGACGCTCACGATCGTTTCCACGACCAGCGCCGCCGCGACCAGCGCCGCCGTCGTCAGCACCACGCGGTTCCGCCGCGCCATCTTGACGAAACGATACAGCGCCGACGGCGGGCACGCCTCCACCGCCTCCTCGCCCAGGTAGCGCCGTACGTCCGCCGCGAAGGCGCTGGCCGTCTCGTAGCGCCGATTGCGGTCCTTCTCCAGCGCCTTCATCACAATCCAATCCAGATCGCCTTTCACCAAGGCCGACAACTTCTTCGGCTCCGTCTTCCGCCGGGCCGACACCGCCGACAGCCCGTCCCCCAGCGTGCTCAGCTTCGGTGGCTCTTCCTCCCGGAGAATGCGGCGAACCTCGTCGAGCGCCGCCTTCTGCAGCCGCTGCCCGTCGAAAGGCGTCGTCCCAGTCAGCAGCTCGAACAGCAGTACGCCCAGGGCGTAGACGTCGCAGCGCGTGTCCACGTCGAGTCCGGCCATCTCCGCCTGCTCGGGGCTCATGTAGAGCGGCGTGCCGATCATCTGCGCGAAGCGGGTGTAGACGGTCTTGTCCGTGAGGCTCTGGCCGACGGCCTTGGCCACGCCGAAGTCGATGACCTTCACCACCGGCGCGCCGTCGTGCAGCGTGACCAGCACGTTGGACGGCTTGATGTCGCGGTGGATGACGCCCTTGGAGTGGGCGTGCTGCACGGCCTGGCAGACGGCCGTGAACAGCTCCAGCTGCTCGCGCGGCGTGAGCTGATTGCGGTCGCAGAAATCGGTGATGGGGACGCCCTTGACCAGCTCCATGACGAAGTACGGACGGCCGGATTCGGTGGCGCCGGCGTCGAGAACCTTGGCGATGTTGGGGTGATCCATGAGGGCGAGGGCCTGGCGTTCGGCCTCGAAGCGGGCGATGACGTCGTGCGTGTCCATGCCCGGCTTGACGACCTTCAGCGCCACCTTGCGGCGGACGGGGTGCTGCTGCTCGGCGACGAAGACGAGGCCCATGCCGCCTGCGCCGATCTGTTCCATCAGCTTGTAGGGGCCGATCACCGTGCCGGGGCGCTCTGTGACGACCGGCTCGTCGGTGGTCGGGACGGGGCCGAAGCATGGGCGCTGGAGGAAGGCGCCGGCTTTGGGGTGGGCGCTGAGCAAGTTTTCGACGTGCCGGCGCAGCGGTGCGTCTTGGCCGCAGGCCTGGTCGAGGTAGGCGGCGCGTTCCTCGGCTGAAACTTTCTCTAAAGCGGCGAAGAAGATGGACTCGACGGCGGAGAGATTGTCCATGAGAAGGCTCCTCGGTACAGGAATCCGGGAGACAGTGCGACGAAACCGTCCGAAACCCCTCACGGCGTCCGCGATTTATTCACTCGCTGGACAACTCGGCGTACAGCCAGGTCCGCGCAAACGTCCAGTAACGCTCCGCCGTGGCCAGCGAGATTCCCAGCGCCTCGGCCGCTTCGGGCATGGTGAGGCCGGCGAAGAAGCGCAACTTGACCAATTCGGCGCGGACCGGGGTGAGAGCGGCGAGCCGGCCGAGCGCCTCATCGAGGGCGAGAAGATCGTCGGAGCGCGATTGCGCCAGACCGCAGGCCTCGTCGAGGTCGATGCGCTGGCGGCCGGCGCCGTGGCGGATGCGTCTCCGTCGGCGAGCCTTCTCGACCAGGATGCGGCGCATCGCCTCGGCGGCAGCGGCGAAGAAGTGGCGCCGGCCGTTCCACGGTCGATCCGGCTCGCCGCCCACCAGCCGGAGATACGCTTCGTGGACCAGGGCGGTGGCTTGGAGCGTCAGACCGGGCGCCTCGCGGGTCAGCCGCTGCGCCGCTAGCCGGCGCAGCTCCTCGTATACCAGGGGCAGCAACTGGGCGGCGGCGTGCACGTCTCCTTGCCCTATGGCGTTCAGAATGCGGGTGACCTCGCTCATGCGGTCCACGATAACCGACGGAATGGGACCCGGCAAACGATAAAGAGGACCACGGGAGAACCAGGGACGGCTGTGGTCGGCCGCCCCGCTGCCCCCTCCGAGTCTAGGTTCTTGCTTGCCGGGCAGGGCTGTGGAATTGGACCCGGCGGCCCACGTTCGCCCACGCCGCGACGGGCCGGGCGCGCGTGCCCCAACGAGACGAGGCCCCGCGCCGCGGGGCCTCGTGGGCGATCTGCGGGCGGCCGGGGCGGCGGCTCACGACCCGTTCCTCTCCTGATCGGCCACCGGGGCGCCGGTCGGCGCCTGTAGCCTGGCCAGCCGACTCGCATACGCCCGCCGAACCCACTCCAGATCCTTCGCCGTCAACCGCGCCTTCACCGGCGGCTTCAGCTGCCCGCCGATCCGCTGCAACTCCGCCAGCGTCTCCGCCAGCCCGAACCGGCCTGTGTACTCGCCGGTCATCTCCGCCGACCGCCGGCCGCGGTCCGCCTCCTGCCGGGCCAGCGCTTCGGCGTCTTGCACCCCCACCTCGTCGTCCGTCGGGGGCGACGCCGTTGTCTGTTCCCCGGAGCGTGGTTGAGCTGTCGATAAATGAACAGCGGTGAGGTGAGCGGGGGATGGATCAAGGACAAGGCCGCGCACGGCTTCGAGGCTGCACCGCAACGCACAGCAAAACGCAGTGGTTCCGCCGAGGAGCTGGCGAGGGCCTGAATATACAGGCGCGGGTAGGAGGCCGGGCGACGGAGCGGCGGTCGATGCAGACCGGAGAGCGCAACGCCGAGAGCCGATTTGCCCAGAGCGCGTCGGCCCTCCGCGCGCTGCGGATTTCGGCATGCGCGCAGGTCGGTGTGATCGAAGCACGCAATCATCCGTGCGAACCGGCGGCAAACACGAATCCGAACTCCCCGCTGCCAATGGCCACGGGTGGCAGAGGGGGCCGATGTCATGCCGGCCGCCCAAACCGCTTGAAGCGGTATGCCTGCTTCCGGCCGGTGAGCAAGCAGACGGGGGTCGCCAGAGAGCTGCAGCCCGGTTGCGGTAAAAGTTCCCCGTCGGCTCGCGCGGGGCCTCGTCGGCCACTTTAGGGCCGAATCGCTTTTCCGAGCCCCTCGTCGGGTACAATCCCGGACCCGAGATCGAATCGCGTGCCAGTCGGTAGGCGCAAATCCGGATTGAGATCGAATTTCGTGCCGGTCGGCGGTTTCGCCGGAGCGACCGACATGGGTAGGTTCGTCACGCGACTGAACACAATGAACCACCCGCCGTCGCGCTGGGCCCAACAGGTCACGAACCGCTGATGAACCCGGCTGATTTCGGCGCCTTCTTGGTTGAGGCCGCGAAACTTGGCATCGTTGGTCATGACCGCGGCGTGTTCGTTGATGCGGAATACCTGCGGCGCCATCGTCCGCTGAAAATCCGCGATCCGGTAGGCGCTATGCATCTCCAGGAGCGTCGCCTTGGTCCAGTGAAACCCAGCGCCGGTGTCGTCGAGACCTTCGAAGTCGTCCGCGAGGATCTTCCCAGTCGTCGCCGCATCGCCCCGTGCGGCTGCTTCCCAAAAGTGCTGGTCCAGCAACAGCAGGGTGTCCTTGAAGGTCTCCCCCGCCCGCTCGGCCCGCAACTCCGCGGGCCGAGCGGGCGCGGCCGGGCAAAAGTTGACTGCGCCTACCAGGGCCGCCACTAACCCGAGCATCAAACATGTTCCCAGGGTTGCTTTCAATCGGGTCATCATCATGGCTCGGAGCACTCCTTTCGTCAGGTCAGCCACCCGTGGGGGGATGCCGTCCACAACCACGGTGCCGGGAACGACTTGGATCGCGCTGCGCATCGTGGCCGACACGACGGCACTGGGCGCGGCTGGTGCAGTCAACGCCAGCGCCCCGCCCCCCAGGCCAGCCCTGTGGCTGGTCAGTCGGCGGCCCAGCAGCGCCCGGGCCCGGACCAACCGGCCCGCGACCGTGCCCTCCGGCACACCGAGGAGATGCGCCGCCTCCCGCCGCGTCTTTCCTTGCAGGTCGCAAAGCACGAGGAGGACCCGGTACTTCTCGGGCAACCGATCCAGCTCCGCATCGAGCAACCCATGCAGCTCGTCCCGCGCTTGTCCATTTCTCGCCTCGGGTTCGGGAGCGCTCGCGAGTGGTTTTTCCCGGCTTCCGCGGATGGCAGCCGACGCGCTCGCTTTCAAGGCAGTGCGGCGTGCCACGCCGTGCAACCAGCCGGCCAGCAATGCGCGGCTTTGGATAGAGGCGGCTTTGCGGATGAGGACGAGAAACGTCGCCTGGAACGCATCCTCGGCATCCTCATACCGGCGTACAACCCGGCGGCAAACTCCCCATACCATTGGTCCATGCCGGCGCACAAGGATCCCAAAGGCCGCCTCGTCGCGCAGCCGAACAAAGCGATCCAGCAACTGGGCATCGCCCTGATCCACTGCACCCGGCGGGGCCAGAGCCACCCGCAAGCGCTGCACAAAGGCTGCGATCCGATCGCCCGGCATGATGATTTCTCGGAGCGGACGGTCCAGGAGGCTTCCCATAATATACTGCCGAAGAACTCGGCTTTTGATACGCGTTCTTCTCCTCAAGCCAGAAAACAACCGGATTGCCGTTGTCGGCCAGTGGCGTGCCCAGCCTACAACTCAGCCGACCCTGCGCTCAGGGAGTTTGCGCGCGGCGGTCCGAACGCCGAAGCAATGTCGGCGAAGTGGTCAGACGTGCCCACGCTTGGCGGCTCATGTTGCTTCGGAATCCTGGCGGTGCCGGCGAGTGGCGCGTCCGGCTGGCCGCCATGACGTTCTAAATCATAAAGCGGCGCGGGACGAGCCAGGCACAATCCTGGCGGTTCCGCCCATCGTTCGCACCAGCCCATCAGGTACTTCGAAAGAGCTGACCCGCCCCTTCCACGGCACGGGCCGAATCGCCCGCCGGTTCCGCAGCGCCCAGCACCACGGCCCCACGGCGAACGGGTCGCCTGCGACCTCGGCCAGCGGCGCGCCAGACCGTGAGCCGGTTCGACGACCGGCCCACGATGGTCGGGACTCCAATGCTAATCCGCCGTGCTGGGACGCGAGGAGCAGTCCGCGTCGCATCCATCGTGCGCGACGCGGGCCGCCGTCGTCGGCCTCGGCCGGCCGGTCAAGGCTTGCTTGGGCGGGCGTCCTTGAGCTTCTTAAGAGCATCGTCCAAGTCCTTTTTCAGCCGGCTTACCAGTTCCTCCAAGTCCCTTCTGGCCGCCTCCGACGCTGCCAGCTTCGTTTCGGCCGCCGCCGCCTGCTCCCGCAACAGGGCCGCCTGCTCCTCCAGCCGGGCAGCCTGCTTCTTCAGTTGCTCGTTGGCCTGCTCCAACTCCCGTTGCAGCCGCGTCTGCTGCTCCTTGTCGGCCTCCGCTTGCAGCTCCAGCAGCTTCAACTTCTCTGCCAACCGCAGGTTGGCCTCCTTCAGTTCCCTGATCGCCTGGTCGTCGTCGGTCTTGCCGGTCTGAGCCGGGCTCGGCGGCGGTCCATCCTGCGCCGCGCCCGCCCGTTCCGCCCCGAAGCAGCGGTAGGTCAACGCCCCCGCGCCGGAGCCGATCATCCCCACCGCCAGCAGCAGTGCCGCCGCGATCTTCATCTTCGCAGCTATCATGGCCTTCAAACCTCCGTTCGCTAGGGCGGCGGCCCTCGTGGAAGTCGCCACGCCGGCCGCCGCCGTACCCGCCGCGAACCGCGTCGCGGCATCCGCCGTGGAGAGAATCAACGAAACCGGCACGGCGGCTGAAGCCGTGCCCCGCGCCGCCTCTGCCACGCCCAATGCGACTCCCAGCGTCAGCCCTCTCCGGGCAAGCCGCCGGTGCAATTGCTTCCGCCCTCTCTCCAGCCGCCCTTTCACGGCCCCGGCCGTCCAGCCCAGCCGTCGGGCCGCCTCCTCCTGAGCAAGCCCCTCCAGACAGCACAGGACCAGCGGCAGACGGTACGCCTGCGGCATTCGGCGCAGCTCTTCCTCCAGCGCGAGGAGGACGTCGCAGGCGCTCAGCGCGGCCAGCGGGTCGGGGCGTGGGTCGGCCGGCTCGGCTAAACCGTCCAGGTTGTGGCGCGGCCGGCGAGCGTTCAGGCGCTGGGCGTCGCGGGCCACTCGAGACGCCACGCCGTACAGCCAGCCGGCGAGCGCATCGGGGCGGCGCAGGGAGTTGGCGCGGCGGGCCAGGATCAGGAAGGTCGCCTGGAAGCAGTCCTCGGCCGCGTGGAAGTCGCCCAGGACGCGGATGCAGGCATTGCGCACCATAGGCCCGTGCCGGGCCACCAGGGCGGCGAAGGCGTCCTCGTCCCGCCGGCGCGCAAAGCGGGCCAGCAGGACGGCGTCGGTTTCGCCGGAAGGCGGGGCCGAAAGGCTCCGCAGCCGGCGCAAGAAGCGTGTCAGGAGCGGGGGCATCAGCGGTGGTCCTCCGGGGCGGGGTCGCGTCCTCCCTACAATACTGGCGCAGAAGCGGTGCCGCCGCACGCGAGATTCGCGGGTCGTGAACGTTTGCGCGTGGGCCACCTTCGCCACGGAGGCGACAAGACGGACGGTGCCGGCGCGTGCCCCAACGAAACGAGGCCCCGCGGCGTCGGGGCCTCGTGGGCGATCCGATGGATGGCATAGGTGACGGATCAAGCCTGATGATGCCGCCGGCCCGGCCGGCATCCGTTGCATCACGCCTTGCGCCGCCGGCCGACGGAAGGGGCCGCGGCTCGGGGCGAAAAGCCCCAAGACGAGGATAAAGCGATTTGGGCACCTGACGGCAAATGAGCGGCGGCTACGGTGGAGGATCGAGATGCTGGCGGACACGAGCAGCACGTCGAGGTTGACGGCGAGCTTCGAGTATGTCGGGCCGGAACTGGAAAACAGAAGCTGAACCATCCAGTTGCAAGCACCGTCTTCGACCGCCTGCGCACCCCCGGGTCAACGGACATGTCACGTGGTTCATTTCGATTCGCGCTTCGTTCTGACCTGCTGCGGTCGATGCGACCGCCGCGCCCAACAGGACAACACGAACTCACACCGGCGTGTCGGACCTCGGAGCGCTGGCGACATCTCTTTGTGAACATCGGTGAAGAGGACCGCAGCGTACAACGAATGCGTTGGTAGGCCGGCGCGTTCTCCGCCTGCCTCCTCCCGATCCAAGTTGCCGAACAAAACCTGAACGGAGCGGAGCACGGCGGCACGGGTGCGAAGGACCGGTTTAGCGTGCCGGGCGCCGGATACTCCTCTGGTCCGGCCCCGAACCTCCCAATGCTCCCGCAGCACCTCCGCTGGACCTCCTGGCCGAATCCGTGCCCGCCGGGTAGCTGTTATGCCACCCGGGGAGTGGTCGGCCGCTGGCAATTCACTCACGCCGCCGGCGCGTATCGACCCGCCCGATCCACAAGTCCTTCTCAATACCCCCATTACGACGCGGTGCGCCGGGGCTTGCTCCGCCGGCACGGCCCTTGCTTTTGAACCGCGTAGACAAGGGTGGAGATGCGCATTTACGACAAACGGGAGTCCCTGATTCTCCGGTTCAAAAAGGAGGGGTGCAACCATGTACCAATTCTCCGTCTATGCCATCACCCCCAATCTGTGGCGCTGGGAAATCCGAAGCGGCGGTGCGCTGCTCCGCTGCGGCACCGCCTATACCAAGGTCGCCGCCGAGATGGACGCGAACGAAGTCGTCAACAGGTAGTGAGGGGAGGGTGCTGCCATGCGTCTCGAAGGCAAGCGGGTGGTCATCATCGGCGGAAGCTCGGGAATCGGGCTAGAGACGGCCCGGCTGGCGCTGGCAGAGGGTGGCCTCGTCACGATCGCCGGCCGGTCCGAAGACCGGCTCCGGCGGGCGGCCGGCAATGTTTTGTCCGGGGGCGACCGGCTGCGCGCCGTCGTCACTGATCTGTCCGAAGAATCGTCGATCCGGTCGCTGTTCACCGGAGAGGGCCATGTCGATCACGTTTTCGTACCGGCCGGGGAACTCCGGGCCGGGGGCGGCGACCTGCTGAAGTCTGACCTGGACGGCCTGCGGTCGATTCTGGAGGTCCGGCTCCTGGGCGTGGCCCACGTCGTCCGGCAGGTCCGGCCAAAGATGGAGGGCGGTTCGATTACGTTGATGTCCGGCCTCTACTCGACCCGCCCGGCCCCGGGAGGAGGGATGGCGGCGGCGGCCGTCGCTGCCGTGGAAGGCATGACCCGGGCTCTGGCGCTGGATCTGGCCCCGATTCGGGTCAACGCCGTGGCCCCCGGTCTGATCGATACCCCGCTCTGGGATTTGTTCGGCGCCCAACGTGAAGCGATCCTCGCGCGCGGGGCCGGGCTGCCGGTCGGGCGTATCGGCCGCCCGGAGGAAGTGGCCGCGGCGGTGATCTTCCTGATGACCAATGGATTCGTCACCGGGACCGTACTGCCGATCGACGGCGGGGGTGGGCTGATTTGACAACCATCGCCTGGGGCGGCCAAGAAAACCAGGCGAATTCGATCGGCGAAGCCCCCACAGTGCGGGCGGGTCCCGCTGAACTACGGACGATGAGTCGGCGCCGCCGGCCGGACGCCTCAGGGGGCAGGGTCATCGCATCTTAACCCTGGGCCGTTTCAAGGATTATTTGGGCGAGGAAGTCGTTGTCCCAGCCGGCACGCATCTGCTTGGACCGGATGCTCGCCTTGCCGCTGCCGGCCCGCTTCAACAGCGATAGGGCCAGCTGGCGCAGCAGGGCGAAGTTCTCGGCCGCACGAAGATTGGCGATCCGATGGGCGTCCTCGGCGAACGTGACGTCCAAGACCCAGTGCAGCGAGTTCTCCACCCCCCGGTGGCCGCGGATCGCCGACAGCAGCACCCGGGCGCTCGCCTGGCAACTGCTGATGTAGTAGCGACGCTCGCTGACGCTCCTGCCCTCCGCCTCACGCTCGGTCACCACCACCACGATGCTGCGCAGATCTTTCCACAAGCCACGGTCGCGAATCTCGTCCAGGTCCGTGAACACCCAGCACAGCCGCGTCTCCCGGCGGCCGTGGCCTTGCTCATGAGTCGCGGTCTCGCTGTACGCCGTCCCTTCCAGATCCTGTTCCAACGCCTCCTGCCAGCGCCGGTCGATGTCCTCATACAGACGCGGCTGATTCTCCTTGACGGCCAGCACGTAGTGGCCCCCCTGATCGCGGATCTGCGACGCGATCTCCTTCTGGCAGCCCATGGCGTCGATCGTCACGAAGGCCCCGTGCAGGT
>Ga0307476_10001338_pt1 | contig 15075 bp, 16 predicted proteins | sample atmos_gasesECM2C_2_FD_203314 | JGI IMG/M metagenome (GOLD analysis project Ga0307476, IMG submission 203314) | Hardwood forest soil microbial communities from Morgan-Monroe State Forest, Indiana, United States - atmos_gasesECM2C_05 | ecosystem: Environmental > Terrestrial > Soil > Temperate... | reverse complement strand
TGGTGATGCAGCCGCGTGGCGTGAATGATCCGATGTGGTAGGAATTGCTTCCTCTGTTCGGTTCGCAAGCGTGCGTAGGTAGTTAAGGGGGCGATAGTCCGCAAGCCACCCTGACAGCGTGCGCAGCGGCACGGTAATCCCGAATCGCTCTTTGATTTTTTTTGCCGTCACTCCCCGCGCTTCGCCACGGTAGTAAAGAATGAGCGCTTCGATCACGATTTTTAAGGGATAGGTCTTTCCCTTGGCACGCTGTGGCGTGAATACCCGATCGCACGTCCGGCAGTACCAGAGCTGTACCGTCTCGAGCTTCTTGTAGCGCTTTCCTTCGCGGCTGATCTTGGTGCCGCGACAGAATATGCAGCGTTCGAGTTCTGCACCGACCAAGTGCTTACCGCGAGAACTCAAAGGGCCAGCGGCTGCACCTGCGGTCGTCGGCATGGTTTCTCCTACCGATGTACAGACTTCGGGGCGGGCGAGCCCCGAGCCTTCCGCGGACGCCTCACAATCAGGTGATCGCGCTTCGCGATTTGCGCCGCCACGCGCAAACCCGATTCGAGCGCGCCTTCCATATAGCCGGGAAAGGCGTAGCTTGTGTGTTCGCCTGCAAAGTGCAGTCGCCCGTGGTAGGGCGTGCGCATCAAGAGGCCGACCCGCATGATCTCCTCAGGAGCCGCAAAGGAGTAGGCGCCCCGTGTCCACTCATTTGTTGGCCACTCGACAAACTTGTCTCCGGTCGCGGTGCTCGTCATGGACGGGAAAATTGACTTGAGCACAGCGAGATAGTCGTGCCGTCGCTGATTCCAGCCGCAGCAAATGTCGGCGTTCTTGGCCCCGGAGAACCCGACCATTCCGGCCCGCGGACCTGGCTGATCGAACGTCCCCTCCCAGGTGAGATCGACGGGTCCGTCGGTCACCGCGTCCGGATTCGTCGGGAGCCACGAGTGCTTTTGCACATTCAAGAGAAATTTCACGTTCCGTCCAAACTGAAGTCGGAATTTCCTCGGCAGCGCCGGCGAGACACTAAGGGGACGCCGCCATAACGTGGGCGGGATCGCCAAAACGACGTCATCGAAATCTAGGGGAGATCCGCGATCCAAAGTGACTCGTACCCCAGCCGCCGCATTGACTTCCAGGTGGGTCACCACGGCATTCAGATGTACCGTCTTGAGCTCCGACTGAAAACGCTTGGGTAATGTCTGCGCCCCACCCGCGCAGCGATGGGTTTCTGAATCGTTCCAGAAGCGTCTTAAGCCCCCACCCTTGATCATCGCGAGATTGCCGAGCCAACTTTGACTTCCCGCCTCGACCCCGTTATCTGCCTGCAGCATTTCAATAAACGCCAGGCGGCACAGGCGTGACATTCGAATCTTGGTGAGGCCTTGGACGAGCGATTGACGATCCAAGTGAGCAGCGCGGCGGGACGACCACGGCTCGTGAGCCTTGATGGCGCGCGCAACATCATTAATTCTTCGCTGCGCGACGATCATTTCATGGTGCAGCTGCTTCGCCTGCGCACCTACGATTCTCTTGCCCCCGAGAATCACGACCGCGTTCTTGCCTTCGTGAACTTCATGAAAGTGCAGATCGAATTTCTTCTTGTACGACCACCAAGCGCGGTGGTTTAAGCCAATGAGTTCGCCGCCCTCTTCCATCGCCCTATCGGTGACGATGTCGAGTCGGCTCTTGACGCGGCCTCCGACTTCACCTTGCGCCTCGAATACGGTGACGTCATATCCCACGCTCTGAAGTTCGTATGCGGCCGATAATCCCGCGAGGCCTGCACCGATGACGGCGATCTTTTTTTTCGCGTCCTTGCCCGAATGTTGGAAACGGTCAGTTAGCGACAGTTCGTAGTGGGGCTCAGGCCGGCGAAGCGGGCGAGCCGCCTTGCGTGCACCAGTGTCCAACATCACTTGCTCGCTCACCGCCTCTAGTGGCTGTGGCAATGAGGGAGGCGCCTCAGCGGGTGGCGCCCGCTTGGGCTTCACATGGGACTCAAGCGCGGTGAAGAGAGTTGGCATTCATCTGCTCCTTGCGTGCCCCAAACCGTCGACCGTGTTCCTAAAGCGCCGATGGCGCGGATTTTGCCATAGCTGCGGTGGGTTGCAAAATTCGTGGGGTGCGCCCAAGGTGGCGGTGCAGGATTCGAGGGGTCGACTTGAGACCTCTGCAGCCTTTGGGCCTCCTAACTTTCGCGCCGCTTCTGCGAGAAATCCGGCAAAAATTGCGGTATTCGAGGTGTGCGGTGGTCGGTGGATTCCCACGGTCCGCGCGGGGCGTTACTCTACCATCTGTCAAGGCGGGCGGCGGCGATTGCCGGCACTCGCAAGGTGGCCCTTGAGCGGGCCTGCCAGAATAGCCGTCGGCGTCCTCAATGGCCGAAGGCGAAAAGATTGAGATCAAGGCCGCTCAGGCCCAATCCTCAACTGTCGATGACTTCATGGATCCACGCTCCTTGTTTGTTCTTCTTCGAAAAATGCACCGGTTCACCGAAGAGCGCGGCAAGCGGTTTCAGCACTTCCACGATTCGATCGGAATTCATTGACTTTGCATTCATCGAGAAAGTCTTGACGTAGAAGGAACTCCAGAAGGCCACCGCGTGATCGAACTGGATATCATGCGAGGGCGCGGCGATCGAGATTAAGTCCTTGTTCTTGCCTCCGATCACTTCGGCGAAGAGTTGATTGCCGGCGCTGCAAGCCGACACGAACAGACGCCGGCTCTTGAGCCGGCCACGAAATATATCGGCGAACTCTTGATAGTCAACAGAGTTAAGCGTCGTTTCAAGGGACGTATCTCCACCGTGACAAGAAATATGCAGGTACCGATAACCGGACCGCTCGAACTCCTTTGCCATCAGTTCAAGCTCTGCTTTGGTTCGGATATAGTAGTAGAGCGGATTCTTTCCGCACATCTTGAATACGGCAGCCAGAACCGCGCCCCCGCGACGCTCCTTGGCTTCATCGGTAAGCTCCAACGACTCAATGATGAAGACCTCCGGCACCGTGTCACTGGACTTCTTTTTAGGAGTCGGGATTTGTGGCGCGAATAATTCTGCAAGTCGCATGGTTTCCTCCATGAAGCAACTGGGGCGGCCCGATGCCCATCCTACCTTCGTTAAGCGTCATCCTCTTTCATGCCGAATATCCCCGCAAGGCCCTTGCGCCTGAAGCCTGTGCCATTGACGTGATGGGTAGCGGGTCCTACAGGCGAGAAATCCTTGACGCCGAATTCCCCAGTCTTGTTTATCTTCCGGCCGGTCGCGGTCCAGTGCACCTTCGCGCTCGGATCAAGTTCTTTCCAATTTTCGACGTGATATTCGATGCGGTCTACCTGGCCGTACTTGCCCAATTCATAGTCGACTTTGGTTCCCACGGCAATCGGGGCAGCCGCTCTTCATTGGCCTTGAGCTCCAGAAGCTCCTGACGCTTCGCTAGTATTCGCTCGTCAACAGACATGATTACCTCCATGTAACATCAACAGTTTATCTCACTAGGCTGTGGAATCTTGAATTCCGACCTCAAAGGCCGATTTATCGGGATTGGAATATCTTATGCCTCCTCGGTCTGCGGCGCCCCGGGCGTATGTTCGCGACTTTTGGCGAATTCGATGATCTGCTCCCAATTGACACGATCGACCCTAGTCGCTTCATGCCGATTCCAATCGGGCGTGAGTTCGCTGTCAGCGCGCCCTTCAACGCTGCTCATTTCACGCTCCTTCGCTCAAGGACTTAAGGCTCATTCAGCTCCATCCACGCTCGAAAATACTCGGCAGCATTGGCGACTTCAGTCCTCACTCGTTCCGCGCACCTTTCAACTTCCGCTAAATTTCCCGACTTTGCGGCGTCCTCGAGGCGCCCCGCCTCGACAGCCGCCGCCGTCGCAAACAAGATCGCGCTCGCTCCTTTGATGGCATGTGCCGCTTCCCTTAAGGAGGGGAAATCCCCGGACTCCATGGCTTCCGCGATAATGATGAGTTGCTGGTCAGTAGTATCCGCGAATGACTTCACGAGCCCGCGGGCAAGAGCCCAATCGCCTTCCGCAAATGCGACGAGCGCCTTCGCATCGACTGGTCCTTTCGACTCCGCTCCTTGTGCGCCCATGGCACCCTCTTTCACGTTGTCCGTCGAGCACTACACATTTCACACTTCTCATCGATCGCATCATGCATAAGGTCAATCTTGGCCTTTGATCCAATCGCGAGGCCATTTGGACTCCACACGCCACCATCCTTCGTGATGTATGCTCGGAGGGATCCACCATTCGAACCACAGAACGTGCGCCTTCATCCGCTGCGAGTGTCCGGCGTGATAGGTCGCGCAGATGAGCACTTGCCCTTGGATTGTGTGCCAAGCGGCGCATATGCGCGCGTTTTCCTGCGGACGGTCATCCGATCGGACTCTAAGTCCCGCCAATTGGCTTGCGTCTTGGATGCGACACTTGAGCTCCAATCCCAGCGCAGCGGTCACAAAGCTCTCCAACAGCTCCTCCATGAGGGTACGCGAGACTTCCAGATGTCACACCTCCGGTTGTGTCCATTAAGAGCGATATATCAGGCAGTCGGTACCCCTCGCTGGGAAAAATAATTTGCGTATTCCCGCCTGGCCGGCTCTTCTACCTTGGTGCATACTTAGTCATACATGAGAACCAAGCCTCTTCTGAGCATTCGCATTAGCAACCCGGTCTTCACCGAAGGCCGGGATATTGGTGCGTTCGCTCTTCGATCAAGACTTAAAAGGCATTGGCTCTATGGATTCTCCACAACCATACTCAAGGCGACGTCTCCAGGTCGTCGCAGATGCTGATCCCGGCGCGATCGCACGCGTCGTCGAACGATTCCAGAACTTGAACCTGATTCCTCGACGGGTTTCCGCCGAATTTTCGTCGAACGATCTGCTGCACATCGAGGTGGACGTCTGTGGGATTCCCGACGAGCAGTTGGCGCTCATCGCCGCCAAGATTCGTCAGGCGACCAGCATCGTAAGCGCCTATTGGTTTCGCCTGGATTGAGTTGGCAGACTTGAGTTCGCCTCTAAGGCGGATCGGGTGGTTATTTTGGCGATTTAGAAACAACGCGGGCCGGCGTTCACAGCGATGCTCGGTCATCCAATCGGCGACCCGGCGAACCACGGTTCCACACGCACAAGTCTGCCATGATCATGCGACGGGGCATGTGGGCCGACGGTTGCCACCGTTTCTTGATCCCTTCACTGAGGACGGCCTTATCCGCCACGACAAGATTTTTTCGCGCAGGGGGGTTCCGATTGACGCTTCGAATGCTCTTTTAGATGGTGAAGCCGCATCAAAATAAAATGGTCGGCCGGGAAGGTCCGGCCACGCTGGATTCTGGCGATCCGATCCCGGGGGTCGTCTTGATGAGTCAACCGCGGTGGTACCTGATCCAGTGCAAGGCTCGCCAGGAAGAGCGTGCGCTCGAACACTTGGAACTCCAAGATTTCGAATGTTATCGGCTACTGTATAGCGAACAGCGATTGAGCTTTCCGATCGGCGGCGTGCGCAAACTCAACGTTACGCGCCCCGCACTAGGGAGTGCTTAAGATGCCTTCGCCAGCGACTCGATTCACGCCACCTGCCAATCGTTGGGTTGCGGAGCACGCATCGACCCTTGATGCCGCGGGGCTGCTGCTGTATCGATCGAACCTTTTGGGTTCCGATCTCACCATCACGAACTTCGGCGGCGGCAACACCTCGGCAAAACTCACCGGGCGCGACCCCTTGAGCGGGGAGGAGGTTGTCGTCCTATATGTCAAAGGTTCGGGCGGCGATTTAGGCTCGTTAGGGCTAGATGGATTTGCGACGCTCTATTTAGACAAATTGCACGGTCTCAAGGATCTTTATCGTGGGATCGCGCACGAGGGCGAGATGGTGGGGCTAGTGCCCTATTGTACGTTCAACCTCAACCCTCGGGCGGCCTCGATCGACACGCCGTTGCATGCGCTCCTGCCCTTCTCGCACATTGATCATGTGCACCCCGATGCTTTGATCGCGCTCGCTGCCTCCTCGAACGGCGAAGCCGCGACACGAGAAATCTTCGGTGCACGAGTCGGTTGGCTGCCTTGGCAGCGACCGGGCTTTGATTTGGGCGTGAAGCTTGCGAACTACGTGCAATCCCATCCGAATCTGAGTGCAGTGATGCTTGCGGGTCACGGCATCATCGGCTGGGGTGAGACATCCAAGGCTTGTTACGACAATACGATCGACCTCGTCGCGCGCGCCGCCGAGTACTTGAACGCGCACCTTACCAATGCTGTCTTCGGTGGCCAGCTTTTAAGTCCCATGCTTCCGCCCGCTCGACGCCGCGTGGCCGCCGTCGTGATGCCGCGCCTGCGCGGATTAATGGGTGCTGCAGGCTACAAGGTCGGCCATTTCACGGACGACGCGGAAACGTTGGAGTTTGTGGGATCCTGTGATTTCGCAAAGCTGGCTGACCAGGGGACGTCCTGCCCGGATCATTTCCTACGCACCAAGATCGCGCCACTCGCGTTGGACCCCAAGCGAATTGACGATGTCGACTATCTTTCGGAGGCATTGACGCGGTACCGACAGCGCTATGCAGACTATTATTCACGCTGCGCCGGGGCGACTGATCCAAAAATGCGTGATGCAAACCCTGTGGTGCTGCTATTGCCCGGTGTCGGAAGATTTGCATTCGCCGCGGACAAGAGCACGGCGCGACTTTCGGCGGAGTTCTACGGCAACGCCATCAACGTGATGCGAGGAGCGACCGCAATTGGCGCGTATGTCGGGCTGCCGGAATCAGAAGCCTTCGCCATTGAATATTGGTCGCTGGAAGAGGCGAAACTCAAGCGCATGCCAAAACCGGAAGCGCTCGCAGGACGGATCGCCTTCATCACGGGCGCGGCGGGCGGAATTGGCGGGGCCGTAGCGCGGCGCCTCTTAGCGCACGGAGCCTGCGCGTTTCTCACCGACCGAGATGCGTCAGCACTCCAAGACTCGCACGAGTCACTTGCCAAAGCATTTGGCCCCGATGCGGTACGCTCCGCCGTGTGCGATGTGACGGCGGAAGAGCAGATTCGTGATGCCTTCGCGCAGTGCGCAGTGGAATTCGGGGGTCTCGATATACTGGTTGCCAATGCCGGATTGGCCTCGGCCGCGCCCATCGAGGAAACCACTTTGGCGCTGTGGCATAAGAACTACGATGTTCTGGCACAGGGTTACTTTTTGGCGGCGAGGGCGGCCTTCCCCTTGATGCGGCTGCAAAAGAAAGGTTCGATCATCTTCATTGGTTCAAAAAATGCGCTCGCCGCGACGCCGAACGCGTCGGCCTACGCGTCCGCGAAGGCTGCTTCCGTGCACTTGGCACGCTGCTTGGCCTTAGAAGGGGCGGATGCGGGGGTCCGTGTCAACGTCGTAAATCCCGATGCCGTCATTCAGGGGTCGCGTATCTGGGACAGCGAATGGCGTACCAAACGGGCCGAGGCTTACGGCATCGATCCAGGAGCAGAGCTCGAAGCGTACTATCGCCAGCGCTCGTTGTTGAAGCAAAGTGTGCTGCCCGAGGATATCGCTGAGGCCGTGTATTTCTTCGCATCGGACGCGGCAGCCAAGTCCACCGGAAATATCATCAACGTCGATGCAGGGAACGCTCAGGCGTTTACCCGGTAGCGGGCATGATGGACAAGAGTACGCCGCCGCTCGACGCCGAATTGATCGCGCGACACAACGCGGGTCGCATTGCGGCGCTTCAGGAGGACTACGCGGCGCTGGCGCGTAGCCTTGAGCGGCGGGGATTGAGCATCGATGTCATCAAGCGACGCGCGATTGAGCTCGAGTTGGCGACCCCGAGCTGGGGCGTCGGCGTCGGCGGCACTCGCTTTGCGCGGTTTCCGATGCCCGGGGAGCCCACCAATCTCGACGAGAAACTCGAGGACTGCGCGGTGGTGCAGCAGCTGTGTCGAGTCACACCGCGCGTTTCGCTGCATTTCCCGTGGGATAAGGTGAGCGATGCGAAGGCCGTGCGCCAGCGCGGGGCGGAACTCGGGATCGGGTTTGATGCGGTGAACTCCAATACATTTCAGGATCAGGCGGGCGAGGCGCAGTCGTATCGATACGGCTCGCTGTCGCATACCTCGGCCGCGGTACGAGATCAGGCAGTCAAGCACAATATTCAGTGCATCCAAACAGGAAAAACCTTGGGATCGAAGGCGCTCACCGTGTGGGTGGGCGACGGCACGAATTTTCCCGGCCAGCAGGCCCTCTCGGAATCTCTTGATCGGTACTTGGAGAGCGTTCGCGCAATCTACGCCGCGATCCCAGACGGGTGGCGTATGTTCATCGAACACAAACTCTACGAACCCGCATTCTACTCGACAGTCATTTCAGACTGGGGAACAAGCTACTGGGTCGCTAGGGAACTAGGTCCCAAAGCATGTTGCCTGGTCGATCTCGGCCACCATGCGCCGAACGTCAACATCGAACAGATCGTCGCGCGGCTGCAGGCCTTCGGCAAGCTTGGCGGCTTTCATTTCAACGATTCCAAGTACGGCGACGATGATTTGGATTCGGGGTCGATCAACCCGCATCAGCTCTTCCTCGTGTTCAACGAACTCGTGATCGCTGAGCAAGAACGCCGCGCCCCGTTTGATCCCGCATATATGATCGACCAGTCGCACAACGTTACGGACCCAGTTGAGAGCTTGTTGTCATCGGCGGAAGCGATCAGCGTCGCCTTAGCAAAGGCGTTGATGGTGGACCGTCCGGCGCTCGCCGACTATCAGCGATCGAACGATGTGCTCATGGCTTTTCGGACGCTGCGCGATGCCTACAATGGGGATGCTCGCCCGATCGTCGCGATGGCGCGATTTGAGGCAGGAGGTGCCATTGATCCGATCGCAGCGTTTCGAGAGAGCGGCTGGCGCGCAGCGAAGGCAGCGACTCGCAAGCCCATGAGCCGGGCGGCCGGGATCGTCTGATGATACATGCCGAGGCGCGGGAGCGCACGCATCTGGCGATGCTCGAGAGGCGCTGCTTAGTCACGTTTCGCGAGTTCGACAGCCGATCTATCGCAAGTCCGGTGACTCTAGCGGGGCGGATCGTGCCCGCTCTCATCGCTAAGGCCTTCCGCATATCCGAGCGGCGTCTGATGGAAACGATCAGCAGCCGAAGCAGCCTTCCACGCCTGATTGAAATGGGGCGCCAAGAATCCGCCGTGTTCAAGAGATCAGCCCACCAACGCGTTCTTGCCCACAATATTGTTGATTCAGCATGATTACAAAAAATCACGTGAGATCCTGATGCCCAGTGGCGGGACCATCATTCTCGATGTGGGCAAATCGGTGTCCAAGGCCACTCTTTGGGACGAGGCCGGACGGTGCGTGGCGCAACGTTCACGGCCTAATCGGCGCGCTCAGGGGGGCGGCGGCCTCACCCTCGATGTAGCCGGGATTGAAGCGTGGCTCGAATCGGTTCTCAAGGAGTACTCAGCACTTAGGCCGGTATTGGCGATTGTACCCGTGGCCCATGGTGCCGGCGTAGCGCTGATTCGAAACGGCCGCCTGGTTTGTGCACCGCTCGACTATGAATGGTCAGGCGTCGCTCGCGATCGCGCCTCCTACCAACTCCAGCGCGATGCATTTGCTGACTCGGGCTCCCCTGCCCTGCCTGCCGGATTGAACTTAGGTGTGCAGCTACATTGGCTCGATTCACTGAACCGAGGTGAGTATCGGGACAGCCAGTTATTGCCTTGGGCGCAGTACTGGGCATGGAATCTTTGCGGCGTAGCTGCCTCAGAGTTCACGAGTTTGGGTTGCCACACCGATTTGTGGCGTCCGTACGATAAAGGCCCTACCCGACTCGCCGAGCGGTGCGGCTGGGCCGACCGCTTGGCGCCGGTGCGCCCGGCGGGCGCTGTTCTTGGAACCCTCAAGCGCGACTGGGTGGAGCGCACTGGGCTTTCGACCCAACTGGAAGTCTACTGCGGGCTGCATGACTCCAATGCCGCACTTTTATCGGCTCGGCACCTCCCGGCGGTGCGGGGCCACGATGCCACGGTGCTCTCGACCGGCACGTGGTTCGTGGCCATGCGCTCGCCCAAGCCTAAGAAATCGGCCTGGATGATGAGATTGCCCGAGACACGCGATTGCCTCATCAATGTGGATGTCGAGGGGTCACCGGTCCCTTCCGCGCGATTTATGGGGGGCCGGGAAATCGAAGTATTAATGGGGACGAATCACCAGACGTCCGATTCGGGTGTAGAGATCGGGAACTGTCCTCCGGCAAGTCTTTCTGCCCAAATGTATGCTGTGCTTCGCACCATCGAGGCGATGGCTATGATCTTGCCTTCTGCCGTGCCGGGCGTGGGACCCTTCCCGAACGCACGGGCGGCGGCGCTTCGGGGTGTCACGAGTGTCGATGAAGCCACCGCGAAAGCGCACCTTTACGCAGCCTTGGTCGCAGATGCCTCGCTCGATTTGATTGGAAGTCGCGACACGCTTTTCATCGACGGGCGATTCTCGCACTCGCCCGTCTTCGTCGCGGCACTCGCGGCGCTGCGGCCAGAGACGACGGTACTCGTAAGTGAAGAAGCACATGGGGTCGCGCGCGGAGCGTTGAGCCTCTTGAGGTCCGTCGAGGGGCCGCCGCCGGCGACCCACGAAGTTGCTCCACTGCCCGCCGACTTAAGGAGCTACCGCGAACGATGGCGCCTTGAGGCGGAGCGCGCGACGTGATCGCTGCGTCCGTGTGCGACTATCGCGGGCTCGCGCGCGCTCGGATGCCCGACTTCTTTGCGTACATCGACAGTAGATCGAACGCGGAAGTGACGCTGCACCAGCGGGTTCTTTGCGATGTCCCGATCTCGACACTCAGACCATGCTTTTCGGCCAACAAATCTCCATGCCCGTCATTTCGGCACCCATTGGGCTCGCTGGCATGAGCGCATGGCGCGGCGAGATTCAAGCGGCGCTCGCCGCGAATCGGGCGGGAATCCGATTCTGTCTATCGACCGTGCCTGTCTGTTCGCTCGCGGAAATCGCCCAAGCAGTACGCCCGCCAAGTTGGTTTTATCCGTACATGATTCGCGAGCGAGCATTGATGATTGCGCTCTGAGGGTCTTCGATGCCGTCAAATCCACTGTTGGGCGTGTTCTTTCACTGGCTGGGAGGGCTAGCAAGCGCGAGCTTCTATGTGCCCTACAAGAGGGTTCGCGGCTGGGCCTGGGAGGTTTATTGGCTCACGGGCGGCATATTTAGTTGGGTGATCGCGCCCTGGCTGTTTGCGAGCTTACGCACGGAGCATCTGTGGCAGGTGTTGAGCAACGCTCCTCACGCGACCCTCGCGTGGTGCTGGTTCTGGGGGGTTCTTTGGGGCTTCGGCGGCCTTACGTATGGGCTCACCATGCGCTATCTCGGCATGTCCTTAGGCATGGCGATCATTTTGGGCCTCACCATGGTTCTTGGCACCATCGGGCCACCCATCCTTCACGGTACTTTGATAACGCTGGCCAAGACCGGAAGCGGCTGGATCACGTTTGCAGGTATTGCACTCGCGATCGCTGGGGTCATCATTGTGGCTCAGGCGGGTCGCGCGAAGGAGCGGGAACTCGCGCGCGAGCAAAGCAGGGCAGCGATTGCCGAGTTCAACTTTCCGCGCGGCATCCTGCTCGCGATCTTCTCCGGAATCATGAGCAGTTGCTTTGCCTTCGGCCTAGATACCGGCGCCCCAATCCGTGCATTAACCTTAGCTGCGGGCACCTCGCCGTTGAGTCAAGGACTGCCGGTGCTCTGCGTCGTGCTGGTCGGCGGCTTCACCACGAATTTCATTTGGTGTCTGTATCTGCTGATCACGAATCGAAGCGGTAAGGAACTCTTAGGTCGCGCCGGCCCCTCGGCGGTCGCCACGGACACCGCCCCGCCGCTACTGTGCAATTACCTGCTCTGTGCGCTTGCCGGCACCGCGTGGTATTTCCAGTTCTTCTTCTACACCATGGGCGAGAGCCAAATGGGCCGCTTTGCTTTCTCCAGCTGGACGCTCCACATGGCGAGCATCATCATTTTCGGCACTCTCTGGGGGTTCGCATTTCGCGAGTGGGCGCAGTCACGCAGCCGCACCAAACGCCTCGTGTGGACTGGCGTGGCAGCGCTCGTCATCGCGACCGTGGTCATCGGGGCGGGGAATTACTTGAATGCCACCTGACGCGATGAATCCGCGGCGCCAATCTGACTCAACTGGCCCTTCATAAGGATCGACGGATTTGAGCTGCGCGCGACGTCTGACGATCACCGGTTTCAACATCGAAGGCTATTCGGATCGACTATGAAAGCCACAGAAATACCCCATCATCTGCTGCTCTCCGCGCTGATGACCCACACGCCGGACCATGTGTACTTCAAGGATTTGGAATCGCGCTTTATTTGGCTGAGCGACTCGTTGGCCCGCTCATTTGGCCGACGTGTCGAGGACATCGTTGGGCGGACGGACGATAATTTTTTTGAGGCAGATCGGGCTCGCGCGTTTCGCGATTCCGAACTGGACATCATCAAAACCGGAGTTCCCGTCATCGATCGCGTCATAAAACATGTCTGGCCCGATGGCCGCGTGACCTGGTCCCTCAATGTCGCGATGCCACTTCACAACGAACGCGGCGAGATCGTCGGCGTGTGGGGCACGAATAAGGACGTCACTCAGTCGAAGATCACGGAAGAGGCTCTGGCGCTTCGAACCCGCGAACTCCAAATTACGAACGGCGAACTCGCACGGGCCACCGAAGCGGCGCTCGCAGCCAGCCACGCGAAGTCCGCGTTTCTTGCCAACATGAGTCACGAAATTCGCACGCCGATGAACGGCGTCATGGGTATGACCGAGCTTTTGCTCGATACGCCGCTCGACACTCTGCAGCGGGACTATGCCCAAACGATACGCGGAAGCGCGAGGGCGCTGTTAGGGGTCATTAACGATATCCTCGATTTCTCGAAGGTCGAGGCCGGGCGATTGGAACTCGAACAGGTCGACTTCAGCGTGCGCGGAGTGGTGGAGGAGGTCTCCCGACTGATTGCCTTTCAGGCCGATTTGAAGCAGCTCGAAATCATCGCGCACATCGATTCAGCGATCCCAGAACATGTGCGCGGCGATGAGTCGCGCCTGCGGCAGATCCTCATCAACCTGTGCGGCAATGCCGTCAAATTCACGCCTCGCGGTGAAATTGTCATCGAGGCGAAGTTGATGACGATAACCACCGAATCTTCGGTCGTAAGAATTGACGTGTGCGACACCGGCATCGGGATCCCGCCTGATCGCATCGCCTCGCTCTTCGAGCCCTTCACGCAAGTGGATGTCTCCACGACGCGGCGCTTCGGCGGCAGCGGCTTAGGTTTAAGTATCGTCAAGCGCCTGGTGTCTTTGATGAAGGGAGAATGTGGCGTTGAGAGTGCGCTGGGGGTTGGATCGACGTTTTGGTTCACCGCTGTCTTCGCGCGAACTCAAGGCGAGCAACCCCGTCCTAAGGCCGTCCGCGCCCTGCATGGACACCGCGTGCTCGTGGTCGATGACAACGCCACCAACCGGCGGGTGCTTGCGGCGCAGCTCAAACGGTGGAATATCGACTGCGTTTGCGTGGATTCGGCGGCCACGGCACTCATCGTCCTGCAACAGGCACACCCCGCCTTTGATGTGGCGCTTCTCGATCACCATATGCCGGATTGTGACGGGGCTGAGCTCGGGCGACAGATCAACGCCGATGCAAAGCTCAAATCCACCCGCCTCGTGCTCTTAACCTCGGGAGGCCAAGATTCGGATCGCCAGCAATTCGCCGCGCTCGGCTTTGCCGGCTATCTTTTAAAGCCCGTGGTGCAATCTGATCTGATCGACACCCTCTCACTCGTGCTCGCCGGCGATGCGGAGGAGTGGCACACGCAGACTCAGCCCATTATCACTCGCACCTACTTGCGCGATCATCGTGGCCGCGAGCGGTATCGGGTATTGGTCGCCGAAGACGATGCGATCAATCGCCGAGTTGCGGTGCGTTTCTTGGATACGATGGGCTACCAGGTCGATGCGGTCGATGACGGCCGACAGGCGGTGGATGCGTGGGCGTCCGGACGTTACGATCTTATTTTGATGGACTGTCAGATGCCGGAATTGGACGGCTATTCGGCGACCCGCGAGATCCGCAAACTTGAATCCGAGGGGCCGCGCATTCCGATCATTGCGCTGACCGCCAATGCGATGGCCGGCGCACAGGCTGAGTGCACCGCCGCGGGGATGGACGCCTACATCTCAAAACCGGTTGACCGCGAGCAGCTCGAAGCCTGTCTTCACGCATTTCTAACAGGGAGTCCCGCAAAGAGCGGTTTGGGGTCAACATCCTCGAGCGCCGCGGAGCTCGATTTGGGCAAAGCGCCTTCAGTGACTTCGGCGCACGGCACCGAAACGGCGGTTCCCGTGGATCTCGCTGCGCTCAATAAGCTCGCGGAAGGCGATCAGGCCTTTGTGTCCGATCTCGTTGCGACCTTCCTTACCGGCGGCGCCCAGTCGATGGATGAGATCGAACGGGCCCTGACTCGAGGCGACATCGCCGCACTCTCAAGCCTCGCGCACAAACTCAAGAGTAACAGCGGCTACATTTTTGCCTCCGGCGTTCGCCGCTCGGCGGAACGACTGGAAGGGGCCGCGAATGATGGAGACGTGGCCTCGCTCCGAACCCTGACGGCGGAGCTGCGCCAGGCATTTAGGCGCGCCGCCGAGTACCTCAAATCAAGTTCCCCATGAGCTCGCCATCCATTTCGCCATTGATTCCCGACGCCCCGGTTCCCAGCACCCTAAAGCTCCTGTTGGCCGAGGATGATCTATTACAGCGCAAGGTGCTCGAGCGCGTGCTCACTCGGGCAGGCTATGAGGTGTACACGGTCTCCGATGGTGATGCAGCCCTCGCGCGACTTTTGCGCGAGCCCTTTCAGTTTCTAGTGACGGACTGGGACATGCCGGGTTTAGATGGCGCACAATTGTGTCGTCGCATCCGCGAAGCACATCTTGGCGCCTATCTCTATATCCTAATGCTGACGGGGCATTCGGGAACAGATGACTTGGTGGCCGGCCTCGA
>Ga0307476_10001337_pt1 | contig 15083 bp, 22 predicted proteins | sample atmos_gasesECM2C_2_FD_203314 | JGI IMG/M metagenome (GOLD analysis project Ga0307476, IMG submission 203314) | Hardwood forest soil microbial communities from Morgan-Monroe State Forest, Indiana, United States - atmos_gasesECM2C_05 | ecosystem: Environmental > Terrestrial > Soil > Temperate... | reverse complement strand
GGCCCGGCAATCCCAGTATTGGATGGCTATCGATCGCAACTATGACGTCCTGTCCTACTAAACCCGCCGCATCGGCTGGACCGCCGGGTTCGACGTCGGAAATAACAACTCCCCAGTTTTGCGCCAGGCACGTTCTTCATAACCCAGCGTGTGGCGCGCAACATGGTCAAGCGCGGCCGAGGCGGATGCCATTGTCAACATTGGATCGATGTGGGCCAAGCAGTCCGTCGAGGTGACACCTTCCTCCGCATACTCAATGGCTAAGGCGGGCCTCCATTCCTTCTGGCAATGGAACTGACTTCTGCGAAAGTACGAGTTAACGCAGTATCACCTGCGGTGGTTGAGACTCTCATATTCGAGGCATTCATCCCGCAGCCTCAAGTGCATGAAGCGTTACAGGGATTCAATAGCTTTCATCCGATAGGGCGAATTGGTAATGTAGAAGATGTGGCGGAGGTTGTTTCTTTTCGCCTCTCGGATAAAGCGTCCTGGGTCACTGGTGCAATCTGGGATGTCGACGGTGGCGTAATGGCCGGGCGCAACAAATATCAACCCATGTAATGCGCAAGATCATTTTCCATCGATGAACTGGACAACAGACTGATTCACTTCCGAGCTTGTGACCGGGTGTGCCAGTGTTTTCTTGATATCTTCTTCGATTTCATTCTTCGTCTTCAACCCAAACACTTTACCCACCACTTTGCCGTCGCGACCAATGTAAAACGTGGAAGGCAGGAATTGCACGCCGCCGTAAGCGTTACCTACGGTCTCCTCGCCGACTAGAATTGGATAATTCACGCCGAGCTCGCTGGCAAACTTTTCAATATCGTCGGGACCAGCATCATCCATCGCAACTCCCACCACCTGTAGTCCCTCTGCTGCGTACCTATCCTGCAGCTCGACAAACCACGGCATCTCGATCCTGCAGGGCGCGCAATAGGTTGCCCAAAAATTCAGCAGCACCGCCTTCCCGCGAAAATCCGAAAGCCGAACGGTCTTGCCGTTGATCGATTGGAGAGCGAAGTCCGGAGCTACCTTGTCTTCCACATCCGCACGTGGAGCCCCGAGGTGACCAGCGGACCGACCCGCTCGCCCAATGCCAAATAACACCATGACCATGACGACCATTGCTACAACAAAGGTAACAACTGGCTTGCGTCTCATAAAAGGCTCCCTCATAAAGCAAATCGGTTTAAGAATGATAGGTAATTGGAAAGCAGAGTCAGGCGTCCGAAGACTAGCAACACTCCGAGCGCAATCAGCAACGCACCGCTGGCTACCTCGACTGCGCGCATGTGAGCACGGAAGCGACTATAGAACTTGAGAAAACGCTCGATACCCAAGGCAGTCAGTAGAAAAGGGATTGCGAGTCCCATCGAATAGACCGCGAGCAGAACAATTCCTGCCAACACAGAATCTTGAGCGGCGGCAAAGCCGAGAATGACCGCCAGGATTGGGCCCACACAAGGTGTCCAGCCAAAGGCGAACGCGAACCCGACTAGGAACGCTCCAACAATTGTGCCGCCCCCTTTTACATTGTGTAGACGCTTGTCCGCGTAAAGCGCATTGATCCGGAAAATTCCGGTCAGATGAAAACCGAAAATGACAATCACCACGCCGGCGAGTCTCGCCAGCATTGACTTGTACTGCGCCAGCAGCTGCCCAACCCCAGTCGAGAGCGCACCCAGCGCGATGAACACGATGCTGAAACCCAGGATGAACCCAACCGAATTAAGCATTACCTTCCGCAGGGATTGGGATTCTTGAGAGCGCAATTCCTGAACTCCCACGCCTGAAATCAGCGACGCGTATCCAGGGACCAAGGGCAACACGCAAGGCGACAGGAATGAAACCAGCCCCGCAAAAAAGGCCGCGATCGGAAGAGGAAGAGTTGACATTTGCGCCCTTATAGCCCTAGTTCGTACTCACAGATTGCACAGCCGCTCCTATAACTCTGCCCTGATGTGGCAGCTGTAGAAACGCAATCAGCCGAAAGTTGTGGGGGTCGGTCCCAGATTCCAGTTTCAACTGCACTTCCTGGACAAAGTTCTTCCCCAGTTGCACGGTGCCAATTTTGAAGAGTGTTCTGACCACGGCGGTGTGTGCCAGCCTCAGCCCGCCATTTTCGCCTCTCGAAACTTCCGATTCGGCGTGATTAAGGGCGACAGCTACGTACACCTCTGCTTCGCGCGAACCGAACGAATCAGTTAATGCTTCGGTTTCGATGTGGGCGCGCAAGATCTCTGCCCTCTCTAAAGTGATGGAAGAAAGACGAACGGGAATCTTTGGCGCGCCCAAGGCCTGAACGAATGCTTCATTGGCAGACCGGGCGCTGCTGCCCACGAACTCGATACTTCCGTCCACAACCATCTGCGGAGTATAGATACTGCTTAAGCCTAGCCGGTCGGCGTAAGCGCTCTGCCGCTCGCTATAAAAGTGCGAAGAATAAGGATCTTTCCACCCCAGATGGTTCCAGTAGTCAACATGTTCGCTGAGGACGACGAGTTCTGCGCCATCTGCCGGCTGCCGATCCAATTTCGATAGCAAAGCATCGGCTGGCGGACAACTTGAGCACCCCTCGGATGTAAACAATTCAACGAGTACTGGGGTACGGCGATCCGCGTGACTTGGCGCATCAACCGCCCGCGTCAAAACCCAAGCGGTTACACACACAATAACAAAAGCCGAAACGAGTGAAATCTTCATATCGCTTGCCTGACTCTTCCTAGATGCGAAAACAACTCCGTAAGTTACGGACGGGTACGCGAAGTCGTTATCTATCAGCGGTGAGCGACATTGTGCGAAGTGAGTATGAGAAGTGCTTGCCGCAATCGAGGCATACTTCGTATGTGTGCCCCGAGATTGTAAACGGGCGGCTGGTATTGAAATGCCAGCAACCGAGGGTGACATCCAAGAACCGCACTGCCGCGTCTATCAAAGCTTTCCACATGTTTGTTCCCATGACCACACTGGGCTGAATGTCAGCGACGGTCTCGATGGCCGCGTGATGAGCCCTTTCGCATGTGCACCTCAGCACCGCCCTGCTCAAAATGGACTTCATCCATGAGCGCCCTCATCAAGTAAATGCCTCGGCCATATTCGGACTCGAGGTTAGCGATGGCTGTTGGATCCCCGACCTTGTTGGGATCAAACCCTTTTCCCTCGTCCTTGACAATGATTGACACTTCGCCACCGAATTGAATGCGGCAATGGATCTGAACTTTCTTCTCGGCGTCCTGATGATTGCCGTGAAGCACCGCATTCGCTAACGCTTCGCGAAGTGCAATTTCAACGGCACGTTCGTGTCCGGTTACACAATTGCATTCCTGGATCATGGTCATGAGCCAATCTACGGCTCCTGAGATCGCGTTGATTTCGCTTCGCATAGTGATCGACAAGGCCGCATTCGGACCCGCTATGTGCGGCTGACTGGATAACGAGGTAAGATTGAACTGCGAATGCATTTCGTTTCGACCCCCACTCCACTGCAACACACTCAGATTCTGGCACGCTAGAGAAGTTACGAACTCTCATTGCGAATCATCATGATGCCCGTAACACGCGTGGGAATCGTCCTCGCTACCTCGAACGCTCGGCCTTGCCTGCAGGTATTTGCCGGTGCTTAGTCCAGGCCCGACGCTCAGGAAAACCGAAAACTATGAGAGCTGAGCGGCTGGTAACTTTGCTCCCAGCGTTCGCATCGGATCGGGTGGTGTGTAAGCTGACTAGTCATTGAGTCCGGCAGTGCAGCACAATCGATTCGTGTCGATGTGACCGCGAGGTCCTCCGCATCATCCGAACGCTGAGGCAGAATTTGTGCCGAAGGAGAATATGAAGACCAGACCGAAATCTCGGGTTAGCGATCGTCGGAGGCTTGGTAGGAACACCAGCAATGACAGTAGCGGTATATCTCCTCGCCACGCTGGCACATGTGAAAATGAACATCGTGGACACGTTGGCGACGATGCTTGGTGGCTGGAAGATGGGAATGTTGGCTCACGTGCTGAACGGCGCAATCGTGCTTCCTTTGGCCTGTGCGGTTTTCTTCTAACGTTTTCTCCTGGGCCCGAGCTACGTGAAGGGGCTGACCTTCGGGCTAACGCTATGGCTAGCCTCACAATTGGTAGTTCTGCCAATGATCGGGGCGGGTGTGTTCAGTTCCGACATGGGTGGGATCAGGGCCGGAGGGACGTTGCTGTTCGGTCACCTGATCTACGGCGTGTTGCTGGGTTGGGTTGGCTGGAGGTGCTATCGAGAGGACGTCCGTGGCTGAACCGCGGACAAAGCAAGCGGCTTAGTTAGCCAGTTCCGCGGCGGGCGAGACACTCACACGCTCGCGGTCTTGAAGGCGATGGGCAAATCCAGACCGGCGCGGTTCCTCCCCCAGACTGAATGATTTCGATTACCCTTGTGAGCTTTCCGACGTGGCCACGAGTTTCGAACCTCGCTTATAGTCACCCGGCCCCCCAAGAATCATGCTCTTGATGGCCAATCCCGCAGCTACTAACTACCCACAGTTTTATTCCGCGCAAAATGCATGGAGAATCATGAAACTTTTCGTGCCTGAGCGGATCAGATCAACAGACTGAACCTAGATAGGAGCTGCGATGAATCAGTTTTGCCTGACCAAATCGGCCAAGGCCGCGGGTTGAGCCGCGAAACTGAGTCCTGGTCTGTTGGACTCCATTCTTAGAAAGCTCCCAAAGTCGGCCAATGCGAATGTGCTTGTCGGCTACGAGTCGAGTGATGATGCGGCAGTCTATCGTCTGAGCACGACTTAGCTTTAGTGCAGACGGTCGATTTTCTGACACCGGTTACTGACGATCCTTTCATGTACGGCCAAATCGCTGCGGCTAATTCATTGAGCGATGTCTATGCGATGGGTGGGGAGCCCATCTCCGCACTCAGCATACTGGCATATCCTTCGTCCGGTGACTTTGAAGTACTCGAGCGGATTTTGCGAGGTGGACTGGCCACCATGGAGGAAGCGAACTGCAGCCTAGTGGGGGGACATTCGATCGCGGACGAGGAAATGAAATTTGGTTATGCGGTCACAGGCCCGCGGATGTGTGCGCCAACGTCCCGCTCTCCCGGATCGATTCGGAGGTTGCCAGTGCCGCCATGCACGCTTCGGCTGCACGCGACCCGCCCGAAAAGAAAAACCCGATCCAGCCGACCGATGCCAATCTACTCGACGGTGCCCGCCTCTACCGAGACAAGTGCGCCGATTGCCACGGCAGACCTGATAACCCCGAGAGTGACTATGGTGAGTCTTTTTATCCGCCGGCTCCTCAATTCATGAAAGTACATCCCTATCTATTCGACAGCCAGAGCTTTTACATCATCCGCTGCGGCGTGCGAAGGACGGCGATGCCGGCATGGGGCAAGATCATGGCGGACAGCGAGATCTGGCAGGTCGTTGCGCTCCTCGACCACTTGGACAACCTCCCGCCCGCAGTTGGCCAGGAGCTTCACAGGCCAGCCTTGAGCAATTCCTGACCTTCGTCGAATTTGACAAGAAAGCCGCACAGATTCCTGATCCGCAAAGTCTCGACGGCAAAGTCGCTCTCATGCTCCTCGCATTTGAGGCGGACGTGAAGTTCAGCAAGTCGGTTCGCAAATCGACCGATGCCTCACCGAAACAAGAGACCCAAACACAAACCGTAGAACAAGCGGAAGCCGAGCCTGAGGAAACCTCGGATGAACCCCCGATGACGGGCGAAGCGAAATTGAAAGCAGCGAAGGACTTCGCCAAGGGAATGATCGGGATTGATCTAAAAGGAAATTCCTCTGAGACCATCACGAACGAGGGATCCATTTGTCGGGATCAATAGAGAGCAGGTCCAGTCGGGATGCCACGTCCACCGCATTGGGATCGAACATCAAGTGGTAGACCATGCCCACAACTAGGTAGAGGCCGAAAATCAGGACCACGGGTACAAGCAGATACAGGAGCAGTTCCCCGGCCTCCAGCAGGCCGCCTTCCAGCACTACCTCTCCGAGCGTCTCCAAGAGAACATGGCTTAGCCAGCCCTCCCGATGTGGCGTCTCCGGTGCGATCACTTCGCTCATTGGAGCTGGTACGTTGCCGGAAACTCTAAAGTTCCCGCCACTGCCGTCCAGCCAGCATTCGAGCTAGCAATTGACATCTCCCCGACTTCGGAAAATCAAGCAGGCCGCTGCCTATTGCTCATGTGCGGTGTGGGCGATCCGGCAAGCGATCTGGTCGAAGGAACTGCGGGCGTGCGTGATTGGCAAACGATACCTGATTGACCGGAGCGATCTGGACGCCTTCATTGACGCTCGTCTTCGGGAACGTCAATAGATGCAAGCAGGAACAAGTTCGTGTGTGATCGATTTCATTTTTTTCCTTTTTCTCGAAAATCTGGAGTAAATATACCGGACTTGACCCGTTCACGTGCCTTATCAAACGCCTCTTTATCAGTCGGCTCCAATGCCTGACATAGCGTTGTGTAGCGGTCATCAACCCGTCGAGCTTCCGCTAGAAACTGCTCATGCGGAAGTTCTTTGAAGTACGTTTCAGAGAGCGCCCGTGCTTCATGGCGCAGACTCGTCCACTGATTCGCTGCTAGACGATGCCTGATTGGAGATTCACTCTCGCCAAAGGCGCTATAGACTGCTGCAAGAAAACCGCCGACTGCTGAGAAGGCTCCAATCCACACAGGTAGTCCGATAGCCGTCAGGACTCCCGCAACGCCTGCAACGGCGGATGGAACGATGACTAACCAGCGTGCTTTCCTTTCCGCTCTCCGCTTGATGATGTCAGCTAGTTCATAATGCGCCTGAGCGTTGTAGAGAGAGTTTTCCGCAACAGTCCTGCACTCCGCAATCAGGTGGTCGAAGTCATTGTCCGCCATCGAGTCCTCCTTCAGTTGGCCGGGAGTGGGTCGCCAAAGAAGTCGCTCCATCCCCTTAATGCTTGTCCCTTGTCTTCGAGTTTCGCCAGCATCCACGCTTCGTCTGCACGGTCCTTGAGAAATGTTCCAAGTCCGGCGAGTTGTGACTTCGTTAAACCGGAATCGACCGGAGGCGTGTAGCTGCCTTGAAGCTGCACCGGATTGGTGAGCAGCCCTGATGCCTCCCGCAAGAATTGAGCGAGGATGAACTCATAACCATAGCTGTAATTTTTCGCATCCCATGCGGCGACGATGGCCGGAACGATAGTGGCGACAAGCAATTCCGTGTCGAAGGATTTGAGCGGCATCTCGACGTTGCGGAAATACGTTTTGACGATCTTCGCAGTCGGCACGAGTCTTTGCTTTGTCATGCCATTGAGACTCGAAATAATCGCTGCGTCGTAGTCGTAGTCCGCAGACTCCCAATCGCCTGACGAGGTTCCGATGATGTAGCAGTCAATCGAAGCGCCGGGGTGAGGGTGCGCTCCGGTGGCGTCCGCAAAAGCAGGTATCAACTCGATCTTCATGTCATCGGCATACTGTAGCGTCACCACGGGGTGGTCTTTCTTAGGAGTCATTACACGGTAGGTCTTGTCTGAAACAAGAGCACGGCGGACAGTCTCAAGGGCGTTCGATGGAGTTGTCCCGCTCTCACCCGCTCCGGCGTATTTGTAGAATCGGCCAAAGCTAACGACAGCATCGATGTCCAGTGCGTCCCCAAGGTCTGCGGGTCTGATTTTAGTCTTTCTTTGGAAGGAACCTATCTGTGAGACAGTCTTACCCGGAAGTGTGCCCTCTATCGTCGTTTTGACAGCGTTGTAACGCTGCGATGCAAGAGCGACACGTGTGGGGTTCAACTCGATTCTCTTGAGTAGTTCGGTGAACGCCTCGCCAACAGTTGAGAACGCCATTCTTAAACCTTTCTTCCATGTTCAGGCCATCTGTCATCAATCTCCCGCATTATCTCCTCAGCCCAGCGCACTGCGTCGGAGATTGCAGCGACCGTTGCAGGCACACGCTTCCCGCCGTCATACTGTGCTAGCTTGCGGGCGGCGAGGATGCTGGCAGCGATCAACAGAACTCTTTTGCGGCCCTCGTCCATCCGGCATCGTACACCTTTCGCCTTGTATTCGCCACTGGAATAGGGGATAATCTAAATGTGATTGGAGCGGCTTCAGAGCAGATTTTATGCAAGCGTTTCGTCGCAGGAATTCCACAGAAGGAACCTGTTTTGCTAATAATTCACAGTTGTGACTGAGACTTTTGTAATTTAGTCTAGCAATTCTTCCTTGATAAAATCATGTCGAACAAAATGATATTCGCACGCTGTCAGGTTTCTCCGGGCACCTTTGACTCCGAATTCTACGTCGTCATCGGAGACACCTCCGCCTTCGTAGACAGGTCCAACGTAAAGGTGCAAACCACACCAAAGGAAGGACACCAAGTTGAAGGCGAGGTTCTAGTCTATTTGGTTGGCGAGGAATCTGACAAAATGCTGGTTGAATTACCCGGTCAAGCTGTTGTTGGTGGTCTCCGAACTTGGATTTCGAGAGATGCGTTCGCTGCGTAGCGAAATATGATTCTCAGTAATCAGGGCATTAAACGGGCCCTTGATGCAGGCGACTTGATTATCGACCCACTGCCTGAAGCTGACCAATACACAACCTCCGCTGTTGACTTCTTCGTAGGTAGTGACTTCCGTTGCTGGGATGAAAAGATTTTCAAGGTTAGTGGGGCCACTGTCACCCTGAACCTTGCTGAGCAAAAGTTCCAAATGACCGCTGCGGCATATTTGCGGAAAATGGAACTTGAGAAAGACGGCACGTTCTTGTTCCCACCATATGCGAAAACGGGCACCCATGTCCTTGGTATCACTAGGGAGCTAGTTCATCTGAAAATGGGCTCTAAACTCGCGGCACGAGTTGAGGGGCGAAGTTCGCTAGCACGCATTGGTCTTGTCGTCCATTTGACTGCACCAACCATTCACGCTGGCTTCAAAGGGAACATCACTCTCGAAATCATCAATCATTCGCCTTTTTGGCTTAAGCTGGAACCGAATAAAACCCGGTTGTGCCAAATCATTTTTGAGCAACTTGAATCTGACCCTTCCTCTGAAATCAAGACGGATTTCCAAGGCCAGACATCTCCCTCAGGCAGGTAAAAACCACGTTTCTTTTGAGTGTCCATTTGAATGGAAGGAACATGAAACGTCTCCTCATTTTCGGATGGCTGATTCTCACGGCCTCGATTGTGGGTCAGGAAATCAAACACGCACCTACGTTTCAGTCGTGCCAAGCCGATCTTAACCTGTGGACATCTCAAATACCGGGATTCCCAACCTCTACGTCAGAGCAAGATCAGGAGGGAACTGAATCACTGACGGTTCACGAGATGACCAACAGGATGTCATACCTCAATGATTGTGCTCGGCCTGCGGTGTCTGGCGACGGCACGATAGGCACGGTGTGTCCCGTTCATATTTGGGTCTTATGGGTACATCAAGATGTGAAAGAAGACGGCTGGCCTTATTTGTTGGACGCTTTCGACGCTTTGGTTCGAGAAGAATACGACCGAGTAATCGTGCCTGCTCAGTCCGCAGTCGAGATTACTCTAATGCCCATCATTCGTGAACTACTAGAGCGACATTCTTCGATTGACCACGTAAAGGGATTCATGGGAGACAGGCTCACGTTTGGGAATGTCGTCAATGTCGTACTCCCGTTCATGTGTGCCCAAGCAGGCGTGCCAAAAATGCCTGACTCAGTTCGAGGGGCTATGAACAAACTCCGACAACTGAGGAACGATTTGGTGCATAAGGGAGAGCGTCGTGCTTCAATCTCCAAGACAGAATCGGGAGAGGCACTCTGTGCCGCTGTCTTCGGGTTTGAGTACGCCAGATACGTAAGGCCGCAACTTTTAGAGCGTCTCAAGTAAACACCAGCAAAACGGGGCATCTGTTCCGGCGCAGTTAGCATCGCAGCAAACGACGAGTGTTGCATGATTGCCCACCTACCACCACTATGCCGGTCTACAATCAGGTGCCTCATGCTACCGTCCCGAAGATTGCGAAAGTGCCTGTTCTGCCTCGCCGTCGCTTGTCTCGTAACATCCCTGTCAGCAGACATCGTCGAGGTACGAGAGTACCACGGGAAAAAAGTTACATGCGTCCACAGCGGACTGTTCAGTTCTGCTGGGTGGGTATGCGGGACACAGAACTACGCAACGGTATTCACTGGCACTGTTCAGTCTGCGGTCGAAGTCGGAGACACCGACAAGCGGCTGCTATTAATGCCAGACGAAGTCTTCCTTGGCGACCCAGCGAAAGAAGTCTCGGCCATCACTAATCAAGCTTGCCTTCACACTGAGATTGAAGCCGGTCAGAAGTGGCTTTTTTATCTATTCCGTGACAAAAAGAGCGATGAACTGGTACTCGGATACGAAGGCCGAAGCAAGCCTATAGAGAAAGCAAAGCAAGACATTGCGACGTTGCGACACTTGGCAAAGGTGACTGATTCGGGCATCCTCACGGGGTACGTAGGACATCCCGGCCACAAAGTCGTAGCGAGACGAGTGTCAGATGGCAAGGAGTTCTCTGCAGTGGCAAACGAGAGCGGCAACTACGACTTTGAGCTTCAACCGGGGGCTTATTACCTGAGTGCGAACACGAAGCAGGGTTTGTGGGCACCAGAGACGGAGACATTCGTTTCAAAGCAGGAGTGCATTCATGTCGACCTGTGGCTTCATACGGACGGCAGGATTGCCGGAACCGTGACGACAGCCGAGGGCAAAGCGGCGAGGTATGTGCAAGTTGCCATTATCCCTGTCTCTCCCGCTGGGGAGTCATTCACCGTTGGTGCGGATGAACAGGGGCACTTTGAAGTAGGTGGACGTAAGCCGGGCCAGTATCTTGTTGGAGTCGGATTACTGGCTCCGGTCAACAGCGCAGACTGGCAATCTCGCATCTACTATCCCGGCGTTAGGACGCAGGAACAGGCGAAGATAATCACACTCGGTGACGGCGAGTGGCGCATCAACATCGACTTTGGCCTCTCGCCGACCAAATAGTCGTTCTGGTCGCCGTGTCCGTGGTCGCTTGGCCTCGCCCAGCAGCATCATGTCGAGAAAGAACTTTGTTGTGCAAAGTAAGAGCGAACTGGCGATCTGGGACGGCTCCCAGCGAAGGACGACGGTCTCTGTGACCATCATGCCGAAATAACGCTCGTGTTCTCAGTCGCTTATAGACCCCGTAGCACGGCTGTTACATGGTCCAGCCGGTTCAATGAGCAAATCAGGCCAAGGGTCCCCTTCAAAAAGAAGTTTCTATGCATTCTTCCCGAGCGGGCACCGCCGGATACCCCACACCGCCTCTCGCCTGCTTGGTCGCTCGTCTCCCCTGCTCGGGTGTCCCGCCGTGCATGATCTGCTTGCGGAGTTCACTGCTCAGACGATTGATCTAGACGAACCTGAGCACGGTCACGACGAGCATGATACCTCGCTCCTCGAACTCAATCTGATTGATGTCAGCGCTTCGACGATTATGGGCGGGTTCGTGGTGTCTTACCAGTCTCCCATGTTGTTAGAGGCGGCGAACCGTGACATGAGAAGGGGGGGCACAACGCCACTAGGGAACCCAGTTGCACGCCATCCCATTGCACTGGGATATTGTTCTGGTTCCTATCGGACTTAATCCCCAAAAAGATCAACCCACCGTAAGTGTTTGCGAGTGCAGCGACATCGTCTCCAAGGTCTCCCGGTAAGTCTTGCTTATAGTCGATCCGACTGCTTTCAGGAAGTCGTTTGTCCGTTGGAAGAGACAATCCCAGAAACTCGTCCACATCTTGAAAGGACAAGGGAGTGAGTTTGCGCGTGAACAGGTCCGCCATCACTTACTTTTACGGAAGAAGCATCACACTTCGCAAGCCGTTTGCGATAATGTTGCCATTATGTGCGGTCGATACAGGCTCTCGCGGCGGAAGCAGATCATCGAGGAACAGTTCGACACCACTGATTGGCAAGAGGACTGGTCGCCCCGCCACAACATTGGCCCAACACAGCAAGTCCCGGTGATCCGTCAGCACCCGAAGGAACCAATTCGCCAAATCGCGACCATGCGGTGGGGTTTGGTTCCGAGTTGGGCGAAGGACACGTCCAGTGCTGCAAGCACAATCAACGCACGTTCGGAGACAGCCGCAACGAAGCCTGCCTTCCGTGATCCGTTTAGGTTCCGCAGGTGCTTGATCCCGGCAAACGCGTTTTACGAGTGGAAGCGCACAGGAACCAGCAAACAACCATTCTGCTTTGAAGTTAATCAAGGCGAGCTATTTGCCTTCGCCGGATTGTGGGATGGATGGAAAAACGCCGAAGGGCAATGGATCAAGACATGCTCGATTCTGACCACGGTGCCGAATGCCGTGACCTCAACTGTCCATGACCGGATGCCAGTCATTCTCCGTCCCGATAATTATGATCTGTGGCTCGACCCCCGGAATGCAAGACGTCGCGGCGATCTCCGAACTACTGAAGCCGTATGATCCCCGGCTCATGCGATGCTGTCCCGTCAGCACTCGGATCAACAACGTGGCGAACGATGATGAGGAGTGTTCGCGGCCTGTTGTGCTGGTGCAGTCGCAAGATCGACTGTTCTAGTCGCATCGTGACTCTGCCGATGGTATCTTTGTCCGCATGCCGAGAGCGGGTCGTAAGCGCAAGTTCATCGTCTACGTAGCGGTGAGTGCTGATGGCTTCATCGCACGCCGAGACGGGTCTGTTGACTGGCTAGATCGTCCGAATCTCAAGGGGGATCATGGCATGGGCGCTTTCTATCGCTCCATTGATACCTGCGTTTTGGGGCGCAAGACCTACGACGTGTCAGTCAAGTTTGGAATGGCTGACGGGTACGCAGGGAAGAAGAATTATGTGTTCTCTCGCACGGTGTCGAAAGCCGCCAGCCCGAAGGTGAGTGTCGTTAGTGGAGACGTGCATATCTTCTCCGAGCGCCTGCGCTCCGAAAAGGGAAAGCACATTTGGCTGGTGGGCGGGGCTGAGCTTGTTGCCGCCTTTCTCGATTCTGGGCAAGTGGATGAGTTCATCATTCATCTGATCCCGACGATGATCGGAGAGGGGATTCCGCTGGTTGCGCCACGCCATCGAGATGTGCCTTTGAAACTATTGACGACCAAAAGGTTCCCAGATGGAGTCGTCAGACTGCATTATGCCGTCCTCGCGAAAGGAAGCACCAATTAACTGGGTGCTGATGTGCTCACTTTTTCTACAGTTCCAGACCGCGAGCTTGAAGAGGAGAAGAAGCCCGGCGCGTCGGAGCCGCCGCGCATCCGCTGCCCGCTGTGCGGCTGGTCGCCCCGCAAAGAAGACCGATGGTCTTGTAGCTGCGGGAACGAATGGAACACGTTCGACACGGGAGGCGTGTGTCCCGCCTGTCTGCACCAGTGGACTTCGACGCAGTGCCTCTCGTGCGCTCGCTGGTCGGCGCATTCGCAGTGGTATGCCAATTCCTGAATTCAGCAACAGGGGGACACATGAACCCGGTTACCACCCATGTCCGAAGCTGTCCTGCCGGAGTTTCTCGCTTGTTCGTTCTCGGTATCTTGCTCGCAGCGTCGGTTTGTGTCGTCTCACAAGATAAGCAGCAAGCAGTCAATGCCAATGCCGGGAAGGACGAGGACGACATCAAACGGTTGATCTCGATGTATGCGAAGGCGGCGGATGAAGCCGACCCTGCTTTGGCGTCACGCATCTGGTGCGATTCATCGGATGACTCACTTATCAACCCAGTGGGGCGCTGGCAGGGTGTTGAGCAAATAATGGGCTTTTATCGTCATGAGATGGGCGAAATGTATTCGGCGCGGGACTTGAAGATTAGCGGAGTTTCCGTTCACGTGTACTCGGATGCAGCATGGGCAGAATTCAATTGGGATTTCTCAGCCACGCGAAGAAAAGAAGGATCGTCAGTCTCATTCGATGGCATGGAAACCCAGATTTATCGAAAGAACCGCGACAGGTGGTGTTTGGTTCATGTTCATTATTCCGCGCTGCCCGCTGAAAAGAAGGCGAGAACAGAATGAATGAGGTCGGTTTGTGAAAACCAATGCCTCTCGTGCAGCCGATGGTCGCCGCATTCGGAGTGGTATGCGCAGTGAAGCGAACCCAGCTACCCTCTTTTCTTGCTCAGACGCCACACGATGGTGAGCGGATCGTGACCTTTAGCAGCACGAATCAGCCCGCGCCCTTGCAATGCCTTCACGGTACTGGCATTCGCGGATAACGGACGGATCACTTCGCCATCTTTTAGCCTGCGCAGAACCGGATTACTGCCCAGAGAGTCTGTCTCAAGCTGATAGCCGCCTTCCATTTGAGAGAGAAGGTCTTGCTCGCCCTCTGTCAGTTTTGGCGCAACATTTGCCGCTTTCTTCTTCGCCATAGGTGTGCGGAAGGTTTAGTTCTCTATTCAGGTAGTTGGATTACCGGAGATTCAGATCGGCAGCAGACACCATAATGCTGCCACAGCTTAAACCAAGGGCTGTGCGCGAGCATCTCGTCGTGCCTTCGATTTGCAGCAGAGATGTCGCTCGCGCTGAGTGGCCTGATATCCGGCGCTTCGAACATTTCCTGTAGCTGCTCAATCTCGTCAATGATGCGTTCAACGTCCATTCCGTCTCACTATCTAACAGAACGGCGGGGAGGTCAATTCGGAGCGCCATCTGCAAAGACGGTGACTGCGCTAACTCGCCTAATCGCAACGATCACGCGCCCGGTTTCAACGGGTCGAATATCGGGGAGAGAGACACTGAATCCAGTGTAGCTTCGGAAAAGTTGTCGCTTGTACCCAGCGAGCCAAACTGATGTTGACGCGAAGCGTGCCGGAGGTGTAAAGGGGGATATGCCAGAACCCACAACCAACAGTGGCATGCCCCGAAATGTTGTTGAGGCGGTGTTCACCGACTTCGTTTCCCGCATGGAAAAAGATGGTTCCATCGAAGCCATCACTGTTCAGCGAATTCGCGACGCCCTTTCTGCTAAGCTGTAACGCCTCACATTTTTTTCTCCCGCCAAAGTTTTCATTTGTCTAAGTGGAGTTCTGCCTGAACGGAAATAACCCTGATAAGACCGCGGGACTGATTGTGGCGGTCGGGGTCGATGGCTTGGGAT
>Ga0307476_10001335_pt1 | contig 15097 bp, 11 predicted proteins | sample atmos_gasesECM2C_2_FD_203314 | JGI IMG/M metagenome (GOLD analysis project Ga0307476, IMG submission 203314) | Hardwood forest soil microbial communities from Morgan-Monroe State Forest, Indiana, United States - atmos_gasesECM2C_05 | ecosystem: Environmental > Terrestrial > Soil > Temperate... | reverse complement strand
AGCCGTTCAACACGCTCTACCAGCTGGCGGCCACCGCGGCCCAGGAGCCAGCGTGGATCGCCCGCGCCCGCCGGCTGCTCCTCTTGCCCGACTACTTCCATTTCCGGCTGTGCGGCGCGGCGGCCAACGAGTACACCAACGCGACGACCACCCAGCTGTGGGGTCTGGCGACCGACGACTGGGACGATGACCTGCTCGCGATCGCGGGGATCTCTCGCGCGCTGGTGAGCCGGCCGATCGAGCCGGGCACGGTGCTCGGCGAGGCCGCGGCGCTGGACGGCGGCGGCAGGCCGAAGGTGATCGCGCCTGCGACGCACGACACCGCCTCGTCGGTCGCTGCGATCCCGCTCGAGGGCGACGGCGAGGTGTTCATCAGCTCGGGCAGCTGGTCGCTCGTGGGGATCGAGAGCCGGACCCCGCTCGCCAGCGATGCGGCGAGGCGACTGAACGTGACCAACGAGGGCGGCGTCGAGCGGCGCTACCGCGTGCTGAAGAACGTCACCGGGCTGTGGATCATCGAGCAGATCCGCAAGGAGCTCGGCGGCGCCGGGTACCACGAGCTGGTCGAGGCCGCGCGCGCGGCGGCGCCGTGGCGCTCGCTGATCGATCCGGACGACCCCCGGTTCTTCCATCCACCGCGCATGGTGGAGGCCATCCTCGCGTTCTGCGCCGACACCGGCCAGCCGCGCCCCGACACCGCCGGTGCGCTGGCCCGCGCGGTGTTCGACAGCCTGGCGCTGTCATACCGGATGGTCTGCCGCGAGCTGGCCGGGCTGCGCGGCGGCCCGGTGTCCCGGATCCACATCGTCGGCGGCGGATCGCAGAACCGGCTGCTCAACCAGCTGTGCGCCGATGCCTGCGAGGTGCCGGTGCGGGCCGGGCCGGTGGAGACCTCGGCGCTGGGCAACGCCTGCCTCCAGCTCGTCGGGCTCGGCGTCCTGCCGTCGCTCGACGCCGCGCGCGCGCTGATCCGCCGGTCCTACCCCGTCGAGGACTACGCACCGGCTGCGCCGGTCCCCGCCGACTCGCTGCAGCGCTTCCGTGCGTTCCGCGCGGATCGGGCCCCTCACCGCCCCGCCTGAAAGGACCCCCCATGGAACCCACCCCGTCGATCGAACGCGCGTACGCGCAGGCGCGCGATCGCTACGCGACGCTCGGCGTCGACACCGAGCGCGCCCTGGCCCGGCTCGACGAGATCGCGATCTCCATGCACTGCTGGCAAGGGGACGACGTCCGCGGGTTCGAGCAGCCCGATCGCCCGCTGACCGGCGGGATCTCCGCCACCGGCGACTACCCCGGGCGCGCGCGCACGGCCGACGAGCTGCGCGCCGATGTCGATCTGGCCATGGCCGTGATCCCGGGGCCCAAGCGGTTCAACCTCCACGCGAGCTACCTCGAGGCGGCCCGGCCGGTCGAGCGGACCGACATCGGCCCGGAGCACTTCCAGCGCTGGGTGGACTGGGCCCGGGACCGGCGGATCGGCCTGGACTTCAATCCCACCCTGTTCTCCCATCCCAAGAGCGACGGCGGCGCGACGCTGTCGCATCCGGACCCCGCGATCCGGCGCTACTGGATCGACCACTGCCGCGCGAGCCGGCTGGTCAGCGCTCACTTCGGCGCGGCGCTCGGCACGCGCTCGGTGATGAACACCTGGATCCCCGACGGCAGCAAGGACCTGCCGTACGACCGGTTCGGTCCGCGGCAACGCCTGGTCGAGGCGCTCGACCAGGTGATGGCGACGCCCCTGCCCCGGCAGCACCACCGCGACGCGGTGGAGGGCAAGCTGTTCGGCCTGGGCGTGGAGGCCTACACCGTCGGCTCCCAAGAGCTCTATCTGGCCTATGCCACGCGCAAGAACCTCATGATCTGCCTCGATGCCGGGCACTATCACCCGACCGAGGCGGTCTCGGACAAGATCTCCTCGGTGATCGGCTTCGTCGACGGCGTGCTGCTGCACGTCAGCCGCCCGGTCCGCTGGGACAGCGACCACGTGGTCGTGCTCGACGACGAGACCCAGGCGATCGCCCACGAGCTGGTGCGCGGCGACGTGCTCGACCGGGTCGCGATCGCCCTCGACTTCTTCGACGCCAGCATCAACCGCGTCGCCGCGTGGGTGATCGGCACGCGCAACGTGCGCCGCGCCCTGCTCCGCGCGCTGCTCGAGCCGGGCGCCCAGCTCGCCGCGCTCGAGGCCAGGCGCGACTTCACGGCGCGGCTGGCGCTGCTCGAGGAGCAGAAGTCGCTGCCGTGGGGCGCGGTGTGGGACCACTACTGCGAGCGGAGCGGCGTCCCGGTGGGGATGGCCTGGCTCGACACCGTACGGGCGTACGAGCGCCGCGTGCTCGGCGAGCGCGACGCCGCCTGACCGCGTCCCGGACCACGTGCTTGACCGTTACCAAGGAGGTTCGACATGACGAAGCGACCAAGGATACGTCTGGGAGTCTGGGTGGTGCTGGTGGCAACCTGCCTGTCCGCGGCCAGCGCGGCGGCCGAGAGCAAGTATCGCGTGGCGATGGTGGTGAAGAACCTCGGCAATGGCTTCTTCGACGCCGCGCACCAGGGTGGCGACGAGGCGGCCAAGGCGCTCGGCGACGTCGAGCTGATCTACACCGGGCCGACCAAGCCGACCGCCGAGGGCCAGATCGAGATCATCAACTCGCTGATCGCCCAGAAGGTGAATGCGATCGTGATCTCGTCCAACGATCCGGACGCCCTGGTCCCGGTGTGCAAGAAGGCGGCGCAGCGCGGCATCACCGTGGTGTCGTTCGATTCCGGCGTCGCCAGGGCGGGCCGGGTCTTCCAGATCAATCCGTCCAACCCCGAGCTGATCGGCCTCAAGCAGCTCCAGATGGCCGCCAAGACGATCGGCGGCAAGGGCGAGATCGCGATCCTGAGCGCGACCACCCAGGCCACCAACCAGAACAAGTGGATCCAGGTCATGAAGGACGACCTGAAGAAACCCGAGTTCGCGGGGCTCAAGCTGGTCGACGTCGTGTACGGCGACGATCAGTCGGACAAGAGCTACCGCGAGGCGGTCGGCCTGTTCCGCAAGCACCCCGATCTGAAGGCCATCATCGCGCCGACCACGGTCGGGATCACCGCGGCGGCCAAGGCGGTCACCGATCAGAGCCTGGTCGGCAAGGTGTTCGTCACCGGGCTCGGCCTGCCGTCCGAGCTGGCCGGCCACGTTCGCTCGGGCGCGGTCGACACGTTCGCGATCTGGAATCCGATCGATCTGGGCTACACGGCCGTGTACGCGGCCCACTCGCTGCTCGCCGGAAAGGCGACCGGGAAGCCGGGCACCGAGGTCCCGATCGGGCGCATGGGGTCGCTCAAGATCGACCCCAATGGCGACGCCGCGATGTCCGAGCCGTACGTGTTCGACAAGGCCAACGTCGACAAGTTCGCGAAGTTTTTCTAGCATCGCCGCGATGGGCCCCGCTCTCGAGCACCCCGTGCCGACCGGTCCGCCGGCCGGCACGCCGCTGCTCGCGCTCGACGAGGTCACGCTGCAGTTCGACGGTGTCCGGGCGCTCGACCGCGTCGCGCTGCAGCTGCCCGCCGGACAGGTGATGGCGCTGATCGGGGAGAACGGCGCCGGCAAGTCCACCGCCGTGAAGATCCTGACCGGGCTGTACCGGCCCGACGCCGGCCGGATCCTGCTGCGCGGCGAGCCGGTCGTGCTGCACAGCACCCGGGACGCCTGGCGTCACGGCATCGTCGCGGTCCACCAGGAGACCGTGATGTTCGACGAGCTGTCGGTCGCCGAGAACATCTTCGCCGGACACCTGATCACGCGTCGCTTCGGGCTCGTGGACTGGGCCCGCGTGCGCCGCCGGGCGGCCGAGATCCTGCGCAGCCTCGAGTCGGATCTGGACGTCGATGCACCGATCCGCACGCTCTCGGTGGCCCAGAAGCACCTGGTCGAGATCGCCCGGGCGATGTCGCACGAGTTCCAGGTGATGATCATGGACGAGCCGACCGCGGCGCTGTCGTCCCACGAGGTCGACGAGCTGTTCCGCGTGGTTCGCCGGCTCGCGGCCAGCGGCAAGGCCATCCTGTTCATCTCGCACAAGTTCGAGGAGATCTTCGCGATCGCGGATCGCTACACGGTGTTCCGGGACGGGGCGTCGGTCGGCACCGGCCCGATCGCCGACGTCGCGCAGGACGAGCTGGTGAGCCTCATGGTGGGCCGGCCGGTCGCCGAGCTGTTCCCCAAGGCCGAGGTGCCGATCGGCGAGCCGGTCCTGGAGGTGACCGGGCTGTGCAGCGATCGCGAGTTCGCGGATGTCTCGTTCACGCTCCATCGCGGCGAGGTGCTGGGGTTCTACGGCCTGGTCGGCGCCGGGCGCACCGAGGTGATGGAGGCGCTGTTCGGGCTGCGGCCGATCGCCCGCGGCGAGGTCCGGCTGCATCGCGCGCCGGTCTCGCTGTCCTCGCCGCGCGCCGCGATCGACCGCGGCCTGGTCTACGTGCCCGAGGATCGCCATCGCAACGGCGCGATCCTCGCCATGTCGGTGGCGAGCAACGCGACGCTGCCGTCCCTGCCGCGGCTGTCGCCCCGGCTGTGGCTCGACGAGCCCGCCGAGCTGGCGATGACCCGGCAGATCGTGGAGCGCCTCGCGATCAAGTGCGCCAGCGCCCGGCAGCGGGTCGCCGAGCTGTCGGGTGGGAACCAGCAGAAGGTCGTCATCGGGAAGTGGCTGGCGCTCCGCCCCGAGATCGTCATCCTGGACGAGCCCACCAAGGGAATCGACGTCGGCTCCAAGGCCGCCGTCCACGGCTTGATCAGCGAGCTCGTCGCCCGCGGGCTGTCGGTCATCCTGGTCACCTCGGAGCTGCCCGAGCTGCTGGGCGTCGCGGACCGCGCGGTGGTGATGCGCAAGGGCCGGATCGTGCAGACCCTGGAGCGGCGCGAGTTCGATGCCCGCGACATCGTCGCCGCCGCGGCCGGGATCGCCGCGCCGGGCGCGGAGCGCTCGCGTGCGTAGCCCGCTGCATCGCCGCGATGCCGTGCTGGTCATCATCCTCGCCGTGATGGTGGCCGCCGTCGCGCTCCGGGCACCGGTGTTCCTGTCCGCCGCGAGCCTGGACACGCTGCTCACCGACGGCGGCATCCTGGCGATGATGGCGCTGGTCCAGATGCTCGCCCTGATCACCGGGGGCATCGACCTGTCGATCGCGGCCACCATGGCGCTGGTCGGCATGGCGACCGCGCTGATGTCGCGCGCCTACCCGGAGCTGCCCGTGGTGCTCACCGTCGCGAGCTCGCTGGCGCTGGGTCTGATCGCAGGCGCGATCAACGCCGTGCTGATCGCGGGGGTCGGCATCCCGCCGATCGTCGTCACGCTCGGGACGATGAGCATCTATCGCGGCGCGGTGTTCCTGGTCAGCGGCGGCGCCTGGGTCAACGCGCACGAGTTCGGGCGTGGCTACCTGGAGTGGGCGACCGCCCGCTCGCTCGGCCTCACCCACATCGTCTGGATCGCGATCGCCGTGATCCTCGCCGGCCACGTGGTCCTCAACCATGCGAGGACGGGGCGCGCGCTCTACGCGCTGGGCGGCAACCGCGCGGCGGCGCGCTACGTGGGGATCGACGAGTCGCGCGTCGTGCTGCGGGTCTACTGCCTGACCGGCGCGATCAGCGGGCTCGCTGGCTACCTGTGGGTCGCGCGCTACGCCGTCGCCTATACCGAGACCGCGCTGGGGTTCGAGCTCCAGACCGTGGCCGCCTGCGTGATCGGCGGCGTGAGCATCGCGGGCGGCCAGGGCCGCGTGCTCGGTTGCATCCTGGGCGCGGCGTTTCTGGTCATCATCCTCAACTCGCTGCCGATGATCGATGTCTCGCCGTTCTGGCAGATGGCGATCTCGGGCGCCGCGATCCTGGCCGCGGTGATCGTGAACTCCCGGGCCGAGGCGCCGCGCGGCACGCCGATCCTCCCGCGCGCAGCCGCGGCGAAGGAGACCGCGTGAAGCGCTGGGAGACCGTGCTGGTGATCCTGCTGATCGCCGTGTGCACGGTCAACAGCCTCGCCTCGCCCTACTTCCTGGACGTTCACAACCTGTTCGACAGCACGCAGGCGTTCACCGAGAAGGCGATCGTCGCGCTGTCCATGACCCCGGTGATCATCGGGCGCGACATCGACCTCTCGGTCGCCGCGATCATCGCCCTGTGCTCCACCCTCGTCGGCTGGCTGGCCACGCTCGGCGTCGGCACCGCGGGGCTCGCCGCGGCGAGCGTGGTCGCCGGCACGCTCGCCGGTGCCTTCAACGGCGCCGTCATCACGCGGTTCCGGATCCAGGCCATCGTGGTGACGATCGGGACCATGTCGCTGTTCCGCGGCATCTCGTACGCGATGCTCGGCGACGCCGCCTACACGAGCTATCCCGACGGCTTCGAGGCGCTGGGGCAAGGATCGCTGTGGGGGCTGGTCCCGTACGAGCTGGTGGTGTTCGCGGCCCTCGCGATCGCGTTCACCGCGGTCGTCCACCGGACCGTCATCGGACGCCGGCTGTTTGCCTATGGCAACAACCCTGACGCGGCGCGCTACAGCGGCATCGCCGTGGACGCTCATCGCTTCTGGTTCTTCACGATCAACGGCGCGATGTGCGGCCTGGCCTCGGTCCTGTTGACCTCGCGGATCGGCGCGACCCGGCCGAACATGGCCACGAGCTGGGAGCTCGACGTGATCGCGGTGGTCGTGCTCGGCGGGGTCAGCATCCTGGGCGGCAGCGGCACCCTGCCCGGCGTGATCCTCGCGGTGTTCGTCATGGGCATGCTGACGTTCGGACTCGGGCTGATGAACGTTCCCGGAATCATGATGTCGATCGTCAGCGGCGCACTCCTCATCATCGCGATCGCGGTGCCGCTCGTGCTCCGCCGCGCCGTGGCGCGCCGCGTCTAAAATCTGGAAGTCGCGGGCAGCAGCCGAGCCAGCCGAGCGTCGCGCTCGCCGTCACAGCTCGCGGGACTGGAAGCGCTCCGCGATGTGACTGGCTACGCGAAACGAGTTGGCCAGGATCGTGAGCGTGATCGGTACGCCGCCGGAGCTGGGCAGGAACGATCCATCGGTGACGTACAGGTTGGGCACCTCGTGGGCACGGCACCAAGGATCGAGCACACTGGATCATCGCGTGCCGGCGCCTTCCGCGGAGATTGGCCACTCCACGAGGAGGTTGTCGGGCTGGCTCGCGCGCTCGAAGCAGCGCCGGAGGTCGTCGCCGATCTGGCTGGTTCTTTTGCAAGTCCGTAACGCTTCGAGGGCGACCACCGCCGCAAAGCCCGGGGTGTAGCTCATCTGCGGCCCGGGCAGCGTTGCCTCGACGAGCGCCCAGTCGTCCATGGCAGTGCGTCCCGCCAAGGCATCGATCTCGTGCAACGCCGAACCGAGCTCGTACACGGGCGAGGCCTTCATCCCTCCGGCAAAGTACCGGAACACCGCCGCGCGTGACTCGTCGTCGGGCCACCCCGCGGATGCCAGCTCACGCAAGAGCTGCAGGCGCGTGGCTCGATCGAATCCAGCACCGTTCCTTGGCATCATGCCCGAGCCGACCGCGTTCAGCATGGCCAGGATCACGGGGCGCGAAAGCCGTGGACGGTCGAAATTCCGTGGCTCTGGCTGCGTCGAATCGTGGCAATCGAGGCAGTGCTCGCCGAGGAGGGCTCTCAGGTTGGTCGTCGGGTCTCGACCGGGAGCCGTCGCTCCGGCGTCGAGCTCGCTCGCGGTCGAGGTCGCAAAGCGACGCAGTGCTGCTCGCATCGCTGCCTTGACGGTCCTCTGGTCCTGGAACGCCGCAAGCACCGCGGCGTAGTCCCCGGGGGAATCCTGCCCGCGGAACACGTAGTCGGTGACATGCCGCGCCATGCACCGGAGAAACTCGGGTCGCTGGACGGCAAGCTCGGTAAACCCCTGCGGGGTCAGCGGCGCTTCTCCGAGGAAGTCTGCGTGGTCCTCTCCGTAGAGCGGACCGTTGCCTTTCCGGCTGTGTTCGGGGATGAAATGAAGGCCACGAATGGCTGATGGAAAGCCGGCGAAGAATTGCATTCCATAATCGAGCCTCGCGTGACACGTGGTACAGACCGGCATTGCGGCCAGCTTCTCCCAGCCTTCTCCGACCCTGAGGTTGACTGCATCGATGCTCAGGAGCTCCTGGGTGTTGACCTTCGAGCTCGAGATCTCGGTACACCAGAGAACCTCGAAGAAGTACTTCATCGAGGATCGCAGTGCGTCGCCAAGGAACAGGAACTGAGGCGTGGTCAGGAGACCGGCGTGCTCGCCCGGGACCGACTCGAATCGTCGCGCGAGCTGGCCCTCGGCAGGCCAGTCGGAGACGTCCATCGAGACCTGCTCTCCCTCCGCGACTCGCCAGCGGCGATACGTCTGCTCCGCACGGCCGTCGCGGAAGGTCTCGTTCATTCGAAACAAGCTCTCGATCGGAAGGTCCGCCTTGACGACGTAGGAAGCCGTCTTGCGAACCTCGTCGATCGCACTGGATTTCATTTCCGCCTGGTGTGCTCGGTCGCGCGTGCAGAACACCAGCTGCGGGCCACATCCGCAGGTCGGAGAAGTGGTCGGCGATGCTGCAAGACCGTCGCAGGTGCGATCCAGCGCCCGATCGCCGAGCACCTGCGGGCGATACGAATCGCGACAGATCCGCACGGTCCGCTCGGGATCCCACCATGGATGGACACGTTCGGCGACCGGTGCCTGGCAAGGCTGGTGGAGGTAGTACACCGGGCCGTCTCGATCCTCGAAGTGCTTCAGCACGAGGCCATCCGCGTACAGGTACTGTGGCTGATAGTCGGTCCGCAGGATGATCCGCGGTGCGATGTCCTTCGCGAACCGCTCGTCATTCAGCAAGCTGTCGAGGTAGTCATCGAGGCTGAGCGCCCGGCGATCGAGGTCACCGGCGAGCCGGTAGCGCGACGCCCGCGGCAGCGGTGAACCGGTGGCGATCAGAGCGAGCGAATCGAGGGTTCGGAGTCCCCGGTCTCCATCGCCGGGTGCCCAGGCGGGTGCGCCACGCCCACCGGAGCATCCGACCGCAAGAACGAACACGATGCAGAGCGAGGCGCGATGTCGGGGCATCGATCACACCGTCAACAGGAAGTTCAATCGGCGGCCGTCGTAGCCATGGCGCTCGGGCTCGATCCCGGCGAGGCTCAGCAAGGTTGCCCCGATATCATCGAGCGTGATGATGTGGCGCTCCGGCCCTGCATCGTGGCCGGTCTCGAGCGAGACCGGAAGCGTCTGCATCTGCTTTCCGGTGGTTCCGAACACCGCGCCCTTGCCGTCGTAGGTATTGATTCCCGGGCCGAGGAAGAGATACGGAGCTTCGGGAAAGTGATCCTTGCCGCGATCGGCATTCAGGATGGGGAAGCGCCCCAGCTCGCTCCCACAGAAGATCGCTGTGTTTGACGCCAGGGTCCCGAAGCGATTGCTGACGATGTTCATCTCGGACAGGAAGCGGTCGAACATCGGCATGAACATGCCGGACGATTCCACCTGCCTGTTGTGGTTGTTGAAGTGCGAGTCCCAGTCGTAGAACACCTTCAGGTAGACGCAGCCAACCAGATCGTGCTGGAGTGCCCAGAGCATCCGCTGGAAGTCAGCTGCCAGGGCCTGCGCTTTCCTGTGGCTCGACCACACGGCGGGCCGGAACGGCGGCACATCGCGCAGTCGCTCGAACAGAAGCGCAGTCTGGCTGAGGTTGTCGATCGTGGCATCGTTCGCGTGGCGTGCTGTGAGGCCCTCCAGCTGCGAGCGCAGCCCGTGCGCCATGAGCTCGAGGTCGGCGGGACTGGCGTCATCCAGCCGGTCGAGCAGCGTCTTCCGGTCGGGCGACGTGCTCGCCGAGGAACCGAACCAGCCGGGAGAATGATCGATCGCGCTGACGTGGCCCAGCGACATGGTTCCCAGGGGCTGTCCATCGCGATGACTCGCGATGATGTCGAGCAGGCCGGGGCTCTGTGGCGTGCACCTCGTCTTCACCCGGACCATCTGGACCGTGCCGGTTTCGTGGTTCGCGGTCTGGACCTGGACGCCGTTCACGATGGCGATCTGTCCGATCTTGCCTGCGATCGGCGCCAGGTGCGGCCCCAGCGGCGTGCCGCCGACCTCGAGGATGTCCGCGGCGCGATAGGGAACATCGACCTCGGCTGCCACGTCAGCCCGGGTCTTCGGGTTCGTCGTCAGGATGGCGTCGATCCCGCCGCGGAGGAAGATCGTCACGAAGTAGCGGGGGCGAGTTGCAGGGCGACGCGACACCCGCTGTTCGCAGCCGCTCGAGAACATCAGCGATGCCGAAGCGAGCTTGAGGATGTCGCGTCGTGTCCACGTCATGCGAGTCGGGCTCCCGGTAGGTATCAGGGTAGTTGTCGCCTAAGTCATCGCAGACGGATCGCTCACCGGTTGTTGCTCTCGTGATCGGCGGGTCGATTTCGAGATCGAAGTAACACGAACCTGGTTGCGTCGCAACGAGAGTCGATGGGTGTAGACGGTGGAGAGGATCCGTCGAAATTGACGGTCACGTCCGTCACAGCTCGCGGGACTGGAAGCGCTCCGCGATGTGACTGGCTACGCGAAACGAGTTGGCCAGGATCGTGAGCGTGATCGGTACGCCGCCGGAGCTGGGCAGGAACGCTCCATCGGTGACGTACAGGTTGGGCACCTCGTGAGCACGGCACCAGGGATCGAGCACACTGGATCCCGGATCGGCACCGAACCGACAGGTACCGCCTTGCAGGAACCGGGTGACGCCGCGAGTATCGAAAACGCTCCACTCGTCTGGATGAAGCTCGCGCAACAGCGCCATGCCGCGATCGACCAGCATCGAGGACGCAACGTAGTCCTGCGGATGCCGCTTCTCCGTCATGCGAGCGACCGGCAGTCCCCAGTGATCCTTCACGTCGGGGTCGAGATCCATGAACGTGCCGGGAGTGGGCAGGTACTCGGAGAAGGTCTCGAACTGCAGTCGCCGGGCACCGCCGACATCGCGCCGCAGCTTGTCCTTGAGCGCCTTGCCCCACAGCAGCTTGCCGTTAGAATTGGCAACGCGCTCGGCGGTGAAGATCGGATTTGCGTGCGCCCAGTCGAACAGGATGGTGCCGGCCTTGCGCGCGCCCTCGACGCCGGCGGCGTTGAAGTAGAAATCCTGCATCGATCGCTGAACGAACGGGAAGCGCTCGATCGGTCGCGCCGGCCGCTCGCGGCGAAACAGCGCCTGACCGCGTCCCATCCCCGAGAACACCAGGTTCTTGCCGACCAAGCCGTTGTTGTTGGCGAGCCCCGAGGAAAACTGCGCCGATCTCGACATCAGCAATAGCCGCGCGGACTCCAGCGCCGAGCAAGCCAGCACCACGCAGCGCGCCGCGATGAATCGGCGCTGCCTGGAGGCGTCGAGATAGACGACACCGCTGACACGCCCATCCGGATTCACCGATACCTCGACCGCCATCGAGCGCGGCCGGATCTCGCAACGGCCGGTCGCCACGGCCGCCGGCAAGAGCGACACCGCCATCGAGCTCTTCGCGGCCATCTCGCAGCCGTACGAGCCGCACAGCGAACAGTACATGCAGGCAGGCCGGCCGCCGTACGGCTGCGACAGGATCGCTCGCGGGGTCGGGAACGTGTGATAGCCCAGGCGCGCAGCGGCCTCGTCGATCTTCGCGGCGATCGGATCCTCGGCGATCGGCGGTAGCGGGTACTCGGTGGAGCGCGGCTCCTCGAACGGGTGCGCACGCGCGCGTCCCGAGATACCGATCTCGCGCTCGACACGAGCATAGTGCGGCTCGAGGTCCTCGTAGCTGATCGGCCAGTCGGCGATCGCGGCACCGTCGATCGCGCCGAGGGTGGAGCGCAGCCGCATGTCGACCGGGTGCATGCGGAAGAAGTATCCGCTGTAATGGACGGTGGCGCCGCCGACGACGTTCGCGGTCCAGCCCTCGGCCGTGCGCTCGCCTGCCCGCTCGTGGCCGACTCGGATCGTGTGGGGCTCGTCGTGGACGAACGGCACGAACAGGTTGCGGCGGCACTCGCGGATCTCGTCGTGGACCATATCCTCTGGGCCGAGCGCGCGGCCCTTTTCGAGGACGACGACCCGGGCGCCAGCGCGAGCCAGCTCGAACGCGACTGGCGCGCCGCCGGCGCCGGATCCGACAATCACCACATCAACTGAATCGGCCATTCAATCCTCCACTACATCTGATGCGGATCGCCAGGCCTCGGGGCGCTCGGCGCAAAACCGATCAGCGTCCACGCGGCGCCACCCTTGTTTCCGCCGTGCACGGGGTCACAGAACACGCCTTCGAGCGTGAGATGCATCAATCGCGATACGAACAAGGGACGAGGCTTGCGGCCGTGAACCCAGGTTTCAAGCAGCGCATCCTGCTCGGCCGGATCCAGCTCGGCAAACGACTTCTGGTGGCGTGCGAGTGCGTCCGAGTCGAGGTCTCCCAGACTCTCGCGGAAGAACTCCTGCCAGCCCGTGAACGCACCGGAAGAGAGCTCGCGCTCCACGAAGCTCGGCGCGCCGAGCGCGATCGCTCCTGGATCCTCGTCGGCCGGGAACATGCGCTCGCACGCGGCCGCGAGCGTCTGATATTCCCTCGCGGTCAGATATCCCGGGCCATCGCGCAGCGCGAGCGCCGTATCACCTTCGCTTCGACACCGACATGCGCCGGCTGCCAGTGCCAGGTAGCTGCCAAAACCGATATAGACCACGTGTTGGCAAAAGTCCCTGCGATTCACGCCCATGAAGAAAACCTCCGTGCTATTGTATGCACGTGTGGAATCGCTTGTTGATGATCGTGGGCATGGCAATGGGTTGCGCGCGCGATGTCGAGCCGACGGCGATCCGGATCGATGATCCTGATCAGCACTGGCGCGCGAACGGCTTCGTCGAGATGGTCACGCCGCTCGACCCGCCGACCACGACTGACGGACGCGATCGGATCACCGTCTGGCTCAAGCTCCCCGAAGGTGAGGCGATCGCGAGCGGGCCGTCGCTGCGCTACGCGGCGGGGACGGTCGCGGACCGGGTCGAGTACACCGGCAACGAGATCGCCGACGTGCGAGGTACGCGATTCGTCGCCGGTGGCATCGAGCTGTTTCACGTGCTGCGCCGCGACGGCAGCGCGCTCTCCGGCTACGAGTGGCGCCGCGGGGACGCCACGCTCGAACGCCGTGCGGCAGATCTCGTCGCGGCGCACGCCGCTCCGCCGACGCGCGAACGCCTCCGCCGGTTCAACGACTGTGCGAGCTGCCATCAGTACGACCGGCCGCAGGCGGCGCGTGCCGACACGACCGGGCCCCGGCGCGCGACCGACTCGAGCGGGCTCTACCAGATGCTCGCGGTGCTCTCCGACTCGGCGCCGCTCGATCACCATCGTCCGCGCGAGCTCAACGTCGACAGCCCCTATCTCCACCTCGATTGCCCCGATGGATCCGCGGCGCAGCTCCACGATGACGGCAAGGGTGCACGGCGCTACGTGTGCGCGAACGACGGTGTGCCGCTCGGGTACGTGGATATCGCGCGCGCCCGCCGCGAGGGCGACCTGCGCGCACTGGCGGTGTGCCGGTCGCGCCGCTACCTGATGCAGCACATGACACGCGATGCGCGCGAGGCGTTTGCACCAGCGTTCGCCGCCTGCGGTCTGTAGTGGCGGCATCTCACCGCCTCGCCGCGGTGAAGCGACCGCGCGCCGGCATCTCGATCTCGGACGGGCTGGTCGCGTCGAGCACGGCGTCCGCCGGCACGATGGCGTTCTCATGCAGGAGCCATGCGACCAGGCTGTACACCTCGTCCGGCGAAAGCGACCCGGGCTGAGCCCATGGCATCGCGCGGTGCAGGTAGTCGTACAGCGTCGTCGCGTGGGGATAGAGATTGTCGATCGTCGCCGGCGAGCACATCGAACGGGCCTTCTCGCCCGGTCGCTCCGTGGCAGGATGCACAACGCGCGGCGTAGAGCGTCGCGCCGGCCGCCACCGTGCCGCGCCCGGGCGGCAAGCCGGTGCCGTCGGGTCGCACGTCGTCGTCGAGCGCGGCGATCTCGTGTTGCGTTGGCGTGCGACCATGTAGGGGCCGTGACCGCGAGGGGCTCCCGCGGCGGTTCGCTATGGCGAGGCCGCGGGCGAGACGTTTGTGCCGAGCAATGCCGGGGGGCCTTTGATGAGCCCGGCGCCACCACCGCCGCCACCACCGAGACTTGGAGTCGTGCCGTTCACGCCTGCGCCACCCGCCGCGCCGACAGAGCCCGCGCCGCCGCCATTGTCGCCCCCGGCTGCTGAGGCCGTCGAGACGGCGTCGCTGCCAGGGGCGCCGGGGTCATCGCACGCGACCACGCCTTCGATCGGACCGTCGAACCCGCCACCGCCGCCGCCGCAGCTGGGGGGAGGGCACGCCTCGTTGCCGCCGCCGCCGCCGCCGCCGCCATTGGCGCTGAGGGCGCCGGCGACCATGATCGTCGGGGCGTCGAAGCCGATCATGCCGCCGGCGCCGCCGCCGCCGCCCCCGCCGGGCCCGGACCCGGGGTTGCCGCCCGCGCCACCCTCGCCACCCGCGTTGATCATACCGCCCACAGTGATGCTGCTGCCGGCGATCAGGAATACGGCCCCGCCGCCGTGGCCAGGAGATCCAGCTACGCCCGAACCACCCTGACCCGGGCAACCGCCGCGGATGACGCTGACCGAGACCGCGGTGACCGCGGAGCCAGGTTGGCCGCCCTTACCACCGGCGGTGCCGCTGGCGGCGCCGTCGCTGCCGTTGCCGCCATTCCCGATGAAGCTGCCGCCAGCACCGCCACCACCGCCGCCACCATTAGCGCCGGGGTTCGGTAGCGTGCCGGCGTTGCAGCGAATGGCGGGAGCGGCGCCTGCGCCGATCGATTCGCTCGGTGTGCGATGGCTACCGACGTCGATCGAAGTGGGTACGCTGATCGAAGTGGCGGCGACGAGGACGAGCGGGTTGGTGCCGACCGCGCGCAGCGGCGCGCTGATGGTGATGGTATCGGCCGCGAGCACGCAGTAGCCGGTGCCGCCACTCATCGGCGTGGTGCAGGTCAGCGGGGTGCCGGTGATGGTGCCGGATACGGTGTCGA
>Ga0307476_10001333_pt1 | contig 15120 bp, 14 predicted proteins | sample atmos_gasesECM2C_2_FD_203314 | JGI IMG/M metagenome (GOLD analysis project Ga0307476, IMG submission 203314) | Hardwood forest soil microbial communities from Morgan-Monroe State Forest, Indiana, United States - atmos_gasesECM2C_05 | ecosystem: Environmental > Terrestrial > Soil > Temperate... | reverse complement strand
CTTTCTGCCACACGCAACGCACTCTTCGGAATCGAGTCTGCCAGCCGAATGGTAGTTTCGAGATCGACCTGGAAGGTTTGCAGATTGCGGTTGTTTACGCCGATCAGGGTGCACCCTGCGTCCGCGGCACGTTGTAATTCCTCTTGGTCGTGCACCTCGCACAAAACATCGAGAGTGTATTCTGCAGCGCCGCGAGCGAGCATCTTCAATTCTGCAGGTGACAGCGCCGCCACGATCAACAGGACCGCGTCGGCCCCGTTGGCTCGCGCTTCCAGTAACTGGAATTCATCGACAATGAAATCCTTACGCAGGCAAGGCAGCTTTGTGCGGGCGGATGCGCGGTGCAAATTTTCCAATGATCCTTGAAAAAATTCCGAGTCGGTCAATACCGATAAAGCCGCGGCACCCGCGCTTTCGAGTTCTAGGGCGAGACCGGCTGGGTCGAAATCAGAACGAATCAGTCCGCGCGAGGGAGAGGCTCGTTTCAGTTCCGCGATAACGGCCATGCCACTGCGGTTCCTTGATTCCAATGACTGCCGAAAGCCCCGCGGAACATGGTTTCGAGCCCGCCGATCCAGTTGGCGCAAATCCACGCCGGCTTTGGTCTCGGCAACTCTTCGCCGCGTTGCGGCGACTATTTGATCGAGGCTGGCAGGCATGTCGAACGAAGGCAATTATACGGGAAGGCCGTTGGACCATCTGTCACGGCTGGGTAAATTAATGTCTGAAAAGTGGTTGGATTCGAGGCGTGATTCAGATCACTGTTTCTTGCGAAACACCATCTGGCGGACGTCGGGCCAAAATTCGGTGAATGCGTTCTTGCCCATGAGTCCTGCAAACCCCCAGACGCTACGCAAGACGGCGTCTCGATTGGTCGCCTCGCTATCGGCCCGCCAGGTGTTGGAGAGAAAATTGTTCCCCGGGGTGGCAATGTAGCGAGCGTAGGCAGGCATGAGATTGCCGTGGCGACTGTGAGCCACGAAGGTCATGACTACCACGCGTCTTATACGGTCTTTGAACGGGTCGTTAGGGTTGCGAAAATTACCGTAGCGCGGATCTTCTCCCCAGAGAGCGCCGAGTCCTGCCTCAATGACGTTGCCAGTAGAAATCCCGGTAAGCCGCATCCCATATCGGTCTCCGAACCCTCCCCAATGCGGGCCGTATTCTTTAGGAGCGTCCCTCCCGGTGCCGATGCCCGCGCTGAACAGACCTACGGTAAGGGTTTCAGGACCGATTGTGTTGTCGATAACCCAGGTGAGGCGCTGATGAGCGGTGATCGGTTGGTAGGGCGCGGAGGGAAGCGTAGCGGGTGAACTTTGAACGCTCTGTCCGCAAGCCAACACGCTTCCAACGATTAGGACGCCGGCGAGTTGCAATTGAATCAGCTTCACGGTGCTTTTGTTGGGATGCTCAGAGCGCATGTTGGGACGCATCTCAATGTTATCGCTATTTTCTCGCAGACCTGCTTGTGGAAAATAGAGACAGAAATGCCAAACGCAAACTCTAACGCCCTATCGGCCGGAGATCGTCAAAACGAAGCGACCTTTACGAAAAGAAAAGGAAAGCCTTGGTGCCATCGAAGGGACTCGAACCCCCACACCCTTGCGGGTACATGGACCTGAACCATGCGCGTCTGCCAATTCCGCCACGATGGCAATAAGTGATCCGATTACAGGCGACCCTTACGAGCCACCGTTCAGGAGAGAACCACAACAATATTCTACAGGCGCATCGCTGGCTGTCAAACATCGACGGCGAAGCTTCAGGTCTGATTTCAAGATTTCCAATACATCGGTTCGATGTTCGCGCGATCGGGGATTCAATCCCGAAGCCCGCAGCCTGACTTCAACTCATCCTTCCAGCTTGGCCGTCATCGTAATATTGGCTTTGAGTACCTTGGATACCGGACACCCGCTCTTCGCATTCTCCGCGGCTTTCTGGAAAGCCGCCTGATCCGCATTCGGTACCCGGCCAACCACGTCGAGATGGACCGCGGTGATGGTCCAACCGGAATCGAGCTTTTCCATAGTGAGCGTGGCCGTGGTCTCGATGCTGGACGCGGTCAGATTGGCGCCGCCCAACTGCCCCGATAGCGCCATGGAGAAGCATCCTGCGTGTGCCGCCGCAATCAATTCTTCCGGATTTGTGCCAGGGGTATTTTCGAATCGCGTGCTAAAGGAATAAGGAGTATTGTTCAGGACGCCGCTTGATGACGAAACCGCACCCTTGCCATCCTTCAGTCCGCCCTTCCACACTGCACTTGCCTTGCGTTGCATTTGGTTCTCCTCAAACAATGAAAGTGGTATGCGTAACCATTGTAGATGGAAGTGGAAAAGGTGTCAGGTCTTCCAGGCACTCAGCATTTCGCGCTCAACTCACTCAATAGAAGTCGGAACAGCTGAGATAAAAGCCGCAGCGCGGACAACTCAGTTTGCATCGATGCTCTTGTAGCGCCGACGAGCAATTCGGGCAGAAGCGCAGAGCCACGCCGGAGTTGGAATCGCGGGTCGCAACGTCATTCCTGTCTGGGTTGGGACTTCCGGAAACGATTGCGCCAGATACAGGTAGACTCGTCATTGTCGAAACTTATCAGCTCGAACAGCGCCGCGCTATTGCAATCCGCGATTCCTGTCCCAAGTGTTCCGCGCACGACGGTTCTCCTATCGGAATCTGAGCTAAGCGACTTTTGTGCCCCCGCCGAACGCGATTTCCTGGCCATCTACAGGCAAGGTGCTGGTCCAGGAATCTCCTACGATTCGCCAGACGCCCAGGCGCCGCCATGCACGCAGAAACCTTCCGGCATCGCCGACAGCGACATTTCCTGGTTCCATCGAAACCGTGTAACGTCCCATTTCAATCGCCATGTCACCAGAATGCTCGACGCGGGTGGTCTCAAAGTGGAGATTCCGACATCCCGATTCGCGGTACTGCCGCAATATGCGCTCGATCGCTTTCGATCCCTGGCAGGATTCGCGATGCGGCAGCGTCAATACGCCGTCGGAAGCGAATAAGGCTGCTCCCTGATCGTAGTTCCCAGTGTTGTATGCCATGCAAAAATCCTGGGTTAGTCCACGAATGGTTGATTCCACATCAAGCAGCGGATTGGAGCCGCTGACACTGCTACCGGTCGGCCGGTACATCCAACTACCTCCTGGGGGGAACAGGATACATATTCGCCGAATGCCCGCTCTCGCGCGGCAATCAGCCGATTCAATCTGCATTGTAGCGCAAACTTGGGAGTGGAAAAGTATCAAGTTGTTCAGTCGCCGCCGTGAACCGGCTTAGGAAGCCTAATCCGTGATATTCGGAGTTATTATGGTTTGGACCGATCTGCACTCTCTGAATTTCGGCCGAGGCGACGATCATGTACTTCGAACAGTTCTACCTGGGTTGTTTGGCGCACGCTTCTTACCTGTTGGCGTCCGAGGGCGAAGCCGTCGTGGTCGATCCGCAGCGAGATGTAGATATCTACCTGAAAGCCGCGGACGAACACGGACTGAAGATTCTCCATATCTTTGAAACTCATCTGCACGCCGATTTTGTCTCCGGACACAACGAGCTCGCTGCGCGCACAAAGGCAAAGATCTACATCGGAGCTCGCGCCGGGGCCAGGTTCCCCCACGTCGATGTGCAAGATGGCTTCGAGCTGCGAGTGGGGAAGATGGTTCTCCGGGTGCTCGAAACGCCGGGGCACACGCCTGAAAGCATTTGCCTTCTGATCACGAATGAGGAAAAGTCACCCCGGCCGTGGGCAGTTCTGACCGGCGACACGCTGTTCCTCGGCGATGTAGGACGTCCGGACCTCGCGAAAACGCACACTTCCACGGAGTTAGCGGGCATGCTCTATGACAGTTTACATGCCAAGCTGCTCGCGCTCGCGGATGATGTGCTCGTTTACCCGGCGCACGGAGCCGGCTCCCTGTGCGGCCGCAACATGCGCGCCGAGCGCTCTTCCACCATCGGTACCGAGCGGCTTACCAACTACGCACTGCAAATCCAGAGCAGGGAAGAGTTCGTGCAACAGTTGACTGCCAACCTGCCGGCGCGTCCCGAGTACTTTCTTCAGGATGCCGAAATTAATCGCGAGGGCGCGTCCGCGCTCGCCGACCTCGTCGAACTGCCTCCAATTTCTGCCGCTCAACTGAAGTCGATGCTGGACTCCGGAGTAGTCGCACTCGATGTTCGCCCCGGTGATCAGTTTGCTCACGGCCATGTACCGGGCTCCATCAACATCGCGCTTTCCGGGCAATTTGCCTCATGGGCGGGAACGGTCCTCGGCTTGTCCGCCCGTCCAGTGCTGATCGCCGATTCGCCGGAGCAGCTCTCCGAAGCTCGGCTTCGATTGGCGAGAGTAGGAATTGAAGATGCCGCGGGATATTTGAATGGTGGCGTTGCAGCGTGGGAGCAGGCAGGATTTGCGCTCGCCGAACTGCCGCAGATCACGGTGCAGGTTTTGCAGGATCGCCTGCAAGCTCATGCTTCCCAAGTGCTCGATGTCCGCCGCGAACCGGAGTGGCAGGCCGGACATATCGAAGACGCAGCCTGGTGGCCTCTGGACAATTTCAAGGTCTCCGCGCCCGAGATCGACCGCGACCGCCCCATCGCCGTCCATTGCAAGAGCGGATATCGAAGCATGATCGCCTGTAGCCTGCTGCAACGAGCCGGTTTTCGAAACGTCACCAATGTCATCGGCGGCTTCGATGCCTGGCAACAGGCAAAGCTTCCGCTCCGCAGTGAAACTACAGTCGAGGCGTAATGCAACGGATTGCTAGCAAGATGGTACCTAGCGGTTACGGTTTGCGATTCGGAGAACGCAGGCTCGTCCCGGTTGACGCGACTTCAGCTGCGCCCTGGTAATCCAAAACGCGTGAGGTCAAAGTCTGAAGGCCAACCAGACGCACATCAGCGACTGCTTCCATGTTTGTCTCTAGCCAAGTTCCGTTGAGATCAGCAAATGTCAGCTTGACGTGGACTTTTCTTAGCCACCAGGAAGGACTTTTTGCGAGCTCTCCTTCGATCTGGCGTACTAGGAACGAACGCTGGTCTACCCAGACCTTTCCCGAGATCAGGTCTTTCTCTTTTCGACGCGGCGTCAATCCCAACACGTAACACAGCTGGCCGTCCAGAACCTCTTGTCCGATGGAGTTGAAATCGTAATTGTCACGGCTAAGGGCGCTTCGAGCTTGATTCCCGCTGGCCTTCTCTTCGACTTCGTGGTCCAGGACGCGCTGGACCACTTGCTGGCCTCGCGCGCTACCCGACGACTTCTGAATGCTGTATTCCTCCCGGCCGGGCGGCCTGAAATGTACTTCTGCAACCACATCGGAATTCGTGCTCGAATTGCTTGCGCCGGACAGACGGTACTCGCGAATTACCTGGTAAGAGACTTGTGGACGGATGCCCGCTTGCGATTTCTCCAAGGCCTGGATAATCGAGTTGATAGTCACCGCTTCCCGGCCGACTGTCTCCTGCGCCGTGCCGTAACCGCAGAACAGTGCGATCGACGCCCCAATCGCTAGCCATCGTCTGGTAACCCGCACCCTTATACCTCGCGTCCTTAAGATGCGGAAAGCACGTGCTGTGCCAAAGGAAAATACGGAGGAATAGGGGATTTATGCCCTACGGGAGTTGGCGAATAGTGCAATTTCTGCGGCCGTGCCGCGAGATTTCTGCCTACAGCAAACAGGGTATCTAGAGCAGTTCGACTATTGAACAACCTAACCCTGACTATGAAGGGTAATCTAGAACGGAGTTACTCTCAGAGTCGACTTGAGCCATCACATGAAACCGGTACGAACGGAATTGCTGCGATTCAACCGTGCTGTCGAGCGGGATCCCGCCATCGACGCCTGGATGAAAGAGCATGCAGGTGGATTGGGGGCCATCGCGCATCAGTGGTTTGAGGTGATGCGAAAATGTGGAGACGAAGTCCGGGAGCTTTTGCATGACGGCTGTCCGGTTGCATGTTTGGGAGATGCGCCCTTCGCCTACGTCAATGTATTCACTTCGCACGTAAATGTGGGGTTCTTCCACGGCGCAGCGCTGAGGGATCCGGCGCGCTTGCTGCAAGGCACCGGCAAGTTCATGCGCCATGTGAAGCTGAGACCGGGAACGGCCACAAACGCCGCAGAGCTGAGCAGGCTCATCGATGCAGCGTACGCGGATATAAAGTCGCGGGTCGAGCACGGCTAGCTCAGTGAAACGCCTTGGGAGGCCAGGCGCGGATGCGAACCGCCAGATTAGTAACGATATGTCTCGTAGTCTTCTCTGATGGTGGGCGCATAACCGGCAAACCGGAAGCAGAAGCGAGGAGGCTCCTGCACTACTTCCGCATTGCCAACTACTCGCCGAGTGTCAGGCCTCTCCTTCGTCGGATAGAATGCCGGAAAATAAGTCTGTCTCTTTTGAGGACCGTTCAAAATCTGGGCGCTCTGCCGCTCGGAAGCGAAAGGAAGGCTCATGCAACTAGGGTTCATCGGAACTGGCGAAATCACATCATCAATCGTCACTGGCCTGCGTTCGTCGGGCGTCACGGCCAAGTCCATTTGGTTGTCCCCTCGCAATTCTGCTATCGCGAAAGGACTTGCCGATCGTTTCCAGGGAATATTGGTCGCGTCCTGCAACCAGGAGGTTCTCGATCATTCCGACACAATCGTGATCGCTGTGAGGCCTTCAGTTGCGCGAGACGTTCTTTCGGAATTGCGTTTCCGTCCCGATCATGAGGTTATCAGCCTTGTCTCGGCGCTCTCACTGCGAAGCTTGTCTGAACTCGTGGTGCCTGCTGTGCGAATCGCAAGGGCTGTGCCATTGCCGTCAGCGGCAAAACAATTGAGCCCCACGGCAATCTATCCCTCCGATCCGGTGGCCTTTGAACTCTTCGCTGTCGTTGGAACTGTCTTTCCAGTTGAAAGGGAAAACGAGTTCGATGCAATCTGCGCGGCTACAGCGACAATTGCATCCTATTTCGCATTTAATGAAACGATTGCGTCTTGGCTCGAGAAGCGAGGCATTCCAGCATCGCAAGCCAGAGACTACATTTCACGACTTTTCTTGGGAGTAACGACAGGCGCTGTCGAAACGTCCGAGCGCAGTTTCCAATTACTGGCCGCTACTCACGCTACTGCGGGTGGCATAAATGAGCAATTTCTCAAACACCTGGTTGAACACGGCCTTTTGACAAGAATCTCGGAAGCTCTGGACGAGGTTCTACACCGAATCACCGTGGAATCCTAGACTCTGATTTCGGGGCAACTTTTTAACTCTGTCGACATCGGCAGCTCTTCAGGCATCCGCCGGTTAGGGTATGGGTAACGGGCTAACCGTAAAGTGGCTCGAAACGAACTCGCCCAAGCAGTGGTGATTACAAACTGCAACCTACGTCACTCATCCATCATTCACGCGAAGATAGCGCCGCTTTCACCCGGTCGGGCGTAAATGGCACTTCGCGAATTCGCGCGCCCGTCGCATCAAAGATCGCGTTGCCGATGGCTGCGGCAGCCAGCGTGATCGCTGTCTCTCCCGCGCCAGCGGCTTTCGCGGCTGGCCGGTCGATGAGAACGCTTTCGATGACGGGTAGCTCAATTCCAAGCGGCAGCGTGGTGTAACTTTGCCAGTCGGTTGAGGTCACCTTGCGATCATCCCAAGTGATTTCCTCCCCGAGCGCGCGGCTCATTCCTTGCAATACACCCCCCTCGATCTGATTGCGCAAGCCCTCGGGGTTGGAAATCGGTCCACAATCGAGGGCGACGACAAACCGCTTGGCCTGGATTTGCCCGCTTGACCGATTCACTTCCACTTCGGCGACGAGCGCAGCGTAGCCGTTGTCGCCCTCGTATGCGACGCAGGCAATACCGCGTCCCGTCACGCTACCAGTACGCGCGGTGTCGCGTTTGGGTGACGGGCGGGTGTCCCAGTTCGCGGTTTTCGCCGCCGCTTTCACAACCTCAATGATTCGCGTCTCTTTCAGGTGCTGTAACCGATAGACGACCGGGTCGACCTCGGCGTGCGCGCTGAGTTCGTCCATAAAGCATTCGTGCGCAAAAGTGTTTTGCAGGCGCAATGGCGATCGCAGCGGCCCAGTGAAGAAAGGCGACTTCACCGCGTGCGTCAGTACTCGCTCGCTGCGGATCGAACCTTCTCCGCCACACTTGCCGTTGACGCATCCCGCCATATACGGCGGGACCGCGTTGCTGCCATTCCGCAGTTCCTGCGTGGGCGCGACCCATTTCTGCGGTGTAATCGTCTCCGGCTCGAAGCCGGCCAGCATGCCCGTGATTACGTTTCCAGGTCTTTCATATCCGGGTCTCCCGCCGAACGACACCGCCCACGTCTCAGAATCCCAAACATCAATCTTGCCGCTCGCATCGACTCCCGCCTGCTCCTCGATCACGCAAGCCGAGCCGTAGCTCTCGGAAACGAATTCGTCATGTCGCGTGAGTTGTACGCGAACCGGTTTGTGCACGACCTGGGAAAGCAGCGCCGCATCGTACGAAACCGTGTCCGCGGCATTCAGTCCGTAACAGCCTGAGCCGCGAACAAAGATCACCCGCACGCTGTCCAGGGGCAAGCCCGTGAGGGCGGATACACCATGTAGCGTCGGATACACGGACTGGGTTGCCGACCAGACGGTAGCGTGACGCTGCTGCACATCGGCCACGGCGCATGATGAACCTATCGAACCGTGCGCCTGATAGGGATGCAAATATGTGGCTTTCAAAACTCGCGAAGCCGACTTCAGTTTGTTATCCACGTCATTCGAATTGACGAGCATTACCTCGCCGGACGGCTGCTTCCGTATGTAGTCGTAGAAGTCCTTTTGCGCCGGCAGTCCGGGACCGGGCTTCCAGGTGACCTTAAGATCCTTGGCCGCCTGTGCTGCCTGCCACTGCTTCTCCGCGACCACACCGACGAAGTTGCTTCGCACGACCACCTTGATCATCCCTGGAACACGCTGCACCGACTTCTCGTCCACGTTCGCAACCGTTGACCCGATCTCCGGCGGACGCACGACTCGGCCGTGAACCATTCCCGGCACGTGCACATTGTGAACGAATTCGAACGTACCGGTCGCCAGGCCAACCATGTCCATCGACGGGACCGGTTTTCCAAGTATTTTCCACTCGCTCGGCAATTTGCGTTTCGCAGTCGGGCTGACAGTGATATCGAAATGCTTGTCGCCAATCAGCTCGCCACAGCTGACTCGACGTCCACTGTCTGCATGAATGACGCCATTGTCGATGGTCAATTGATCCGCGGGCACACCTAGCTTCTGTGCTGCCATTCCGACTAAAGCGTCGCGCGCCGTCGCCGCCGCCTGCGCCAGATTTCTTGTATTGAAATTAGTCGGTGTGGATTGACTTCCGGAGGTCGTACCCTGGTCCGGAGTCATGGACGTATCGCACTGAATTAGTTTGACCTTATCCATGGATATGCACAGTTCCTCGGCGACCAACTGGGTTTGCGCGGTGAACATACCTTGCCCGAAGTCGCATTTCCCGGTGTACGCGGTTACCGTACCGTCGGATGCGATCGCAAGCCACGAATCCAGCTTCTCGGGATCAATATGCGACCCATGCGTGTCGAAGGGGCCTTGCGCCACGGCGAATGGCCCCAGGAACGATGCTGCGCTGAAGAAAACGACGAGCGCGCCAGTACCTTTCACGAAGTCGCGACGGGAGATTTCTTTTTTCATGCGCGCCCCCTCTGATAGCGCTGGATTGCGCGCATCATCCGGGTGTGTGCAAAACACCGGCACAACACATTCGACAGGGCCTCGCGAATTTCCTCGTTTGAGGCTTGCGGATGTTCGTCCAGCAGCGCTTTTGCCGTGAGCATCACACCGCTGAGGCAGAAGCCGCATTGGGCCGCCCCCTCATCGATAAACGCCTGCTGAATGGCGTGCGGTTTTTCCGGCGTTCCCAAGCCCTCCAGCGTCGTGACTTCCTGCTGTTTCACAGCACTGACTGGCATGACGCAGGAGCGCACCGCCTGCCTGCGGATGAGGACAGTGCAAGCTCCGCATTGTGCGAGGCCGCAGCCGAACTTGGGTCCGCGCAATTGCAACTCGTCGCTGAGCACATACAGCAGCGGAGTTTCCGGATCGACGTCCACCGTGTGGACGCCACCGTTCACCTTCAGAGAGATTGCAGCCATCATTTCCCTCCAACCTTTCAGATGATAAAAGCTTACAATGAGCTCCTATCCGCCAACGCGAAATTGGGGTTTGGCGGACCCCGCCACTACGCGAGCTGGCCAACCCGAACTGCTCTGCGATTTCCACCGCGCGGATCATCGATTCGGAGGGAACTCTACTCAAAGCGCTACAATGATCGACCATGAGGAATCGTCCGTTTCAGCCTCGCGCAGCTTTGATGCCGGACGATCTCGCGGTGTTCGCAATGGCTAGGCAGACAATTCTTGATTAGTGGAGGGCGCCATGTCGCCGCGCACGCTTTTTCTTAGTAGGTTGATCGGGCTCTACTGCATTCTGGTCGCCCTATCCATGATGACTCGCAGACAAGCCACTCTGGAATCGATCACAGCACTTCTTCACGATCCAACAATGATGTTTGTCCTCGGTGCAATCGCGCTGATCGCTGGGATCGCGATGGTTCTCGCGCATAATATCTGGTCGGGTGGTGCGCTGGTGGTTGTAGTTACCCTTGTCGGCTGGATCACACTGGTCAAGAGCCTGTCTTTTCTATTTCTGCCGCCTGACATGGAAGCCGAACTCTTCCTTGGACAGCTTCACTACCAGCAACTTTTCTACCTGTACTGTGCGTTTTCGCTAGCCCTTGGCGTCTACCTTACCTATGGTGGATTCAAGTCAAGATCACGTTAGCCAGCACCCTGCAAGCCTCCGAAGTGATACCGTATTTTAGCGTGCGAGACCTAAAGAATCGGATTGCTCTTGTGACTGGAGGGAGTCGCGGCATCGGGGCCGGAATCGCGCTGGCTCTGGCTCGCGCTGGTGCCGATGTCGCTGTGAACTACCGCCAGAACGCTGATAAGGCTGCCGCTGTCTGCAGCGAAATCATACGGGCTGGGCGGAAAACACTCGCGATTCAGGCGGACGTGTCAGTCTCAGCCGACGCAAAGCGCATGGTCGCGGAGATTGAGGCGCACCTTGGTAGCATCGACATCCTCGTCAACAATGCGGCTATCGCTCGTCCGCGCAAGTTGGAGGAGATTACAGAAGCGGAGTGGGACGAAGTAATCACCGTCAATCTAAAGTCGGTGTTCCTGGTAACACAGGCGGTGGTTGGCAGTATGCGGCAAAGAAAGTGGGGACGCATCATCAACCTGTCTTCTGTGGCTGCACAGACGGGCGGGGCAGTGGGGGCGCACTACGCCGCGTCCAAGGCGGGGATCATAGGGCTAACGCACTCCTGCGCTTCATCGTTCATTCGAGACGGAATCACCGTGAACGCCATTGCTCCGGCGCTGATTGAGACCGATATGGTGACCAGCAACCCCAACGCGAACCCGAATCTTATTCCCATGGGGCACTTTGGCTCAGTCGAGGACGTTGCCTCTGTCGCTGTCATGCTTGCCATGAATGACTACATGACGGGCCAGACGATTTCCGTGAACGGCGGGTGGTATATGAGTTAGTTCTAATCGCGCAGTCACGGTCTTTGGAGATGTCCCTCGCCATTGACCTCCCGGCCTTTCTGTTAGATATTGGAAACGGAATGGACGCCGAACAGACCATTGCCGACATCGAACGGCTGGAGCGCATCTTCGCAGCGCCTGACACCCGACCGCTGAGCGCGAGCGACTTCGCGGCAGCGAATCGAAGACACGACGAAATGCTCGCGCATAGTCCGTGGTTTCGGATTTGGCAGGCTTACGGGGTTTGTTGCCGCTAGTGAGACGCTTTGGCAAGACTTCGGTTCGTCTAGATCAACTCGCCGGCAGTTCTTGAATCGCAATCCGACAATTCTCGGTCAATTTCACCTCTAGGTGCACGATTGGCGCCTCGGGCGCCCAAAATCATGCACCGACCGCAAATTCTCCCGCATCGAACTTCGTTAGGAGGAAGTGTTATGCAAGCTGCGGTCGTTCCGGCTGTCAACAGTTCGTGGCAGGTTAAAGAAGTTCCGCAACCTCAACCCGGACCCAATCAAGTACTGGTGAAGATGCACGCAAGCGGCATCTGCTACACAGACGTACACCAAACCCTCGGACACTTGCCCGGACCATTTCCGCGAATACTCGGCCACGAGCCGGTGGGCGAGATCGTTGCCGTGGCTCCCGACGTCACCACGCGAAAGGTCGGCGACCGCGTGGGTACCGCTTGGATTCAATCCACTTGCGGACGTTGCGAATGGTGCCAGCGTGGCCGCAGAATGTTCTGCCCCTATCTGAAAGGTACAGGCGGTGAGGCACCAGGCGGACACGCCGAGTACATGCTGATGAATGCCGACGTAGCCTATCTGATTCCCGACAAGGTTTCTTATGAGCAGGCGGCGCCTATCTTCTGCGCTGGTTACACAGTCTATGGCGGGCTGCGCTGGGCCGATCCCCAACCCCATGAGCGCGTGGCTGTGCTCGGGATCGGTGGCCTTGGGCACTTGGCAGTGCAATACGCGAAGGCGGCAGGTTTCGAGACCATCGCAGTTTCGCATTCTCCCGATAAAGACAAGATGATCCGCGATCTCGGCGCGGATGAAGTTGTCCGCGACGGCAAGGCCCTCGCGGCGGCCGGCGGCGCAGATGTTATTCTCAGCACTTCAAATTCGACCAAGGCGATGGTGGACAGCATCCAGGGCTTGCGGCCTGACGGCCGGCTCGTCACGATGGGCGCCGACGCAGAGCCAATTTCGGTCTCGCTGATCGATCTCATCTCGAAGCGCATTCGAATCATTGGTAGCCAACAAAATGGCCCCGAATATCTTTACGAAGCGCTTGATTTCGTAGCGCAAGGAAAAGTTAAAACGATTGTCGAGACGTATCCATTGGCACAGGCACCGAAGGCCTACGCGCGGGTTGCGGAGGGCAAGGCTCGGTTCCGCGCCGTCCTCACAATGTGATCGCCAATCCGAGCAGTCAGTGCCAGTCGCGAGCGGTTGATGGGCAAGTGGCCAAGGACGAACATCGGCGCGTGCGACCGTCAGATTTCTGCCCGGAACGTCTTACCGAGCTCGGCCCCGAGTCCAAAGTAGTGACGAAAGTTGTGAATAAGCGGTTGCCACGTCTCAGGGTTGACATAGTTCTCGCGAAGGATGAAGTCACTGCGAACATGGACTTTAAGAATCCGAACCTCAACCGCAGATCCTCCTCCAAGTTTGTTCAGTCGCGGTTCTCCTTGCAGCATATGAATGTGGTTGACAGTCGCCTCCAACTGGACCGGGCACTCCTTCACGCGGGCTGCCTTGACCGATTCACTCGCCAGTGGCGAAAGGCCTGCCGCGACAAACTTGTCGCGTTCAAAGCGGAATTTCGCCGACTTCTCTGAGGGAACGGGATTCTTGCCCGTCAGTGGTGCCAGACGCTCCACGGCTTCCCAAAGATCAGGAGAAGGAACGTTGACGACACAGTCAGATTGGCGCTGAAGGTTATCCAGCGTCTGCGTGTCGCGCAAGAGGCCAAGAACCATGGTCCAGCCCAGGCCCCAAAACGAAGAAATCGGTGCGAGATTCGGGCTCCCATCCGAGTTGATGGAACTGACGATTGCCACAGGATTGCCAAAATACAAGATGCTCGGAGTGATTGTCTTAAAGTCGATTTCGCGATGTTTGATTGTTTCGGTCGGCATGAGATTTAGATTATCCGTCGGGAGATTGGGATGTTTCAGTGCTGGTTGAAATATGGATGCGCGCACGCTGAACAATGGCCCTAGAGTGAACGATGACGGATCCTGTTTAGACCCTGCTCGCAAAATGGGAATCCTGTACGCGATTTCTGGGGACACGTGGGCGAATGCCCGCAAGCACCCGGCTGTCGCCGGATTGCGGTTCCATGATCTCCGAAGAACCGCAGACTTCGGAAGCTTCGGAGGGCCGGAATCGCGGAAGGTGTGATTAAGAAAATCGGAGGGTGGCGAACGCGTTCGGCATTCGAGCGCTATGCCATCGTGGATCAGGACGACATCTCGGCGGCGATGAAAAGCTCCAGTCAAGCGAGTAGGAAGCCACTAACAGCTGCAGTTCGGTTACAGTTCAACCGAAATCAGTGACGGTTGCAAAGGCTCAGATTGTAAATTAAGCTAATGTGCTCCGCAGTTTAAGCACTAAGCCGGGATGGCGGAACTGGCAGACGCAGCGGACTCAAAATCCGCCGGGCTTCGGCCCTTGGGGGTTCGACTCCCCCTCCCGGCACCAGCCTTAATATATTGATTTGATTTACTTTTCGGAGTTAGCCGAACTCGGTCGCCAGATCCCAATATGTTCGATCTGCGAAGATTTGTGGGCGCAACTGTCCTGACCGTGGTGGCCTTTCTTTCAAGTGTGGCAGCCGCTGATCCAACGGCCGAAATGTTGCTGGCGGAGGGCCGTGTGGACGACGCGATTTTGTTGCTGCGGGGCAGGATCAACAGCACTCCGCGTGACGCCGAATCTTACGGCTTCCTATGTCGTGCTTACTTCATGCTCGCCGAATGGGATCCGGGCATCGCCGCGTGCGAGAAAGCCGTTTCGCTTGATCCAGGCAACGGTGAGTACCATTCATGGCTGGGCCGAATTTATGGGGAAAAAGCGGACCATTCCAGTTTCATCACCGGCGCTCGACTGGCGGGGAAGGTGCGCAACGAATTCGAGGCTGCCGTGCGCCTCAATCCCAAGAGTGTGGATGCGCGTGCGGATCTGGCCGACTTCTATTTGGAGGCTCCCGGAATCGTGGGCGGCGGTACAGATAAGGCGCACGCACAAGCCCAGGAGATCGCCCCGTTAGATTCCGCACAGGCTCACCGGGTCGAGGCGCGAATCGCAGAAAAGAAGAAGGACTACGTCGCCGCCGAAAACGAGTATCGTATTGCTATCAAGGTAAGTGGAGGTAAGGCGGGAACATGGTTCAATCTAGCCGGCTTCTACCGGCACACGGGTCGTCTGGCTGACATGGAAGATGCATTGAGCCACGCTACTGATCCGAAGATGCACCGTCCCGACTTGCTGATGGGTG
>Ga0307476_10001332_pt1 | contig 15121 bp, 11 predicted proteins | sample atmos_gasesECM2C_2_FD_203314 | JGI IMG/M metagenome (GOLD analysis project Ga0307476, IMG submission 203314) | Hardwood forest soil microbial communities from Morgan-Monroe State Forest, Indiana, United States - atmos_gasesECM2C_05 | ecosystem: Environmental > Terrestrial > Soil > Temperate... | reverse complement strand
TGCTCTCCAGCAGCGGCACGATCCACATGGCGGAGCGGTCGCTGCATTCCGGGTCGAGGCGGGGCTTTTTCCTCTGGTGGTCTCTCACCATCGCGCTGGGCGTGCTGTTCCTGCTGGGCACGGCATTCGAGTGGTACACCCTCATCACCCGCGACGGCCTGACGATCAGCCGCAACCTGTTCGGGACGACGTACTACACGCTGGTCGGCTTTCACGCGCTGCACGTTACCGGCGGCGTCCTCCTCATGCTGATCGTGCTGGGCCTGACGGCGAAACGGCAGATTACGGGGCCTCGGCCGGCCGCCGTCCAGCTGACGGCGTGGTACTGGCACTTCGTGGATGGCGTCTGGGTGGTCGTGTTCACGGTCGTCTACCTGGTGGGGAGGTGATGCGGCCATGACGAGCGAGCCGTACACGGGCGCGGGACCGGAACCGATCGAATCGCCGCGGCCGACCATCGCGCCGTTCATCCTTGTCGCGGGCCTGTCGCTGGCCGCGGCGGGCCTGGCCTTTGACACCGTGTTCTTCCTGGCCGCGGGCGCCACGGTCTTCGTCGCCGGCCTGGTCGGCTGGATCGGGCAATTGCTGCCGGGGCGGGGTCACGTTCACGTCGAGGCCGTGGAGCCGCTTCCACAGCCGGGGACGCCCGCGCCGGGGACGGTGGAGCAACTCGCCGCCGGGGTGCCCGGTTACCGGGCCCAGCTGCCGACGAAAATCCACCCCATTTCAGCGGGCGTGTGGGGGGGCGTCCTCGGCGGCCTGGTCATGCCGATTCCCGCGCTGGCCTACGGTCTGCTGAGCGCCCACCATAGCATCTTTTACCCGATCAATCTGCTGGCGGGCATGGTGCTGCCGGGCGTCGGCGCCATGAACCTGGACGCATTCCACCCGTCGCTGCTCGTCGCAGCGATCGTCATCCACATCGTGATGTCGCTGGCGATCGGCCTGATGCTGGGCGTCCTGCTGCCGACGCTGCCGCCGGTCCCGAAGTCGCTCGCCTGGGGCGGCCTGCTCATGCCGCTGCTGTGGTCGGCCGTGACCTTCGCCCTGATGGGGTTCGTCAACCCGCTGATGGAACGGCACGTGGAATGGCCCTGGTTCATCGCTTCTCAGCTCGTGTTCGGCGCCGGCGCCGCGGCCGTGGTCTCCAGCGGCCGCAAATTCGGTCCCATCGTGTCCGGGATTCTGGGAGGCGCGGCGGGCGGCGTGCTGATGGCCGTTCCCGCTCTCCTATGGAGCCTGTGTACGGGCAACGGCGTTTGGTATCCCGTCAACCTGCTGGCGGGGCTGGCGGTCCCCGGCATGCCGTCAGGAGCGGCGGAACTGCGGCAGTTCCACTTCGAGTGGTTCGTGCCCGCCATGCTGATTCACGTCGGCCTGTCGGCGGGCTTCGGCCTGGCCTACGCCCTGGCGCTGCCGAGGCTGCGGCCGATTCCAAGCCCCTACGTCTGGGGCGCCCTGCTGCTGCCGCTGCTGTGGACGGGGGTCAGCTACGGACTGATGGGCGTCGTCAACCCGACCCTTCAGGCGGGCGTGGAGTGGCCCTGGTTCATCGTTTCGCAATTCGTGTTCGGTGTGGCGGCGGCCACGGTGGTGGTCCGCTCGGAAACGATCGCTGTGCCGCCGGCGGGGAGCGGCCCGGAGGTGCGGCCGTGATTCGATTCCATCCCTACGCGGGACGGGCGCCGCTCGTCCTGGCACTGCTGGCTCTCATGACGGCCGGCTGCCGCTTTCCCGGGCAACCCAAGGATGCGGACCGGCCGATTCCGCCGGATCGCGTCCTGGCGTTTGACGCGCTTTATCGCCAGAACTGCTCCGGCTGCCACGGCGCCGACGGCAAGCTGGGGCCGGCGCCGCCGTTGAACGACGGGCTGTTTCGGGCCATCGTGCCGACGAAGACGGTGGAAGACGTCGTCGCCGGCGGCCGGCCCGGGTCGCTGATGCCCGCGTTCGGTACGGAGCAGGGCGGGCCCCTCACGAAGGCGCAGGTTGCCGTGCTGGTGAATGAGATCAAAGGGATCCCCTACCGCGTTGAAGAGAAGGATCAGGAGGTCGAGGTCGTCCGCGATCCCAAGGGCGCGGCCCCGGCCTGGGGGGCGCCGGGCCCTGCGTCGGAAGGGGCGCCGCCTTACCTCGCGGCCGCCGACGCGATCGGGGACGCCGCCGCCGGCCGAAGCAGGTTCGCCACGGCGTGCGCCTCCTGCCACGGCGATCACGGGCAGGGCGTGTCGAAAGACGGCCGCATCGCCCGCGCCATCAACGAACCGGCGTTCCTGAGTCTGATCAGCGACCAAAACCTGCGGCGAATCATGATCACCGGCCGATCGGACCTCGGCATGCCCGATTACGCCCACCACGGCAAGGAAGCGTTGACCCCGGAGGACGTATTGAACCTGGTCGCGTTCCTGCGGACGCAGGGGAACTCGACCCCGACATCCCACCCTGAACCGGCCGCGGCCGGCGAGGCGCACCATGACGGAACCGCATCCGAACCCTGAGACCATGCCGCGGCGCGGCTTTTTCCAGAAGCTCATGACCTGGACGACCTACGCGGCCGGCGCCGTCGCCGCGGCGGCCGTGGGCGTCCCCTTCGTCGGCTACCTGCTCGGCCCGCTGCGGAAGGACCTGGAGAAGTGGGTGGACCTCGGGCCGCTGGACGACTTCAAGGACCTGGTGGGCGAGACGCGGCTGCACACGTTCCCGAACCCACTCGGCCAGCCATGGGACGGCAAGGCGGCCAAGACGGGCGTTTACGTCCGCTACCAGGGGCCTGGGAGGCCGGCCAAGGAACAGTTCGTGATCTTCGCCATGAACTGCGCCCATCTGGGCTGTCCAGTGTCCTGGTTCCCGCAATCGGGGCTGTTCATGTGCCCCTGCCACGGGGGCGTTTACTACGCCAGCGGCAAGTGCGCTTCCGGGCCGCCCCCGCGCGGCCTATTCCAGTGCGACTGGCGGATCACCCGGGCCGTCCGGCTGGAGGTCAAGGCGCCGCACTACCCCACGCTGCAAGACACGCTGCGTCCGGAGGACCGCTCATGAAACGCTTGCTGAAGGCGCTCGGGGGCTGGTTCGACGCCCGGCTGGGCGTGCGCGAGACCATCCTGCCAATGCTCAAACACCCGGTCCCGGCGCGGGTCGCCGGACCGATGGGCTGGTGGTACGTCTTCGGCAGCGCCTCGATGACCCTGCTGCTCATTCAGATCCTCACCGGCATCGGGCTGGCGCTGGTGTACGTCCCGGCGCCCGACAACGCCTACAGCAGCCTGCTCTCCCTGAACCACGATGTGCCGCTCGGCTGGTTCCTGCGGGCGCTGCACTACTATGCCGGGTCCGGCATGGTCGTCCTGGTGCTGATCCACATGACGCAGGTGTTCCTGCACGGGGCCTACAAGTACCCGCGCGAGCTGACGTGGGTGGTGGGCGTCTTCCTGCTGCTGTGCGTGTTGGGCATGTTCTTCTCCGGCCAGGTCCTGCGCTGGGACCCGGACGCCTACTGGGGGCTGGCCGTCGGCGGTTCGATGGCCGGCCGCGTGCCGTGGGTGGGGCCGTGGGTGGTCGGCCTGCTGCTCGGCGGCCCCATCATCGGCGGCGACGCGCTGAGCCGCTTCTTCGCCCTGCACGTCTTCGTCATCCCCGGCGTGCTGCTGCTCCTGCTGGCCGTCCACCTCTGGCTCGTGCTGAAGTGCGGCATTAGCGCGCCGCCGGTCCCCGGCCAGATCGTCGATCCCAAGACCTACGATGTGGAGTACAAAAAGGAGGTGGAAAAAGGCGTCCCCTTCCTCGGCGACGCCATGATGAAGGACGCTCTCTTCTCGGCCCTGGCAGCGATCGCGGTCGTCGCCCTGGCCGCCTGGCTCGGCCCCGTCGGCCCGAGCGCCCTGCCGGTCCCGAGCGAGACCGGCGCCAACCCGCGGCCGGAGTGGCCGTTCCTGTGGCTGTTCGGCCTGCTTTCCCTCAGCCCGCCCGCCGCCGAGACGTTCATCATCCTGGTCTTCCCGCTGCTCCTGATCGTCGGGCTCTTGGCCGTGCCGTTCGTGTCCAACCGCGGCGAGCGCTCGCCGCGGCGGCGGCCGATGGCCGTCCTGGCCGTCGTCGTGATCTACGCCGTGCTCGGCGCCCTGACGTACCAGGGGGCCACGGCGCCGTGGTCGCCGCACATGACCGCCTGGAGCGGCGCGCCCGTTCCCGAGGACGTCGTGCGGCGGAGCAATCCCGTGGAGCTGCGGGGGGCCGTGGTCTTTCAGTACAAGGATTGTCGCAATTGTCACGCCCTGGAAGGCCAGGGCGGCCGGCGCGGCCCCGACCTCACCGACGTCGGCCGCCGGCTGACGCGGGACCAACTCATCGACCAGGTCAGCAACGGCACGCCCGGCGGCGGCCTCATGCCGGCCTATGGCAAGCAGGTGTCGGACGCCGAGATGGCGGCTCTGACCGATTTCCTGGTGAGTCTGCGGCCGCCGGGACAGCCGCCGGCCCGTTCGACCACGGAGCCGCAGACAGCGCGGAAGGAGCCATGAGCCCCACCCTCGACGCCTTTCTCTGCTCCTGGCCGTTCGAGCCGTGGCTGCTCGTTGCGCTGATTCTCCCGGCGGCGCTGTATTTCCGCGGCTGGCTGCGCCTTCGCCGCGGCGATCCGCGTCGCTGGGCCGCCGGGCGGCTCATCGCCTTTCTCGGCGGCCTGGCGACGATCTACGTCGCCCTCGGCTCGCCGATTGAGCCGTTCGCCGACTTGCTGCTCACAGTCCACATGGTGCAGCACCTGCTCCTCCTCATGGCCGCGCCGCCGCTCCTGTGGCTCGGCGCGCCCATGATGCCGCTGCTCCGCGGGATGCCGCGGCCCATCCGAATCTGCTGGATTATACCCCTTTTCCGATCCCCTTTCTTGCGCGCGCTGTTCGGCCGGCTCACGCACCCGGCGGCGGCGCTCGTCGTCTTCACCGCCGCGTCGCTGGGCTGGCACGTTCCCGCCCTGTACGACCTCGCCCTGCGCTCGCGGGGGTGGCACTACCTGCAGCACGCCTGTTTCCTGGGCGCGGGCCTGTTGTTCTGGTATCCGGTCGTCCGCCCATACCCGGCCCGTCCCCGCTGGCCGTCGTGGCTGCTGTTCCCATACCTGATCCTGGCGGACCTGCAAAACACCGTGCTGTGCGCCCTGCTGACTTTCTCCGACCGCGTGCTGTACCCCTACTACTCGACGGTCCCCCGGCTGGCGGGGCAGTCGGCGCTGGCCGACCAGGCGACGGCCGGCGTCTGGATGTGGATTCCGGGGTCGGCGGCCTTTCTCCTGCCCCTGTTCTGGGTCGGCGTCGAATTCCTGTTCGGCCGCTCGCAAGGGGAGAAAGGGAGAAAGCGAGAAAGGGAGAAAGGGAGACAACCGCGTGGAGCGAGGATCCCACTTGCCCTGGTGACATCGGCAAGTCATTCGGTCTCCCCTTCGCCCCTTCGCCCCTTCGCCCCTTCTCGATTCGACCTGCTCCGCGTCCCGCTGCTGGGCCGCTTCCTGCGCTGGCGGCATGCGCGCCTCGCCACGCAGCTGCCGCTGGCGATCCTGGCCGCCGTCGTCATTCTCGACGGTCTGCGCGGGCCGCAGGTCGGCGCCATGAACCTCGCCGGCGTCCTGCCTTGGATTCACTGGCGCGGCTTCGTCGTGCTGGGCCTGCTCGCGGCGGGCAACCTGTTTTGCATGGCGTGCCCGTTCACGCTGCCGCGGACGCTCGCCCGACGCTGGTTGCCGCAAGGGTGGAGTTGGCCGCACCGGCTGCGAAACAAATGGCTCGCGGTCGTCCTGCTGGGGCTGTTCTTGTGGGCTTACGAGGCGTTCTCCCTCTGGGACAGCCCCTGGTGGACCGCGTGGATCGCCGTCGGCTACTTCGTCGCGGCCTTCGTCGTGGACGGCTTCTTCCGCGGCGCCGTCTTCTGCAAGTACCTCTGCCCCATCGGCCAGTTCAACTTCGTGCAGTCGTTGGCCTCGCCGCTGGAGGTGCGGGTCCGCGATCCGGGCGTGTGCGCCGGTTGCCGGACCAGGGATTGTATTCGCGGCCGCGACGGCATCTCCGGCTGTGAAATGCACCTATTTCAGCCGCGTAAGATAGGCAACATGGACTGTACTTTTTGTCTCGATTGCGTCCATGCGTGTCCCCACGACAACATCGGCGTGCTCTCCACGGCGCCGACCAGCGACCTGTGGCGCGACCCCGTCCGTTCCGGCCTCGGTCGCTTCGGCTCGCGCCCGGACCTGGCGGCGCTCGTCCTGGTGCTGGTGTTCGGAGCGTTCGCCAACGCCGCCGGCATGGTCGGGCCTGTGGTGGACTGGCAGGCTCGCTTCTCGACCCTTCTGGGACAGCGGTCCCTTCTGCTGGGGGTGAGCCTGTTCTATGGGATCGCCCTGGTCGTTGTGCCGCTCCTGGCGGTCGGCGCGGCGGCCGCCCTGAGCCGGCGGTGGGCTCCGTCGCCGCTCACCTTGCTGGCGACGGCTGCCCGCTTCTCCTACGCCCTCGTCCCTCTCGGGTTCAGCATGTGGATCGCGCACTGCAGCTACCACTTCCTGACGAGCTGCGACGTTGCCATCCCTGTGACGCAGCGATTCTTGATGGACCTAGGATGTACGGGGCTTGGACAACCGCACTGGATCGCCTCCTGCTGCCGGCCCATCGCCGATTGGTTGCCGCGGCTCGAAATTCTTTTCCTCGACATCGGACTATTGCTGTCGCTCTACGCGGGTTACCGCATCGCCCAATCGCAGACGCCCCGGCTCATGCAGATCCTGAAAGCCCTCTCGCCATGGGCCGTCCTGATGGTCGTCCTGTTCGCCGCGGGCGTGTGGATCGTCCTCCAACCAATGCAGATGCGAGGCGCGTCTTGAAAACGGCATCGACCATGAACGCGGCGCGGCGCTTCCTGGGATTGTCGATATTTTGCATCCTGGTCGCGCGACTCTCCGATCTGCGTGCGGACGGCGGGGCCATGCGCCTGTCGGAGCGGGCGGGCGGCTATTGGATCACCGTCTTCACCGACCCCACGCCGCTGCGGGGCGGCCCCGTGGACGTCAGTGTGTTCGTGCAGGACGCGGACACCGGGGAACTGGCGCCTGGGGTGCGAATAACGGTGCAAGCGGCGCCGCGGGGCAGACCGCGCGAGGCCGTCCGTCATGACGCGACGGTGGAGGCGGCGACGAACAAGCTGTTCCGGTCGGCCATTTTCGATTTGCCGGAGTCTGGTTGGTGGGAATTCGAGGCGGCCGTCGATGGCGAGCGAGGCCGGGCGCAGGTGCGGTTTGAAGCGGAAGCCGCCGACCCTCCTCCGAGTTGGCAGGCGATGGCGCCTTGGGTCGGCTGGCCAGCCCTGGCGATTGTTCTGTTCGCGGTCCATCAAATGATGGTCCGGCGGAAGGCGCGGTCAGACGCCTTGATGGCGCCATCACCTAGCCGCGACGCAGCGGAACCGCGCGCATACAAAGGCGGCCAGGGTGCGGGCCTGCCCGCGTCGGCAAATTCGAGTCCCCTTCCGCCGGCCGCGGAATGTGCCAGGAGCAGTTGATTGGCGCCAACGCGGGCGTCCGGTGGGGCGATCCGGGAGCGGCTCGATAGGCGCATGCGCCAACACATGCGCATCGTCAAGGAGAATCGAGATCGCGCAAACGCCTTGTTTGCAGCCTGGCCGCGCGGGTCTACGTCATGGCCCAGCGGAGGCCGACCGCCCGACCACTTCCCTTTGCGACGCGTGGCCGCGATCTTGTCCCGGGTCTGCTCCGTAATGATCTCCCGCTCAAACTGCGCGAAGGACAACAGCACGTTCAGCATCAGGCGGCCCATCGACGTCGCGGTGGCCAAAGTGCCACTCCGATGGCCAGCGGAATGCCACGTTCGTTGCCGTCCGGCCCCAAAATGTCCTAAATCCCCCCGGCGACAGCCGACCGGACGGTCCTGGCACGGTCGTTGCTAACCCTCCCCCCGCCAGGCGTCAGTCGTGCCATCGCAGGCCCTGGCAAGCGCAAATGCGCTACCGCCGTCGGCTGGACGGCGAGCCAGGCGGCACGGCGATTTGCCGAGACAAGCCCCGGTGAGTTGTGGACCGGCCATGAGACATACGGGCCATCTGCGGGCCGTCGGTTACGCGGACACGGATCGGGCCGATCAGGTCCGCGCTCATGTCGCACAGCTCGCGGCCAACCACTGTATCGAAATGCTGGATTCGGCCGTCGCCGTGCGCTACCCCGACGGCTCCTTCACGCTGGATGGAGAGCCATTCGTCGCCGTCGCCGCCGCCGCGCGGCGCGGCCTCCTTGGTAGCAACCATATCTCATAATCCGGAGAGCATCCAATGAGTAAGCATCCGACTGTCGTGGATTACATCGTCCAACGGCTCGCGCGCGAGGGAATCACTGATTGCTTCGGCGTCGCGGGGGATTTCGCATTCAAGGTCGACGATGCCGTTGTCCGGAGCGAGAGGATTCGCTGGATTGGCTGTTCGAATGAACTGGACGCGGCATATGCGGCCGATGGGTACGCGCGCATGCGAGGTTGCTCGATGCTGTGTACCACCTACGCCGTCGGCGAGTTGTCCGCGCTCAACGGCGTGATGGGGGCCAAGGCTGAGCGATCGTGCGTCTTCCACGTCGTCGGTATGCCGACGATGCGCAATCAGCGGGTCGGCAAGATCATTCACCACACGCTCGGCGACGGGATATTCCAGAACTTCGCGAACATCTCGGCGCAGGCGGCGTGCGTTTCGGCGGTCATCACTCCCGACAACTGCGCCCACGAGATGGAGCGACTGATCGCCACGGCTCGGGCGGAGAGCCGTCCCGCCTACATCCTCGTCGCGGGGGACTTCGCCATTACGCCGGTCGCGGCCGCCGACCCGACCCCGTATCCAAAACCCGCCAGCGGCCCCGACCTCGCCAAGGCCGCCCAGGCAATCACGGAGCGGATTCAAGCCGCACGATCCGTGGCCGTGCTCCCCGCCTACACCGTCTCGCGGTTCAAGCTGCAACGAAGCTTGCAGGCGCTCATCGAGGCGCTCGGCTGCCCCTTCGCTGTGACGCCGATGGAGAAGGGCGTCCTCTCCGAGACGCACGCTCAGTTCGCTGGAATGTATATGGGAGGCGGATCGTCGCCGGGCGTGTTGGAGGCGGTAGAGGCTGCCGATCTGGTCGTTGACGCCGGCGGAGTCAACTTCAACGAGATCAACACGGGCGCCTATTCGAGCCGGCTTTCGCCTGAGAAGCTCATTACCATCGAGGTTGACCACGTCCGGATTGGCAACCGAATCTTCAACCCTGTCCAGATGGGCGATCTCTTCGAACTGCTGGTCAAGTCGGCGCCCAAGAAATTCGGATACTCTGCACCACGCAGACAGGCTCCCGCGAAACCGGGCGGCAAGCCGAGCGACCCGATCACCGCGGCGACCCTGTATCCCCGCTACCGAGACTTTTTCAAGCCAAAGGATTTGATCGTCCTGGAGAGCGGCAGCTCGAATTCAGGGACCTTCCCACTCCCCCTTCCCGACGGCGCGGAGGTGCAGACCGCGCCGCTCTGGGGCTCGATCGGCTGGGCCACCGGGGCGGCGCTGGGAGCTGCGCTGGCCGATCCATCGCGACGAACCATCCTCTTGACAGGCGAAGGTTCGCACCAGCTGACGGCCACCGCCGTCGGCACCATGGGACGCTACGGGCTTAAGCCGATCATTTTCGTCCTCAACAACGAGGGCTACATGGTCGAGCGGGCGCTCGAGGCGGATCCGAATTGCATCTACAACGACCTCGCCCCCTGGAACTATCATGCGCTTCCCGCCGCCCTGGGCTGCCAGGGTTGGTTCACGGCAAAGGTCAGCACGCTCGGTGAACTCGACGCCGCGCTGGCCAGGGCCGCCAAGGGTGATTCAGCGTGCTACATCGAGGTGGTCGGCGGCAAGACGGACTACCCTGCGGGACTAGCAGCGGCCCATGGTCGCCTCGAGGCCCTATACGCCGACGTTTAGAGCGCCCGACATTTGCAAAGGATCTGAGTCTCGGCGATCGGCGTTGCACTCCGCCGGGAGGCGGCCGGTATGTCATCACATACCGGCCGCATCAAGTTGACCAGTCGGCAAAGCCGATACAACCGATGCCGTCCGTAGTTTTCGGAGGAGCCGTCATGCCTGCGCAGTCCGCGTGCCTTTCCGGAGCGAACCGGCTGCGCCGCGCCCTCCGGTCGCTCTCCCCCGCAGCCGCCCTGGGTTGCCTGCTCGCGCTGGCCGCGGCCGGGGGCTGCCGCCATGACCGGGTTGTATATGAAGACGGGCTGGCCGCGCACGTCCTGCCGCCGCCGGGGGTCGCCGCCGCCCCGGCGGGGGACGCCGCCGGCCCCCCGGAAATGACGCCTTCTCGACTGCCCGAAGCTGCCAAAGCGAATCCGCCGGCGCCGACCGGGGACGCTGCGCCGCCCGCGACGCTGACCGCCGACGGCGCCGCCTGCCAGGCGATGTCCCTTTCGGAGGCGATCGCGACGGCGTTCCGGCTGCAGCCGCGGCTGCGCGTTTACCTGGAAGGCGTCGAGCAAGCCCGCGGCGGCCAGCAGACCGCCTTCGCACCGTTCCTGCCGTCGGCCGGCGTCGGGTATCACGTGGGCGGATTCAACCTCAACGCCGGCGGCGAGGGCCTCCCCGTCTCGGGCAGTCCCCTCCCCGTCGCTTTCCTGCCGCCCAGCGGCGTGGTGCCGATCCCGCTGAACATCGACTCGAGCTACGAGCTGGCCGAGCTGCGGCTGCAGTGGATTCTGGCGGACTTCGGGCGGCGGCTGGGCCGCTACCGGCAGGCGGAGATCGCCGTGGACGTGGCCCAGCTGCAGACCGAGCGGGCGTACCAGACGACGGCCGACGAGGTCGCGACCGCCTACTACCAGGTGTTGCGCACCGCCGCCCTGCGGCGCATCGCCGAGGAGGCGGTCCGCCGCGCCGAGGACGACCTGGAACTGGCCCGGAAGCTGCAAAAGGGCGACGTCATCCTGCGCGAGAACGTGCTGCGTAACGAGGTGGAACTGGCCAAGGCCCGGCACGAACTCGACGCCGCGGAGGCCGCCGCCGGGGTGGCCGGGTCGGCGCTCAACCTCGCTATCGGTCTGAACGTCAGCGCGCCGCCGGCCGTGGCTGACGTCGCCCGCGCGCCGGGGCTGGACCGATCGCTGGCCGACTGCCTGCAGACGGCCGTGGACCGCCGGCGCGAGCTGCGCGTGGCCCGCGCCGGCGTCGAGGCCGCCCAGGAGGGGGTGCGGGCGGCGCGGGCCGATTTCGCCCCTCTCGTCGTGGCCGAGGGCAACGTGACCGATTTCCAACAAGCCAGTCCGCGCGACCACGCCGACATCGCCCTGGCCAAGATCTCGCTGGCGTGGGGCCTGTTCGAGGGCGGCAAGCGCGTCGGCGAGCTGCGCGCCGCCGCCGCCAAGGTTGGGTCGGCCGCCGCCGAGGCCGAGTCGGTCGCGGACCTCATCGCCTTCCAGGTCAACGAAGCGTACCGATTGGCCGTCGCCGCGCGCAAGGGGATCGACCAGGCCCGGCCGGCCGTGGATCAGGCCGCGGAGGCGTACCGTCTGGTACGATCCCGATACAAAGAAGGGGAGGCGACGCCGTCGGATGTCATCGACGCCGACACGGCGCTCGTCCGCGCCCAGCAAAGCTATTTCAACTCCGTCTACGATTATTTGACGGCGTTGGCGCGGCTTGATTACGCCATGGGGACCAGTCCGACGCCGGACTCTCCGCCGGCCGACGGCGCCTGCACGACCCAATGCACCACGACGACGCACCAGGAGCCTGGCCATGACCGAACCGATCTCGGCGCCCGTGACGGCCTCACTGCCCCCGACCGCTGACGCGGCCCGGCCCGCCCCGGCGCCGCCCCGTCCCCCCTGGCATCGCCGCCTCGTCTGGCCGGCCGTCCTGCTGGCCGCGGCCGTCGTCCTGGGCGTCCTGTTCCTCATCTGGGGCGTCGGGCGCCTCACCAGCTCGGAAACCGACGACGCCTTCGTTGAGGCCCACATCGTCAACGTGGCCCCGGAAATGGTTTCCGGCCACATCGTCCGCTTCCTGGTCGAGGAGAACGACCGCGTCGAGCAGGGCCAGCCGCTGTGCGAGATCGACCCAACCCACTACCAGGACCAGGTCGATGCTGCCCAGAGCCAGGTGGACGCCGCCCAGGCGCAGCTCGACCGGCTCAAGGAGGAGGTGCCGATCCAGATCAAGATCGCCGAGAGAACGCAGGACGCCGCGGAAGCCGAGCACAAGAAGGCCAAGGAAGCCCAGCTGCTCACGAAGGATGAGGTCGCGAAAGGCATCGACGAAGCCAAAGCCGCGCTGGCCGCGGCCCAGGCCGACCAGACGCTGGCCCAGGCCGACTACGACCGCTACACGAACCTTTTCAAGGACGAAGCGGCCACGAAACAGAAGGCGCAGCAGGCGGAGCGGGCGCGCGACGCCGCCAACGCCCAGGTCGATTTGGCCCGCGCCAAGCTCGACCTGACGCTGGCCGAGCAGCGGAAGAACGACGTGGCCGACCGCGAAGTTGAGGTCGCCTTCACCGCGACGCGGAAGGCGGAACGGAACGTGGCCCTGGCCATGACGGGCGACGCCCAGATCCACGAAGCCGAACAGCAACTGGCCGTGAGGAAGGCTGCGCTCGACGACGCCAAACATCAGCAGGGGTACACGACCCTCCTCGCCCCGTTTCCCGGCGTGGTGGTCAAGCGCTACCGCAACCTGGGCGACTTCGCCTCGCCCGGCGTGGCCGTTCTCAGCATGTACAATCCGGATCTGCTTTACGTCACCGCCTATCTGGAGGAGGACCGGCTGCCCGGCGTCGCCCGCGGCAACGCAGTTCGCATCGACTTGGACGCCGTTTCCGGGCCGTTCCAGGGTCGCGTGGTCTGGATCGACAAATCGACCGGGGCCGAGTTCGCGCTGATGCCGCGGAACGTGGTCTCCGGCGAGTTCACGCGGGTGGTGCAGCGTGTGCCGGTCCGCATCCAAATCGAGAAGGACGACCGCTGGCCGCTGCTGCGGGCCGGCCTGTCGGCGCGTGTGAGCATCGCTCATGGCAAGGGAGACGCCACATGGGCCGACAAGGCGGCGCGCGAGATGGCGGAACTGGAGGCGCAGTACAATCTGCCCGAACCGGCGAACGCCCCGCCCGCATCGGGGGACTCGAAATGACCACCGCGCTCGCCGCCCCCGCCGCCGAGCCGGCCGCGCCGGTCCGCCTCGAACGGCGTCACTGGCTCGCGGCTCTGGCAATGCTGTTCGTCCTGTTCGCGCCCTACCAGACGCTGGTGCAAACGGTCACCACCGACGACGCCGTGCGCAAGGGCGTCAACGTCGATGATTATGACATGACTTGGGTGCAGGTCGCTTACGGCGTCGGTATCCTTTACGGCGTGTTCACGGCGTTGTGGCTGTCGGCCCGGATCGGCAGCCGCAACACGATCCTGCTCGGCCTGATCGGCTTCGCGCTGGGCAACCTGCTGTGCGGTGCGGCGGGCGGGCTGGTCAGCCTGGCGGTGGGCCGCTTCGTGGACGGCTTCGGCAAGATGCTGGTGATGGGCATCGGCCGGGCCACGCTCTACAAGCAATTCGATCGGGCGCTGCTGGTCGCCATCGGCTTCTACGGAGTTTTCGCCTACTCGACGCGCTACTTCACGCCGCTGGTCATGGCGGAAATCGACGTGTGGCTGTCCTGGCGGTGGATGTACTGGTTCTACATCCCGGCCGCGCTGCTGGCGATGTGGCTCGTCTCGCGGTACTTCCGCCCCGATCGGCCGCCGAAGCCGATGCGCCTCCCCATCGACTGGTTCGCCGTCACGCTCTTCACGGCCTGGGTGGTCGCGATCACGTTCGCCTTCAGCTGGTACCGCAAGTGGGGCGGCTGGACGTCGAACGCCTTCGTGGCGACCGTCCTCCTCTGCTTCCTGCTGCCCGTGATTCTGGTGGTCTGGCTCGGGTCCGGATTCAGCCCCGACGAGCACCTCAAGCGGCTCACGCGGACGCGCGTCTACGTCCTGGCCATGATGACCCGCGGCCTGATGCTGGTACACATCGTGGCCGTGCTGACGATCGTGGGGACGTACGCCACGGAGCTGCGCGGCTACCCGCGGACCACGGCGGGCTGGCTGACGGTCCCGCCGGCGCTGACGATGAGCGTGACCTCGCTGGTGACGACCTGGTTCCAGCGGCGAAGACTGCGGCACCTTTGGCTGGTCGTGGGCATGGCGGGGGCGGCCGCCTGCATTTGGCAGCTGTCGTCGCTGGACAACTTCACGCCCAAGGAGCACATCGCCGGCCTGCTGGCGTGCTGGGGCGCCTTCGTCGGCCTGATCCCGCCGGCCTTCCTGACCGACGAAGTCGAGGGGATTGAGCGGCGGGACGCGCTCTACGGCGGCGCCCTGGCGGTCGTCGGCCTGGTCGTGCCGATCCTCACCGTACCGACGGCGACGGGCACGATGATCAAGGTCGGCGCCGACCGCGCCCAAGACGTCTACCGCCTCAACCTGAGCACGAACCGCCCCGCGGTGTCCGAAGCAGGGAGTCGGGTCGCCGACTACTACGAGCAGCACGGCCTGAGCGGGCCGGAACTGCAGGAGGAAACCGGGCATGTGCTGGGCGGGTTCGCCGCGGTCGAGAGCACCGCCTGGGGCTTCCGGTGGGGCCTGCGCTTCCTGAGCCTGATGATGCTGGCGCTGGGGCTGCCGGTCGCGCTGCTGCTGTGGCGGTCGGCCAGGGGATTACGCGCACCGCCGGGGGCGGGCTACACCTGAGTCGGCCAGTCTTTGCACAAACAACAGGCCGCTTACACAAGAAGTCATTTTGGCAGACGCCGAAACGACAGGGGCCGGTCGGGCGGTATCGCCTAACCGGCCCCCTTCCGTCGCTCCCATCTGCCGTGCTTCAGAGGGGCGGCCAGCGGCCGTCCAGCCCGTCCCGTTCGCTCCGCCGCACCTCGCTCTCTGGCAGGCCGAAGCGGCGGTGGATGTGCTCGCGGGACTCCGCGACCGTCATGTCCATGTCCTGGGCGATGACCAGCAGGCGGAAGATTCCCCGGCGACGCGGCTCCGCGAGCGCTTCGTACTGGGGTATGGCCGGCATGATGGCGGCCATC
>Ga0307476_10001331_pt1 | contig 15123 bp, 5 predicted proteins | sample atmos_gasesECM2C_2_FD_203314 | JGI IMG/M metagenome (GOLD analysis project Ga0307476, IMG submission 203314) | Hardwood forest soil microbial communities from Morgan-Monroe State Forest, Indiana, United States - atmos_gasesECM2C_05 | ecosystem: Environmental > Terrestrial > Soil > Temperate... | reverse complement strand
AGCCCCGGAGCTGCCGGACGGCGTCGCCGCGATCGCGGCAGACCGTCGCCCAGCGCTCCTTGAGCGGCTCCCTGCCGAGCTGCAGCGTGGCCGCGACGTCGGCGAGGGAAACGGCGTCGCCGGCGCGGTCGAGGGCGTCGGCGAGCCGGCGCGCCATCGCCTGCAGCGCGTCCGGCGTGGCCGCCGACAGCACGAGCACTTGCGGCCCGGGCTCGTCGGTCACCGCGGGCGCGGCGGCGTACGCTTCGAGCACGACGTGGGCGTTCGTTCCACCGGCTCCGAACGAGCTGACCCCGGCTCTCCACACCTCGCGCCCACCGTCCCGGCGCGGCGACCACGGTTCCGCGACCTGGGGCACCCGCAGATGCGTCCAGTCGATGTCGGGGTTCCGCGTCGCGCTGTGCAGCGACGGTGCCAGCGTCTTGTGGCGAAGCTGCAGCAGCACCTTCGTCACACCGGCCAGCCCGGCCGCCGCCTCGAGGTGGCCGAGGTTGGACTTGATCGACCCGATCGCGAGCACGGGGCCACCGGCGCCGAGCGCCATGGCCGCGCCCAGCGCGCGTGCCTCGATGGGATCGCCCAGCGCCGTCCCCGTACCGTGGGCCTCGACGTAGGACACCGTGTCGGCGGCGACGCCCGCATCGCCCAGGGCCGCCGCGATCACCGCTTGCTGCGCGTGCGGACCGGGAACCGTGAAGCCGTTGACCTTGCCACCGTGGTTCACCGCCGCGCCGCGGATCACGCCGTGGATGCGGTCGCCGGCCCGCTCGGCGTCGTCGAGCAGGCGCAGGACGATGGCCCCGACCCCCTCGCCGGGAATGAACCCGTCGCCGCCCGCGCCAAAGCTGCGGCATCGCTGATCGGACGAGGTCATCTGGAGCCTGGCTTGCTGTGCGAACTTGTTGGCATGCAGCGACAGGTTGGTGGCGCCCACGATCGCCAGCCGGATCCGCCCGGTGCGCAGCGCCTCGACCGCCATGTGGAGCGCGGTCAGCGACGACGAGCACATCGTGTCGATGGTCAGGCTGGGACCGCGGAGATCGAGGTGGTAGGACACCCGGTTCGCGATCCCCGCCGGCGTGGCGCCGGCATCGATCAGCTGCTCCGGTGTCGAGCGCTCCAGCCCGAGCAAGGGATACTCGTTGTGCATCGCGCCGACGAACACCCCCACCGATCCGGACAGCTCGCGCTGCAGGCGCGCCGGTGGGTAACAGGCGTCCTCCAGCGCCTCCCACGCGATCTCCAGGAAGATCCGCTCCTGCGGATCCATCCGCGCGGCGTCGTCCGGCGTGATGCCGAACAGGAACGGGTCGAACGAGGCCACGTCGTCCAGGAAGCTGCCGCGCAGCAGCGCCGCGCCGCGGCCGGTCCGCCGGTCCGCCGGCGGTCCGACGACGAGGTCGTCCCCGGCGACCAGCCGCTGCCAGAGCTGATCGAGGTCGGCCGCACCGGGATAGCGCCCCGCGAGCCCGACGACGGCCACGGGCCGACCGGGCCCGAAGGGAGCCGCGGCCGTGGGCTCACGCGCGGGCGGCGCCGCCGACCGTGCGGCCGGAGGGTCCATCGGCTCCGGCTCCCGCCGGCCGGCTGCCGCCGAGACGGCCGCGGCCACCGAGGCGAGGTCGCGATGCTCGTACAGCAGCGTCGCGGGCAGCCGCGCGCCGCCGAGCCGCTGGTTCAGCTCCGCGGCGACCTGCGTGGCGATCCGGGAGCTCAGCCCGTAGCGCTCCAGCGCGACGTGCTCGTCGAGCTCCGACGCCGGGATCGCGGCCGCGCGCGCATAGGCGCTGCGCACCTGCTCGATCCACGCGCGCCCACCCTCCGCCGGCGAGGCCAGCCGTGCCGCGTCGCGCGCCCAGCTGCGCTGGCGAGCGAACCGGGACACCGGAAGCAGCACCCGGCGCGGCACTCCGGTCCAGAACCTGGCCCAGTCCACCTGGTGGCCGGCCAGCCAGTCGTCGATGGCTCCCGGCGCGTCGTCCGCCCGTGACGCGCGATCGGCGAGCGCGCGATCCGCCTCCGCCCACCGCAGCGCGGGCCGATCCAGCCCTGCCAGGTAGCCGCGCAGCGCCTGCACGGCGTCCTCGGCGCTGCGCGCATCCACGGCGAGGCGAACGCGCCGGCTCGCGCGGGCGAGCTGCGTCGTCGCGCACACGTCGAGCCACCGCGCCTCGCATGCGCCGAGCGCTTCCACGTAGCGGGCCACGAGCTCGTCCAGCTGCGCCTTCGACGCCGCCGACAGCAGCAAGATCGCGGGCCCCCGCGCCGGCGACGCCCGGTCCGCGGTGGTCCGCGGAGGGCTCGACAGGAGGACCTGCGCGGTGGAGCCCGTGGCCCCCACGGCGTTGATCAGGTTGCGCCGCGGTCGCTCGCCCGCGCCGACCGGCGGCGGGGTGGTGACGATGCGGACCGGTCCGCCGTCCGGATCGATCAGCGGAGACACCCGCGGCGCGAGCCGCGTCGGCGCCAGCTCGCCATGCTCGAGCTGCAACAGCGCCTTCGCGACCTGGGAGATCCCCGAAGCAGCCTCCAGGTGTCCGATGCTCGGCTTGAGCGTGCCCACCCGGATGCCCGCCGGGAACGTCTCCGCGAGCGCTTGCCATTCCGCGGCGTCGGAGATCGCGGCGCCGGAGGCGGCGCATTCGACGTAGTCGATGTCCTCGGGCGCCAGCTCGGCCGCTGCGAGGACCGCGCGCATCCCGCACCGGATCACCTGGCTGCTCGGCGAGCCGAACGGCGCCCGCGCGCCTGCGTGCTCGACATGGGAGGCATCGACGAGCGCGCACACGATGTCGCCGCTCGCGCCGTGCGCGGTCGTCGTGCGGAGCAGGACCGCGCCGGCGCCCTCACCGACCGGCCAGCCCGTCGTGTCCTGGTCGTAGGCCCCGCCCGGCACGCGCTCCGCCACCAGCCGCAGTCCGCGCAGCACGCGCGCGTGGTACGGGTGTGCGACGAGGTTCACGCCGCACACCACCGCGCTCTCGCACTCGCCGCGCGCGATCGCGGACACCGCGAGGTGGAGAGCGGTCAAGGCCGAGGAGCACGACGTGTCCACCGCGATGCTCGGCCCGGTGAACGCGAACGCGTGCGAGATCCGGTTGGCCAGCTCCGAGCCGACGGCGGCGATGCGCGCCGGCTCGTCGCCGGCCTGCTCGGCGCCGACCTGGCGATAGTCCTGCCAGAGATGGCCGACGAACACGCCGACGCGCTCGCCGCGGTGCTGGAGCGAAGCCGGGGTATGCCCCGCGCGCTCCAGGCACTCCGCGACGACCTCGAGGAGCAGCCGGGCCTGCGGATCGATGTCCGGCGCCTCGCTCGGCGCGATCGAGAACGCCAGCGGATCGAACGCGTCGATGTCATCGAGGAATCCGCCGACCAGGTCGGCCGCGGCGCCTTCCAGGCCGCGCCTGTGCGGCGCGCGTCGCAGCGCGCTGTCCCCGGCGCGCAACAGGCTCCACAGCGCCTCCGGGGAGGCGGCGCCGGGATAGCGCCCGGCCTGGCCGACGATCGCGACTGGCCGCTTCGCGGGCTCGGCCGATGTGCGCGGCAGCGGGTCGGCGCCGTGGATCGGCAGCGGCGGCTGCACGCCGGCTCGCCCGGGCGCTCGGGCCATGCCGCCGATCAGGAAGCTGTGCAGCACGTCCTGGGTCGCGCCCAGTCCCAGGGCGGCTTGCACCGGGCGGCTGTCGAACGTGCCGATCGGGCACAGCCCGAGGCCGGTGTGGTGCTGCCCGAGCATGAGGAGCTCGCCCATGTATCCGGCTTCGAGCCAGAGAAACCGGCGCGCGTCATCGCCGTACAGCGGCTCGATTCCCCTGCGCTCGCCGACCAGGAACAACATCGCCGCTGCGGCGTCGAATACCGGACGGTTGTAGAAGAACTGCGCCTCGCGATCGAGCGCGACCGCGGTGCCCACGCGCACGAGCGCCTGGGCCATGGCGTCGAACCAGTAGTACCCCGCGGCCAGCCCATCGATCCGGCCGGACCGCACCCACAGATAGGTCTGGACGGCGTAGGTGTCTCCGGCCGACGGGAACAGGAACCTGGTGCGGCCCTCCAGCGACGCCGGAGCGAGCAAGTGCAGGAGCGCCGCGAGCCGCTCGAGCCGGATCGCTTCGGCGCGGAAGCTGCGCTGCGAGCCTCGCCAGGCGAACCACTCCGGCGGTACGCGTGACGGCGGCAACGCGACCCTCGGTGCGCTGTCCAGGCCCCCGCGCCGGTTGGCCCCGGACGCCAGGAAGGCGCGCTTGGCTCCGTCATCCAGCAGGTCGACGCTGCTGATCTCGGCGGGCGGCACGCCCGGGGCGGCGGACGGCGGTGGCGCTGGCTCGGCCTGGGCCGCCGGGAGACGCGCCGAGCCGGTCCGGCCCGGGCGCTCGGCGGAGGTGAGCTTGGCGAGCACGCCGCGCGCCATGCCTCGCACCGTGGGAGTTGCCACGAGGGCGGTGATCGGCAAGCGAACGCCCCGAGAAGCCCGGAGCGCTCCGCTGAGCTGGACCACGGTGAACGAGGTCGCGCCCTGGCTCCAGATGTCCGCGTCGGGATCGAGCTTGACGCCCAGGGACCGCTCGAGCAGCCCGCCGATCTCGTCGATCAGCTCGTCGTCCAGCCGCGGGGCCGAGGCACCTGGCTCGTCGCGGGATGGCTCGGGCAACGGCCAGGGCAACGCGCCGCGATCCAGCTTGCCGTTGCTCGTCGCCGGGAAGCGCGGCATGGCGTGCACGAAGTTCGGCACCATGTAAGGAGGCACCTGGGTGCTCGCGAAGCTCGTGACCTGCTTCGGGTCGAGCGACCGGTCACCGACCACGTACGCCACGAGCTTCGGATCTCCCGACGCGTCCGGGCGCGCGACCACGACGGCGTCGGCGATGCCCGGATGGCGCCGGAGCGCGTGCTCGATCTCCTGGAGCTCGATGCGAAACCCGCGGACCTTGATCTGGGTATCGGCCCGGCCCTGAAACGAGATCACGCCGTCGGCGAAGAACCGGGCGCGGTCCCCGGTGTGATACATGCGAGCGTCCGGATCGGCGACGAACGGATCGCGAACGAAGCGCTCGGCCGTGAGCTCGGGCCGGTTGTAGTAGCCGAGGCTGAGCACCTCCCCCGCGATGTACAGATCGCCCTCGGTGCCGACCGGGCACGGTTGCCGGTTCTCGTCGAGGATGTAGTACCGCGCGTTGTCGGTCGGCCTGCCGTACGGAATGCTGCGCCAGCTCGGGTCGATCTGGGAGACCTCGAAGAAGTTGGACCACACCGTGGCCTCGGTCGCACCGCCCAGGCTGATCAAGCGCACCCGTGGAAACGTCGCGAACAGCTCGGGGGGCAAGGACAGCGGTGTGTAGTCGCCGCTCAGGAACACCAGGCGCAAGTGCCGTGCCTCGGCGCGGCCCGCGAGATCGGCAAAGTACGGACGAACGTGGTCGAGCGTGGTCGGTGCGGAGTTCCAGAACGTGATCGGCTGGCTAGCCAGACACGCTGCGAGCAGCGACGGATCGCGCTGCTCGTCTTCGCTCGCGACGTAGATACCGGCGCCGAAGCCGAGCAGCCCGAGGATGTCGAACACCGAGAGATCGAAGCTCAGCGACGTCACGCATAGCCCGACATCGCCCGGCCCGAATCCGTAGGTGCGCCGGCACCAGTGAAACAGGTTGTGCAGCGCCCGGTGTGCGACCGCGACCCCCTTGGGCTCGCCCGTGCTGCCCGATGTGAAGATGATGTACGCCATGGACGCCGCGGTGGTGACGGCGTCCAGGTCGCGCGCGTCGCGCTCGTCGTCGGGGAGCTCGTCGACCGCCACGCGCACGAGCTCGGCCGGTACGCTCCACAGCTCGGTATCCGACGACGTCAGGACGATCCGGCACCCCGCGATCTGCAGCATCAGATCGGCGCGCCGCTTCGGTTGAGAGGGCTCGATCGGTACATAAGCGCCACCCGCCTTGAGGACGCCGAACGTGGCCGCGATCATCTCCGGACCGCGGCGGATCGCGATCGCGACCGGCTGCTCGGGCTGGACGCCCAGCGCCCGCAGCCTGCGCGCGATCCGGTTCGCGGCTCGGTTGAGCTGTGCGAAGGTCCACGCACCGTTGCGCCAGCGCACGGCGATGCCCTCGGGGGAGGCCGCCGCGGCTCGTTCGAACGCGACGTGGACCGGCCCCTCGGCGGGAAATGCGCACGCCGTGTCGTTCCATTCATACAGGACCTTGCGGCGCTCGGCGTCCGCACCGCCGCTCGCACGCCCCAGGGCCCAGGCCGGGTCGTTCAGGGCGCGTTCGACGTGAGCCGCGTAGCGCGCGAAGCTTCGAGCGACCACGCCGTCGGCGAAGTCATCCGCCACGAAGTCCCAGGCCACCCGGAGCGTGTCGTCGACGGCCAGCGCGACACAATCGAGCGAGATGCCCGGCGTCATCGTGCGCCAGCGCAACGTGGTCGCCTGCCGATCAGGAAGCTGTCCCCAGTCGACGAGGCTGGTGTAGACGACCGAAAACGACGGCGCTTCTCCGGCCGGGGCCGGACTCCGCAGGAGGCGCCTGCCCAGATGCGACAGGCCAGCGATGCCTCCGTGCGCGAGATCGTTCGCGATCGTGCGCGCAAACGCCTGCACGGTGTCCGCGAGGTTCGGAGCTTCGGCGCCGGCGCGATCGTCCGGGTCGAGCACCACCCAGGACATCTGCGACCTCTCCGCCGGCCGGTGTGCGTCGTCCTCGGGGCGCCACCAGACGACGGGCAGGGCAAACGGTGTCTTGACCTCGGGAGCCAGCGCGTGGGCCAGCGCGGCCACGAGCGCCACGTCCGGCGCCGTGGCGCGCTCGCGACAAGCTTCGAGGTATGCGCGGAACCCGCTGAGCTCGGCCGCCACGCGCTTCCAGGGATGGCCGGACGTCCCCCCGCGACAGATCCTCGGGCCTCCGCCCAGCGACGCCATCTTCGCGGCCCAGTAGCGCTCGCACGCCGCGGCGTCGGGCGGTGTGGGCAGCGATGCCGGAGCGAGCGAGGCCGGCGGCTCGTCGACGCCGGCCAGCTTGCGGAGCAGCCATCCAACGACCTGGTGGATGCTCTTGCCATCGAGCGGCAGCAGGTCGAATGACAGGTGCAGCACCCCGGTGCCGTTCGCTGCCACGAGCAGATGTGCGTCGTGCATGGGCCACCGACCCAGCACGTGGGGATGCCGCGCCAGCGCCTCGTCGAACAACGCGCGAGCGGCTTCGAGATCCTGCTCGCCGACGTCGACGACGCCAACGTCCGGCCGCACCTCGTCATCCAGGACCCTCACCTCGCCATCGGCTTCCACGAGGGTGCGAAGCGCGGCATGACGCGCCGTCGCCTCGCGCCATGCCGCCGCCACGGCCTGGACATCGACGCTGTCCAGCGCCACGGAGAACACGCCGCTACAACCCGGCGGGCGCGCCTCCGCCTCCGAGCGGCTCACGACGTACCCTTGTTGCAGCGGATTCAGCGCCGGCCCGGGCTGCCATTCCACGCCGATCGCCGCCATGCGGAGCTCGAACCTCCGCAGACACAGATCGGCCAGAAATGGCGGCAAGAGCTCATCGGCCACGTCCCAGTGGATCACCAGCTCGCCGTCGTCCTCCCACATCTGGTGGTCGAGCGCGACGCCCGAGGTCTGGCTCGTTGCGTAGCTTGGCCGCAGCGCAGCGCCGGAACCGGCTTCCAGCTCCAGCAGGCTCGTGAACACCACCGGCAGCCCCTTGGTTGCGGCGCATGCCGGTCCCGCGCCGCGCAGCGCCACGACCGCGGGCACGGCGGCGTGTTGCAGGTGGGTCCAGGTCTCGCGATGCAGGCGCACGGCGAGCTCCTCGACCGCCTCGCCGGGTGTACGCGTGACGGGGAGGACCATGCTGGATGTGAACGGTCCGATCAGCCATCGCGCCTCGGCCGGCAGGCGAGGGCGCTCGCTGGTGGTCAAGATGAACGAGGCCTGGTGCTTGTCGTCGGCCTCCATCACCACCTCGGAGAACACGGCAAGCACCAGGCAGCTCGGCGAGATCGCCAGCTGGTTCGCCCGACGGACGCAGCGCTCCCACTCCGACGCCGTCAAGCGCGCCGTCAGGGCGCGTCGCGCGAGGGGGCGCGACGACCCTGCCGCGGGCCGCGCCTGCAGGGCGGCCTGAACGCTCTCGGCGAAGGCCCCCGCCGGGGCGCGGGCCAGGACGTCGCGCCAGTAGTCGAGATCCGCGCGCGCGTAGGGCCGAGACAGCTGCGCGATGCATGCGGTGACATCGAGCGTCTGCTCCGGCCAGGTTCGCGCTGGCGCGCGCGCCAGCGTCCGCCACTGGTCGACCAGGAGCGCGAGTCCATGACCATCGAGGACGAGGCCGTCGATGCTGAGGTGCAGCGTGACGCGCGCCGGCGACGCGATGAGCACAGCAGCGACCAGACCCTCGGCCACGCGATCGACGCGTGCGTGCAAGCGAGCACGGCACGCAGCGACCGCCGCATCGTGCCCTTCGGTAGACACGCGCTGGACCTGCAGCGCCAGGGACTGGCCGAAGCATAACGTCCCGCGTTCGCTCACGTATGCGCGCAGGATCTCGTATCGAGCAACGAGCCGGCTCCAGGCCGACGCGAGCGCGTCGACCGTCACGTCCCGCAGCTCGTATTCCCGGTAGATATGGCAGCCTGCGGGATCTGCCGTATAGGCAGGATCCGCCGTCACGAAATATGCCTGCTGGAGCGGAAGCAAGTCGAGCTCCGTCCGCGCGCCTGCCTCGTGAGCAGGGGCGGGGTCAGGCTGCGCCGCCCCGGGCTCGGCGTCGGCCAGCCCGACCACGAGCTCGTCGAGCGTCAGGCCGGACCCCAGCGCGGAGAGCGCGACCGGGACACCGAGCCGCGCCTCGACCTCCAGCGCAAAGCGCGTCGCCGCCAGGGACCCGAGGCCCTGCGTGACGAGGCCCTGGCCTCCGGCGAATTCGACGCCCGGACAGCACATTGCGAGTACCGCGCGAAGCTCGTCACGAATCTGCGCGCGTCCGTTCACAGGCTGCTCTCTCGCATCGCGCCCCGCCTCTCTGCAATGCTACATAGCGCACCTTGGCCTTTGGCGGCAACGGATTTTTGATCTGAGTCCTATTGCTTGGTCGCGATTCAGATCTTTGTTGTGCATGAACTCGGGAGTGCTGTCTGGATCGACATTTCGCTCTTCTGGGGTTCGGTGGGTCGGATCGAGGAGGCCTGCGGTCGCGCCTGCGGGTCGCGTCAGGCGCAATGCTCGCCTTTGCTCGGCGCCTTCGCCTGACGGGATGAGCCCACGAGCGCGCCTGCTAGCTCGAGTCGGCAGGGCGGCCGTGACCGAGAGCGGCGCCGCGGTCGTACGCAACGCGCCGCGCGCGTGGCTGGCGCCGCACGTCGTCCGGCAGGCATCGCCGCAGATGACGGCATCCTCCCCGAGGAGGCGCCGCTGCGACCCGCATTACGACTGGCACGATCTGGCAATCCAGTAATGACGCCCGGCGCGTCCATGCAGCACTCCGAGCTCGAGCCAATTCTTCGAAAAGCGGTGCTGGATCGAGAGACTCGGGAGCCAGGAATATTTGGGTTGCTTGCAATGCTTGCCTGTGTTAACAGGAGGCGGTGGTGAGGCGGATGCGCGTGGTCGCGGCTTGGCTCGGCGAGAAGCGACGCGCGGAGCAGCGCTCACGGCGAAGCCGTGAGCCGAGTTGTTCTCGGCTGCCTCGAGAACGGCGTGTCATCGCTGGCTGCGATGGCAGACGACGACAGCCGCCCAAGGTGAATCACAGAGAGGAATTATGACCCACGTCGAAACCCGTGTTGCTGCACCGCCTGCGGTGCCCTCGGCGCAGCATCAGACCAAGATCCCGTATGACAAGCTTCTGCATTCGGCGAACTCGGGGCTGATCGTCCATCGTACTGCCATCGTGAAGGCGGAATTTCGCTCGGAGGGGCGCATATTCGCGCGGGACCTGGCGGAGTACATCACGACCACGCAGGCCGGCATCGCATCGGTGTTCGTGTATGAAGAGACGTTTGGTACCAAGGATGTGATTCACTGGATCCTGCACCTGACGAGCCTGGATGCGTACTCGACGATGGTTCGCATGGGCAACAGCGATCCCGGTTTCCGGGACATCTTCTTCAAGCAGCGCATCGCGCCCGAGAAAGGCGGCGGCACCTGGGACCGGATGTTCGTGGACGGGAGTATCACGGAGACCGTGCTGCTCCCGCAGTTCAACGGGATGTACGGGACCGGCGAGGTCGGGATGAAGACCCCGCTCCGGGAGACCGACGCGGGCGGCCTCATTCTCCCTCCCGCTCAGCACCAGACCTCGGTGCCGGCGGCAGAGACCCTCAACACGGTGACGGCCGGCATCGTCCTGCACCGCCGGGGACAGCTGAAATTTGAATTCAGGGCGGAAGGTCGTCAGTTCGCCAGGGCGGTCGCGGAGATCATCAACAAGAACCAGCGGGGTATCGCGTCCGTGTTCCTCTACGAAGAGGCCTTCGGTCGTTCGGACCGGATTCACTGGCTCATTCACCTCCGCGATCTGTCGGCGTACTATTCCCTCATCGACATGCGCGCGGGCATGACCCCTGAGGTCGCCGAGGTGTACAGCCGGCAGTGGATCTCTGCGGAAAAAGGCGGGGGCGGATGGAGTCGCATGTTCATCGACGCGACCCTCGAGGACATGGCGCTGACGCCGCAGCACTGGAACATGTACGCCACCAAGGCGGCAGCGGAATGACCGCGCGACCCGCCACGAGGCGGCAAGACCACGCACAGGAGCAGCGATGACGCGGTTTGCCTGCATGTTGCGGGCCGTCAACGTGGGCGGGCAGCGCAAGCTGAAGATGACCGAGCTGCAGAAGATGTGCGTCTCGCTGGGGTGTACAGACGTCGAGACGTACTTGCAAAGCGGCAACGTGGTCGTCTCCAGCAAGCTGTCCCCGGGGAAGCTCGGCGCGAGCCTGTCCGAGCGCATCGGCATGGAGTTCGGCTACCGCGATGTCGAGGTGATGGTCTGGACGGCCGCCGAGCTGTCCGCGCTCATTCGGGCAAATCCATTCATGGCTCGAGGTTGTGAGCCGGCGAAGCTGCACGTCACCTTCCTCGGCAAGGACGTTCCGGTTTCAGCGGTCCAGCCGATCGGAAGCGGTGGCTACCTTCCGGACGAGTTCGCCCCGGGCACGAAGGCCGTCTATGTGCACTGTCCGGCCGGCTATGGGCGTACCAAGCTCAACAATGGCTTCTTCGAGCGCAAGCTCGGCGTCTCGGCCACGACCCGCAACTGGCAAACCGTCAACAACCTGTACGAGCTCACGAATCGATGAGTTGACCTACCTGGGGAAGCGAGGACGGAACATGAAATCGACATCCGACACGACGATCCACGGCTGGCCGTTTGCGCCGCCGGCCAGCACGCAGATCGACGCCTGCAAGCCCTTCATCACCTCACTGAGCGCCGGCATCGTGATCCATCGGGTGGGGCAGGTCAATTATGGCTTCGCCGACGAAGCCCGCGGCTTTGCCCGCGATCTGCAAAGGTACATGAATACACGGCTCAGCTCGGATGCCACCACGTTGGTGTACGAGGAGGTGCTCGGCAGCTACGGGCGCATGCACTGGCTGGTACATATGAAGACGCCGAGCGACTACAGCCGCCTCCTGCAGATGGTGGACCACGACAAGGTGTTTCAGGAGATCTATCAGGGGGATCGGCTACCCGAGCGAGGTGGTGGCAACTGGGAACGCATCTTCGTGCAAGGCAGCTTTCGCGAGCACATGATGGTTCCCCAGCACGGCTTCGCCAAGGAAGGTCTTGAGGACCTCGAGCCCGGACGCTTCGTGCCACCGGCTCGACACCAGCTGCCACGCCTCGAACATCCCCCGCTGGATTCGAGCATGGCCGGCGCGATCGTCCTGCGTACGCTCCAGGCCAGGTACGAGTCCCGCGATCTCGCACGATATTACCTCTATGAATGGCAGACCTACGTCAACAAGGCCACCGACGGCGCGGTGACCGTGACGCTGTTCGAGGAGATCTGGGGCTCTCAGGATCGACTGCACCTGATGCTGCACCTTCGCGCGCTCGATGACTACCATCGCCTGTGTGTCATGGAGGCGCAGGACACCGGGCTCAGGGAGCTGATGCGCAAGCCTCGGGTCCGGATCGGCAGCGAGGCGGCGGGCTGGGGACGACTGTTCGCGGACGCGTCCATGCACGATACCGTACTCATTCCGATGGTTTCCCCGTGCGTGTGACGTCGCCGAGCCCTGCCGTGGCGGTCGCACCGCTCACCGTCCCCCAGATCCTGGACGCGCAGTCTCGGGCAAGCCCCGACCGCGCGCCGCTGCGAGTCGAAGCGCACACCCTCAGCTATCGCGAGTGGGATCTGGCGTCTCGGTCGATCGCGCACGGCATCCTGCGATCGGGTGGCGCTCCCGGGATGCGCTTCGGCCTGCTGTTCGATGGGCTCGACTGGCTCGCCTACGCCGCCGCGTATCTCGGCGTCCTGCGCTGCGGAGGCACGGCGGTCCACCTGAATGGCCACATACCCGAGACCGAGCTCGAGCGTCGCCTCGACGAGTGCGGCGTATCCTGGGTCATCCGCTCACCGTTCGTCTCGCCACCGGACCGCTTCCTGAAGCGATGCGTCACGGTCGAGGAGCTGCTGAGCGGCGATACGAGTCCGGTCTCGGTCACCGTCGCCCCCGAAGCGATCTCCGATATCCGCTACACCTCGGGCACGACCGGGCCCGCGAAGGCGTATCTCGTGTCGCACGCGAACCTGACGTTCGGCCGCACGCTCGAGGGCATGAAGGACCTCGGGAGATCCGCCGTCATGCTGGTGCCGATGACGCTGGGGACATCGACGAGCGCCACCGTGCTCACGGTGGCGCTCAGCTCTCCGGCCGCGCTGGTGCTGTGCTCGCCGCTGGACATCGAGCGCATGGGGGAGCTCATCGAGCGCGAACGCGTCGATTCGGTCATGATCACTCCCCATCTCGCGAGTCAGATCCTCGAGGCGCGTCTGGCCGAGCGCTACGATCTGTCGTCGGTTCGCGTCCTGGCCTCGGCTTCTGCGCCCCTGCCGGCGGCGGTGGCGCGCAAGCTGCTCGCCTCGATACCCGGGGCCACGCTGCAGGTCGCTTGTGCCCAGTCGGAGGCGAGCCCTGCGTTGTTGACGCATACGTTCGCGCCGGACCGTCCGTTCTCGGTGGGCAAGCCAAGCTCGTTCACGGAGGTACGCATCGTGGACGAGCGCGGCCAGGAGCTCCCGCCGGGCGCCCTGGGGGAGATCTGGTTGCGCAGTCCGGCGCCGAAGCGTCTGTTCCTGAACGCACCCGAGGTGAACGCCCAGCTGCTCGCGGATGGCTGGCATCGCACCGGAGACCTGGGGCGTATGGATGCGCAGGGAGAGCTGGAGTTCTTCGATCGCAAGGTGGATGCGCTCGTCAGCCACGGTGAGCTCGTGTCGTCGATCTCGCTGGAGGCCTTCCTCCTGGAACACCCGGCGGTACGCGAGGCCGCCGTCGTAGGCACGCCTCACGAGGCTGGAGCATCCGAGATCGTGGCGTTCGTGGTGCTGCGCGATCCGGCAGCCCTGGCCGCGGTGCGAGAGCATCTTTCGCGGTGCGTCCCGGCTGAGCATTATCCAGCTCGCTTCGTGTCGGTCGTGGCCTTGCCACGGACGCACAACGGGAAGGTGCTCAAGCGCGCACTGCGACTCGACATGGGCTGCCGGACCCTGGAGCGACTGGTTGCTCCGAGCCCAGACGTGTAGACACAGCGGAATTATCTACGCCTCGCGTAGCGAGCTTCGCCCCCGCGATATGGGGATAATTTCTAGCGAGGCAGTTGGACAGAAATCGCGTACTGCGCTACGATTCGTGCATGAGTCAGAGCGCCAAAGGCACATTCGACGTCACGATGAACCGACATCCTCCGTATGACACGGCGGAGGGGGCAAGCCTGGGTAAGGTGTCGGTCACGAAACAATTCCATGGCGAGCTCGAAGGCTCGAGCGCCCTCGAGATGATCAGCGCCATGAGCCAGGTCAAAGGGTCCGCTGGCTACGTGGCCATCGAGCGAGTGACCGGGTCGCTCCATGGCCGCACCGGCACGTTCGTGTTGCAGCACAACGGGATCATGACGCGCGGCAAGCCCGAGCTCATCGTGTCAGTTGTTCCGGACTCCGGAACGTCGGAGCTTCGCGGCATCGCCGGCCAGATGACCATCGAGATTGTGGATGGTAAGCATTTTTATAGCTTCGCTTACACACTCGATGCCCAGTAGCGATACAGCGAGGGCTCGGGTCACGGGCTGTTTGCTGATGCTGTTTGCTGATGGCCTGTAATGGTCGCGTGCAGTGAATTGCCACAAATTGACCGAATCAGCAGTATGCTTGACTGACAAGGTGCGCGTACGGTGGATATGCCATGCGCGCCGCCGTCGTGTCCGTGCTGATCGCTACGCTGTCATCTTGCAAGACCGAGAAGCATGATGATGCCAGGGCCGCCCCTGCGGCCCCTGCCAAGGTTCCGCTCGCTGTCACCGAGCAGATGCCATCCCCCGATGTGCTGTTGTTGACCGGCGTCATCACCGCGGATCGGCGCTCGGAGGTCACCGCCGATACGCAGGGCAAGGTCGTCGCCGTGCTCGTCGAGCGTGGCCAGCGGGTCAAGGTCGGCGATCCGGTGGTCCGGCTCGACGTGCGTGCGGCTGCGTTATCGGTGCGCGAGGCCCAGGCCAACCTCGAAGCAGCGCGCGCGCAGTCACGGCTCGCCGAACAGGAGTGCGACCGGAGCCGGATCCTGCTCGAGAACCGCGCCATTCCGCGCAACGAATATGATCGCCAGATCGCGCACTGCGCCGAGACGCTCCAGCAGGTGAGCGCCGCCCAGGCCCGCGCCGATCTGATGGCCAAGTCGGTCAGCGATGGCCTGGTCCGTGCGCCGTTCGACGGCCGGGTCGCCGACAAGTCGGTGTCACCGGGCGAGTGGGTCGCCCCTGGCCGGATGCTGTGCACGCTGGTCGGCGACCCGCTCCGGATCGAGCTCTCGGTGCCGGAGGTAGCGGTGCACGAGATCGAGATCGGTCAGAAGGTCTTGCTCTCCGTGGTCGCACGCCCCGGCAAGACGTACACCGC
>Ga0307476_10001330_pt1 | contig 15136 bp, 16 predicted proteins | sample atmos_gasesECM2C_2_FD_203314 | JGI IMG/M metagenome (GOLD analysis project Ga0307476, IMG submission 203314) | Hardwood forest soil microbial communities from Morgan-Monroe State Forest, Indiana, United States - atmos_gasesECM2C_05 | ecosystem: Environmental > Terrestrial > Soil > Temperate... | reverse complement strand
GCTGGACCGGCAAGAGCAAAGTGCCGTTCGGCGGCTTCGGCCGTTTCGCCTTGCGGGCGCAGAGCACGATCGGCGGCGGGGTGATTTCGCTTGCCAATGTCAATGTCGAGCTCGACGGCAACACCGCCGAAGGCGTGCTGGCGCTGTCGGCCGGCGATCATCGCATGGTCCAGGGCACGCTGGCGGCCGACGCGCTGGATCTGACGCCTTATGTCACCGGCATGCGGTTATTGGCCGCCAACGAACGCAAGTGGGATCAACTGCCGATCGCGCTGGACGGGCTTGCCGATATGAATCTCGACCTGCGGCTGTCGGCGGCGAGCATCAAGATAGCCAACGCGCAACTGGGCCGCACCGCGGTCGCCGCCAATATGCGCGACGGCAAGCTCGACGTCACGATCGGAGAATCGCAGGCCTTCGGCGGCGTCGTGAAAGGCGCGGTCGGTATCGCCAGCGCCCATGGCGGCGTCGAAGCGATGACGCACGTGCAATTCGTCGACGTCGATCTGGAAAGCTGCCTCGGCCAGGTGTTCGGCATTCAGAAGATCGCTGGCCGCGGCAACCTGATGCTCAACATCGACGGCGCGGGCGACTCCGTGTTGGCCATGACCAATACGCTCAACGGCACGGCGAGCCTCACTGCCCATAACGGCGCGCTGGTCGGCCTCAATGTCGAGCAATTGCTGCGGCGGCTGGAACGCCGGCCGCTCTCCGGCAACGGCGACTTTCGCTCCGGGCGTACGCCGTTCGACCAGCTGGTGCTGAATCTGGCGATCGATCACGGCATGGTGGCGGTGCAGGACATGCATATCGACGGGCCGGCGGTGCGGCTTGCGGTTGGCGGCCAGGCGTCGGTGCCGCTGCGCGATCTCGACCTCAAAGGCACCGCAACCTTGATCTCGAGCGCCACCACCAACGAGTTCGAGCTGCCGTTCGTGGTGCAGGGCCGCTGGGACGACCCGATCATGCTGCCCGACCCGCAAAGCCTGATCCGCCATTCGGGGGCGGCCGCGCCCTTGCTCGATGCCGTCAAGGGCCGCACCGCAGGCGACGCCGTCCGTTCCGTGATCGACCAGCTGATGGCGCAGCCGCCAGCCGCTCCTGCGGCCGAGCCGGCTGCCGCTCCCGCACCGCCCAAATAACGCGCGGGGCAGGCTTTTTCGTGGATCATGCCCTGCTTGCTTTTGAGCATGATCTTTTCCGAAAACCGGCCACCACCCTCGGATCAAGTTCGAGGGCAGGCTTTTTCGTGGATCATGCTCTATGATTCCCGCGCACGAATCAGCGCGGGTTTGCCGCCCGCGACGGGCGCAAGATGCTCAACCGCCTCACTCGCACTCTGGTCAAGGTGCTGGTCGCTTCGCTGATCGTCGGCACGATCCTGGCGCATTTCGGCATTTCCACCGCAGAGCTGATGAAGACAGCGGGATTGTCGCCTGAGCGCATCGAGGAACTGGCCCGTGAAGGCTTTGCCTGGGCGCTGCCGAATCTGCTGCTCGGCTCGCTGGTGATCGTGCCCGTATGGTTTTTGTTCTATCTGTTCCGGCCGCCCGGCGAAAGCAGGGACTGACAGTCCGAGATCAAAAATAATAATTGAAAATTCTATAAGACACTCTTGATATCCGTCTTGGAAAAATCATCGCCGACAAAAAGCAATGGGCACGCTTGCTCTTTGGCAAGCGTGTAAGCAAAGCAGTCACCGAGGTTCAAATTTGCCGGATGTACGTCTTTGCCCCATTGTTCGTAGGCCTGTACAACACGGAGGGCGGAAGCTGGTGTTACCGTCACGATTTCTACGGTAAGTCCATCAAGCAGCCTCGCCATCTCATCGGCGACGCCTCGACGGCCCGCAACAATGAGCGCTTCGGCTGTCGTCGCAGCCGGGACTAATACTTATGAATCAATGGTCTATCGCGGTTGATCGTCCCGCTATGTGGAGCTTGGCCAGCAGCGAGGCGGCGATGACGGCGACGCCGACGACGCCGATCATGATGCTGCAGACCGCGTTCATCTCCGGCTTCACGCCGAGACGGACCTCGGAATAGATGCGGATCGGCAGGGTCGTGGCGCCCGGCCCGGTGGTGAAGCTCGCGATCACCAGGTCGTCGAGCGACAGCGCGAAGGCGAGCATCCAGCCGGCGGCGATGGCCGGCAGGATCAGCGGCAAGGTGACGGCGCGGAACGTGTCGAATGGCGTGGCGCCGAGATCCATCGCCGCCTCTTCGAGATTCATGTCGAAATCGACGAGTCGCGCCTGCACGATCACGGTGACGAAACACATCGCCACGGTGGTGTGCGCGATCGCAACGGTCCAGAAGCCGCGGTCGATCGCAATGGCCACGAACAAGAGCAGCATGGACAGGCCGGTGATGACTTCCGGCATGACCAGCGGTGCATAGATCATCGACGCAAACAGCAGGCGGCCGCGAAAGCGGCCGGAACGCACCAGCGCCACGGCCGCAAGCGTGCCCAAGATCGTCGCCGCGGTCGCCGCAACCAGCGCGAGGCGGATGCTGATGAAGGCGGAATCGAGCAGCGGCGCGTCATTGATCAGTTCGCCGTACCAACGGGTCGACCAGCCGCCCCACACCGCGACCAGCCGCGAAGCGTTAAACGAGTAGATCACCAGGATGGCGATCGGCAGATAAAGAAACGCGAGGCCGAGCCCGATCGAGGCGAGATTGAATGGCGAGACCTTGCGCATGGTCAGCCTCGCTCCGCGGCGCGCATCGCCTGGTGCTGGAAGATGACGATCGGCGTCACCAAGAGTCCGATCAGCGCAATGGCAATCGCCGCGGCGGCCGGCCAATCCTTGTTGCCGAAAAATTCCGTCCAAATGGTCTGTCCGATCATCGGCGCCTGCGAGCCCCCGAGCAGGTCGGGAATGACGAATTCGCCGACCGCGGGTATGAAGCACAGCAGCGCGCCGGCCAGCACGCCCGGCGCCGATAAGGGGAGGGTCACCTGCCAGAAGATCTTTGCGCGCGGGCAGCCGAGATCGGCTGCCGCTTCGAGCAGCGACTCGTCCAGTTTCTCGAGCGTCGCGTAGAGCGGCAGCACCATGAACGGCAGGTAGGAGTAGACGATGCCGATATAGATCGCGATGTCGGTCGAGAGCCACACCGGCGGCGTGTTGACGATATGCAGCGCCAGGAGCAGCCGGTTGAGCGGACCGTCGTGCTGCAAAATGTTCATCCAGGCATAGATGCGGATCAGGAACGCGGTCCAGAACGGCAGCATGACCAGCGTCATGAGCACCACCTGGATGCGGCGCGGCATGCGCGTGATGCCGTAGGCGATCGGATAGCCGATGACGAGCAGGAAGAGCGTCGAGAAAGCGGCAATCTCCACGCTCTTCACGAAGGACAAAAGATAGAGCGGATCGGCGCCGATGAGGGCGTAGTTGTCCAACGACAGCGCGCCGAAAAACGCTGTGACGCCGTGCCAGCCGGCCAGAAGATTAAAGAGCGGCGCGTAGGGCGGCTGCGCCAGCGCCGGCTGCGATAAGCTGATCCGCAGCACGATCAGGAACGGCACCAGAAAAAATACCAGCAGCCACGCGTATGGAATCCTGACGACGAGCTTTTCGGCAAAGGATGGTTTCGAGGTCATGGCGTCTGCCGCAACTTTATATTGTCAGCACGATTGCGGCTTCGGGTGCAAAGCTCATCCATGCGCGTTCGTCCCAATCGGCCGGGCGCTGGGCGGCGTGACCGGTATTGGCTATGGCTGCCGTCACGATCGCGCCCTCAGCGAGGCGTAATTTGTAGATCGTCAGCTCGCCGAGATAGCCGATATCGACTATGGTTCCGGCCGCGTAGTTTTCCGGCGGCTGTTGCGCCGTGGGCGCCGGCGGCTCGAGCGCGACGCGCATCTTTTCGGGGCGCACCGCCAGCCAGACCGTCGCGCCCGGTTTGGCATCGATCTTCGCTGCGACGCGCAGCGTGCCGGCGGGCGTGCCTTCGACGCTCAAGCCGTCTTCGCCGACGATACCCTCGAACAGATTGACGTCGCCGACGAAGTCCGCGACCCAGCGCGAGTTCGGCTGCTCGTAGATGTCCGCCGGCCGGGCAACCTGCCGCAGCCAGCCGTGGTCCATCACGCCGATGCGGTCGGCGACGATCATGGCTTCGCTCTGGTCATGAGTGACGATGACGAAAGTGAGCCCGAGGCGGCGTTGCAGGTCCATCAGCTCGAAGCGGGTCTGGTCGCGCAGCTTCTTGTCGAGCGCCGCCAGCGGCTCGTCGAGCAGGAGCACGCGCGGGCGTTTCACCAAAGCGCGCGCCAGCGCCACCCGCTGGCGCTGGCCGCCCGACAGCTCATGCGGCTTGCGCCGGCCGAAGCTTTCGAGCTTGACCATGGCCAGCATGTCGGCGACGCGCTGGGCAATCTCGGCTTTCGGCAGGCCCTCCTGCTTGAGCCCGAACGCGACATTGGCCTCGACATTGAGGTGCGGAAACAGCGCGTAGTTCTGGAACATCATGTTGACCGGGCGCCGGTAGGGGGGCACCGACACGAGATCGACGCCGTCGAGCAGGATGCGGCCCGAGTCCGGACGCTCGAAGCCGGCGATCAGGCGCAGCAGAGTGGTCTTGCCGCAACCGGACGGCCCCAGCAGCGCAAAGAACTCGCCCTGATAGATGTCGAGGGAAAGCTTATCGACCGCCGCGCTGGCGCCGAAGCGCTTGCTCAAATCCTCGATGCGCAACAGCGGGCGCTCGGCCGGGTCCGCCCACGGCGCAAAGCTACGTTTCGATCGGACGCTTGGCATCTTGACTCTAGCGACAGCAACGCATGTCCCGGCGGCGCCGTCAGGCTAGAACATTTTGCGGTCAACTGGAATCAATTGTGCCGGTGCGGCGCGACCCGGCGGCAATCACTCGACCATCGCAACCGACGGGGTCTCGACGATCGGAGCATCATCGAGGTTTTCGGTCATCATCTTGCGCGGCTCCGGGCCGTAATAATCGCCGAGCTGCACCACCGGCCGCGGCTGCATCATGATGGAGACCAGGCGGTCGTACAGCGCCTTCGCCGAAACCGGCTTGATCAGATATTCGTGCACGCCGAGCCGCACCGCCTCGACGACGCGCCAGCGCTCGCCGTGGCCGCTGAGCATGATGATCGGCACGTCGGGCATCGGGAACACGCCGGGCGAGCGTATGATGCGAACCAGCTCGGCGCCGCTCAACAGCGGCATTTCCCAGTCCAGGATCACGACGTCAGGGGCAATGCTGCGGATAGCGTCGAGCGCGGCGATACCGTCATTGGCCTCGTAGATGTCCTTGATGCCGCAATTGACCAGCAAGTTGCGGATCATTTTGCGCATGTACTGGTTGTCGTCGACCACCAGCACCGCCAGCGACTGGATCTGATCGGCGATTTGTTTCTTCGACGGGTTGGTCGTCGTGGGATTGCGTTGCATTGGCGCCATTGCCTGCCGGGATCGTGCCGATCAGATCAGCACGATCTCGGCCAAGGCCGGATCGGTCTCCGGCTTGTAGCTCGACATTTTGCGCGGCACGGGGCCGTAATAATCGCCCTTCTTCACCATCTCGCGCGGCCTGGCGAGGATGGAGACCAGCCGGGCCAGCAGCGCTGTCGAGGACACCGGCTTGAGCAGGAATTCGTTGACGCCGAGCCGCACCGCCTCGACCACCCGCGACCGTTCGCCGTGGGCCGTGAGCATGATGATCGCCACGTCGGGGTAGGGGAAGCGGCCGGGCGCGCGCACCTGGCGCACGAATTCCGGGCCATTGGGGCTCGGCATCGACCAGTCGAGAATGACCACGTCCGGCGCCCAGCGGCAGATGGCTTCGAGGCCGCTGCGGCCGTCCTTAGCCTCGTAAATGGTCTTGACGCCGATCACTTGCAGCAGCGACCGCGTCACCTTGCGCATGGTCGCTTCGTCATCGACGATGAGCACCTTGAGCGCTTCAAGTTGCTGCGTAAACTGGCTGGCGACCGGCTGCATCGGATCCTTGCGTCGCGGCGATGAATTTCCCGCAGCCAATTGATCACAATTTCATAATTTTGGCGTGAAACGGATCGCTAAAATTAGATCAATCAAACAATCATTCAATCGCCGCCGGTCTTGCGGGCGCGGATCGGCCGGCCTTCGAGGCCGGCGTCGCGCACCTGCGCATAGGGGCCGATCGGCCGCATGGTGAACGAAGACTCAACGCTGGTGTAGTCGTGATAGCCGAGCCGGGCGAGCGGGCGGATTTTAACCACGTCGAGCTTGCCCTCCGGCGTGAGCGCATCGTCGCGGATGTGCACGCCGACGACGCGGCCGATGACGACGTGATGAACGCCGTCCAGCGTGCGCGCCGGCAATGCGGTCGAAGAATGGAATTTGCACTCCAGATGCACCGGCGACGCCGCGACCCGCGGCGGCTTGACGAGGCGCGAGCCGATCATTTCGAGACCCGCCAGCGCCGCCTCGTCGACCTCCGGCGGCACGAATTGCGAGGTGATATTGACCGCCTCGCGCAACGCGTAGGTCGCCATGTTGACGACGAATTCGCCGGTGTCGGTGGCGTTCTTGACGCTGTCCTTGCGCCGGCCGCTCTCGGGAAACGAGTTCGCCGAGAACATCACGTAAGGCGGATCGTAGGCGAGATTGTTGAACTGGCTGAACGGCGCCAGGTTGACGACGCCGTCACGGCTGATGGTCGAGACCCAGCCGATCGGCCGCGGCACTACGATCGATTTATAGGGATTGAACGGCAGGCCGTGGTTGTCCTTGTCCGGCTCATAGAACATCGCGCGTTTCCTCTTTGAATGCCTAAAAATACTCAACCCGCCGCCATGAAACGATCGAGCATCATGCGCTGGGCGTCGTTAAAACGCAGGCCGAGCTTCGAGCGCCGCCATAGCACGTCGTCGGCGGTCCGCGCCCATTCCTTGTCTATCAGGTAGTGCACCTCGATGGCGGTGAGATCGGCGCCGAAGCGCATGCCGAGATCGGCCGGTTCCTTCACGGTCTTGAGCACGTCGTCGACGCGGGTGCCGTAGGCGGAGGCGAGGCGGCGCGCATGATCGCCGCCGAGGAACGGCCAGGTCCGCTGCGTGCGCGCGATCAGCGTTTCGAGGCCGTCATAGACGAAGTCGCCGCCCGGCAACGGGCTGCGCGCGGTCCACGCCCGCGTGCGCGGGAAGAAATGCGCGAGCTTTGTCATGACGTCTTCGGCAAGCCGCCGATAGGTCGTGATCTTGCCGCCATAGACCGTGAGCAGCGGTGCCTCGCCGGAACGCTCGTCGAGGCTCAACACATATTCGCGGCCCAGATCTTGAGAACGAACGTCCTGCGATTTTCCTGCGCCGTCAACATAGAGCGAGCGCACGCCGGCATAAGCCCACACCACGTCGGCGGCGCTGATGGCGGCGCGGAAATATTCATTCGCCACGCCGCACAGATATTCGATTTCCGGGCCGGTCGGCAGCACGGCTGCGGGATCGCCGGTAAACGTCTGGTCGGTGGTGCCGATCAGGATGAAGTCACGCTGGAACGGGATGGTGAACACCACGCGGCCGTCGGCGGCTTGCAGGATATAGGCGCGGTCGTGGTCGTAGAACCGGCGCACCACGATGTGGCTGCCCTTGTCGAGGCGCAGATGCGGCTTTTGCCGCAGCCGCAGCACGCTCTCGGCCAGCGTCTCGACCCAGGCGCCGGCGGCATTGACCAAAACCCGCGCCGTCACTTCCTCGCGGCGGCCGCGTGCATTGAGGATCAGCCGCCAGGCGTCGCCGCGTTCGGCGCGCACGGCGCGCGTGCGCGTGCGGATGGACGCGCCGCGTTCGGCGGCGTCGACCGCGTTGAGGACGACAAGGCGCGCATCGTCGGCGAAGCAATCGGAATATTCGTAAGCGTGATGGAAGCTGCGGCGCAGCGGCGCGCCGGCCGCGTCGGTCAGGAGATCGAGCTCGCGCGTGCCAGGCAAAATTCTGCGCCAGCCGATCCAGTCGTAGATCAAGAGGCCGAGGCGCAGAACGAGCGCCGAGCGCCGCGCCTCGTTCAGCGGCAGCACAAAGCGCAACGGCCGGATCAGGTGCGGCGCCGCCCGCAACAGCACCTCGCGCTCCTTGAGTGCCGCGCGTACCAGGCCGAATTCATAGTGCTCGAGATAGCGCAGGCCGCCATGGATCAGCTTCGACGACGCCGACGAGGTGGCGGACGCCAAGTCGTTCTGCTCGACCAGCACGACCCGCAAGCCGCGGCCGGCGGCGTCGCGCGCGATGCCGGTGCCGTTGATGCCGCCGCCGATGACCGCGAGATCGTAATCAGCCACTGCGTCCCCCTCGTGCCGATGATAGAGATTTCTCGCCAGCCCCGCTTGCCTGGAATCGCAGATCGGCGATGATAGGGCATGGACTTTCGCGATCGTCACATCGTCGTCAGCGGCGGAGCAGGCGCGCTCGGTACCGCCGTGGTCGAGGTTTTGGCCGCAGCCGGCGCAATCTGTCACGTGCCGTGCCTGCACGAAGCGGAAAAGCAGAGCTGCCGGCTGCAAGAGAGCAAGAACGTGCGCCTTGCGGTCGCCGGCAACCTGGCCGACGAGGCGGTCGTGGCCCGCTTCTATCAGGGCATCGCGCCGCTGTGGGCCTCGATCCATATCGCCGGCGGATTTGCCATGGCGCCGATACGCGACACCACGGCGGCGCTGCTGCGGCAGCAGCTCGACATGAATTTCGTCAGCTGCGCGCTGTGCTGCCGCGCCGCGGTGAATGCCATGTCTTCCAGCACGGCTGCGGGCAGCGGCGGCCGCATCGTCAATGTCACCGCGCGCCCGGGCCTGGAATGGCGCAGCGGCGCCGGCATGGTGGCCTATACGGCGAGCAAGGCGGCGGTCGCGGCGCTGACGGCCGCGTTGGCTGAGGAAGTCGTCAAGGACGGCATTCTGGTCAATGCGGTGGCGCCCTCGATCATGGACACGGCGGCCAACCGGGCGGCCATGCCCAAAGCCGATTACGCGTTGTGGCCGAAGGTCGAGGAAGTCGCGGCGACCATCGTGTTCCTCGCTTCGCCGGAGAACCGCGTCACCCGCGGCGCCATCGTGTCGGTGTACGGCAAATCCTAATAGCCCGGCCATAATCCCGGCGTCGCCAATTCGACGAGGTGATTGTCGGGATCGCGAAAATAAATGCTGACGCCGCCGCGCGGCCATGTGGTGCGGCCCTCGATCGCGACTTTGGCTTCGGCAAGTTCTTTTTCCCAAACGGCCAGCTCGCCGGCGCCAATCGAGAATGCGATGTGCACCGGTCCGCTGCCGTCATGCGGCGGGATCGTACCGCCGGGCATGTGCACGGTTTCGAGCGATTGGCCGCGCAGGAACAGCAGCAGCAAGCCGCGGCCGCCGACGTCGTAGGCGCATAGCCGCTGGTCGCGATAGACGCTGTTGAGCCCAAGCACCTGTTCGTAGAACGGGCAGGCACGCTCGAAGCTGTCGACGTAGAGCACGGTTTCCAGAATGCCGCGCAGGTTCGGCACGGGTCAGCCCGATACCGGCACGACTTCGCGCACGGGGGAATGGACGAGCCGCGTCACGGCGCTCGCGGCGACGACGGCGTGCTGCTGCGCGTAGGCTTCGTGGTTCTTCTCGATATAGCCGAGATCGTAGAGGTAATTCACCATCAGGCCATAGGACTGCGCCAGCGCGCGCTCCGAGGTGTCGCCCGGCCAGTTGAGCCGCTCCAGCCGCGCGCCGTTGCCGAGATGAAAGCGCGCCACCTGGTCGAGCGGCAGGCCGCGGCGGTTGCGGCCGCGCACATAATACCAGGCGGCGGCGCGCAAGAGCGGCTCGCGCACCCGCTCGGCGATCTCCGGCACGCGCCAGCAGTCGACGTCGTCGAGCGCCGCCAGCACCTGGCAATCGTCCTCGTCAATCGCGATCGAGGTCGCGTTGGCGCGCTCGCGCTTGAGCCATTCGGCGAAATTCGGCGCCGGCGACAAGGTGACGAAGGTCGCTACCCTGCCGAACTCGCGGGACAGCTCCTCGACCACCTGCTTGATCAGGAAATGCCCGAAGCTGACGCCGGCCAGGCCGCGCTGGCAATTGGTGATCGAATAGAACACCGCGGTGGTCGCCCGCTCCGGATCGATCTCGTCGCGCTTGCCGGACAGGATCGGCGCGATCGCCGCCGGCGTCTCGCGGGTGAGCGCCACTTCGACGAAGATCAGCGGGTCGTCGACCAGCGCCGGATGAAAGAACGCGTAGCAGCGGCGATCCGGCGGATCGATGCGGCGGCGCAGATCGTCCCAGTCGCGGATCTCGTGCACCGCCTCGTAGCGGATGATCTTTTCGAGCACGATCGCCGGCGACGACCAGTCGATGCGGCGCAGCACCAGAAAGCCGCGGTTGAACCACGACGAGAACAAATGGACGAAATCGTTGTCGATGACTTCGAGATCGTCGCGGTGATCCATGGCGTCGATCAGTTGCTCGCGCATGCGCACCAGCGCGGCGGTGCCGCCGGGCGCGAGATTGAGCCTGCGGAACAGTTCGAGCCGGCGCGGCTCGCTGGCATGGTGCAACTCGGCCGCGGTCTCGTCCGACGGCGCTTCCTGCCAGTCCTTGATTGCCGTCTCGATGCGAGCGCGGTCGGAGCCGAAGGTGGTGGCGAGCGCCTCGAAGAAGGCGATGCGCGGCCCGATGGTCAGATCCTCGTAGCGGCCGAGGATGTCGCTCGCCAGCGCCACGCCCGAGGCCTCGCCGCGGCCGGACAACAGCGCCTCGCACAGCTCCAACAGGCCGGCCGAGCGCTCGTGCGCCGGCTCGCGGCGCTGGATCAGGGCGCGGCCACGGTCGGCGATGCTCTGCAACATTTCGCTGAAAAAGGTGGTATTCACCGAATTCTTCCCATCCGCCCGGCCCGAATTAGCTAATGGTCGCCGGCGGCAATGACAAGTTGGCGGCGGATTACATTGTAAACGATCCACGTTAACGCAGGCCGTTCGGCCAAGGCCGCTTTGAAGGCCCAGAAAACGCTCAAGGCCGCCATCCCGATCGGTCCTAAACACGCTAACCGCCCTGCCTGGACAAATCCGCGCTACTGCGCCACTTAAAACGCCGCGCGGCGTATGGCCGCGCGAGGTCGGGAGCGTTTCATGCCGGGTCCATTGGCTGGTTTGCGCGTGCTGGAGCTGGCCCGGATTCTGGCAGGTCCTTGGGCCGGGCAGTTGCTCGCCGATCTCGGGGCCGACGTCATCAAGGTCGAGCGCGCCGGCTCGGGCGACGACACCCGCGCCTGGGGGCCGCCCTTCGTCGAGGCGGCCGACGGCGGCCATCTCAGCGCCGCCTATTTTCACTGCACCAATCGCGGCAAGCGCTCGGTCGAGGCCGACTTCACCACGCCCGACGGCCAGCGCATCGTCAAGAAGCTGGTAGCGCGCTCCGACGTGCTGATCGAGAATTTCAAGGTCGGCGGCTTGAAGAAATTCGGTCTCGATTACGCGAGCCTCGCGCCCGACAATCCGCGCCTGATCTATTGTTCGGTGACCGGTTTCGGCCAGACCGGGCCGTCGGCGGCGCGCGCCGGCTACGATCTGATGGCGCAGGGCATCGGCGGCATCATGGGCATGACCGGCGCGCCCGACGGCCCGCCGATGCGGGTCGGCGTGCCGACTGCCGACGTCTTCTCCGGCGTCTATTCGGCGGTCGGCATTCTGGCGGCGCTGGCGCGGCGCGAGAAGACCGGCAAAGGCGGCTATGTCGATTGCGCGCTGGTCGATTCCACCGTCGGCACGCTCGCCTTCCAGGCGCTCAATTATCTGGTCTCCGGCGAAATCCCCAAGCGCATCGGCAATGCCCATCCCAACCTGGTGCCGTATCAGGAATTTCCGGTCGCCGACGGACGCGTCATCATCGCCACCGGCAACGACGCGCAATTCGTCAAGCTGTGCGGCATTCTGGGCGACCCGCAACTCGCCGAGGTCAAGGCCTACAAGGACAACAAAGGGCGGCTTGCGCATCGCGCCGAACTGGTCGGCAAGCTTTGCGCGCTCACCGCGCGCATGAAGCGCGAAGAAATTCTCGACAAGCTCGAAGCCGCCGGCATTCCCGCCGGCCCGATCAACGATCTGCAACAGGTCTTCGCCGACCCGCAGGTCATCCACCGCGGCATGCGGCTTGATCTGAAAAACCCCGCCGCCAAAGGCGGCACCAGCCCGGGCATTCGCACGCCGATCGTGCTCGACGGAGCACCGATGGCCTCCGAGCTTCCGGCGCCGCGGCTCGGCGAGCACACCAAGGAAATCCTCAAAGAGATCGGCGAGGGCTGACTCCTTCCGCAATTCTTCATCCGCCCCCGCTATTGCCGGGGCGGATGGTGCGAGCGCTCTCGTTCTCGCGACGCAGCCGCGCCCGAGGCTTGGCGCAGCGAAAATCCATTATCTTTCTTCAAGCCTCGGTGGAATTCGCCTCGCTCTGCCCACGTTACGCGCTACGGTTTCGTCAACCGCCGCCGGTTGGCCCGCACGCGCTTTTTGTAAACGCCCAAAACTTTCTTCGCGACACGGTGGTTCTTGGCGCCCTTGAAGGCGAGCGTTGCCGCGGCCGCTTGCGCCTCGGCGTGCGCCGCCACTTTCTCGGTCACCATGCGTCGCGCTTCGGTTTGGCGTCCTGGGCTTTGCGTCGCCAGGCGCATCAGGCGGAGCGCGATCACGTTTTGCGCTTCCCAACCCAGCCGCGCGGTCTGCAGCGATAACGCGCACCAAGCATTCCACGCTTGCACTGGATTCGACATTGGCATGCTCCTTCGCCCGGCCGCCATCAGGGCAACAGCCGCCGCGCCGCCTTGTTCCCGGCAAGCGCCAATGCGAATGTCGGCCATCCCGCCCGCGCTCCGCCCCGCATCCCGGCACCCGAAAAGCCCCATGGCCCGCATCTCCTATATCGACGAAAACGATCACCCCGAGCTCGCCGAGCTGATCGGCAAAATCCGCGCCGGACGGCGCGGGGCGCTGATCAATGTCTATAAGCTCCTCTTGCATTCGTCGGCGCTTGCCGCCATCTGGCTCGACTTCGTCAGTGCGGCGCGGTTCAGGACCGAGCTTGATGGGCGGCTGCGCGAGATCGTCATCGTCCGCGTCGCTCATCTCAACCGCACCGCTTACGTGTTCAGGCAGCACGTGCCGCAGCTCTCGGCGCCCGAAGGTTTGAGCGACGCGGAAAGCGACGCGCTTGCCGACTGGCGCGACGCGAAAACCTTCAGCGCGCGCGAGCGCGCGGCGCTGGCCTATACGGACGCCATGACCCGCGATATCGCCGTGCCCGACGATGTGTTCGATGCGCTCAAGCCCCATTTCAACGAACGGCAGATCGTCGAACTGAGCGTGCTGATCGGGCTCTACAACATGCACACCCGCGTGTTCACCGCGCTCGGCATCGATCCCGAGCCGCATCACAAGTGACGTGTTTTGTTGGATCGGTGCGCGATCGCGGATTTCCTCCCCCGCTTGCGGGGGAGGGTAGGGAGGGGGCCTGCGGCAGTGAGGCTTGCCCAGGTGGTGAAGACTTGCCCCCTCTGCCGTCGCTTCGCTCGGCATCTCCCCCGCAGGCGGGGGAGAAAATTTAGCCCACCGCCGCTTGCGGTTTCGGCGCGTCTGCCCGCTGCGCCTCGCGCAGCGCGCGGTCGAGCGCGGCGAGGTCGTAGGGTTTTTGCAGCACGGCGAAACCCTGACGCACGGCGTCCTGGGCGCTCGAACTGTAGCCGGTGGTCAAGAGCATGACGACGTGGGGCAAGCGCCGGCGGATGGCATCGGCGAGTTCGAGGCCGTTCATGCCGCCGGGCATCAATATGTCGGAGAATACGAGAACGATATCGCGTTCGCGCTCGACGAGATCGAGGCCGGCTTGCGCGCTGGCGGCCTGTTTGACCGTGTAGCCGAGCTCTTCGAAATAGGCTTTGCCGACCTCGGCGACCTCCGCATTGTCTTCGACCAGCAGCACGGTGCCGGCGTGTTTCTTCGCGGCCACGGCGGCGGACGGCTCTTGCGGCAAGGCGGGGGCTTCCCAGGTTCGCGGCAGAAAGAGCGTGACGACGGTGCCACGCCGTGTCGAACTGGCGATGGTCGCGGCGCCGCCGGACTGATGGGCGAAGCCGTAGACCTGGCTTAGGCCCAGGCCGGTGCCCTTGCCGATGTCTTTGGTGGTGAAGAACGGCTCGAACACCCGCGGCAGCACGTCGGCCGAAATGCCCGAACCGGTGTCGGCGACGCGGATCGCGACGAAGTCGCCCGCAAGACCTTCTTCGCTGGCCTTGCCGCGCAGCACGACCGGTTTGGCGCTCAGCGTCAGGGTGCCGCCCGACGGCATGGCGTCGCGGGCATTGACGGCGAGATTGAGCAGCGCAAGCTCGAGCTCGCTCGGATCGACCTTCACGGAGCACTGCCGCCGCGGCACGCCGACCTTGATCTCGATATCACCGCGCAGCGAGCGGCTCAGCATGTCCTTGATCTCCGGCAGCCGCTCGGCAAGATCGATGACGCTCGGCTGCAAGGTTTGGCGGCGCGAGAATGTCAGCAATTGCCGCGTCAGGCTCTCGCCGCGCTGCGTCGCGGTGGTGATGGCGTCGAGCAAGTGGATCTGCTTGTCGTCCTTGATATGGCGGCGCAGCCTCTGCACGCTGCCCGAGACGATCATCAAAAGATTGTTGAAGTCGTGGGCGACGCCGCCGGTCAGTTGGCCGATGGCTTGGAGTTGCTGCGCCTGGTGCAGCGCGCCTTCCGCCATTTCGCGGCGCTCGGCTTCGTCGTGCAGGCGCTGGGTGCGGCGCAACGCGAACCACAGCACGGCGAACAGCAACAGCGTCGCCGGCAAGCCGAAGATCAGATGGGCGCCGATGGCCATGAGCCATTCGCGGTTGATCGCCGGGATGCTGATGCCGGCGAGCGCATAGACCGGGTAGCCGGCAAGTTTGCGAAAGCCGATGCGCCGCGGCACGCCGTCGACCTCGGAGGTGACGGTGAAAATACCGGTCGTGATGCCGTGGTCGATGGCCGTTCGCAGCCCGCTGGTCGGGCTTAATCCTTGTGCGCGATTGTTGCGCAGCGGATAGCGCGCCAGGATGGAACCGTCGTCGCGCACCAGGGAGTAAAAGCTGCCGCGCGTCTGGCCGATCAGCGTGTAGAAATCCT
>Ga0307476_10001327_pt1 | contig 15159 bp, 8 predicted proteins | sample atmos_gasesECM2C_2_FD_203314 | JGI IMG/M metagenome (GOLD analysis project Ga0307476, IMG submission 203314) | Hardwood forest soil microbial communities from Morgan-Monroe State Forest, Indiana, United States - atmos_gasesECM2C_05 | ecosystem: Environmental > Terrestrial > Soil > Temperate... | reverse complement strand
AGGCTGCGCCCTCGCACCTGGGCCAGCAGCTGGGCGATAGTGGGATCACCGGCCAACTCCACCCGCAGCACCAAGGTGTTGACGAAAAACCCCACCAGCTCATCCAGCGCCGGGTCGCGGCGTCCAGCAATCGGGATCCCCACCGCCACATCGGGGCTGGCGCTGAGCTTGGCCAGCAGCACCGCCAGGGCGGCCTGGATCACCATGAAGCTGGTCGCGTTGTGCTCGCCGGCCAACCCGCGCACCCGCTGTTGCAGCTCGGCCGGCCAGTTCACCGCCACACTGGCGCCGCGGTAATCGGCAACCGGCGGATAGGGCCGATCGGTGGGAAGCACCAGGCCCTCGGGCATCCCGGCCAGGGCATCCTCCCAGTAGGCCAGCTGCGCGGCGATGGGGCTGTCGCTGTCGGCCAGATCACCCAGGTGCTCACGCTGCCACAGCGTGTAATCGACATACTGCACCGCCAAATCGGCCCACCCGGGCGCTTGCCCCGCACACCGGCTGGCATAAGCCACACCCAGATCCCGCGCCAGCGGGGTGATCGACCAGCCATCGGCGGCGATATGGTGCACCACGGCCACCAGCACGTGCTCGTCGTCGCCGATGCGGAAAAGCCGCGCCCGCAACGGAATCTCGCTGGTCAGGTCGAACGTGTAGCGCACTACGGTGTCGATGGCCTCATCCAGCCGGCTTGCCGACCAGCCGGTGGCATCGACGATCTGCCAACCGAAGTCGGCCCGCTCGGCGGGCACCACCAGCTGCTGGGGTATCCCCTCGGGCGCGGCAAACAGTGTGCGCAGGCTCTCCTGGCGGCCCACCACATCGGCCAGCGCCGCACCCAACGCGTCGGCATCCAGGCGCCCGCCCAGCCGCAACGCCACCGCCATGTTGTAGAGCGGTGAAGGCCCGTGCAACTGCTCGAGGAACCACAACCGCTGCTGGGCATACGACAACGGCACCCGCTCCGGGCGCGGCATCACCCGCAGCGGCGGGCGGGCAGGGCCGCCCCGATGCCGGTGCAGATACTCGGCGAGATCCCCAACAGTGGACGCGTCAAACAGATACCGCACCGGCACTTCTCTGCCCAGCGCCAACTGCAGCCGCGCGCTCACCCGGGTGGCGATCAACGAATCCCCACCCAGGGCGAAGAAATCGTCATCGACCCCGACCCGATCCACGCCCAACACCTCGGCGAACACCTCGGCGACGATCTTTTCGGTCTGGGTCTGCGGCGCGCGGAAGGCGGTGGCGGCAAACACCGGCGCGGGCAACGCTTTACGGTCGATCTTGCCCGAGGAGGTCAACGGGAACGCCTCAAGCACCACAATATGCGCCGGCACCATGTAATCGGGCAACCACGCGCTCAACCGCTGACGCACCGCACTGACTTTGGTATTGGTCTGGGGGTCATTGGCGTAAGTGGTGCTTTCGTGAGCCCGGGCGAGGGGCAGATACAGATCGGTCAGCGGCGCGGTTTGCTGGCCGCCGGGATCGGTTGGGGTGATGAAAACCGCATCCAGGGTGCCCGGTTGGGCGCCCCAGGTGACTGCGACGTGGTATCCGGTGGTTTCGCCGAGGCGGTGCAATTCTTCGGGGACGGCGGCGTCGGGAGTCGCGGCGGCGGTGACTTGGGTCAGTGCGTCGGCCACGGGTAGCCCAGCGGCCAGGGCGGCTTGGATGCCGACGTCGGTGATCACTCCGGCGCGGGGGATGCCGGTGATGCGGACGACGGCGGGACGTTGCGATATCAACCGGGTGTGCAGTCCGCTCAGGCTCGCGCATTGGGCCCACGCCAAGCCGGGTGCGACGGCCAGTGAGCGAACCGGCGTGGGGGTTTTGTAGACGATGACGTCGTAGCGGTACCGGCTCAGTTCGTTATCAGCCACTCCGCGTTTGACTTCGATGTCAAGTCCAGCCACCGACGCATGGTCGCCGGCCCAGGTGGTGAAAAACTCTGGGGCAAGCAGCAATTCGGGTTCACCGAGCACGGCGCGCTGAACTCGTTGGCGGATCTCGGCGGCATCGGTGGCGTTGGTGCGGGCCAGCGCGACCGCGGTTTGGAACGCACCCTGCAGACTGTGGTTGCGCACATCACCGATAAACAGTGCCCCGCCGGGGGCCAGCAGATCCACGGCGTTGTCGATGACCTCGGCCAGATATCCCCCGTTGGGAAAATACTGAATGACCGAGTTGAGAATGATGGTGTCGAAGTGGCCCCGCGGCAGCTGGTCCGTGACGTGGGCGGGCTGGGTCAACAACTCGACCCGGTCACGCCATTCAAATTGCAACTGCTCCAGCGAGCGAGCCAGGGTGTCGATGGCCACCGGCGAGAAATCGGTGGCGACATACTGATCGCATTTGGGGGCGATCTGTGACAACAGCAATCCCGAGCCCGCGCCGATCTCCAGCACGCGCCGCGGCCGCAGGCCCATGATCCGATCCACCGTGGCGGCACGCCACTCCACCATCTCCTCGAGCGGAATCGGATCGCCGGTGTAGCTGCTGTTCCAGCCGCGGAAGTCCATGCCGAATCGAAGCCCGAGGTTTTCGCCGTACAGGTCGTCGTACAGGTGTTGCCACTCTTCGACGTTTTCCACGTCGTGGTCGGCACTGGTGTTTTGATCGAGGGTGATGTAGGCGACCAGATGAGATCCGGTGGCGCTGTCGTGCACCGTCACGGCGGCCTGCGTGACGTGCGGGCAGGCCAGCAGGGTGTTTTCGATTTCGCCCACTTCGATGCGCTGCCCGCGGAGTTTGATCTGGCTGTCGGCGCGACCCACAAAGTCCAAGGTCCCGTCGCGGGTCCAGCGCACCAGGTCGCCGGTGCGGTACATGCGCGTCCCGGGGTTGCCAAATGGGTTGGCTACGAACCGTTCCGCGGTCAGATCCACCCGGCCCATGTAGCCCTGCGCCAGCGCCGGTCCACTCACATACAGCTCACCCACCACCCCGATCGGCGCCGGGTTCAGCCACGCGTCGAGCACCACGGCGCACGCGCCCGGGATGGGGGCGCCGATGCGAACCGGCCCTTCGGCCGACAGCGGCGCACTGGTGACCCAGATGGTGGTTTCGGTCGGGCCGTAGACGTTGAACATGCGCCGGCCCGGCGCCCAGGCGGCCACCAACTCCGCTGGGCACGCCTCACCGCCGACCATCAACTTGTCGAACCCGTCTAACCGGGCACGGTCCAGCGACGACAGCACCGTCGGGGTCAGGAATGCCGCGTTGACATGCTGGCTCTGCAGCAACGCTGTCAGCGGCTCGCCGGCGTACACCTGCGGCGGTGCCACCACCAGCGCCGCCCGCAACCCCGCCGCCAACAGCATCTCGCAGACCGACGCATCGAAGGTCGGCGAGGCCACCATCAGTACTCGGGTGTCCGCGTCCAACCCACATGACTCAGGTTGCGCGGCCGCCCACCCCAGCAGACCCTCGTGGCTCACCACAACCCCTTTGGGGACGCCGGTCGAACCCGACGTGAAGATCACATAGGCAGCGTCATACGCCGTCAGTGGTGCCAACCGATCGGCGTCGGTGATCGCGCTCGCACTGCGCCCCGACAGGTCCAGCGCGTCGATACGCAGCACCGGGCGCATGCCGGCCCTGGCCGTGTCGTCGGAACCGCAGGTCAAGACGCGCACCGCCTCCGCGGAGTCCAGCACCTGGGCAACCCGCTCGACGGGGTGGTTCAAATCCACCGGTGCATACACGCCGCCGGCTTTGGCCACTGCCCACCACGCGACCACCAGTTCCACGCTGCGGTTCATCGCCACGCCCACGGCGCGCTCCGGACCCACGCCCGCGTCGATCAGCGTCCGCGCCAAGCCCGTCGACCACTCGTCAAGCTCGCGGTACGACAGCTGCCGTTCACCGTCGATGATCGCCACCGCGTCCGGGTCGGCGGCCACCGCGGCAGCCAACAACTGCGGCGACACCCCTACCGGCGCCCCCACCCGAGCACCAGACCACCCCGACAGCACCAGATCACGCTCACCGCGATCCAGCAACGACACCTTCCCCACCACCACCGACGCATCGGCCACCACCGCCTCGATCACCCGGCCAAACCAGGTGACCAACCGCTCGATGCTGGCCCGGTCAAACAAATCCGTGGCGTACAACACCATTCCGGCGGCCATCGGCGCGGCCGGGTTTTCGGTGGGCACCTCACTCAGCTGGATATCCAGGTCGAACTTGGCGGTGCGGGTGGACACCGCCAGCTGCTCGACACCGACCCCGTCGAGCGCCAGTTCGGGGCGCACATTGTTCTGGAAGGCCATGGCCACCTGAAACAGCGGATGATGCGCCGCAGAGCGCACCGGGTTGAGCTGCTCGACCAGCAGCTCGAACGGCACATCCTGGTTGCTGTAGGCATCCAGCGCTTTTTGCCGCACCTGCTCAAGCACATCGCTGAACCGGTGCGCAGCTTTGACACCTACCCGCAACACCCACATGTTGACGAAGAACCCGACCAGATCATCGAGCGCCGCATCCAACCGCCCGGCGATCGGCGTGCCCATCACCACGTCGTCACCCCCCCCGACCCGGTGCAACAACACCGCCATGACCGCCTGCAACACCATCGAGGCCGTCGCGTTATGCGCCGCCGCCAGCGCCTTGACCCCCGCCCACACCGACGGGTCGATGCGCACCTCCACCGCATCACCGCGGTAACTGGGCACCGGCGGGCGGGCCCGGTCCGCCGGCAGCGACACCACCTCGGGCAGATCGGACAACTCCTGCCGCCAATAGGCCAACTGCCCGGCAATCACACTGTCCGGATCAGACTCAGCCCCCAACCACTCCTGCTGCCACAACGTGTAATCGGCATACTGCACCGCCAACGGCACCCAATCCGGGGGACGGCCCTGCCGCCGCGCCCGATACGCCTCGTCCACATCCCGGACCATCGGAGCCAGTGACCACCCGTCAAAAGCGATGTGGTGCACCACAATTCCCAGCACATACTGCTCGGGCCCCACCGCATAGATCTGCGCACGGATCGGGATCTCTGCCGACAAATCGAACCGATACCCCGCCAGCGCCGCCAACTCGCCGGCCACCTCCTGCTCCGGCAACGACGCCACCGCCGCGCCCCCGTGCCGCCACATCCCCGCCCGAGCCGGCAACACCTCCTGGCATGGCAGACCGTCGATGTCGGGAAATATGGTGCGCAGCGATTCGTGCCGGGCGATGACATCATCCAGCGCCGCGCCCAGCGCCTCCACATCCAGTGGGCCGCTGATCCGCAACGCGGTCGGCATGTTGTAGGTGGCAACCCCGCCTTCGAACCGGTTGCGGAACCACATCCGGCTCTGAGCAAACGACAGCGGAATCACTTCGGGCCGTTGGCCGGCCAGCAACGGCTTACGCCGACTCGTCTGAGCACTGATGCGGGGCGCCAACTGGGCGATTGTGGGGGCGTCGAATAAGGTGCGCACCGCGAGATCGGCGTCCAGGCTGGTGTTGACCGCAGCGATCACTCGCATCGCCAACAGCGAATCCCCGCCCAGGTGGAAAAACGAGTCATCCACGCCCACGCGCTCTAGCCCGAGCACCTGGGCATAGATGCCGGCCAGGATCTCCTCGACCGCGCTGGCCGGTGCGCGATAACCACCACCGGTGTGGTGGTACTCGGGTGCCGGCAGCGCGCGTTTGTCGAGTTTGCCGTTGGGGGTCAACGGCAGCACCTCCAACACCACCACCGCGGCCGGGATCATGTATGTCGGTAGGCCCTCGGCCAGCGCGGCACGTGCGGTGGCGGGATCGACTGTGTCGGTGGTCGATTCGGTGATGTAGCCGACGAGGCGCTTGTCGCCGGGGCGGTCTTCGCGCGCGATCACTACCGCCTGATCCACCCCATCCAGCCCCGCCAGCGCGGCTTGGATTTCGCCGAGCTCGATGCGATAGCCGCGGATCTTGACCTGCTCATCAGCGCGCCCCACATACCGCAGCTGCCCATCGGCACCCCAAAACACCAAATCCCCGCTGCGATACATCCGCGCCCCGGCACCGCCGAACGGACACGCCACAAACCGCGACGCGGTCAACCCCGCCCGGCGCACATACCCACATCCCACCCCGGCGCCGGCCACATACAACTCCCCCACCACCCCGGCCGGCACCGGGCGCAACCACCCATCCAGCACAAACAGCGCCGCCCCCGGCACCGGTGCACCGATCGGCGGCGCACCCGACCCCGCCGTCAGCGGCGCACTGATCGCCACAATCACCGTCGTCTCGGTCGGGCCATAGGCGTTGACCATCACCCGCCCGGGCGCCCACCGATCCACTACCTCACCCGAGCAGGCCTCCGCGGCCACCACCAACGCCACCGACTCCAACCCCTCACGGGACAGCAGCCCCACCGCCGAAGGCGTCTGCAGCAGCATGTTCACGCGTTCGGTGACGAGCAGGTCGTGGAAGTCGTCCGGTGAGCGGACCACCGACTCGGGCACCACCACCACCCGCCCGCCATGTAGCAGCGGAGCCCAGATCTCCCACACCGAGGCGTCGAAGGCCAACGAGTGACAATGCGGCCACACCTTTACCGGCGGCAGACCAGCATCCAGCGACTCGATCAACTGGGTGACGTTGTGATGGGTGACCGCCACCCCCTTGGGGAGACCAGTGGTGCCCGAGGTGTAGATGATGTGGGCCAGCTCATCGGCCGCCGGCGCCGGCAACGCGGTGCCGGGGTAGCTGTCGATGCGGGGGTCGTCGACATCAATGACCAGCAGATCGCAGCCGTCCAGCCGCGAGCGCAGCTGCACGGTGGTGACCGCAACCATCGGCGCCGCGTCGGCCACCATGAACCGCATCCGCGCATCCGGCACCACCGGGTCGATCGGCAGATACGCCGCCCCGGCCTTGAGCACCGCCACAATCGCCACGATCGCCTCCGCCGATCGAGAAAACAGCAGCGCCACACACTGCCCGGGGCCCACACCCTGCCCCGCCAGCAGGTGCGCCAACCGGTTCGCGGCCTCATCCAGCTCGCGATAGGACATGGAGCGGCCTTCGAAGGTCACCGCCACCGCCTCGGGTGTGCGGGCCACCTGCGCGGCGAACAACACCGGAATCGACACCGGCGCCGCGGGCTGGGTCAACACCGCCCGATTGCCCCACCCATCCAACCGGGCCTGCTCACCGGCATCCAGCAGATCCATCGACGACAACGACCGCCCCGGGTCGGCCGTCATCGCCATCAACACCCGCTCCAACCGCTCTACTAAATCACGGACATCACAATCCGAAAACAATTGCCCAGGACCGGCCGTGTTGAGAAAAAGCTGATCATCGGCCCTAATAAACCACAGCTCAAGCTGATCCTCGAAGCCAGAATGGGTCACGGCCCCCGATCCCGCGGCGCCAGCGAAATCCGCTAAACGTGTAGCCGGAATGAAATTAACAACTACCCGATTCGGGGCCTCTTCGGAGCCGCGGAGACGCGCCTTCTTCTCAATCACGTGCACCGGAAACCGCTGATGCTGCAGCGCTTCTCGCATTCGCGTGTCGACATGTTCACAAAACCCAGCAACCGCGGAGCCCGGCGAAGGTTTCAACACCAGTGGTACCACCCCGGAAATCATTCCGGGCACCGTCTGTGCCTCCGGACGCACACGCCTGGTTACCGGAAAATCGAGCACCACCTCCGAACCCTCGACGTCGCACCCACGCACCAGCAGCGCGCACGCCGCAGTAATCACCGACGCTCGACGCACCCCCAACGCCTTCGACAACCGGCGGATCTCGGCAACGACGAAAGGGTCCAATTGAACCGGCGCAGAAAACTCACCGGGATCACGTCCGCCCGCGGCGTGCGCCAACCGATAACGCGGTTGGCTTTCCGGCGCAAGGTTCCTCGTCCAGTAGGCCTCATCATCGAGATAATCGGTGGACGCTTCGTATTCGAACTCGCAATCAATCAGATCACTCAGCGACCCAAAAAAAGCAGGCGGAATCTTCGCGCCAGAAGCAATTGCAGAATAGACAGCTGCGATCCGATGACAAATAAGAGCGATGCCAATTCCGTCTATCACTATATGATGGCAGCACACGAACAAATAAAAATCATCTACCGCTCTCTGCAACAACGCAAATTTGAACAGCGGGCCACTAAGCGGCATCAGCGTGCGTTGGATCGATGACGCTAGTTGATAGGCGTCCCGTGCAGGATCCTGCGAGCCCATGAGGTCATAGCGAGCAAGCTCAACGTCCGGGTAATCAACCGCCTTTTGGAAAACCCGGCCATCCACCTGGAAAAAGGCGGCTCTCAGTGGTTCGGCCTCGCGCACCACTTGACAGATCGCCCGCTCCAGCAAACCAGGCTCTATCGTGCCCTCGATTCGGCCAAGCATGCCAATCTGCCACTTGGCACCGAAGCGATCCGTTTCCTGCGCAAGCCATATGTCCAGCTGTCCACGCGTCAGCGGAAGTGCCCGGTCATCAAGCCCCATCCGAACTCCCCCAAACCACACCGCTTAGTTATGAGAAGCCCGACCCGCTTCGACCATAGATCCTCGGGTGAGCCACAGATGTGGAAATTCGCGATCATCTCGTCGTCGACTCGGACGATCGACGTGTACAGCGTCGTTTGGTGGGTGCGGATCTGCAGCTCCGCAGTCGCCGGCTGCCGCGCGAGCAGTTCGATGGTAGTGCGGGATCTGGCGCTGACGGCGTCACCGATCCCTTCCTCTTCGCCGCGAAGTGTCATATTTGCGCGGGTCGCATACACCGTCGGCGTAACGGCGTCACCCGGTCGGCTGGGAAGGGGGGTCGCGGTCGACGCCGGGTATTGCTGCTACCTGCTGTGGTTGGCGATCCTATTCCCTGCCGTCAGCGTGCCTGCCTTCATCAGTCTGGTAATGATGCTGCGGTACGGCATCGGCGCCGGGATGCTTACCGCCATCGGGCTTGCCGCCGGTTACGGTCTATGGGCTGCGCTGGACGCGCACTCCTTTGAACGCTGGATTGCGCAGCCTGTGCGACAACGATTCCAGATGTGGTGGCGCTACACCCGCACCTGGGACCAGGTGTGCGCCCTCAATGGCCTGGCGGCCCGCCACCAGGACCGCACGCTCACACCGCTTGTGCGTTCAATCTGGATCGGCAAGCACACCGACGTGATCGATCTTCGCGTGGTCACCGGTCAGTCCATTGATGATTGGCAGAAGCGGACACGCGAACTCGCGGCCGCGTGGCGCGCTGATCGCCGCGACATCCGTGCCACCGCACCCGGCGAGATTCGCATCACGATCACACGGTAAGACGTTCTTGCCCAACCGATTTCGCTGCCACGCCCGCTGGCGAGCGCCAACGTCGACTTATCGGCCGTGCCGGTCGGGATCACTGACACCCACCAATGGTGGCGGGTTCCTGTGCTGGGCCATCACCTGCTCATCGCCGGCGCCAGCTGGTCAGGAAAAGGGTCGGTGCTGTGGTCCGTGATCGCCGGCCTCGCACCGACCGTTAAAACCGGGCAAGTACGGCTGTGCGTCATCGACCCCAAAGGAGGAATGGAAGCCAAACAGCAATGGTGCTCGGCCAGGGCGCCCGCGACGCAGGGGACGAATGCGACCTGCTGCCATAGTTCTCAAAGACCTTGCGTTGCTTGGCAATTCATGCGCAAACCATGCGCGAAAAGAGTTGTGGCACTTGGTAACATGTGACATTGAAATCGCTTGGCGAAAAATGGGAGAAGCCGAAGGCTCGTCCGGACGGGTGTTTGCTGAAATTCGCTTATCCCCTCCTGAACTCCCAGTTATGCTATTGATCTTATTTGCTAAAATGGCACACCATCCGGGGTGGTTACCATACGTGAATCCTGTACAAAGACCAGGTGCAGGAATAGGCGGGCAGCGATGACCACTACTTGGTAAGAATGGTTTGCTATGTCACGTTCATTCGACATCTTGACCCAATCGCCCGCCAGCGTTGAACAAATTCATGCGGCGTTCGGCCGCGAGGACTACTGGCTGGCCCGCATTGCGGCCGGCGGCGCCACCACCACCACGCTCGATTCGCTGATCGTCGACGCCGACGGCACGGTGACAGTGCGCATCACCCAGCACCTGGGTCGCCAGTTACTACCCGGGCTGGTTGCCAAATTCGTTCCCGGTGACCTGAAAATCTTGAACTGTGAGACGTGGAGACCGGTCGGTGACCGCCAGGTACGCGGGCAGGTCAACATCTCGGTGTCCGGCGGATTGGGATCAGGCCGTGCGGAAGCGTGGCTGGCGCCCGCGAGCAACGGCTCGCAACTGCGCTACGCCGTGAGAGTAGAGGTCAACATCCCGTTGGTGGGGGGCACACTCGAGAAGTCCATCGGGGCCGGTTTGGCTGAGAGCTTCCCTGCGGTGCAGCGATTCACCACCACGTGGATCGCCGAACACACATGACATTGGGCACGGACGCGAGCGCACGCTCCTGGTCATGGTGACTGCCTTCAGCGATTCCGCCAGGCCGTCTGCATTCCGGACGCAGCCGGGGAGGCATTCGGCGCCCAATGCCACGCTCGCATTATGGGTGGCGACTACCACGTCGTCGTGCTCCATGACTCACCCTTTGCTGACTCGTTCGACCCAGCGGGACCGCTCCCATTCTTGGGCGACGTTCTCGGGCACGGTGAGCGTGTCGCCTTGCAGGTACGGTTTGCCGTCGTGAACGACTCGCCACCGGTCGCTTACTCGTACTTTGACCTGTTTGTCTGTCATTTTGTTTTCGTCTCCAAGGATCATCAGCTAGTCGGCAATCCCGAAACCAAATTGATTGCGCCGGGCCTAGGTACGGCAAGTGCAAGCCTGGTTTCTGAAATGAACTGGTAGATGTTGCTAGCTGCCTGACTGTAGGGATCAAAGAAGGTGGTCAGCGCTTCTCTGACGTACACGACAGCCGCGCCACTGTTGACCGATAGGACCGCGGCCGTTCCCGCACTTTGCTGCGTTGTTTGCACACAGGGCTCGACGACCACTCCCGCTACGCACTCTCGATCACCGCCCATCGCCGCGTCACCGGCCCCATCGTCTTGGCCGAATTCCGTAATGCATATGGCACACATGGGATTCCGGCATCCACCCTCACGCATAATGGCATGGTCTTCACCACCCGCTTCGCGGGCGGAAAAGCGGGACGCAACCAACTCGAAGCAGAGTTGCGCCGCCTACACGTCACCCAAATCAACTCCACCCCGAATCACCCCACCACCTGCGGAAAAGTGGAGAGGTTCCACCAAACGATGAAAAAATCACTCACCAACCAACCCCGCGCCGCCACCCTCGCCGAACTACAAACCCAGCTCAACGCCTTCGTCGACGAATACAACCACCGCCGCCCACACCGCTCCCTGCCCCATCGCGCCACCATCTACACCGCACGGCCCAAAGCAAACCCCACCACCCGCATCGACACCCACAACCGGGTCCGCACCGACCACATCGACCAAGCCGGATCCATCACCCTGCGCCACAACGGACGCCTGCACCACATCGGTGTCGGCCGCATCCACCACCGAACCCGCGTCCTGATCCTCGCCCGAGACCTCAACATCAGAATCATCAACGCCGCCACCGGCGAGCTCCTCCGCGAGCTAACGCTGAACCCTAACAAGGACTACCAACCCACCGGCGCACCAAAAGGCCCCAAACGGAAAAAGTTCCGAACCTAACGCAGGTTCGGAACTATTCCGATGTCTTGAGACATCACAATGGTCGGGCTGACAGGATTTGGACCTGCGACCACTTGACCCCCAGTCAAACGAAGCGTGTTCGCACGTGTGTGCGGGTGTTAAGCCTGCGCAGCTCAGCGCCTATTTCCTGCCACCGGCTAACACCCGCTTACACCCAAAAAACGAGAACCGTTGCGCTACCCGTTGCGCTACCAACCCGAAGAACAAACCAAAAAACCCCAGCGGCAGCGCGAGCTGCTATCGAGGTGTACTGCCCGCGGTACGTGCTGCTGACGGGCACGCTGGCCTAGAAAGTGCCCGATAAGGCCCGTCATCAGATTGGGTGGCGGGCCGACACTATTCGTCACATGAGTAGTCCACTACCCCATTTGAGTAGTCCACTACCCGATGTCTGATGACCATCATCAAAGCGGCTTTCGCGGGCTTACATTCGACACGGCTGTGAATGGTCTGACTGATCCCGAGAGCCCGCTGTGCGACTCCCCCGACCGGCCAAACCCCCCGCTGTCGAAATAATCGGATGCGCACGAAGGGAATCGAAAGATGTCAGAGCAGGAAAACATCGAGCTCGTCAAGAGGGGTTACGAAGCCTTCTCCGCCGGAGACATCGAAACGGTGATGAACACGTTCGACGACAACGTCGAATGGGTCCAACCGGGCGAAAGCGCGGTCAGCGGCACCTATCACGGCAAAGGCGAATTGGGCCAGTTCCTCGCTCGGTTGGCCGAGAAGTCGCCGACGGTGAAGCTCAACCGTCTCATCGCCGATGGTGACACGGTGGTCGCCCTCACCGACGTGGCTGTTGGCGAGGAAAAAGGTCAAGACGCCGACGTGTTCACCATCCGCGACGGCAAGACGGTACGGGTACAGATGCATGGCGACACAGCGTTGATGGAGCGCGTGTACGGCAAGAAGCAGGTCACCACACGGTAGAGCGTCTGCCAGGACTTGCCTGTCCGACGAGGCGTGGGCCCTCCCAAAAAAAGTCGGCCCGTCATCCTGCTTGGGTGGCGGGCCGACTGCTGCGGGGCCGTAACTAGGTGTACGGGAACCAGATCGCCCTACAAAGTGCCCACTTAAAGGCGGCTACGAGCTGAGCGCCGGTGTCTAGCATTTCATCATGGCGATTTCTAATGAGCGTTTGAGTACGGCGGGAAAGGTGGGCCACGATGACCAAACTTGATTCGCGCCTCCGTAAGGCGCTGATCGCTGCGCGTGATCTGAGCGGCGCCGCGGATGCGCCCCACGGCGCAGGCGACTCGACGAGAGGGCGGCAGCTTCCGCAGAGCACGCGGGTACGCGCGCTTGTCGCCGAGCAGCTTGTCCGCATGGGATTTGACGCCACGGCAATCGAGCGCGAACTGGCCGCAGAACGGGCGAAGAGCCACCGTCGCCTGGAGGAGCTCAAGGCGGAAGCGGTCGCCCAGTCCGGTGTGCGGGCCGACTCTCTGGGCCGCACGGTCGATGCCCAGCGCGCAGCGTTGGCCGGGGTGATCGGCATCGGGCCGACGACGCAGTACCTCACCCTCGACAGCCCGGTCGAAATTTGGGCGACGGACGGCGTGAACCTTGAGTCGACCACCATCGAGCCGTACAAGAGCCGCGCGCAGATTCGCCTCGACGCGAGCGAGTCCCACGATTGGTGGCACGGCGCGTACCTCTTCACCACGAATTATGACTTCCTTCACTTCTACTTCCTCTGGGAGAACCAAGAGAGTGAGTCCGCCGTCGTGGATGTCAATGCATTTCTCATCCTCAACGGCTTCTGCTCCGCGCACTCGCAAGGCGGTTGGTTTTTCGGCGGAAAGGGGGAGCTAACTCTCGACCCGACTCTCGACCTCCTGCAGACTTGGACGCAGCCGATAACGTCGGCGCCGCCCCAGATCGGCGAAACGTGGAACGTCCTCGACCTCGTCGCCGATTCGACCGGCTTCGACACCGATGACAAAACGAACTACGACGTGGTGTACCGGGGAACTCTCGTGGGCTACCAGCAGGAGATCGTGCCACCTGGCCAGAACGTCATTATCGACGTCGCGTTAAGGCTGGGCTCCTATGTCGACAACGCCGAAGTCAGCGCGGACTTTGCAACAGGCGAGTTCTACGTGATGAGCCCATTGGTCTCGCTAACAATCGTGTACCCGAGATTAGTCGTAGTCGAAAGTGGTGACACACCAAGGTAATTGAACCGACATCCCGGCGAAGACCAGTTCGTCTTCGTCGTCGGCCATCGCTCACCTGCTTTCGGGGTGGCCCCTGGGAGCCGCCGTCGATGCCCAACTGGCCGCTAAGGCGGCCTGGTGGCCGGGTATGACCCAGGGCCGGCTAGCCGCCCAGGTCGGCCGGATCGTGGCCCGCGCCGATGGTCATGCGCTGCGCCGCCGCCGCGAACGCCAGGCCGGTCGGGAAGTGTCGATCTGGGACAGCGGCGAGGGCCTGACCGAAATCTTCGGCCGGCTGATCACCACCGACGCCCAAGCCGTGGACGCGCGACTCGACGCGCTGGCGGCCACCGTGTGTGCCGGCGATCCACGCACCCGCAACCAACGCCGCGCCGACGCCATGGGCGCCTTAGCCGCCGGCGCCGACCGGCTCGCCTGTCGCTGCGCACGGCCCGACTGCCCCGCCGGCGCCACACCACCACCCGTGCCGGTGGTGATTCACGTCATCGCCGAGGCGGCGAGCCTCGAGGGCACCGCAGCCACCCCGGCATCGATGATCGGCGCCGACGCCCTGATCCCCGCCGAGCTGATCGCCGACCTGGCCTGCTCGGCCACCCTGCGGCCACTGGTGCACCCCAGCGACGCCCCGCCAGAAGCCAGCTACACACCGTCACAGGCATTGGCGGACTTTGTCCGCTGCCGGGATCTGACCTGCCGCTTCCCTGGCTGCGATCGACCCGCGCGACACTGCGACCTCGACCACACGATCGCCTACGCGGACGGCGGCCCCACACACGCCTCCAACCTCACCTGCCTATGCCGCCAACACCACTTGATCAAGACCTTCTGGGGCTGGCACGACCACCAACTCCCTGACGGCACCCTCATCTGGACAGCACCCTCCGGACAGACCTACATCACCACCCCTGGCAGTGCACTGCTGTTCCCTACCCTGTGCGTGCCGACCGGCCAGGTGGCCCCACCCCAGCCCACACCCATGGGCTCACGCTGCGCCGACCGCGCCGCGATGATGCCCCGACGCCGCCGCACCCGCGCCCAAAACCGGACAGCCCGAATCACCGCCGAACGCAAACACAACCGACAAACCCGCCAAGCCGCCCGGTCCGGCCCCGCACCACCCGACACCGACGACGAGCCCCAGCCCTTCTAGGTCGGGTCATGCCCGTCAGCCTCCGACCACCACGATGACGCCGGGCGGCTGGTCGGCGATTTCAGGAGTCCGCGGTTGAACGGGCGCTTTCAAAAGCTGGCCCACGGCATCGGCGGTTTCACGCTCCCCGGGCGCGTTGC
>Ga0307476_10001326_pt1 | contig 15167 bp, 12 predicted proteins | sample atmos_gasesECM2C_2_FD_203314 | JGI IMG/M metagenome (GOLD analysis project Ga0307476, IMG submission 203314) | Hardwood forest soil microbial communities from Morgan-Monroe State Forest, Indiana, United States - atmos_gasesECM2C_05 | ecosystem: Environmental > Terrestrial > Soil > Temperate... | reverse complement strand
ATTCCACACGGCGATTGGCAACGTTAAGCGCGGTGAGCGACGCTGAAATGCGCTCGCCGAAATCCTTGCCCAGCGAGACATCGAATGTGGTGTGCTGCGGCAAGTAATTGCCGGGATAGGGCTGGCCTGGAAACGCGTTGCTGAAGCCCGAGCCGTAATAAACATTGGTCGACACGTAGGAGCGTCGGGGGAGTGAAACATCGCTGCCCACGTTAAGCGTGTTGCGTTGATCGTGGTCGAGCGGACTGAGTTCCGGAGAAAACGAAAAATCGGTGAGCCCGCCCGTAATGGTGCCGCTGCCTTCCGCAATCTGGTTGGAGTAGGCGAGGTGAACCTGCCCGTGGTGAGCGAAGCGCGGAGATCGCAGCGTCACTTCCCACCCCCGAATCACAGCTCGCGAAACCGTGATGGGAAAGAAAATGCTGGAAGCGCCAATGTTGTTGTGGTCGAGAAAATTGACCACGTTAGTTCGGAAATTGTCGGCATCGATTACCCACCCGCGATAAGGAATGGTGACACCGAACTGATGTTCCTCGTCGCGCTCTCCGTGCAACGTGGTGTATCCCAAGCCTTGCTGGCCGGTGAAGTCGATCAGCGCCGGGCCGGAGACGGTTTCGATTGGGGGAGCCTGATAGTAATGTCCGTAAAAAGCGCGGAAGGTCCAGCGAATTTTTGGAAGGGTGACGGTGGCTCCGAAGCGCGGCTGGACGGCGAATTCGTCGACCGGAGGCGCGGCAGCTGTCTTAACAATATTGCCTTCGGCAAAGCGCGTCGGCCGCATGCCGGCTGAAAGCGAGAGCCAGGAAAACGGCTCGAACTTGTCGTCGATATAAAAAGCTTCCAGATTGGCGTTGGGATGTTCGATATCGGTGAAGGGAGCGTTTCCGCTGCCATCATTGAATATCGCTCCGAAGAGTTGGTTATCGCTCTCGTAGAAGCTGAGAAATCCCATCTGCAAATTATTTTTCTTATAGTTGGCGCAGAAGCTGGCCTGGCCTCCCGCATAGTTCGAGCTGCGATCTTCCGTCGTGGCTACCGGAAAGTCTGTCGTCTTACTTCCATAGTCGCCGCTGTTGTAGTGGTAGAACGGCGAGACCGTAGCCATGAGATGCGAATTGAAAGTGTGAACCCAGGAAAACAGCGCTCCGGCGTCGGCTTCGTGTTCGCCGTCGCGCAGGCCGATGCTCGGATATTGGGGGCTGAAACTGTTGGCCGCAATTGATCCGTTCTCTATATCATCGGGAAACGGATCGTAAGGAACCTGAAAATAATCGCGCCGCAAAGAGGTCATCAGGCGAAACTGGTCCGAGGGATCCACGTTCAAGATAAACGAACCAAATCCGCCCACGCCGTTGACCGCATCGTGCACTACCTGCGGAACCGGTGTCTGCAGGCCGAGATCGCTGCGATTTCCGTTGACGCTCGCATAGTAGGCGAAGCGCTGGGTATGGCTGCCGAAGCTGAAAGCGTCGTTGGTTTGGTAGAAACCGCCGGTGCTTAGAACCAGTTCGGCCTGTTTGTTGCGTTCAAAGCCCGTCCGGGGAACCACGTTGAAGACTCCATACGTCCGGTCGCCGAACTCCGCTCCGTAGCTGCCGCGATTGGCTTCTACATATTCCAGATCTTTGGGATCGAACTGCGGCCCCACGTTTTGCGCGATTGCCGTATTGATGACGGGAATGCCATCGAGAAGCCACTGCGTCTGGTGGCCGCCGCGAATGTGCAGCATGTCGTGAGTCACGTAAGAGCCGGGAACGTAATCGGTGATCATGGCAAGACTATTCGAGCGGTCGGCTCCTGGAGTGCGGGCAATATCGGCCTGATCAATCAGCGTGATCGGAGTAGCCGAGTCCGTGGCCACTACTTCTGAGGCCGCCGAGACTGTCACTTTTTCGTTGGTTGCGGCGATTTGCAATTGCACGTGAACCACAGGCACCGTCCCCGAGATGACCGTAACCTCCTGAGCCGTCTGAGCGAAGCCTGGGCTAGCGACGCCGACGGAATAGTCGCCCAGAGGTACCGCATTGATTTCGAACTCGCCGTTTGCATCGGTCGTGACGGACTTGGACCAGTCCGAAGATTTTGCCCTCAGCATCACCATGGCACCTTGAACGGGGCGATGCTGCGGGTCGTGTACGATGCCACGGATCGCGCCGTAGATGTTGGCGAAGGCATATACGCTGGACAGAATCATCACTAGAACAAAGACGACTGTAGCCTTGCAAGTCATTGTGTCTCCATGTGGAAGATAAGGCGCCGCCCCAACGGGCGGCACCGATCTTGACTTCTGCGGCATGGAAAGCCGGCTAGCCGCACAAATGAAGTTATGCTGCGAGCAGCAGTACTAGGTCGAGTGAGAGAACAGCTTCAGGAGGCAGGAGGGCCGCGAGTGGATCGCAACCCTGTTGAAGCGGTGGCCGGCAACTGCGGGTCGGGCAGGACTACACGGGCATCGACAATTTGCAGAACAAGGATAGAGTCGCGCAGCTGCGCGTCGCCCCAATTCGGCAGTGCGAGAGCGCGGCAACAATTGTGGTCACAGCAACTGGCATCGCGGATGACAGGCCGCTCCGAATCTGACACTAAGTCTGCGGCTCCGGAGTCGTGGCACTTATGGACTGTCTTGCGGACACAACATGCATGAGGCTGAGATGCAACGGCCGCCAGCACCATGGGGCCGAGATTCCCGAGTAGTGCGAAAAGCAGCAGATATATGGCGATCCGTCGAGGCATAAACAACCAATTGATCAGCGACTAACTGGAAAGCACCGAAACACTCCAACGCTTCAGTGTCCCCATTCTGAAAGCAACCGCCGAACCAAAGATGGCTCGAAAGTGGGCCTAAGCTTGGGCTGGACCCAATGGTCGTGGCACAAACCATTTCTTCCTGTTACGAAAGCAGAACGTCCGCGCCGACGAAACCTACGTAACTTATTGCCTTGGCGGGAGCTACGAGGTATCCCCCCTGTACTCGTGTGCTGAGCACTTTTCCTTTAGTCGACCCCATTCTATTCGGAATTCGTAAATGGATCTCGCATCGCCCCGAGCTGCCTAACGATATCGAAACGAGACAAACTCACTCTGGATAGCAAAACGCCTTAGTTTCAGAAGAAGCAGCGACATATTCAGCCAAATCCTCCCGAAACAAGGCGTAAGCATCAGAAGCAAGAAACTCGTGGAACGAGATAGACGGCCAGCGTGCGGGACGAAACACAAATTCAACCGATGGTTCCAACGAGAATGCCGCAAACATAGCCAAAAGCGGCAATTGAGGAATACGTTCCTCAAGCCACAGAAACTGGCCCATCTCGTTTATCTCCAAGAAAACGATCGATCCATCCGGTTTCTCGACGAGGTCAAAACTGCCATGCAAAAGACCAAGTGCTGACAGCAACGTCCTGCATCGATCAACAGTTGACGGCCCGAGGGCTACGGCCTCCATGGGAGCTTCGCCCTTCATATCGGATCGAAAGTCCAGTTTACCGGAGGCTGTCTGTTGAGAATGAATGCGCGCCGCCTGAAAAGAAGAACCAAAAAACGTTACGCGTAGCTCTGCTTTTTTCTCGATTTCTTCTTGGTATATCCCTGGACAAGAAGTAAATGCGACACTATCTTGCTCAAAATGGGCTTCCGTAATTCTAGAGGTGAACAAACTGTTCAACTTGTGGGACGAACGGTCTTCCCAAAAAGCGGGTGCGAAAGGCTTGTAAATTATTCTTCCTCCATGCTCGTTGTAAAAGCGCCGTATCTCATCGGGATCGTTCGAGAATAGCGTTTCCGGGATCGCAAACCCGATCCGTTTGGCTGTCGTCAATTGGTTTGGTTTGGACGCCGCGTCAGTTCTCGTATTTGGAGGATTAATCCAGACCGCGCTTGGGGAAAGTAAAGTCCTGAAACCGTCATCGAACCTTTTCGATTCGAGTAAGGCCATTTTGACATCAGCAGGGGCTAGACGATCAGAGACCCTCGAGGGGGGAACCACACGCCGTAGCCATATCGACGTATAAGGCTCCGCGAAAGACAACCCCGACATGCTGATAGATAGCGGTCTTCCGTTCGATACTCGGATCGACGCCAAGCCGGCCTCTGGAAATTCTGCCATCGACCAGCGGTCACAGCGAATTCCCAATGAGCGGAGGGCCCATATTAACGCATGTCCGTGAATATCATTTCGTTCAGTACGAATTAATACTGACATCTATTTTGCCCAGCCTCCACACTCCACACGCTATTACCTTTGATTCGGTTGAACGATCATACTGCTCCGCAGTTCTCCTACTTGCTTCAAAAAAGCGGCGTCGCTGATCCGGGCGTTACTCGTATTCCAACTATACGCCTCTATGTATCCACGGAAGCGAATAAGTCCGCTACAAGCACTGTTACTAACTGACAGTACCAAGTACCACAATGAACTTGTTATCTCAGATTAGTGTTTACTTTCACTCTGCTGCATTCTATACTCCGGCTCGTAGTCGAGATTAGTCGAAGGGAGATAGTATATGTATTCAGAACAACTGAAGCCAGAACACATGGAAAAGACTCGATCAATAGCTCGCCAACTAGCTCGGGAGCTTCGTGCAGACGAGCTCGATAGTGTTGCGGCAGGGACGACTTCTTGCTGCATTGTCGAGGCCACTCCCGATGATTGCGACTAGCCCTAACTGGGGACGGTGTGGGATTGTAATTAACACCGTAAGTGCCATGGACTTGCAGAATGCGCTCCCGCACTTTTAGGGGCGCGCAGCTTATCGTTGAAGCCTCGGGCTGGCGCCGCAGAAGACAAGGGCCACTTGAGGTATCACTTCGCTTGCGCGGGACAGATAACGGCAACGTTCGTTGTTTACTCTAAATCAAGAAAGGAACACCATATGTATCTTGAAACGATGTCAGAACAAGCCAACCACACTCGGTCAACCGCGCGAAAGCTGGCAAGGGAAATCCGTCCTGAAGAAATGGATGCCATCGCAGCAGGAACAACTAGCTGCAGTGGCGGCGGTGCCGACGATTGCGACCAAGACCAAGACTAACAGACTAAATGAGTTTATTGTGTGCGCTCCTGGGTTATTTGGGGGGCGCACTTTTGCCTTTGTTGTGGTTATGATTCGCGGAGGTCGAGGGCGATGCGCGGCTGATTTGAGTTGCGCCCGTTGCATAAATCGAGCATGCTGGATTCTCTTTTTCGGCAAGAAGTTATCGACGCATACTACGAGCGTTGGCTAGGGGAGCCCAGATTAGGCCGTTCCCTTTCTTCCTGGCTGTTTTTATTGCTCGGTGTCGCTGCTATTTTGTCATTGTCGCTGCTGGTCTTGGTGGGGACATACGCCAGGCATGTCGTTATATCTGGTGTCATAGTTCCGCAGGTCGAACCCTTCAATGTAGTGTCGCCTGTGTCCGGGCGCATCGTCGGGGTGTCTCTTCATAAGAGCGATGTCGTTCGCGCTTGGCAACCGCTATTTGTCATCGTCCCTGAAGAGGCAAGACTTCCCGAAGGGTCGCGCTCTCGCAGTAGCTTGGCTCTGCGGAGACCCCGATTGAATACAAAACATGTCGTTCAATGTCTAGAATCGGGCCGAGGAGGGGAACCAGCGGCTGGTCCGGACGACGACGCCCCCGGCACCTGTTTTCAGCAGTCCCCTCGATCGCTGATTGTGGTTTCAACGATTGAAGGCAGGGCAGTGGATGTTGTCGCATCTTCCGGGCAAGCAGTAACTCGCGGCCAAATAATGGGAAGAATACTTCCAAGCAATACGCAGCTTGTTGCGCGGGAATTTGTATCGCCGGATCAATTGAGTACGATTCACGAGGGTCAGGACGTTCTCCTTCGCCTCAGGTCGGCGAATGAACTCCCCCCCATCTCTGGCAAAATAGCTTCCATTGTTCCTGCTTTTGCGCCATATTCTGGATCACTCTCTCTGGAGACGCGGCAGGCCACAACTTATGCCGTAGACATCGGAATCCCGCGGACTGTCGATGTGTCGGGCAAAGAACCCCTAATCCTAGCTGCAGGAATGCAATTCTCTTCGAGTTTGCTTGTAGAGAAGCGTCCGATTTACCGGTGGATGTTTCCTTCGCTAAAGAGGACATCCCATTAGCGATTCCGGGGGAAAAGATGCCTGCACGAAGCGTCCCGATTATTCTTCAGTCTGAAGCTTCCGAATGCGGATTGGCCTGTCTGGCAATGATACTCAACAGCCATGGCTCGCACTGGGACATCTCCGCTCTCCGCGATCGGTTCTCGACCTCATCGCGGGGCATAACGCTCCGTCGGTTAGTGGACGTATCGCGGGATCTGTCCCTGAATGCCAGGCCTCTGCGAGTAGAGTTGGAGTATGTTCCACAATTGGAATTGCCATGTGTTCTTCATTGGGGACTGATGCACTATGTCGTCTTGGTTGCGGTTAACCGGGACGCATTTGTCATCCACGATCCGGCCGTGGGCCGGCGAATCATAAGTTCAAGCGACTTTTCCAGATCTTTCACCGGTGTGGCCATTGAATTCGAGAAGTCCTCCGAACTGGCTTCCCCCAAACGCTCCCGGAAACTCACGTTAGCAAGCCTGTTCCGCAAAGTAAATGGAATTGGAGCGGGCGTACTTTGTATTGTCACGTTCGCCTTGCTGTTTGAACTACTGCAGATATTGGCGCCTTTTTATTTGCAGTGGACGGTAGATTGGGTTTTGGGATCAGGTGACGTTCAGATGCGGGGAGTCCTGCTGGCTGCCTTTTCGGCTCTACTGGTGGTCACGGTGGCTGTTAGCGTTCTAAGGTCGGAGTTTGTTCTCCGGCTCCGCGCCAAACTGCACCATGCGTGGCTCGTGGACACGTTTCAACACCTTCTCCGCCTTCCATTGGGTTTCTTTGAACGCCGCTATCTTGGCGACTTGGCTTCCCGTTTCGAAGGTATCTCTCAGATCCAAAGGCTGCTGACTGGCGGATTTTTCGAGATCGGGTTGGATGGCCTAATGTCAGTGCTTCTGGTGATCGTAATGCTTCGTTACAGTGTAACGTTAGTCGCGATCAGCAGTGTGTCCCTGCTCCTTGCTTTATCTGTCAGGCGTCTTCTTCTGGGAACTTTAAACGATCACTTCCGGTCGTATGAAATGCTTCACGCGAGCCAGCATGGGTATTTTCTTGAGACGGTAAAGTCCATGCAAAGCATCAAGCTATTTTCCGCCGAGGGAATACGGTTGGCGCGTTGGGCCAACATGGTGGTGCGAAGCCACAATCGGCTTATTCGTGCCGAACGGATTCAGGCGGGTTTTCGTCTCAGTAATACGGTTATTTTTGGCGGCGAGCGGCTGGTCGTAATCTGGTACGCGACAGCCCTCGTTTTGCAGCGCTCTATTTCGATAGGAATGTTATTCAGCTATATTGCCTACCGGGAACTGTTGGCAGCCCGAATTATAAGCATTCTCGATAAGTATCTGGAGATCAAGACCATCGAAATTCACCTAGATCGTCTTGCAGACATCGCCATGGCGGAACCGGAGGATGATGGTGAAAAGACTCCCGTCTTCTCAAACCGCACTGTGCATTGCCTGGAATTGAAAAATGTCTGGTTTCGGTATTCGGACGATGACCCGTGGTTGTTACAGGGCATTACCTTACGCATTGAGGGCAATGAATCGCTTGCGATCACCGGCAAATCCGGGTGCGGCAAATCCACCTTGCTCAAGTTGATGCAGGGGCTTCTACTGCCGACAAAGGGTTCCATCACTTTCGATGGCCGTCTGCTCAAAGATGTTACGAAACAATATCGGGCGCTCATTGGTGCGGTGCAACAAATCGAAGAACTGTTTGCCGGTACGATCGCGGAAAACATATCGTTCTTCGACATGCCCCTGGATATGCCGAAAGTGGAACGGTGTGCGATGCTTGCGAATATTGATGCGGACATCAAGCGAATGCCAATGCAGTACAACACTTTGATAACCGATACGGGAATGAGTTTTTCTGGGGGGCAAAAGCAGCGGATCTTGCTCGCGAGGGCATTATACAAAGATCCTTGTCTGTTGTTTCTCGACGAAGCGACAAGTCATCTTGATCCAGACACAGAGGAAGCCATCAATAGTGTAGTTGGCGCTCTCGATATCACGCGGATCGTGGTCGCCCACAGGAGAGAGACAATTGATTCCTGTGACCGCGTGCTAGTGATGAAAGAAGGCCAGCTCAATAGTGTTACCTTACGAACGGCGTCTAGGCCGCGTCTGTGATCGCGCATCTTCGATAAGCGTCCGGCAAAACACGTATGGTCTCCAACGTATTGATCTGGGAGTTCGTTGCAGCATGGCGCAATTGTCTTCGCAATCCACTCTTTCTGACATTGTCTTCGTTGACTCTGTGTTTGGGAGTAGGGGCCTGCACCAGTACGTTCGCACTGATCGACGATTTCGTTCTCACTCCTCCGCCCTATTCCAATCCTTCCCAACTTGCTGTACTTGGGCCCATTGAGTCGGCAGGGATGAGTACGATGTCGCCGGTTCAGTATCAGCAATCACTTGATCTTCCCGATTTCTCGGCAATCGGTGCCGCGTCGATCCCCAAATTCTGGAATGTCTCCCGGACTGAACAGCCGGCGTTAGTGCCGGGAAGGCCGGTGGATCGCGGATTTCTTCGCGTCCTTGGAATCGATATAACTTTAGGGAGAAACTTTACCCTCGAAGAAGACCAGCCCAATGGTCCAGCGGTCGCGATCATTAGTCAGAGACTCTGGCGAGATCAATTTGGAGGGAGTCTCGACGCTGTCGGAAAGCTTGTCGACCTCGACGGAAAATCTGTAACCGTTGTAGGAGTGCTTCCTCCGAGCTTTCAATTTGGCGATCCGGCCGATGTTCTCGTTCCGCTGGCGTTGTCTATGCCGAGCCATGATCGAGGTAATCATCTTACTGTCATCGCGCGATTGGCGACGGGATTCGGTCTAGATCGTGCGAGTTCGGATCTCCAGGCGCGCATGTACTCTCGGGCGGATGAACTTCGGCTTAAGCCTTCAGATCACGTGGTATTTTCTGCCGCATCGTTGTGGAGCGAACTCGCCGGAACAGCACGGTCTGTCGTCTACATGTTTTTTGCCTTTGCCGTTTGTCTGCTAGCCCTTGCGGGTGCCAATCTTTCCAACCTGCTGTTACTCCGCTCGATGGCCAGACGCCACGATTTCGTCATCCGCAGCGCGCTGGGCGCTGATCGATTACGATTAGGATTGCCGTCGTTTGCCGAAGGTTTGCTGGTGAGTGTTTTCGGATGCTCGATTGGATTGCTACTGGCCACGGGCACTCTGAGGTTGTTTGGCAACTTCATTCCGACCGACTGGATGAATTCCATCGGGGGACCCCGCCTGGGTGCACATGCAGTGTTGTTTTCCATCATCCTGGGCGTCAGTGCGCCTGTTATTGGTGCGGCAGTTGCGTTCCAGCGCTACGACGAGAGTAACCTAGCTGCTGAACTGTCTGTAGGAATACGGGCCGGCTGGAGTAGGAGTCTGCGCCGCACAGGACGAATTCTGCTTATCATCCAGATGGGTTTTGCAACCGCCTTGATTGTGATCGCGGTTACGTTTTCGACTTCACTCTCGCGCCTCTCTAAAGTCGAACTGGGTTTCCATCCTGGATCGGTGGTCACTTTCGCGATGAGTCCGCTGGCCACGCGATATCCTGACGCAAGCGGAGTGCAAACATTCGCACGAACCATAATTGACAAACTGCGAGACACTCCCAATGTGCAATCAGTTGTGGCCTCCACAAACTTGCCAATAGGGCCCCCTTTCGCCGTCCCGTTGAAACTCCCTGACGGTCAGACGCATTTCATACAATATCGGCCCGTAACTGCGGGATACTTTGATGTCTTTGGCATTCTTCGCCGCGCGGGTCGCGATTTCGATGGATTCGACAGACAAGGAAGCCAAAGTGTAGCGATTGTCAATGTGGCGTTCGCTGAACGTTACTTGAGCGGCCCCGCCGTCGGTCAACGGCTGGAACTTGGCATTACTCCGAATAATGGCCCAATGCGCATTGTTGGAATTGTCGATAATGTCCGCCAGTCCGGACCTCAATTTCCACCGCAGCCGACGGTTTATGTTCCTCTGGCGCAAGTAACAGACACCCTCTTGCAAGATATGCGCCAATTCTTGGCCCTACATTTTTCTCTGATTTTCAATGGTGACCCAGCATTGGCCGAGTCTCGCATACGCATGATTGCCGCAGACGCGACTCCAGATCAGGCCATCACCGACTTCGCAAGCTTGACAGATGTTGTAATGCGGTTTACCTCTGCCCAGAGAATGGACCTTCAACTCGTCGCAGTCTTAAGCCTTCTTGCAATGGTGTTAGCGAATGTCGGACTGTATTCGGTGACTTCAGTATCCATTGCCAGCCGGAAAAGGGATTTGGGGGTTCAATCAGCGATGGGAGCAACGCCGCGACAACTGCTGTTCCGACTCCTGACGGAGGTTATGCAACAAATACTGGCAGGGTTGTGTGTAGGCGTAGTTGGCGGATGGCTGGCATCCCGCTATCTGAAAACCTTGGTCCCTGGCCTAGCCATTGCCGGCTTCCGCGACCTGTTGTTCCCTATATGCTTGCTTGTGATCGTTGGAACCGTGGTATGTCTGGAACCAGCGATCCGAGCCGCCAGAGTCAACCCTGCTGCAGTATTGAAGGAGCAATAATGGCCAGGGAATTTGGCGTGAGTAACGACATAGCAACCCGGAGCAAGTAACCTACCCCGCGTTTTCTCCGCCCATAGTAAGCATATCGCGCTCTTTGTTCGTTAAGCTGTGACTCGCCTTGAGATTTCGGTTGCATCTAGGAAACCATTTCTAATGATTCGCATTATGGGTTCATCGCCTATTGCCGTGCTCCTATATGGAGTTGAGTGCCGTCGGTGGCAACCGTCAATCGGGTCGTCGAAGAACTTCTCGAAAAAGGGCGGATCGCTCGGCCTTATTTGGGCATTGCTATGCAGCCGGTTGAGGTGCCGGAAAATATGAGCTCGAAGCTGCTTACTAAAACGCGAGCCGGGCTGCTGGTCGTGCACGTCGAAAACGATGGACCCGCAGAACAGGCCGGAGTGTTGCTCGGGGATGTTGTTTTCGAAGTGAGCGGAAAAACGGTCGAACACATGGATGAGATTCAGGATTCGCTTGCCACCGCGAGGGTCGGTGATGTTCTGAAGGTGAGGATCATTCGCGCCGCCGAAATCAAGCCGGTGTCAATCACTTTGGGCGAGACGGCGCGATAACGAATGTCGAAGCGAGATGGCGGAGGCGCGATTCGAATCGCAGTGATGGCGACCTCTGCCGTTCGCCGGGCTAAGCTCGAAAGCATCGTCCGCAGCCAAGCTGAGTTCCAGCTCGCGGGAAGTTTTGGGGCGGTGGCGAGTCTGATGTCATTTGCCCATAGCACCGAACTGGATGTAATTTGTCATCGAGTCCGATTTGATCCACGATTTATTGGTTCAGCCGACACCGGACGGCGCGATTGTTCTGCTCACGGAGGTCAGCCACGCGCGGTCGATCTCGCGCTTATTGCGGAGCGGCGTGCGCGCGATTCTTTCCAGAGAGAGCGATCCGGACGACGTTCTCTCCGCCATTTATGCCACCTATGATGGGCTGGTGTTGCTGAGCACAGCGGCCGCAGAGAGTCTGGCTGCCGTTTACGGCGACCTGCCGCTGGAGGTTGAAGAGGAATTGTCCGAAGAGATCACCTCCCGCGAAACCGATGTATTTAGAATGTTAGCGGAGGGACTCGTCAACAAAGATATTTCGGCTCGTCTCGGTATCTCCGAGCATACGGTAAAGTTTCACATCAGCTCGATTCTCGACAAACTGGGTGCTTCCACCCGCACTGAAGCGGTTACCCTGGGAATCCGGCGCGGGCTAATTCCGATCTGAACTCTTTAGGTCTTCATCCCACCCCTAACTCCTGTGTTGCCCGTCAACCGGGAGCAATCGCGATCACTTCCTACAAGCAATAAACTGAGCTTCGTTCAGATAGGAACGTAAGGAACTTGAGGTGAGCGATGATAGGTGGGCTGGAGGCGGTGGCAGCTACGGCCCGAAGTCGGCATTGGTGCTTGATGAGCCCGTCTAGAAGCATGGGTCTGAGATAGCGGATAGGTTAGTGATGACGTCTGCGGAGCAGTGCAGCGATCTCGATCAGGAGACTGCAAGGATTCGCGCCTCGGGCCGCGTTCTCCAGCTACAAGGAGAAGACCATGGCGAAGCGAGGAGAGAAGCGGGAGCGGAGATCGATGGTGTTGGAGCCGGATGCGGCAGGCATCGATATTGGCGCGTAGGAGATTTACGTTGCGGTACCACCGGATCGTGACTTCTTTTTTGATGCAGCGATTGCACGCAGCATGAGGGGGTGCGCCACTTTCACCGCTGCGGCGTGTGGCTTTAGATGATCGTAGATCCATCCGGTGCCGTCCGAGGCTGTGGAAGCGCTCTCATCCAGGCGTCGAGGTCTCGGCGTGTTGCTGCCACTTTGCCTTGCTGGTAAATCTGTCCGCTCGCATCCTTGACGCAGAAACTGATGCTCTTCTTGTGTATATCCAGTCCGATGTAATACATGTGTCCTTTGAGGAGCCTCCATGGTTGTCGTCTGAATCAACGTGGCCGTTGAGTTCAGCTCTTTCTACCCCCCGTGCTCCTCTTGGACTTAGCATTCAAACAGTCGGCTACTACTCGAACTAGCGAAAACTGGACCTGGCACCGGCTTGCTGCGTGCTGATAGGGTGCTGGAGAATTGCCCGGCTCTCTTAGAAAAAGAATATAACCGACGAATATTTCGAACCTGGAGGGCCCTGAATGCCTTTTGGCCAGCTGCTCCGGCGATTGCGTGGAACACGTTCCCAAAAAGACAGTCGCCGGCGACCTGGATATGCCAATTACCACTCTATCAACTCTCGAAAATCAAGACACGGTCCCGCGTGGACCGGTTCTCAAAAACTGGGGGACTATTTCGGAGTTCCACTGACGTACTTCTACACAGCTCCAACAGCTTAGTTTCGACTTCATGCACGAACTGGATTTTATCGATACTCCAGCCAAGCCCGAAGGAGAGTTGCGGGCTGCGCTTCACATGGCCGAAAGAGTCATCGCTACGCAGTCTGGCATGGCGGAGCAGCGCAAACGGTTCAGCATGTTCCACGAGATCGCACACTGCGTGCTGCCGGAACACCAGTCCAAACTGTTCGTGGACACCGATAAGACATTAAGCATGTGGACGCGCGTCCGCCTGGAACGGGAGGCGAACAAATTTGCTGCAGATCTTCTGTTTCAGGAAAAGTTCTTTGCTGAGCAGGCACTTAGCCTTGAAAGTTCGCTCACCACGGCGCTTGCACTAGCACCAAAATTCGGAGCGTCGTATGAGGCAACGCTGCGGAGATATGCAGAAACCCATGTGCTTCCGTGCGCCGTAATCGTGTACGACAAGGTGGGCCGGAATGAAGAAAGCTACGTAGAGGACGATGAGTACCGGATTCAGTACACCGTTTCATCAGTCCCGTTCCGGAAGCTGTATTTCTATGGTAGCGTCAGTATGGACTCAGGCACGTGCAAGTCGAGAGACATTTACAGTCCACACAAGATATGGTCCGTTGGAAGGGTTGTGGAAAAGGAACTCGCCGTTGCAAGCCAAGGTAAGAAAAGTGGCGATTTGAAACTGAGGTATTCAGCAACGGGTACAAGATCTTCCAGTTTCTCAGACGCCCTATCAAACGCCCAGTTCGGAATTAGGCATGAGCATTCGGGCACGCCGCGCCTAGCGCGGGCTAGGGGTGTTTTTCAACAGGTTCCAACTTCGGAAGCACCAACGGTTCGTCAAGAGCTATCTCAACTATGTGTGTAGGCAGGGACTTGCTGGGGGTCACCCCCAATTCCTTGAGTTTTTCGGCCCTTCGTATAACGTTCCCGCTACCCTTGCTGAATTTGTTTAACGCGCCTTCGTAACTCTCTTTGGCCTGCTCCAGTCTCTCACCAATCTTCTCCAAGTCGGCAAGGAATCCGACAAGCTTGTCGTAGAGTTCGGCGCCTCTGCTGGCAATTTCCTGAACGTTTCGCGCCTGATCTTCTTGTCGCCAAAGATAGGCCACAGTGCGAAGGACAAACAGAAGGGTGCTCGGGCTCACGAGCAACACGTTCCTTTTCCATGCCTCTTCCCATAGCCCACTATCTTCGGCAATTGCCAGCGCAAAGGCGGGTTCGATTGGCACAAACATGATCACAAAATCGAGAGAGTTTAACTCGTGGAGAGCCTGATAGTCCTTCTCGGACAACTCCTTCATGTGGCGACGGACGGAGGCAAGATGACGATCGATCGCCGCCCGCCGGTCCGTGTCGTTTTCAGTTTTGACAGATCGCTCGTAGTCCTTCAACGACACCTTGGCGTCGACTACGAGATGCCTTCCCTCGGGGAGAAAAATCACAATGTCTGGTTGCCCCTTATGGCCATTTTCATGCCAGTACGTTTCCCGGAGTTCGTATTCGTGACCTTTTCGCAAGCCCGACGCTTCGAGCACGCGCTCCAGCACCAATTCACCCCAATTGCCTTGCGTTTTACTTGATCCCTTGAGCGCATCCGTGAGGTTTTTGGCGTCAGCGGACATTCTCTGATTGAGGGACATGAGCTGCCTGACCTGCTCACCCAAGGCGCTGCGATCTTTGCTTTCCTGTAAGTAGACTTGTTCGACCTTTGCCTGAAACTCCTTAAGCCTCGTCCCCAATGGCTCCAAGATCTGCCCGATGTTTGTCTTGTTCTGTTCAGTAAAACGGACTGATTTTTCCTCCAGGATGTCGTTGGCCAAAGATTTGAAGGCGTCTGCCAGTTGTTCTTTCGCTTTATCGAGCAGGGCGAGTTTTTCCGTCGTCTGCTCACGCTCGGCAGCGAGAACGGTGGTAAGTTCGGCCAGCTTTGTTCTGAGCCCCTCCTGCTCCTCAAGGAGTTGATCGCGCTTGGCCGACAGTTCCGCTCTCTCCGTCTCGCCACGCTCAATCGACTTGCGTTGGGTTTCCACTTTGGATTCCGAAGCGCCCCATTTTTCGCGAAGACTAGAAGTGACCCGGCAGATCAAGAGTGTTGCGCCTTCCGCAGAAATACTTCTGTTGAGCGAACACGACCTTTTGCCGATGGTTAGGGAAGGTTTACGTGCGGGCGCACGCGGCTACTTGCTCAA